>OKRW01001581.1_pt1 | contig 18867 bp, 21 predicted proteins | sample 1601151 | NCBI WGS metagenome assembly OKRW01 (sample SAMEA3541471, study PRJEB24748) | human gut metagenome | biome: human gut; feature: human-associated habitat; material: faeces | place: China | collected 2012 | reverse complement strand
CGGCGGTGATCGTGCTGATTCACACCGGCGCGGTGCGCGTGCAGATGGGCGCGCTGTCGCAGGGGCAGGTCGTCGCGCTGTATAATTACATGAGCCAGATCCTCGTCGAGCTGATTAAGATGGCGAATCTGATCATCACGCTGACGAAGGCGGCGGCCTGCGGCGACCGCGTGGCCGCCGTCCTCGCCATCCGCTCCACGCAGAAGGACGGCGAAAAGACCCCGGCCATCGACGCGCCGCGCGGCAGCGTCGTCTTCGACGGCGTTTCCATGCGCTATTCCGGCGCGGGCGCGGAATCCGTCTCCGGCGTGAGCTTCACCGCCGCGCCCGGCGCGACCATCGGCGTGATCGGCGGCACGGGCAGCGGCAAGAGCACGCTGGTCAACCTCATCCCCCGCTTTTACGACGTGACGAGCGGCCGGGTGCTGGTGGACGGCATGGACGTGCGCGACATCCGCAAGGACGAGCTGCGCCGCCGCATCGGCGTTGTGCCGCAAAAGGCCATGCTCTTCAAGGGCACGATTCGCAGCAACCTGCTTTGGGGCAATGCCGACGCCACCGAAGCCGACCTGCGCGACGCGCTCAAGGTCGCGCAGGCACTCGACGTGGTTTCCGCCAAGTCGCAGGGGCTTGACGAGCCGGTGGAGCAGGGCGGCCGCAATTTCTCCGGCGGCCAGCGCCAGCGCCTGACGATTGCGCGCGCGCTCGTGCGCAAGCCGGAAATCCTGATTCTGGATGACAGCGCCTCCGCGCTGGATTACGCGACGGACGCCCATCTGCGCCGCGCCATCCGCCAGATGGAAAACCCGCCGACGACGTTCATCGTCTCCCAGCGCGCAGCCTCCGTGCGCTTCGCCGACCGGATCATCGTGCTGGACGACGGCCACGTCGCGGGGATGGGCACGCACGACGAGCTGCTCGCCGCCTGCCCGGTCTATCAGGAGATCTATGCCTCCCAGTTTAAGAAGGAGGGAAATTAAATGGCCAACGACAAGAAAAAGCTTTCCCTCGCCTCGCAGGGCGCGGTCATGCGCCGCGTGCTCCGCTACATCGGCCCGCACGTCTCGCTGGTCGTGCTCTCGCTGGCGCTGTGCCTGATCAGCGTCGCGCTGACGCTGTATGTGCCGATCCTCGTCGGCCATGCGGTGGATTGCATCGTCGGCCCGAACGCGGTGGATTTCGCCGCGCTGAAGCCGATTCTGCTGACCATCGCCGTCTGCATCGTCGTCACGGCGGCGGCACAGTGGCTGATGAACGCGCTGCATAACCGCATCACCTACGATACCGTGCGCGACATCCGCCGAGACGCCTTCGCGCACATCCAGAACCTGCCGCTTTCCTACCTCGACGCGCACCCGACCGGCGACACCGTCAGCCGCATGATCGCCGATGTGGACACGTTCGCGGACGGCCTGCTGATGGGCTTCACTCAGCTCTTTTCCGGCGTGATGACGATTCTGGGCACGCTGGGCTTCATGCTGACGTTAAGCGCGCCGATCACGCTGCTGGTCGTGCTCATCACACCGCTCTCGCTGCTGGTCGCCAACTTCATCGCCAAGCGGACGTATGCGATGTTCCGCCTGCAATCCGTGACGCGCGGCGAGCAGACCGCGCTCATCGACGAGGCCATCGGCGAGCAGAAGCTCGTTCAGGCCTTCGGCCACGAGGCGCAAACCCTCGCCGCGTTCGACGAGGTGAACGAGCGCCTGCGCGACTGCTCGCTCAAGGCGACGTTCTTCTCCTCCCTGACCAACCCCTGCACGCGCTTCGTCAATTCGCTGGTGTACGCGGCGGTCGGCTTTGCGGGCGCGCTGGCCGCCGTCAACGGCCGCCTGACCATCGGCGGGCTGTCGAGCTTCCTCTCCTACGCCAACCAGTACACCAAGCCGTTCAACGAAATCTCCGGCGTGGTAACGGAGCTGCAAAACGCGCTGGCCTGCGCGGGGCGCGTCTTTGAATTGATCGACGAGCCCGCGCAAACGCCCGACCCGGCGGACGCGGAGCGGATCGACCGTCCCGACGGCGCGGTGTCCATCGACCACGTGTATTTCTCCTATGCCCCGGATCGCAAGCTGATCGAGGATTTCACGCTGCACGTTCAGCCCGGCCAGCGCGTCGCCATCGTCGGCCCGACCGGCTGCGGCAAGACGACGATGATCAACCTGCTGATGCGCTTTTACGACGTGGATTCCGGCGAAATCCACGTGGACGGCCACGAGACGCGCCGCCTGACACGCCGCAGCCTGCGCGAAAACATCGGCATGGTTTTGCAGGATACGTGGCTCTCCGCCGGAACCATCCGCGAGAACATCGCCATGGGCAAGCCGGACGCGACGGATGAGGAGATCATCGCCGCCGCCAAGGCCAGCCACGCGCACAGCTTCATCAAGCGCCTGCCGGATGGCTACAACACGGTCATCAGCGAATCGGGCGGCCAGCTCTCGCAGGGGCAGAAGCAGCTCCTGTGCATCGCCCGCGTGATGCTCTGCCTGCCCCCGATGCTGATTCTTGACGAAGCGACGTCCTCCATCGACACGCGCACCGAGCTGAAAATTCAGGAGGCCTTCGCACGGATGATGCAGGGGCGCACGAGCTTCATCGTCGCGCATCGCCTGTCCACCATCCAGAGCGCGGATGTGATTCTGGTTATGAAGGACGGCCACGTGATCGAGCAGGGCAATCACGAATCGCTGCTCGCCAAGGGCGGCTTCTATGCGACGCTCTACCAAAGCCAGTTTGCGCAGTAACTGAAATCCAAAAAGCATGAGGATTTTCTTCCCCGTGCTTTTTCTTTATGCTATAATCGTCTCATACCATTTTCGGGAGGCCATTATGGATAAGCATCGCAAGGCGCTGGAGCTGGCCGGGCACGCCGGCTGCATCCTGCTCAAAAACGGCGCCGAAATCTTCCGCGTGCAGGAGACGATGATCCGAATCCTCTGCGCCTACGGCGTGACGGATCACAACGTCTACGTCATCTCCAACGGCATTTTCGCCACCGAGGGCGAAGGCACAGACCACGCGCTGAGCCTCGTGCGCCATGTGCCGCTGGGCGGCGTGAACCTGAGCCGCATCGACGCGGTGAACGCCGTCTCCCGCGAAATCTGCGCGGGCAAGTGGTCGATGGATGAAGCCGAGGCCGCGCTGACCCGCGTTGAAACGCTCACCCCTGAAAAGCCGATCACGCACATCTTCGCCTGTGCGCTGGGCGCGGCGAGCTTCTGCTATCTGTTCGGCGGGTCGCTGCTGGACAGCATCGCGGCGTTCCCCATCGGGCTCCTGCTGCAAATCTACCTGTTCGCCGCCCAAAAGCGACATTCCGCCTTCATGCCGTATATCTGGGGCAGCGTGCTGGTCACGCTGCTCAGCGGGCTTCTGGCGGCGTGCTTCCCGGCGCTCAATGCGTCGTGGGTCGTCATCGGCGGCATTGTGCCGATGGTGCCGGGCGTGACGTTCACCACATCCATCCGCGAGTTTTTCAACGGCGACTATCTCTCCGGCGTGATTCACTGCATCAGCGCCGTTTTGACCGCCGTGTGCATCGCGCTGGGCGTATGCGGCGGCGCGATGCTGCTGGGCTTTATGGGAGGCATTGCGCTATGATGGGTCAGGTTCTCTCCGCGTTCCTCGGCGTATTCTCGTTCGCCATTCTCTTTCACGCGCCGCGCAGGAGCTACCTCGCCTGCGCCGTCTGCGGCGCGGTCGCCTGGGGCTGCTATCTGCTCGCCGCGCCGATGGGGCTGTTTCTGGCGACGACGCTGGCCGCCATCGTGCTGACGCTGCTCTCGCGCATGCTGTCCATCGCGCTGAAAATGCCCTCCACCGTGTTCATCGTCACGGGTATCTTCCCGCTCGTCCCCGGCGCGGGCATCTATCACACGGCGTATGCGCTCGTCTCCCGCAACATGGAGGCGTTCACCCTGCGCGGCATGCAGACGCTCGCCCTCGCGGGCGCGATTGCGCTGGGGATTCTCATCGGCATGGGCTTCCCCAAACTGCTCGTCGAGCTGGGCGGTCGGGCGATGGCGAAGCCGCTTTCGCCCCATCGGCAGACGCATCCGTGACCGCGCTCACCGCTCGCATTTCGTGTCACGCTCCAAACCTTTGAATATGCAAAAAGCCGTCCGCTGTATAAAATGGGCGGCTTTTTGCGTAGGTCGTAGGGCGCGCATCGCGCCTTATGCGCCGACTTTCGGTTTTCTCCCCCCAGTCGGTTCAAATCCCTTCTCGTCCTATTTCCTTGCATAGCAAAAGAGACTCTGATTTCTCAAAGTCTCTTCCTTGGCGCAGAAGGAGGGATTTGAACCCTCGCGCCGCTTACCGCAGCCTACTCCCTTAGCAGGGGAGCCCCTTCGGCCTCTTGGGTACTTCTGCATGACCGATACGCTATGAAATTCGCCATAAAAAATGGCGGAGAGAGAGGGATTCGAACCCCCGGTACCTTGCGGTATCACTGGTTTTCAAGACCAGCGCCATAAACCACTCGGCCATCTCTCCAGTCTGCTTGAACCAGCGAAACCTATTATAGAATAGCCGGATGATTTTGTCAACCCTTTTTTTCGTTTAATGGTTCGAATCCTAAAATCTCTTCGTTTTCCGCCCCAAAACCGCGCCATCCCGCCGGGCGCTCGCCTTCCATCGCCCGCGCGACTTATTGCTTATTGCCGCCTCTGCGCTCTCCCTTCCTCGCCGTCTCCCTGTGCCACGTCCAGCAGCTTCCCCAACAGCGGCACATTCAGCCCGAAGATCTCCAAATTTTCAATCAGGCTCACCAACTCCGTGGCGATCATGTAGGTCATCGCCGCGCCGCAGACGCTCGCCACCCCCAGTCCGTTGCCCACGCTCACGCAAACGCCGACCACCAGCCACTCAAGCCCCTTCTTCATCACGCCCATCAGCAGCGCGCCGGAGGAGACCTTCCCGCTCTCCGTCTTGCGGGATTTCCCCGTCACCGCGCACAGCAGCCCGGTCAGGATGTCCGCGCCCTGCACGATGAGCAGCGCCTGCGCCAGCGGCGGCAAGCCCGTCCACCACGCCAGCGCCGCGCCGATCAGCGCGCCGATCCAGTTCACCGCGTTCGGCTTCACGCCCTTCATCACCTGCATCGTCTTTTCTTCCATCTGTGTTCCCCCTCTTTAATCCTCTCCGGCCTTGCAGCAGTATGTCCCGCTGATCCAGCCCGTGTGTCCCCGATACACCGCGCGCAGCCAGCCGTTTCTTTCCTCCAGCACGGCGAGCCGCGTTCCGTCCGGGATCATCTGCATGTATCGCCCGTTCGGCTTTGTCCGCATCCGAAGGCCTCCCCCTGCGCAGACGATGACATGCCCGTATTCGGCGCTTTCCGCCCGTTCGCCGCCCGCGCTTTTGTCGCCGCCTCCTTCCGCCACGATCATCCGATGTATGCCCAGTCCGTTCCACCCCGCCTTTTCCGTCAGCCCGGTTTCGACCACGCCGCCCCGGCTCTTGCTTGAGTGGATGATCGTGCCCCGCTCCGTCACCAGCCCGACGTGATTCACGTCTCCCGTGCCCACGCCCATGAACGCCAGCATCCCCGGCTTCGCGCCGGAAATCCCCGCCTGCTTCCACGTCAAATCGCGGTATCTGCTGCGCTTGCCGTCGCTGTCCCACAGCGCGTTCGTGCCCGCCGTCGTGTAATGCCTGTCGCCGCCCGCGCCGGTGCGGATGATCTTCTTGATGAGGTTGATGCAGTCCATCGTCCCATAATCCGTCCCGATCCATCCCCGCGCCGTGCGGATGGCCGTCTCCGCCCGAATCAAAGGCGTTCACCCTCCCGTTTTGTCGATTTGCCCGTTTTTTCTCACGTCATCGTAATCGTCAGCGTCGTGCCGCTCAGGCTGAACGTCACGCCCGCCGGCCCCTTCGGCCCCTGTGGCCCCTGCGGGCCCTGCGGTCCCCGAGGTCCCGTCTCGCCCTTTTCGCCTTTTTCACCCCGCGGGCCCGTCGCGCCGGTTGCGCCCGGTTCGCCCTTCTCGCCTTTCTCGCCCTGCGGACCCGCCGGGCCCGTCGTGCCCGGTTCGCCGTCCCTGCCAGGGTCTCCCTTTTCGCCTTTCTCGCCCTGCGGGCCCGCCGCGCCGGTTGCGCCCGGTTCGCCCTTCTCGCCTTTTTCGCCCTGCAAACCGCGCAGTTGTTCCTTCTGTGCCTGCGTCAAATCGTCAAAGGTCAGCTCAAACACATCTCTGCCGCGTTCCATCCGCGTTTTGACCGCCGCGCCCTCCCTGCAAAGATGCACGCGCATTTTTTCCTGCTTCATGTGCACACCTCCCCAATGGCCTCCGTCACGGTCAGCGTCCCCGGCGTGCAGGGCGTGACCAGCTCCTTGAACGCCGTCACTTCGCCCTTCGCGTTTACGTCCGCGTCGAGCGCGAAACGGATGTCCCACACATAGCTCCTCGGTTTCAGCTTCGCCGTGTCGCCGCTGGCGAAGCCGATCCGCACGCGGCCATCCGCCTCAGGTTTCAGCGTCTTCTTGAGCACGACGCGCCCGCCCACCTTTTCCCGAGCGGTGAATATCGCCCTGTCCCTCTCCGTCGGCACATCGCTTTTCTCGTCGGGAATCACGGCAAGGATGCCCGTGTCACCCGCCGTAATCGCAATCTGGTTTCCGCTTACGCGAAACATCGCCTTTCCCTCCTTTCCTCGTTTATCCCGCGTTCAGCGCTTCGCGAATCGCTTCCAAGTCGTCCGCCGTCAGCGCCGGATAATCCGCCGCAATCTCCGCGAAGTCCTCGCCGTTCCCGATGCGGATGCCAAACGCCCGCGCCATGATTCTCGTCTTCAGGCCGTTCAGGGTTTTCATTCGTTCTTCCCTCCAATCAGTTCCGCGATCATCAAAACCATGTCGTCGCTCGCCGCCCTGAGCGCTTCAATCTCCGCTTTCTTCTGCGCCAGATCGCGCTCAAGGTTGATTTTTTCAAGATACGCCCGCATCTCCGGCGGCATGCGCAGCGCGCCCTCTGGACTGTAGTACGTGCTGTCCGCGCCCATCGTGTCGCCGATGGCCACCGGCGTGTTGCTCGGGATTTCGCGCCAGTTGGTCTCCACCTGATAGGCGCTTTCCGCAATGTTGACGACGCTGCCCGCGTCATCCAAGATGGCATATTTCATAACCGTTCCTCCTCATCAGGCGGCCGAGCGCCTGTTTCATATTTCTGCAATAGAGCTTCGTTCCGTTGTAGATCAGGCTCGTCAGCGTCACGCCGTTGTAGATGATTTTGTCGAGCTGCGTCCCGTTGAAGATCACGGGAATATTGTCCTCCTGCGTTCCCCGGAGGATGACGATGCCCGATCCGCCGTTTCCCGCCGCGCCCGGCTGCGATTTATACGGGTCTTCGTACCAGCCGCCGCCCGCGCCGCCGGAACCGCCAACCAGCGCCATGCCGCCCGCGCCGCTTCCGCCGCCGCCTCCGCCGCCAAACGGGCCGAACCCGAGGCATTTTTCGCCTGCCTTGCCGGCAGAGCCTTGAATATTGATGTAGTATCCGCCTTTGCCGCCCTTGCCCGTGCCCGCACCAGGATAATCGCAGCCGCCGCCACCCGCGCCGCCGCCCGCAGACGTGTTAAATGCAGACGTTGTGCCGCCGCTTCCCGCGTATATATCGTCTCTCCAATCGTTTTTTCCTGCGCCGCCCGCGCCGATTGTGATCGTGTACGCCGTTCCCGCGTTCGCCGTCGCCGTGCCTGTTTGGATATACCCGCCGCCACCGCCCGCAAACCCGCCTACGTGCGCATAGTTTCTGTTGCTGATGGTGCCGCCGCCACCGCCCACGCATCCCACGTCAAATCTCTTCCGGTACGTGAACGTCATCTGTCCGGAGCTTTTCAGCTTGATGTACCAATAGGTGTTGTCCGAACTGGTCTCATACGCGCCGGTATAGCTGAATTTCGGAATCTTTTTCGCCATGTGCCTTTCCTTATTTCGTCGTCGTGATGGTCAGCGTCGTGCCGCTCAGGCTGAATGTCACGCCCGCCGGCCCCGTGTCGCCTTTGTCTCCCCGGTCGCCTTTTTCGCCCTTGTCTCCCTTCGCGCCCGGCTTTCCGCGTTCAATCCCGAGCGTCAGCACGAGCTTCCCGCCGCTGTCGGCCATCTGCGCCGTGCTTCCGCTGCCGTATTCCCGCGCCTGCGCCCGGATGTCCATGTCCGCCAGCCGTTGTGCCTGCGCGTTCGCCGCCTGCACGGCCTTCTGCGTCGCCTCCGTCTGCGTCTTCGCGCCCTCCGTCGCCGCGTTCGCCTCGGAAATCGCCGTGTTGATCTTCGAAAGCGTCAGGTTGATTTCCGTCACCAGCGCGTCCCATGCGTTGCCCTGGCTGGGTGTGACCTGCGTGCTCGGCGCGGGGCGGCTGATGGGCGTAAAGCTCCCCTCGTAGCAGGTTTTCGCCCGCGATTCCCCGTCTGTCGCGCCATAGCTCACATAGACGAACACCTTCACCGCGCTGCTTCTGGTCAGATACACGTCCGGGATGTCCGCCGTCCAGCAGCCCGTTTCTCCATCATAGCTTGCGATGCGCGTTTCCGTCTGGCTGTCCCCGGCATAGCCGTATTGCGCCTGCACCGTCGCCACGTCCCCCGTGAGGAAGTCGTCCATTTCGGCCAGCTCGTCCGGGGTCGGCAGCCCACGCATCCTGAGCCGCTGACCCGTATCGTATTGGTAAATCCCGGCGATGGCCGCGCTTTTGTGCGTCCTTAATTCAAAATTGGCCTCGATCATGCGCCGCCCTCCCTTCTCATCTGCGCTTTGCGGATGGCGCAGCGCCGCTCACCGCGTCCACCCTGTCCTTTTGGACGTTCGTTTTCTTCTTCCCGCTTCCCGAGCTTTTCGAGCTTTCCGAGCTCGTCGTGCTCGTTGAATGGTTCGTCACGTCGGTCTGCCGTGCGCCCGTCGTGTCGGTCGTGCCCGTCGTCTGCTGGGTGCCGGTCGTCTGCTGTCCCATCGCGGCGGAAATGGCCGTCAGGTAGTTGCTGTTGTATTCCCGGCGCTGCGTGTCCTTCAGCTCCTGCACCTTCGCCGCCAGCTGGCTGGCAAAGTCCGTGTTCAGCCGTCCCTGCGTCTGGCTGTTCTGCTGCGCCGCCTGCGTGATCTGGTCTTGAATCTGCCCGGTCTTGCGCGCGTTCTCGTCCGTCAGCTCCCGTACAGCCTTGGCCAGCGCGTCGCCCTGATTGGCGAGCGTTTGCAGCGTGTAGCTGCTCCTGCCCATGCCCCGGTTTAGTGCCGCCGTCTCCACGTTCGCCTTGCTCTGGCGGTAGGCGCTGCTTTGCTCGTCGATGGCGCGCGTCAGGTTGGCCGCGAGGTTCGCGATCTCCTGCTCCTTGCTCAGCTTCGTCGTCTCAAAATTCTGCCGGCTGGCCTCAATCCCCGCGTTGAGCTGCGGCCGCAGCAGGTTTTCCGCGAACGCCGCAATCTCCTTGTCCGTCATGTTCCCGGCCAGCCCGCCGAGAATCTGGTTCAGCAGGTCGCTGTCCAGCAGCTTCTTTGTCGTGCTCTGGCTCTGACTTTGGCTCTGGCTCTGGCTGTGCGCCTTGCTCGTGCTGCTTGTCGTCGAGGATTGAAACGTCTCCGTCGTCGTTCTTTTCGCCATGTTCTCACTTCCCTTCCAGCGCGTCTAACCGCTTTTTGATCTTCTCGATCTCCGCGTCCTTGAGCCTGTCCGCGTTCCAGCTCGCCATACAGAAATCGCGCAGGAACATCGTCAGGTTTCGAACGTATGCCGCAAGCGTCCCGCCCGTCTCCTGCGGAACTCTCGGTTGCTTAAATGCCATGCTCACACCTCGTCAAGCGAATACTCCGCCTGCACCCCGCCGTAAATCCGCCAGCCCGCCGCCTTCGCGTGGCTTCTGATTTTCAGCTTCATCCGAACGCCGCTCACCTGAATCTTCACCCGGTAGTCCTTCCTCTGCCTTTGCAGCAGAACCACCCGCGTCTTTTCCCTGCGCTCGGTCTTGATCGTCATTTCAATCGGCACGTCGTCCGCGTCCGCGTCGGCGGTAAACCGCAGCACAAAGTCGCGCTTCATGTAGGCCTTGCCCAGATCGAGCCACGGCGTTTCCCACAGGCATTCCATCGGCGCGCCCAGATAGCCGCCGCTCGCCGGGTCGCCGTATCGAAGCACCTCGAACGGCTCGTCCGCCTGCGTGAAGTACACCGTCCCGCCGACGGAAAAGAAGTCCTTGACGCGCATGCCCTTTCGAACCATGAACGTCCCGCGCTCCGTGTCATATTCGAGCACCGTGTTGTTTTCGCTCAAAACGTCGCTCTCGGTTTCCTTGATGCACATGGCCAGATAGTAGATGTGGTTGCACACACAGGCTCTCGCCGCGCCGTCCATCCCCTCCATGCGCATCCGCATCGTTTCATACAGCGCGTCCCGGCTGAGCAGCCGCAGCGTGTTTCCGTCGTACAGGCCGATTCCGTTTTGCGACAGGTACAGCATGCTCGTCCTGTCCGTGCAGATGCTCCTCTCCTCAACGGGGCCATCCGTGCCGTAGGCCTCCGTGATCGTGAAACTGCTCGGATCGGTGCCGCGAATTTCGAAGATCGTCCGCTCCTTCACCGCCAGCAGATACCCGCCGAAGGGTTCCAGCGCGATAAACTTGTCGCCGTCCCATGTCGGCTGGTTAATCATCCCGCCGCCCAGCTCCGGCGTTTCCGGCACGCCCGTCCAGTTGAACGGGTCGTATGGCCGCGAATAGAAGATGCTGTCCGGGTATCCTTCCGCGCCCGTTCCCCAGATGCGCTCCGCGTGCCGTCCCAGCGTCGCGAACTTCACCTCGGCGTATTTGTCGCCAATCGTCAGCGTTTTCTTTTCTACCCGAAGGTCGCTTCCGTATACCGCAATCATGCCGTCCTTCGCGTTGGAGAGGATCAGGATATCGACCGTCGCCCCGCCCTCCGTCGTCTCGTAGGTGACGGAAGACCACACGTCGCTCTTGTACCCCTCCGAGCGCTTCACCCAGCCCTCCGTGCCCATCGTATAGGTGTAAATCGCGCCGCCTGCCGCCGCAACGTATACGTCCGCGTCATCCGGCCTCGTGCGCCGATAGAACCGCGCCAGCGTCTCGATCTGCGCGCCCAGCGCCGGAAACGCGCGGCTCGTTCCGTAGCTTGAAGCCAAAAGCCCGCGCTCCGTGCGGATGTTCTGCGCAAGGTAGGCGTAGTCGGTGTTGATGTTCGTGTCGCCCGCCGCCTGATAGACGCCCTTCGGCGTGGGGATTGTGAACCGCCCCTGATAATCGCTGTCTGAAATGCTCACCTTTGCTCCCTCCTTCGTCCCTTCATTTGATATTTTCCCCCCTCTGCCTCCCTCCTCGAGGGAGGTGGTCGCCGCAGCGACCGGAAGGAGTCCCCGCAGGCGGCCAACGCCTTCACCTGCAATACCTCGCATCCGTAACATCATAAATGTGCGTGCGATGCGTCACGCTGCCCATGCCCTGCGGCCTCAGCCGCTGCATGCCCCGGAGGAAGCTGTTCAGATAGAACTGCGCCTGTCTCTGCTTGACCGGATTGCCGTTGGATAGATGCCGATAACAGATATAGTCCGCCAGATACGCCTGCGCCCATTCCGGAATTTGCGGCTCGTCGCTCCCGTCCTCCATCGGGTAAAACGCCACTTCGCATACAGCGCGCAGCGTCTTTCCCGCCAGATCGACCCGCCAGATATGCAGCCCGCGCCCGTCCGGGGCAAGGTCGTAGCCCACGTCGCGGCCGTATTCGTCCCTCAGCTCCACCACGCGCGTGACCAACAGTCCCGGAACGGGCGCGTTCCCTTTCTCGTCCACATCGACGCAGAATGTCCGACGCGGTTTCAGGTATTCGCGAACCGCGATGTCGTAGCCCATGTTCGCGTAGACCTTGAAACTCTCCTCGTATTCGCTCACGTCCTCCGCGTTCTCGTCCAGTTGACGAAGCGCGTGCGCGATCAACTGTGAAAGCGTCAACTGATCACATCTCCCCGCAGTTTTTCAGAATTTCCACCACCGCCGCCGGCATTTCGCAGACCGTCCCGCGCATAAAGTAAAAGCTCACGCCGTTCAGCCCAGCAAAAACCACGTCGTCCCGGCTGCCCGGTGCCAGCGGCAGGCTCACCTTCACCACCTCGCCGTCCGCGCAGCCCGCGTCGGCCATCAGCTTTTTCAGGTTCTCCTGCGTCTTTTTGCACTTGCCAGAAAGCATCGCGCTCGTCTTTTTCATCGTCGCCGTCGTATTGATATTTGCCATTCTCTTTTCCTCCATTTTTTGTCAAAAACGGCGGTCAAGGCCTCCAGCCTTGCCACCGATTGTATATAGGGGCTTTGCGATCGCCCCTATCACCCTTCGCACGTCCTTTCGAAGCCCCTTATACAACCCCGGGTGCAGGGTCGCAACCCTGCTCGTTTCAATGGGGGTTATGGGGTTCCTAGGGGATTTAAGGGGGAGAAATCGAAATCTCCCCCTAATCCCCTAGGCCTGCGGAGCACGTGCCCCGCCCGCAGGCGGTGGAAGGAGTTTCCGGCGGCAGAATGAGTTAAAAAAAGCCCCTTCCAAACTTCATATGCTTCATATACATCATATGCCCGACGCACATCAGGCATATGATGTTTTTTTCTCTTTTTTCGAGATATTGCGTCCTTTTCCCGCAGACGCAGCCCTCAGAACAACACTTCTCCCGTCAGCCCTTCTCCGTGAAATAATTGAACATCGGATAATATTCAAACTCGATCTTCTCCCCGACGCGGCCGTTCCGGTTTTTCAAAATCACGGCCTCGATCTGCCGGGGATTTTTCTTTTTCGCCTCCGTCGGGTCGAAAGCCGCCTCGCCCGCGCCGCGAAGCTGCAAGCCGATCAGCACGTCGCTGGAATACTCGATTGCGCCGGATTCCTTGAACGCCTCCATGCTGATGCGCTGGCCGTAGCTCATGCGGTTCAGGCTGGAGACGGCGATCACGGGCAGCTTGAAATCGCGGCTGATGCGTTTGAGCTCCAGCACCGCCTTGTCCATGTTCTGCTTGTCCGTCGCCCGCTCGTTGTAGGGCGCGATAATTTGCAGATAGTCCACGATCACCAGCGGGGTTTTGCCGGTCATGTCGATGTGGCGGGCGATGCGCTCGCGGATGGCCGTCACGCCGATGTCGCCCACGCCTTCGGCGATGAACAGATGCCCGGCGTATTCCCCGTAGCGCGTCACCGCGTCGCGGATGACCTCGCGCTCCCGCTCGCCGTACTGCGCGTAGCGGCGGCCGTCCGTCACGCCTCTGGCCGTCTTGGCGCAGGCCGTGCCCCACTTGCGCGCCAGCGCGAGGGTCAGCGTGTGGCGCGAAATCGACTTGGCCATCAGCTCGGCGCGCGCCATCTCCAGCGAGAAGACGAGCACATCCTGCCCGCCGGAGGCGATCTGGTCGCCGATCTGCGTCACCAGCGTCGTTTTGCCCAGCGAAGAAATCGCGCCGACGATGTACAGCCCCTCGTACAGCCCGCCGTCCAGCGCCCGATCCAGCGCGTCAAACCCCGTGGGCAGGCACGGCGTGTTGACGCTTTCGGCGATGCCGTCCACAAAGGCCTGTAAATGCCCCTGTGCGCTCGTCTGCAAGTAGGTAAGCCTTTCTATCTCGGGCAGACGTTCGCCGTCTCCTACCCGCCTTAGAAACGATTCTGGGGCCATTTGCAGCGCTTCGTTCGCGTCCTTACAGTCGCCGCACGGGTTGTAGACGAAATACGGCAGGCCAGCGGCGCGCAGGCCGTCTTCCAGCTCACAGGAGGCCTTCCGCCCGCGCTCGTCGTTGTCCAGGGCGAGGATCAGCGGCTGCGCGGGCTTTTTTTCCGCCAGGCGCTCGAGCAGCAGGCGCACGTTTGACGCGCTGCCCAGCCCCACGGCCTCGCCGCCGGCCTCGACGATGCTCATCGCATCGATCTCGCCCTCGACGATGAAGACGGGCTTTTCCGCCGTGTCGAGCGCCTCGGCGTTGAACAGGCGCGTCTTGCCGACCTTGACCTTCGTGTATCGCGCCTCCTGCTCGCTCATTTCGTCCTTGCCGCGCACGTCGCGGGCGAGGTAGCTGGTGCGCCCGGTCGGGATAATCAGCCGGGGCGAGGGCGGCACGGTCTCCGGCGCCTTGGGGTTGCGCCACGCGGGGTCATACCCCAGATGGAACCGGGCGCAGGTCGCGGCGGACAGCCCGCGCCGCTGCGGGTAATCCGTCTGCGCAAGGCGCGCCTGCGCGGCCTTGAAGAAGGCGGTGCAGTCCGGCTCGGGCGCGGCCGGGCGCGCGGCCGGGCGCTTTGTCATCCGGCGCGGCGCGCTCACCGTCAGCCCGTAATAGGCCGCCGCCCCGGCGAGCTTCTCCGGAAACGTCTCCAGCCCGAACGCCAGCCCGTAGAGATCCAGCACGTCAAAATAGCCGCCGCAGGCAAAGCATTTCCAGTGCGTGGGCGCGCCGGGATCGCGGTGCAGCCCCGTTCCCTTGGGGCCGCTGCCGCTGCCGCATTGCGGGCAGACGTAGCCCTTCCCCTTTCCGTCCCGCGCCAGAAACGCGGGTTCCCGTTCGTTAATCGCCTCGACCATCGCCTCGTTCATAAGTAACCTTTCTTTCCTTGGGCTGCCGCCCAAACCCGCCTGGGGACCAGTCCCCAGACCCCTTCTTCGCTTCGCGCAGTTTTAAGTGATTTGACATACAGTGCGCGCACGCGCACTGTACGCAAAAATGCTTTAAGCCGCCGCGAAGCGAAGCGGAAGGTCAAGGGAACTCAGTTCCCTTGTGGGGTTTGGGGCAACGCCCCAACGTCCCCCTCGTTTTCCCGTTTCCCCGCGGCTCATTTATTTTAGCATAGGCTCACGCCCTAAAGGCGTGAGCGTGTGCGCCTTTAACCGTTTTAACCGTTTTAAGAAAAATGACCCCCAAAAAACCTAGATGGCGTCTGGCCAAAAAAAAATTTTTGCGGGAACAACTACCCCCCTTTTGCGGGAACAACTACCCCCCTTTTGCGGGAACAACTACCCCCCTTTTTCAAAAAATCCTCCGCGGGCGAAAATGCCGGTTTGACCATATGGCGGCTCAATTCCGTGCGGGAACAACTACCCCCCTTTTTCAAAACGGGCCAATCGGGGGAAAAGCGCCCGATTCGGGCGGGGATTTGACGCTGGGCGGCGCGCTTGGTATAATGGCGGGGAGACATGCGAAGAATATGAGGTATATGAAGCATATCAGGCATACGAAGCGCATGAAGCATACGAAGCATATGAAGTTTGGCGCGGAAAACGCGCGCGAGGGGGAGGGCGCTATGGCTCGGATAACGGCACTGATCAATCAAAAGGGCGGCGTTGCGAAGACGACGACGGCCCATGCGCTGGCGGTGGGGCTCGCCCGTCAGGGCAGGCGCGTGCTGGCGATCGACTGCGACCCGCAGGGCAATCTGTCCTTTTCGATGCGGGCGGACGACACGCTGGCCGGGCTGTACGAGGCGCTGCGGGGCGACGCGGCGGCTTCAGACGTGATTCAGGCGACGCGGCAGGGCGTGGATCTGGTCGCGTCGTCGCTCGACCTGTCCGCGGCGGATATGGAGTTCACTCGCGTGGGGCGCGAATACCTGCTGCGCGGGCTGTGCGACGCGGTTGCCGCGTCCTACGACCACATCATCGTGGACTGCCCGCCCGCACTGGGTGTGCTGACACTCAACGCGCTGACGGCGGCGGACGACATGGTGATTCCGGTGGGGCTTGAGGTGTTCTCGCTGCAGGGGCTCAAGCAGCTTTTTAACACGGTGGAGAACGTGCGGCGCTACTGCAACCCGCGGCTAACGGTCGCGGGGATTCTGATCACGCGGCGGGGCAACCGCGCCAGCCTGACGCGCGAGATGATCGACGTGATCGGGCAGACGGCGAAGGATTTGGGCGTCTACCTGTATCCGACGGTGATCCGCGAGGCGGTGGCCGTGCGCGAGGCGCAGGTGATGCAGGAAAGCCTGTTCGATTCGCACCCCAAGGCGGCGGTGACGGCGGACTACGCGGCGTTTGTCGCGGACTATCTCAGGCAGGAGGACGAGCGGCATGGCGATTAAAAAGGGCAGGGCGACGGACGCGGTGGCGCGGCTGTTCAGCGTGACGGCGGCGGAGCAGGCGCATGAAGCATATGAAGCACACGAAGGCAAGCGGGAACATCGTGTGCCTGAGACACATAAAGCACAGGAAGCATATGAAGCGCCTCGTATGCCTGACGCACAAGAGGCATATGAAGCACATGAAGATAAGCGGGAACATCGTATGCCTGAGACACATGAAGCACAAGAAGCATACGAAGCATACGAAGCATATGAAGATCGCGCGCCGAAGGCGGACGGCGCCTACCGTGCCGCCGACACGCAGGGCAAGCGGGGAAAAAAGGCGCTGCGCATGACGATGGCCTTTTCCGAGGAGAACATGGACTACATCCGCACGATGGGCAAACTGGAGAGCGGCGGCGCGACGGCCTACGTCAACCGGCTGATCGAGGCGGACCGCCGGAAGCACGCGGACGTCTACCGGCAGATGAAGTCCCTGCGCCCGGATGCGTGAAGGAGAGCGCCATGGATCTCAAGAAGACGAATTATTTTGACCCCAGAAAGATGGCGGCGCGCAAGCGCTGGACGGTGCAGGAGACCGGGCAGGGGCTGATCGCCATGACCGGCTATGCGTACCTGGGGGACGAGGAGAAGACGGCGCTCTTTTCGGGCGCGGATCTGGAGGCGCGGATTCGGCAGGCTTCTGCCGAAAAGCCCCGCGAGATGGAGCTGTATCTGCGCCTGTCCAACTGGCTGGTGATCCGCCGCCGCGAGACGCTGCAGCTCAAGAGCCACGCCATGCAGGTGCTGCAGCTCATCTGGCGCGGGCTCTTTGTGGATATGGCGCAGCAGGTCATCGCCGCCTCCGAGCTGAAGGACGAGCGCCTGAGCGCCCGGCGGCAGGCCGTGGCGGAGACGCTCTCCCTGTCCGACGAGCAGCTCAAGGAGGGCGTGGACATCCTCCGCCAGAACTTTTCGACGATTGCGGCGTTCAACGTGCTGATGACCCTGCTCAGCGACACCTATCAGATTGACACGTTCGGCTACGTGATCGACGCGGACGACGAGCTCGTGATGTACGAGGAGGCGCTCACGCTGGACGAATTATCCGGCCACCGCGCGGGGCTGTTCGATCTGGCCGAGATCGCCGTGACGCGCGACAAGCTGGACGACGCGCGCGCGCTGCTTGAAGGGGGCTACACGTTCCCCATGGCCGACACCCGCCTGCTGGACAGCCTGCTGCGCTGAGGAGGACGACATGCCGAAAAAGAAACAGGTTTTTGAACCGGAAAACCTGGAATCCATCCGCAGCGCCATCTCCGGCCTGATTGTCGAGCCGCCGGAGACGATCGAGCCGGTCGTATACAGCGTCGATCTGCTCAGCCGCCACGACCCGTATTATCCCATGGTGCAGGGCGAGGCGACCAGCCGTCTGGCGATGACGGCGACGCGGAACATGGCCATCAACCCGATCACCGGCGACGCGGTCATCGAGGACGAGGGCTTCCGCGCGTTTTTTGAAGGCTATGACGGGCTGAAAATCGGCCTGACGGTCGGCGCGCAGAAGCTGCTCTCCACCGCGGCGCTCTACCTGACGCAGAACAACCACTACCGCCCGGAGGAATCCGCGCGGATTGAGACGGAGGTGCAGATTCCGCTGATCTCCTACGCGCGGCTGCTGGGCTATCCCGTCGATGAGCGGGAGACGGCCACGCCGGAGGAGGCCGAAAAGGAAAAGCGGCGCATCAAAAACCTGATGAAGGACGTGCGCGGCAAGATCAACGACCAGCTCGACGTGCTCTACAGCCTGTCGCTCTCCTGGTCGGAAAAGAAGGGGCGCGTTTCGGATTATCAGGACGTGCGCCTGCTCCAGCGCAAGGGCGTCAAGCGCGGGATGATCTCCATTCAGTTCAGCGACGACATCGCGCGGTATCTGCTCTGCTCGTATGTGATGCAGTACCCCGAGGCGCTGCTGAGCATCGACGAGCGCAGCCCGCGCGCCTACCGCGTCGGCTACAAGCTGGCGTATCACAGCTCCGTGCGCCGCAACATCGAGCGCGGCACCGCCGACATCATTTCCGTTTCGGCGCTGCTGGATGCGTGCGGCGACATCCCCAATTTCGACGAGGTGCAGAAGACGGATCGCGGCCATTGGGAGAACCGCATCAAGACGCCGCTGGAAACCGCGCTGGACAGCTGCGTGCGCGCCGGCGTGCTGGACGAGTGGGAATACTGCGGCGCGAAGAAGGCGAAGCTCTCCGACAGCGAGGTGGATATCGGCGATTACGCGACGTTTATCGGGCTGTATGTCCGGTTTCGGATGGGACGGATGAACGATGAAGATTGATTTTTCCCGGCTGGACGCGCTGAGGCCGACGGCCGCCGTGCCGGAGGGCTTCGAGCCCGTGCCCGAGGCCGAAACGCCGTTCGATTCGGGCTATGAGGCCATGTACCGCGCCGCGTGGGATTTTCATTTGGAGACGGACGACCGGCTCCGCGCGGCGGCGGGGGAGGCGCGCGAGGCAATTTGGCTGCGCGCCGCCGCGGCCATGGGGGAGAAGGTCGCCGCCTTTCCGGATCAGCCGTTTGCCGCGGCGCTCTTTGCGGCCGTCTGGCAGGAGCTGGAGAGACGGTACGCGGGGGAATAAGAAGAAAACTCCTTCCACCGCTGCGGCGGTCCCCCTCCCTCGAAGAGGGAGGTCTGGGGGGGGGTTCGCCGGTCAAGGCCTACGGCCTTGCCGTCGATTGGATATAGGGGCTTTGCGGTCGCCCCTATGACCCTTCGCGCGCTTTCTCGAAGCCCTTTATACAACTCCGGGTGCAGGGTCGCAACCCTGCTCGTTTC
>OKRW01001579.1_pt1 | contig 18910 bp, 18 predicted proteins | sample 1601151 | NCBI WGS metagenome assembly OKRW01 (sample SAMEA3541471, study PRJEB24748) | human gut metagenome | biome: human gut; feature: human-associated habitat; material: faeces | place: China | collected 2012 | reverse complement strand
TCCGCCATGGCGTTATCCGTCATGATGGTCGCCGGGTTGGAGTTGACGAGCACGACGTTCACGCCCGCGTCGTGCAGCACGCGGCACGCCTGCGCGCCGGCATAGTCGAATTCCGCTGCCTGCCCGATCACGATCGGGCCGGAGCCGATGACCATGACTTTGCGGATGCTGGTATCAATCGGCATGGTGCGCACCTCCCATCAGGTCACAGAATCGGTCGAAGAGAAAGGCCGTGTCGTGCGGGCCCGAGCACGCCTCGGGGTGAAACTGCACGGAAAAGGCCTGCAGGTCGGGGTAGTCCACGCCCTCGCACGTGCCGTCGTTGGCGTTGACGTAGCGGATGACGCCGGTCTTGACGCTCTCGGGCACGACGGCGTAGCCATGGTTCTGGCTGGTGAGGAACGTGCGCGTGCCGCACACGTCGCGCGCCGGCTGGTTCACGCCGCGGTGGCCGTATTTGAGCTTCACGGTGCTGCCGCCCTGCGCCAGCGCCATGAGCTGGTGGCCGAGGCAGATGCCGAACATCGGGATGCGGCCGAAAAGCTTGGCGATCTGCGCGATCTGGTCAACATTGTCCGTCGGGTCGCCGGGGCCGTTGGAGAGCATGACGCCGTCATACCCGGCGGCGAGGATGTCCTCCGCCCTGACCGTGCAGGGCAGCACCGTCACGGCACAGCCGCGCTTGCAGAGCTCGCGTGCGATGTTGCGCTTGGCGCCGTAGTCGATGAGCGCCACGCGGTGCAGCACGTCGCCATCCGGCCGGAGGGTGTAGGGTTCCGGCGTCGTCACCTGCGGCACGGGGTCTGTGATGCGGTAGGCGCGCAGGGGCGCGAGATCGTCCGGCACGGCGTCGCAGATGGCGGCGTTCATCGTGCCCGCCTCGCGCAGGATGCGCGTGACGGCGCGGGTATCGATGCCGGTAATGCCGGGGATGTTGTTTTCTTTCAGGAACGCGTCGAGCGTCTGCGCGCAGCGGAAGTTCGAGGGTGTGGAGCACGCTTCACGCACGACATAGCCGCGCACGCAGCATTTGCCCTCAAAATCGGCCGGGATGATGCCGTAGTTGCCGATGAGCGGAAAGGTCTGCAGCACGATCTGGCCGCAGTAGCTCGGGTCCGTGAGCGTCTCGATGTAGCCGTTCATGCCGGTGGTGAACACCAGCTCACCGAACGTGTCGCATGGCGCGCCGAGGGCGAGGCCTGCAAAGACCTCGCCGTTTTCAAGTACGAGATGGCGCTTCATAGTTCGATCTCCGCAAGCGTCGCCGCCATGACCGCCTTGATGGTGTGCATGCGGTTTTCGGCCTCCTGAAACACGACCGACTGCGCGCTTTCAAACACGTCGTCCGTGACCTCCATGGCCTCGCGGCCGAAGCGCGTGCACATCTCGCTGCCGACGGCGGTCTTTTTGTCGTGATACGCCGGCAGGCAGTGCATGAAGATGGCGTTGGGGTCGGCCTTGGCCATGAGCGCCGCGTTGACCTGATACGGCGCGAGCGCCGCGATGCGCTCGGCCCAGACGCTCTCGGGCTCGCCCATGGAGACCCAGATGTCGGTATAGACCACGTTCGCGCCCTGCACGGCCGCAGCGGGGTCGGAGATGAAGTCGAGCACCGCGCCCGTCTGCGCCGCGATGGCCTGACACTCCGCGACGAGCTGCGCATCGGGGAAGTAGCCCTCCGGCGCGCAGGCCGTGAAGTGCATGCCCATCTTCGCGCAGCCGACCATGAGGGAGTTGCCCATGTTGAAGCGCGCATCGCCCATATAGACGAGGTGGATGCCGTCGAGCGAGCCGAAATGCTCCCGGATGGTCAGAAAGTCCGCGAGGATCTGCGTCGGGTGAAACTCGTCCGTCAGGCCGTTCCAGACCGGGACGGAGGCGTACTGTGCCAGCTCCTCGACGATGCACTGACCGTAGCCGCGGTATTCGATGCCGTCGAACATGCCCGAGAGCACGCGTGCGGTGTCGGCGATGCTCTCCTTCTTGCCGATCTGCGAGCCGGTGGAGTCGAGATACGTGCTGCCCATGCCCAGATCGTGCGCCGCGACCTCAAAGCTGCTGCGCGTGCGCGTGCTCGTCTTTTCAAAGATGAGCGCGACGTTTTTGCCCTCGCACAGGCGGTGCGGGATGCCGGACTTTTTTTCGTGCTTGAGCTGGGCTGCGAGCTGCAGCAGGTAGTCGATCTGCTCGGGGCTGTAGTCGAGCAGCTTGAGAAAATCGTTGCCCTTGAGATTCATATCGGTGTTCCTCCTTATACCTCGGCGCAGACGGCCTTGAGCACGCCGATCGCCTGCTCGAGCTGCGCCATGGGGATGTTGAGCGCCGGCAGCAGGCGCACCTTGTTTTTCGCCGAGATGACGAGCACGCCCTGCTCTGCGCAGGCGCAGATGACGTCTGCGACCGGGCGCACGGTCTCCACGCCGAGCATCAGGCCGAGCCCCGTGACGCTCTTGACGCCCGGCGCGCCGGTGAGCGTGTCGACGATGAAGTCGGACTTTTCCTGTACGGACTGCAGCAGCGGCCCGTCGAGCCGGTGCAGGATGCTCAGCGCACCGGCGCAGCAGACGGGGTTGCCGCCGAAGGTGGAGCCGTGGCTGCCGGGGGTGAGCACGTTCTGCACCTTCTCGCCGAGCAGCGTTGCGCCCAGCGGCAGCCCGCCGCCGAGCCCCTTGGCCGTGGAGACGATGTCGGGCTTGACGCCGTAGTGCATATAGCCGTAGAGCTTGCCGGTGCGGCCGTTGCCGGTCTGCACCTCGTCGCAGATGAGCAGGATGTCCTGCGCGGCGGCGAGCTGCGCCGCACCCTTGACGAATTCCTGCGTCAGCGGGATGACGCCGCCCTCGCCCTGCACGACCTCGATCATGATGGCGGCGCATTTGTGCGCGGCCACCTGCGCCTTGAGATCGTCGAGATCGTTCGCCTCGGCATAGGCAAAGCCCTCCGTCAGCGGCAGAAAGTCGTGGTGGAACACGTCCTGACCGGTCGCGGCGAGCGTCGTGATCGTGCGGCCGTGGAAGCTGTTTTTGAGCGTGATGATTGTGTGGTATTCCGGGCCCTTGTGTTCAGCTGCGTATTTGCGCGCGGCTTTGATGGCGCATTCGTTGGCCTCCGCGCCGGAGTTGGAGAAGAAGACCTTTTTCATGCCGGTCTTTTCGCACAGCAGCTGCGCCAGCTGCGCGTCGGGCGCGGTGAAGTAGAGGTTTGAGGTGTGCTGCACGGTGCACAGCTGCTCGGTCACGGCGCGCACCCACGCGGGGTCGGACACGCCGAAGCTGTTGACGGCGATGCCGGTCGCGAGGTCGATGTATTCCTTGCCGTTCTCGTCCCAGACGAGCGAGCCCTTGCCGCGCACGATCGTGACCGGGTAGCGGGCGTAGGTGTTGGCGATGTAGGTATGGTCAAGTTGCTGTGTATTCATTTGCATTTCCTCCTTGTCCGGCAACGAACATGGTGCCGATGCCTTCGTTTGTCAGCATTTCGATGAGTATGGCGTGCGGCACGCGTCCGTCGATGATAAAGACGCGGTGCACGCCCCAGCGGATGGCGTCCATGCAGCAGGTCACCTTCGGCAGCATGCCGCCGCAGATGACGCCGGACGTGATGAGCGCGTGCGCCTCTGCCGTATGGATGACGGGGATGAGCGTGTTGGGGTCGTCCTTGTCGCGCAGGATGCCGCCGATGTCGGTCATGGCGATGAGGCTCTCCGCGCCGAGCTCACCCGCGATGCGCGCGGCCGCGGTGTCGGCGTTGATGTTGTAGACGTGCCCCTGCATGTCGCATCCGACGGTGGACACGACCGGGATGTAGCCCTTGTCGAGCACGTCGAGGATGGGGCGCACGTCGATCTTCGTGATCTCGCCTACGTAGCCGAGGCGCTCGTCGCGCACACGTGCCTGGATCATCTGCCCGTCGATGCCGGACAGGCCGATCGCGCGGCCGCCCTTTTGCCCGATGAGATTGACGAGCGTCTTGTTGATCTTCCCGGCGAGCACCATCTGTACGACGTCGGCGGTCTCGGCGTCCGTGACGCGCAGACCGTCGACAAACTGCGTCTGCTTGCCGAGCTTTTGCAGCATATCCGTGATCTCAGGCCCGCCGCCGTGCACGAGCACGACCTGCACTCCGATGAGCGAGAGCAGCACGATGTCGCGCATGACGGAGTCCTTGAGCTTTTCGCTGATCATGGCGTTGCCGCCGTATTTGATGACGACAGTCTTGCCGTAGTATTTCTGAATGTAGGGGAGGGCTTCCACCAGGACGGTGGAGCGCTCCATATAATCGTTCATATCCATGGGGGCCGCCTTCCTTTCCAGTTTGTAAACGATCAGCTGCGGTAATCGCCGTTGATCTTCACATAGTCGTAGGTGAGGTCACAGCCCCAGCAGGAGCAGGTGGCGTCCCCGGCGGTCAGCGTGACCAAGATCACGACCTCCGGCTCAGACAGGACCTTTTTCGCCAGGTCCTCGTCAAAGGGAACGCCCTGGCCCCCGGCGCAGACCTTCAGCTCGCCGGCCTGGGAGAGGAACTTCACTTCCACGTCCTTGGGGTCAAACTCGGCCCCGGAGTAGCCCACGGCGCACAGAACACGGCCCCAGTTGGCGTCGGTGCCAAAAATCGCACACTTCACCAGGGGGGAACGGACGACGGCCTTGGCCATCAGCTCGGCCTGCTCCTCGCTGGCAGCGCCCTGGACGGTGCAGGTCACAAGACGGCCTGCGCCCTCGCCGTCGCTGGCGATCATCTTGGCCTCATACTCGCAGACGTAGCGCAGGGCTTCCACCAGAGCGTCGTAATCCGCGCCGGGGCCGGTGATGGGGGCGTTGCCCGCCAGGCCGTTGGCCAGGACTACGCAGGTGTCGTTGGTGGAGGTGTCGCCGTCCACGGTGATGCGGTTAAACGTCTTGGTGACGATATGGCGCAGCATGTCCTGGAGCACGGCCCCGTCGATGGCGCAGTCGGTGGTGACGGCGCAGAGCATGGTGCCCATGTTGGGGTGGATCATGCCGGAGCCTTTGGCGATGGCACCAACGGTGACGGTCTTGCCGCCGATCTCGGTGGTCACGGCGATCTCCTTGATCTTCAGGTCGGTGGTCAGGATGGCGTGGGCTGCGTCGTTGGATGCCTGCTCGGTGTCAGCCAGAGCTGCCACCAGGGCGGGGACCCCGGCCTCGATGGCAGAGATGTTCAGCTCCACGCCGATGATGCCGGTGGAGCAGACGGCGAAGTCCTGGGGGGCCAGGCCCGTGGCGGCGGCCGCAGCGGCGGCCATGCGCTTGGCATTTTCCATGCCCTTGGGGGCGCAGGCGTTGGCGTTGCCGCTGTCCAGGATGATGCCCTGGGCCTTGTGATCGGCCAGATACTCCTTGGTCAGGATCACGGGGTCGGCCTTGACCACGTTGCGGGTATACGTCCCGGCGGCGGCGCAGGGCACGTCAGACAGGACCATGGCCAGGTCCTTCTTGTCGGGGACGGGGGTGGTGAAGTTATCTTTCACGCCGCAGTGGATGCCTGCGGCCTTAAAACCTTTGGGGGCGGTCACGCCGCCGGTGATGATATTCATGGTAAGATCCTCCTAGTGTTAAAGTCCTGCGTCCTCGTCGAAGCCGAGCATGAGATTCATGTTCTGCACGGCCGCGCCGGAGGCACCCTTGCCGAGGTTGTCGAAGAGGGCGGTGATGGTCGTCTGGTCCTCGTGGCCGCAGACGATCAGGCGGAGCTGGTTCGTGCCGACCAGAGTGTCGGAGTAGATGACGGACTCATCCCCGCCGAAGGGAGCCACGGAGACGAAGGTCTGGCCCTCATAATAGGCGTCCAGGACGTTGTAGATGTTATATGCCGTGGGTCCGCCGGGCAGGGTGTCGTTGCGGAGCATGACGGTGGTGGCCATGCCCTGGATGTAATCGCCTAAGATGGGGTGGAAGACGGGGGGAGCGTCCAGGCCGCAGACGTGGACCATTTCGGGCAGGTGCTTGTGGTGGAGCGTTGTGCCGTAGATGCGGGCGGATTCATGCCGGGGGTCCCGGTTCGGGTCCTGGTACTCGGCAATGAGCTTCTTGCCGCCGCCGGAGTAGCCGGTCAGGGAATAGGCACACAGGGGGTGGTCCGGGGGGATCAGCCCCAGCTGGACCAGGGGATAGACAGAAGAGATGAAGCCGGAGGCATGACAGCCGGGGTTGGCGACTCTCTTAGAGTGGATGATCGCCTCCCGGTGTTTGAGGGAGAGTTCGGGGAAGCCGTAAGCCCAGCCCTCTGCCGTCCGGTGGGCGGTGGAGGCGTCGATGACCTTCGTGTTGGGGTTCTCGATCATGGCCACGGCTTCGCGGGCCGCGTCGTCGGGCAGGCAGAGAAAGACCAGATCCGCTGCATTGAGACATTTTTTGCGCTCGGCGGGGTCCTTCCGCTTCTCCTCGTCGATGAGGAGAAGCTCGATGTCCTGGCGGGGGGTCAGCCGGTCATAGATTTGCAGGCCGGTGGTGCCCTCCCGTCCGTCAATAAAAATCACAGGTTTCATGGTCATGCACGCTCCTGGATGAAGTGTTTGATGTTTTCGATCTGGACCTTCACGGCCTCCGGGGCGGGGCCGCCGTAGACCTTCCGGCCGTTGACGCAGGTCTCCAGGGACAGGGCATCGTACACATCCTCCTCGAAGTATTCCGAGACCTTCTTGTATTCCTCCAAGGGCAGCGTCTCCAGGGAGTGGCCGGTGTCGACGCAGTGGCCCACCAGCTTGCCGACGATGCCGTAGGCCTCCCGGAAGGGCATGCCCTTCTTGGCCAGGTAGTCGGCGCAGTCCGTGGCGGAGATGAAGCCGCCGTTGGCGGCCTTGCGCATGTTGGCGCGGTTGACGGTCAGGGTGTCGATCATGGCGGCGAAGACCGGCAGGCACAGCTCCACGGTGTCGATGGCGTCAAAGACGGGCTCCTTGTCCTCCTGCATGTCCTTGTTGTAGGCCAGGGGCAGGCCCTTCATGGCGGTGAGCAAGGTGATGAGGGAGCCGTACACCCGCCCCGTCTTGCCCCGGACCAGCTCGGCCACGTCGGGGTTTTTCTTCTGGGGCATGATGGAGGAGCCGGTGGCATAGGCGTCGTCCAGCTCGATGAACTTGAACTCCCAGCTGCACCACAGGATCAGCTCCTCGGAGAGGCGGGAGAGGGGCATCATCAAAATGGAGCAGTCGGACAAAAATTCCAGGGCAAAGTCCCGGTCAGACACGCCGTCGAGCGAGTTGTCCATGGGCTTTTGGAAGCCCAGCAGCTCGGCGGTGCGGAAACGGTCCACGGGGTGGGTGGAGGTCGCCAGGGCGCCGGAGCCCAGGGGGGACTCATCCATCCGCTCCATGCAGTCCTCCAAGCGGGTAATGTCCCGGCGGAACATATTGGCGTAGGCCATCATCGCGTGGGCGAAGGTGATGGGCTGGGCCCGCTGCAAGTGGGTGTAGCCGGGCATGATGGCATCCAAGTTGGCCTCGGCCTGGCGGACCAGGGCCTTTTCCAGGTTCACCAGCATGGTGATGATGTGGGGGATCTCCTCTTTTATATAAAGACGGAAGTCCACGGCGACCTGATCGTTCCGGCTGCGGGCGGTGTGCAGACGCTTGCCGGTGGCGCCGATGCGCTCGGTCAGCAGGACCTCCATGTTCATGTGGATGTCCTCACTGTCCTTGGTGAACTCGACCTTTCCGGCCTCGATCTCTTCCAGAAGAATTTTCAAGGTGGCAACGATCTTGTCCGCCTCTTCCTTGGCGATGATGCCCTGTTCCCCCAGCATGGTGGCGTGGGCGATGGAACCGGCGATGTCCTGGCGGTAGAGCCGGGCGTCGAAGGAGATGGAGGAGTTGAAGTCGTTTACCTTGTCGTCGGTTTCCTTTTGAAACCGTCCTGCCCAAAGTTTCATAGTCGTTGGCATCCTTTCCAAGAAACGGCGGTGAGCAGGGACGAAAAAAGCAGCCCCTGCCCAGCGCAGATCAATTCATCAAATCTATCTTAAATATCTTAAATATAGTGTTAGTTTACTTGTTCAGCAGACCCTTTTCCCGCAGTGCCTGGACGGTGTCGGGCAGGCCCCAGAGGTTGATGAAGCCGGCGGAATCCTTCTGGTCATAGTCGAAGGCGGAGTCGTTGAAGGTGGCGATGTCCTCGGAGTAGAGGGAGTAGGGAGAGGTCATGCCGGCGGGGATGATGTTGCCCTTATAGAGCTTGAGCTTCACGGTGCCGGTGACGTACTCGTTGGCCTTGTCCGCGAAAGCAGACAGGGCTTCCCGCAGGGGGGAGAACCACTTGCCGTTGTAGATGAGATCGGCGAAGTCCACGGCCAGCTTCTGCTTGGCGTGCAGGGTGTCCTTGTCGACCGTGATCATCTCCAGCTGCTCGTGGGCAAAGTAGAGGATGGTGCCGCCGGGAGTCTCGTAAACGCCCCGGTCCTTCATGCCGACCAGCCGGTTCTCCACGATGTCCAGGATGCCGATGCCGTTCTTGCCGCCCAGCTCGTTCAGACCCTCGATGATCTTGGAGACCTTCATCTTCTCGCCGTTCAGGGCCACGGGGGTGCCCTTTTCAAACTCCAGGGTGAGGTAGGTGGGTTCGTCGGGAGCCTGGATGGGGGAGACGCCCATTTCCAGGAAGCCGGGCTTGTCGTACTGAGGCTCGTTGGCGGGGTCCTCCAGGTCCAGGCCCTCGTGGCTCAGGTGCCAGAGGTTCTTATCCTTGGAGTAGTTGGTCTCCCGGCTGATCTTCAGGGGGACGTTGTGGGCCTCGGCGTAGTCGATCTCTTCGTCACGGCTCTTGATGTCCCACTCCCGCCAGGGGGCGATGATCTTCATGCCAGGAGCAAACCGCTTGATGGCCAGCTCGAACCGGACCTGGTCGTTGCCCTTGCCGGTGCAGCCGTGGACCACGGCGTCGGCACCCTCGGCCAGGGCGATCTCCGCCAGCTTCTTGCCGATGATGGGACGAGCAAAGGCAGTACCCAGCAGATACTTTTCATATTTGGCACCCATCTTCAAAGAGGGCACGATGACGTCGTCGCACATCTCATCGACCAGATCGGCCACGATCAGCTTGGAAGCGCCGGTCTTGAGGGCCTTCTCTTCCAGGCCCTCCAGCTCGTCGGCCTGGCCAACGTTGCCGGAGACGGCGATGATCTCCGGGTCGTTATAATTCTCTTTCAGCCAGGGGATGATAATGGAAGTATCCAAGCCGCCGGAATAGGCAAGTACAACTTTTTTGATCTCATTTTTGTTCACAGACATGATCATAAACCTCCTGAATCAATTTGCTGTGTTTTTCTCATTGCTGAAAGGATAGCACGATTTCTGCAAAATTGCAAGCAAATTTTGCATAATCATCCGAATATTTTGCGAAAAAACCCGGTCTGGTTTCCACAAAAATGAATATTTTAGGGAAATATACGGATATATATGCATAAAATTCGCATTTGGATGAATGATTGACTTTTTTGCTTGGGGCTGGTAAGATAAGAAAGTTATTAAAATTGCTATGCGGGTATGGCGGAATTGGTAGACGTGCAGGATTTAGGTTCCTGTGGAGCGATCCGTGTGGGTTCGACCCCCACTACCCGTACCATCGACTGGACACTGACAACGATCGGTGTCCAGTTTTTTTGTGCAAAAGTGCACCGTCTCATACTTTAGACGGATTTATCAAACTACAAAACTGGTGTATACTTAAAATAATATCAAAAATTCACGATAAAGGCGCGCCTTTATCCCGTAGTGGCCACTACGGGATAATCCCTCCTTGTCTCGTGAGCGCGCCCGTCCGGGTCGAGCGGGCGCAGAAACCATAGACCCATAACGAGAAAGGAGAGTACCATGAAAAAACGCATCGGAAGCGTACTGCTCGCCCTGGCTCTGTGCCTGAGTCTGCTGCCTGCAACAGCGCTGGCGGTGGACAGCGCATGGGACGGCAGCATCGCCACTGCTTTTGCAGGCGGCAGCGGAACGGAAAACGACCCATATCAGATCGACGACGGCGCACAGCTTGCATACCTGGCAAGTGAAGTCAACAAGGGCCAGACGTACGAAAATTCCTATTTTGTTCTGACCGCGGACATTGATTTGGCCAATCATGACTGGACGCCGATCGGGAATTCCTTTTCTGATGCACTATTTGGAGGCAAAGACTATTCTCTGTTTGCCGGAAATCTTGACGGCAAAGGACATACCATTTTCAACATTTCCATCGGAACAGAAAGTACTCCGCTGGAATCTGATGTATTTGGCTTGTTTGGTGCGACAGGCGGCAAAATCAGCAACTTGAATCTGGACGGCATCACAATTTACGGTACAGCAAAGAACGTTTCCGGCAATATAATCGGATTGGCAGGCGCGCTCGCTGGCTCTGCCAGCGGTCCGATTGAGAACTGTCATGTGACGAATCTGAGCATGACGATGAATACGCCGGACAGCGGCAGTACGGCAGCCTACTGGATCGGCGGTCTTGTGGGTGCTCTGGACGGAAGCCAGCATATCAAGGAATGCAGCGCCTCCGGCACAATTAAGGAACTCTCCGGTAAAGGCTCCATCGGCGGTTTGATCGGTGAGCTGGGGAGAGCGGCAAAGATCACATACAGCCGCGCTGATGTCGCGCTGGATGTAACGCCGGATTATCGCGGCGGTGCAGATGTCGGCGGCTTGATCGGCAAGGGAAACGGCAAGAACGACCCTGAGACTGTTATCAGCAACTGCTATGCCACAGGGAATGTCACAGGCGGTGCATATTCCGGCGGCTTTGCAGGCAGTCTTTATGGCCTGAATATCAAAAACTGCTACGCGACCGGCGAAGTAACGGGCGCTGCTGCATCGATGGCGACCTTTGCCGGAACAGACGCTTCTGACGAAGATGCATACGGCTCGGTCACGAACTGCTATACGACCGGTACGTTGAGTGGTAAAGCAGCCTATATGTATGCCTTTACGATGCAGCAAAAAGGGACTCCAAGAAGTCCGACTGAGAACTGCTATTTTGCAGATACCAACAGTGCGCTTATAAACTTGAATGAAACTACGGTTTTCAAAGCCTTGGCAGAAATGCAGACCGAAGGATTCAAAGACACGCTCAATGCAAATGATCCAGCAAACGGTTGGCTTTTCCGTGAGGGCAAAACACCCCTTTGCGGTGCAGAACCGGCAGATTACAGTGGAGTAGAGGCAGCACTGGCGAACATCCCGGAAGACATGTCGAGCTATACGGAAGAATCTGTAAATGCAGTGAATGCGGCGAAAAATAACGTTGTCACCGGTAAGATCATAGCAAAGCAGGCTGACGTTGACGCGATGGCACAGGCCATTGAGAACGCTATCACGGCGTTGGTTAAGAAGCCGTCTCCTGGCAGCAGTTCCTCCAGACCTAGCTACCCCATCACCACCCCCGACAAGACGGAAAACGGCTCTGTGAACATCAGTTCCACAAGCGCGAAGCGGGGGAGCACGGTGACGATCACGGTCACGCCGGACGCGGGGTATGTGCTGGATGAGCTGACGGTGACGGACAAGGACGGCAAGGAGCTGTCCCTGACCAAGAAGAGCGACACGGAGTATACCTTTGTGATGCCGGCGGGCAAGGTGGAGATCACGCCCAGCTTTGTCAAGCAGGCGGAAGAGCCGAGCCGGGTTTTTGTGGACGTCAAGACGGGCGATTATTTCTATGACGCCGTTTTGTGGGCGGTCGGCAAGGGCATTACGAACGGGACCTCTGCTGAGACGTTCAGCCCTGAGGACCCCTGCACGCGGGCGCAGATCGTGACCTTCCTGTGGCGTGTGGCGGGGTCGCCGGTGGTGAACTACGCGATGAATTTGAGCGACGTGGCCGGGGATGCGTATTATGCCGAGGCCGTCCGCTGGGCGCTGAGCGAGGGGATCACGACCGGCACCAGCGCGGACCAGTTCAGCCCCGACGTCACCTGCACACGGGAGCAGGCGGTGACGTTCCTGTACCGCGCAGCCGGTTCTCCCGCCGTCAGCGGCGAGAGCGCGTTTGAGGACGTGGGGGCGGACGCCTACTACGCCCGCGCCGTGGCCTGGGCCGCGCAGAACGGCGTGACCAACGGCATCAGCCAGGCGCTCTTCGGGACCGGCAGCGACTGCACGAGAGCGCAGATCGTGACGTTCCTGTATCGCGCCCAGCAGGGTAAGTAAGACCAACCAGAACGAGAAGACTACATAGCAGCTCCACCGACCCGGCGTTTGCAGCGCTGGGCGGTGGAGCTGTTTGCCGTAATAGAATTTCCGGAGGGATCGCCTATTGAAAAAAGAAAAAGTTCAGGCTATAATGGCTCTGCTTTAGCAAACCATTAAGGGGATGACAAAAACGCGCAACGACTTACGACAAGGAACGCTCTGGAAGCAGATCCTCTTCTTTGCCCTACCCATTGCCGCCACGAGTATGCTCCAGCAGCTGTTCAACTCGGCGGATGTGGCGGTGGTGGGCCGGTTCTCGGCCCAAAAAGATCTGGCCCTGGCGGCGGTGGGCAGCACCAGCTCCGTCGTCAATCTGTTCATCACCATCATCACCGGCCTGGCTGTGGGTGCCAACGTCGTCATCGCCCGGTCCATCGGGGCCAGCGACGAGAAACGCGCCAGGCAGGCGGTGCATACGGCGCTGATTTTATCGCTTCTGTGCGGGGCGATCCTGCTGGTGCTGGGGGAGTGCATCGCCCTGCCTTTGCTGGAGATCATGGATACGCCGTCGGACATCATCGGGCTGGCGGGGAAGTATCTGAGAATTTACATGCTGGGCGTTTTCTTCCAGACCATTTATAATTTTGAGGCGTCGATCTTACGGGCCAACGGCGACACCCGACGGCCTTTGTTCTGCCTGATTTTTTCCGGGGCAGTGAACGTTGTGCTCAATCTGGTCTTCGTCATCGGCTTTCAGCTGGACGTGGCAGGCGTGGCCATCGCCACGGTGCTGGCAGACGTGGTGGGGGCCGGGATGCTCTTTCACTATCTCCGCCGGGAGACGGGGCCGGTCCGCGTGGAGCTTTCTCAGCTCAAGCTGGACCGGAAGCTGGCCGTGGCCATTCTTTATACCGGCATCCCCGCGGCGGTGCAGGGCATGATGTTCAACATTGCCAACGTCATCATCCAAACGGGCTTCAACCGCCTGGGCTCCCAGGTGGTGGCGGCCTCCACCATCGGTGTGACGGCGGAGATCTTTGTCTACTACCTGGTCAACAGCTTCGGCCAGGCCAGCATGACCTTTACCGGACAGAATTACGGGGCGGGCAATCTCACCCGCTGCCGCCAGGCGACAAAGTGGTGTCTGCTGCTGGGTGTTGGTCTGGGAGAGGCGTTTTCCCTCCTTCTCGTGGTCTTCGGCCTGGGCTTTGCGGGCCTGTATACGACGGACGGGGCCATCGCGCTCCTGGCCCTGACCCGGATGAAATGGATCCTGCCCTTCGAGGGATTCAATACCATCATCGAAATCCTCTCCGGGACTTTGCGGGGCCTGGGCTATTCCTTGGTCCCAACGATCCTCTGCGCGGCCTTTATCTGCGGCCTGCGTATTTTGTGGATCAAGTTGATCTTCCCTCTGTCCCCGACGTTTTTGGGCCTCTTGCTGGTCTACCCGGCCAGCTGGATCGCCGCCTCGGCGGCGCTGGCTGTGGCCTATGTGGTCGTGAAGAAAAAAGTCTTGCAGGCGAGGGTGGCTTTGGAACAGTAAACAGATTGCAGACAGAGGACAGCGAGGACGGCTGTCCTCTGTTGCTATCCACCCCATTTTGTGATAAAATGCAGGAGAATAATTTTATCTTGCATTTTGGAGGCTTTTGCGTATGAAAAAAACGCTGATCGGTGTGCTGCCCCTGGTGGACCCGGAACGAAACAGCTTTTGGATGCACCCCGGCTATCTCCACGGCATCGAGCAGGCCGGGGGGCTGCCGGTGGTGCTGCCCATGACGATGGAAGAGGCCAGCCTGAAGCAGATGGTCGAGACGATGGACGGCTTCCTCTTTACCAGCGGCCAGGACGTGTCCCCGGAGCTGTATGGGGAGGCCAAGGGGCCGCATTGCGGCCAATGTCTTCCCCAGCGGGACGAGATGGAGATCAAGCTCTTGGAAATGGTCCTGGGAGCAGACAAGCCCATGCTGGGCATCTGCCGGGGCCTCCAGCTGCTGAACGTGGCCATGGGCGGGAAGCTGTACCAACACCTGTCCACGGAACGTCCCTCAGACATCGAGCATTTCCAGTCGCCGCCCTATGATGTGCCCGCCCACAAGGTCCGGGTGGGCATCGGCAGCCCGCTGCACTGGGGGCTGGGCGTGGAAGAACTGAACGTGACCAGCTACCACCACCAGGGCATCCGGGAGCTGGCCCCGTCCCTTACCCCCATGGCTTGGGCCGAGGATGGCCTGGTGGAGGCAGCCTGCCTGCCCACCGTCCGCTTCGCCTGGGCAGTGCAGTGGAACCCGGAGCTTACCTATCAGACCGACGAGGACAGCCGGGATCTCTTCAAGGCGCTGGTAAAGGCGGCGGGAGAACGCTTGTGATATTCTGATGATCCATCGTGTCGTGAATACAGCTGGATTTTTCGTTCGCGCAAGTCGGAAACATCCTGATTTTAAGAAGTTTCAGACTTGTATGTCCAAAACTTTTTACTGGATCTATTCGATCAGTATCTGTTGTTATAAGAAGGAACATTCCAATGATTCAACTACTTTTCGTTTGCCACGGCAACATCTGCCGCAGTCCCATGGCGCAGTATATTTTTGCCCAGCGGGCGGCGGCGCGGGGGATCGCCTGCGTGACGGATTCCGCCGCCACCAGCCGGGAGGAGATCGGCAACCCGATCTATCCCCCGGCCAAACGCAAGCTGAAGGAGATGGGCGTGCCCTTTGGCGACCACCGGGCGGTGCAGATGACCCGCGCCGACTACGACCGATACGACCTGCTCCTGGCCGCCGACAGCGCCAACGTGCGGAACATGACCCGCATCGCCGGGGGCGACCCGGACCATAAGATCCGCCGCCTGCTGGACGACTGTCCCCGTCCCCGTGACATCGCGGACCCCTGGTATACCGGCAATTTTGACGTGACCTACGACGACATCGTGGAGGGCTGTGAGGCCCTCCTGGACCGCCTGGAACGAGAGGGAAAGACCTGACCCTGCCTGCGCCTGCATAATCTGCCCTGCAAAACGACACACTAACCCTCAGCGCATCCCGCGCCGAAATTAACGAACCAACGAACAAAGGAGTGTGTCCCTATGCACGTGACCGTGACCGACGGCTGCATCAGCTGTGGCCTCTGTGCGGACGAGTTCCCGGAGCTTTTCCACCTCAACGACGAGGGCGTGGCCGAGGCCGTCCCCTCCACCGTCGCCTCCGACCAGGAGGAAGCCGCCCGCCAAGCCGCCAACGACTGTCCCGTGGGCGTCATCGTGATCTCCGAGTGATCGCAGCCCCCGCACCGCTTTGTTCAAAAAAAACGGTGCGGGGGCTATTTTTGTCCGTTCTGACTTGACAAAAACCATAAAATCTTATAATATAAAAACCGAGAGGAGAAAAACATGCTAGATAGTACAAAAGGCAGTGAGAAAAGGAGGTGAGAACGATGGTTAGAAACAGACAGTATGACCTGACCCCCAGGGAGGAAGAGCTGATGGACATGATGTGGCAGGCCAACCGCCCCATGAGCCGCGCAGAGCTGCGCAACATGCCCGTCGAGCGGAGCTGGAAGGACAACTACCTGCCCGTGATGCTGCAAGCGCTGGAAAAGCGGGGCCTCATCCAAGTGGCCGGCTTTGTCCGGGAGGGCAAGACCTACGCCCGGCAATTCGTCCCCACCTGGTCCAAGGCGGAGCTGTTTGCCAAGTCGGCAGCAGAGCATCTGGAAAAAGACCAGCTTCCCCAAATGCTGGAAGCCATGGCAGAGACTTCGGCGGGGGAACTCGACACGGAACGACTGAGCAACGTCATGGCAGCTCTGGTGCGGGAGAGCAAGGGCAAAGCCAACGCGAAACTGCTGGATCGACTGGAAGATATCTTGCAGGAGGTCGAGGAGGCGTAACCAGAGATGCACACCACACTATTCTCTTTTGTAACGGCAGTGCTGTTGAGCAGCTTGCTGATCGTAGTGCTTTACTTGAGCCGAAAGTCGGCGAAAACGATTCGGATGCTGAATTTTGGCTATCTTGCCTGTCTCTATCTGTTTTGCCTGGGACGATTGTTTTTCTCTGTGGAGCTGCCGTTTGCCGCTGTGATCCGTGCGCCGTCACTGATGAATCCAGTACATGATGTTAACGAAGCCAACCTTCCAATGATGGAGGGAGCGTTTTTGGTTTCTGATCTCCTGCTACTTGTATGGGCAGTAGGAAGCAGCCTATTATTCGCGCAATTTTTGATACGCTATCATCGAGGAAAACGGGACATTGACCGGCTCCCAAAACAAGAAAATCAGGTGCTTCAAAAAATACTGGATGAATTGCAGCGGGGGAACAAACGCCGTATTCCGATTCAAGTGTTGTGTTGCTCTGGTTTGTCCACACCTTGTGGAATTGGACTGCTCAGACGACAAATCCTTCTGCCAAGCCAGGAATATACGGAAGAAGAACTGTTTCATATCCTGCGCCATGAACTGCAACACTTTCAGACCCATGATCTGCTGGTCAAGTGGATGATCCGAGTCTTTCAATGCCTCTTCTGGTGGAATCCTCTGGTCTACCTTCTGGGCAAAGACATGGATCAAGTTTTGGAAATCAAGTGTGACCTGTCCGTGGTGAAAAACTACAGCAGGCAGGAGACACTGGCTTATATGAGAACCATCAAAAACCAACTGGAACAGGCGATCCATACTGAGAAGATCGTCCCCGTTGCTTCCGCTTCCCTGGTGGGAAATTTTGCGATGTCGAACGTAGAAGAACGCTTCCTGTATCTTGCCGAAAGCTTGAAACCAAACCAGCGAAAAGAGCTGTCTAAGCCAGCCTTTGCAGTTCTCTTTGTGGCGCTCATCATGGCATCCTATTCATTTGTTTTGCAGTCGAGCTATGAAGCGCCGGAACTGGATGAAAATGGAGAAAAAATTCAATATATGCAGGAAGATGAAATCAAGCTGTTACATAAGAAAGATGGAAGTTACCAAGAAATTTGTCAGGATGAATTGGTAAAAGTTCCAAATTATATTGCGGAAGAAATGATTGAACGAGGAAAATTAAATGCTAAAAAAGTTGATCGTTGTCCTTACATTAGCCTTAATGATCAGTGGCTCTGTGCTTTCAGCAAGCGCAGAAGAGGTATGGGTAGTTGAGGATACTACTATTGTTGAGCAAAGCGAAGGAAATAGTGGAGCAATTGTGCCCATGGCGGACAAAATTGTTACGAAATTTCGTATCTACAATGGAAAGCATCAGTATAGACATTGGAATGAGACTCGCGGTTATTGGGTTGAGCCTGATTGGATTACTTACGGTTAATCGTATGGAAAGGCCACGGATGGAACGTGGCTTTTCTTTTTACAAAGAAAAACTAAAAAATAATCGTAAATTTTGAAAATAGCTTGACAAATGGAGAGCAAGAGTGTATTATATAGTCAAAGATTAAAAATAAAACTCAGAGAGAATAAAAGCCATTTTAAAATTATAAAAGTAAGAAGGTTTGGAAGAGTAAAATGTTGGTTATTTATTTTAGATAATGGCTTAGAAGAAGGTGATAGGATAAATTTTATAAAATATATAACACAATAAAAAGAAAGAAGGAATAACATGAAAAAGTTAATGATGCTTATGTGCGTTTGCACACTTCTGGCGAACCTTTTGGCTTTCTCAGCTTGTGCGCATGAAGTGAAAACACAGGAAAGCAACGGTGAAGAGGTTGTTAGTCACCAAACTGAAGCCGTGATGATACAGGAGGAGGTTACTTCGCAGGCAGGTGTAACTGTAACTGTGGAATATCCTGAAGAACTTGCATCCTTCATTTCAGAGGAAGAAATAAAAGATATAATTTTAGAGCAGGATTTATCTAACGGAGCTCGAATTATATTGTGGGATGTTGGTACTTCTGGTGGAGCGACTCCTGCCTATGCGCCACCTGCACGTACGCCGCTTTTCCAGTATAGTGGCAAGAAAACGAAAACAGCTTCTAATGTTGTATTGGCAAAAAAGTTTCTGCTTTCTGTAGCAAGGGGTCAGACGGTTTCTTTGAGCGTTGAGAGAAAGTTCAGCTGTGGTACATCGTTTGCCCCAATCATACCATATTCTACAGTGCAGTTTGCACCTACCTTTGACGCATCAGTCAATGCGGTGTTTACAGTAGGGTATACATTTACAGGACCTGGAAACCTTTCGACAAATAATAGTCGCTCTTATTATGTTCACTTTATGGGTGATAAGTATAACTGGACTCAGACAAAAACTAATATCCGAGATGGATACCAAGAGACTCGGTCTGGAACCGCAAGTTGTCCAACTATCTACAAAGTATATGCTATTGACGAAAAAATATAATTATTAATTATAAGGGCTGGTATAGATAACGGCTATGCCAGCCCTTATAGATTATATGAATAAAAAGTTCTATTAAATTATTAAATTTTCATATAATTTTGCGAAATTCGTTGCTTTCATTTCCAATTCATGGTACGATATCAATACAAAAAATTTGGAAAAGGAAAGAGGATAACGTGACCAACAGAAAGCGAGGGCAGTTTGATGAGCTATGCATGGATCACGACTCTGGCGCTTCACCTGCTTCCGATCCTGATGATCTGGAGGACGTGGAAAAGCGATTGGAACGCTGCACTGGAAAAGATCGTAAGAGTTCAGATCATCGGCTCACTGGTCTATATCGTCGTGTATCCAATCGTCGATGTACTGACTTGGCCGGATTTTCATATGGGATATATTAGAGCGTATCTGAAAAGTCAGGTATTACCGTTATTTTAACAAAAGAGAGATAG
>OKRW01001575.1_pt1 | contig 18917 bp, 16 predicted proteins | sample 1601151 | NCBI WGS metagenome assembly OKRW01 (sample SAMEA3541471, study PRJEB24748) | human gut metagenome | biome: human gut; feature: human-associated habitat; material: faeces | place: China | collected 2012 | reverse complement strand
GTGGGGCGATGGGGCAAAGCCCCATATTCCAAAATGCTTAGATATTTGTTCTTTGAAATGTTCGGGTTAAGCTTGACAGTCCCTTTGAAGGAAAGTCGGGGATGCAGGGGGCATCCGCCGGTTTAATTGTCGATTTCAAGCACCTTGTCGCGCAGTTCCTTTTCCAGACGGCCAAGCTCGATGGCGGCGGCGGCGCGCTTCTGAGCGCCCTCACGCTGAATCTTCTGCACTTCGGTCAGGGTGTCGATGAGCGCGGTGTTCGCGGCGCGGATGGTTTCGATATCCACAACGCCGCGCTCGGCTTCCTTCGCCGTCTCGATGGTGCCCATCTTGAGGCGCTCCGCGTTGGCGCGCAGCAGCTCGTTGGTCATGTCGGTGACGGCTTTCTGCGCGTTGAGCGCGCTCTCGGCGTGCTGCATGCCCATGGCGATGACCATCTGGCTCTTCCAGAGCGGAATCGTGTTGGCGACGGTGGATTGGATGCGCTCGGCGAGCACGTTGTCGTTGTTCTGCATCAGGCGGATCTGCGGCCCCATCTGCACGGAAACCATGCGCGTGAGCTTGAGGTCGTGGATGCGCTTTTCAAACCGCGAAATGAGCTGGCTGAAATCGTTGGCGATCTGCGCGTCGGCCGGGTCGGCGGTCTGCTGCGCCTTGGCCAGAAGCGGCGGAAGCTCCTCCTCGCGCAGCCTCTGGAGCTTCAATTCGCCCGCGATGATGTAGAGCGTCAATTCGTGGTAATATTGCTCGTTCTGCGCGTACAGCTCATCGAGCATCTTGCAATCGGAAATCAACTGCTTCTGATGTCCCTGCAGGGTGGCGATGATCTGCGCGACGTTCTCTTCCACCTTGTCGTATTTCGCGCGAAGCTGGGCGATGTTGCTGCCGGCTTTCTTGAACAGGCCGAACAGGCCGCCCTTCTTGCCCTCGTCCACGTCGAAGCCCTTCAGCTCGGCGACAAGCTGGGTCAGCATGTCGGAAATCGCGCCCGTGTCCTTGGTCTTGACGTCCTCGAGAATCTTGTCGGAGAACTGGGAAATCTTCGTCTGCGCGGCGTTGCCGTATTTGAGCACCGTTTCGCTGTTGTGGATGTCGATGCGATCCACGAACGCCAGCACGGCGGCCTGCTCATCGGGCGACAGGTTATCAAAATTCAGAGAATCGTCCTTCGCGTCCACAGGGGTCTGCGCATCCTGCTGGGCGGGCGCGGCAGGCGCTTCCTGCTGGGCAGGCGTTTCCTGCGCGACAGGCGCTTCCTGAACGGCCGCGGCAGCCTGCTGAGGGGCTTCCTCACCGGGGAGAACCAGAGACGGAATGGTTTTATCGTCCATAACAAAATCTCCTTTTTATATCTTCCTTTTTACGTCTTCCTTATATCAGATGCGGTTGAATAACGATATTCGCTTATCAAACATGATACACCAAAACAAAGAAGGTGTAAAGAGCTTTTCTTCCGCGCGGGTTTATGCTAAAATAGAGCCTGCTTGCATGCTTATGCAAAAATCGGGAATAATACGAATTCTTGTTAAAATGGCTTAATCCGCGCACCATCTTTTTCGCTCTGACTTTGCCTCGTTCCGTTCAACGTACCTCCAGTACGCCTCACTTCACTTGGCTTCGTCAGAACAAAAAATCTGATGCGCTCTGTTAAGCATTTTAACTGCGAATTAGTATAAGGGTGTATGAACGGATGACAAAACGCGAGATTCTGGCCGACGGCCTGCTTTTGCTGACGGCGCTGATTTGGGGCTGCGCGTTTTCTGTGGTGAAAAACGCGCTGGACAGCTTTCCGCCGGGGGCGATTATCGCCATGCGCTATCTGATTGCGGCGGCGATCATGGGCGCGCTGTTTCATAAGCGTCTGAGGGGGCTGACGCGCGGGGACGTGGCGCGCGGCGCGCTGGTCGGGCTGGCGCTCTTTGGGGCGTATATCGTGCAGACCATCGGCCTGCAATATACGACGGCGGGCAAGAATGCGTTTCTGACGACGATCTACGTGCTGCTCGTGCCGTTTGGCTGCGCGCTGCTGTTTCACCAGAAGCTGCAAAAGGGCAACCTGATCGCGGCGGCGCTGATGCTCGTCGGCATCGGGCTTTTGTCGCTGGATGGACAGGCCGGGGGGCTGAATGGCGGCGATCTGCTGACACTGGCCTGCGGTTTCCTGTTCACGGCGCACATCATCGCGGTGGAGCAATGCCAGAGGAAGACGAACCCCTATGCGCTGATTGTGCTGCAATTTGCGTTCTGCGGGCTGTATGCGGCAGTATACAGCCTGACCTTTGAGCGCGGCATGCCGATGACGTTCAGCCCCGGCTCCGTCGGCGGTCTGCTGTATATCGCGGTGTTTTCCACCACCATCGGCATGAGCCTGCAAAACATCGGCCAGAGCATGGCGCCCGCCTCGCATGCGGTGATTCTGCTGTCGCTGGAATCGGTGTTCGGCGTGCTGTTTTCCTGCCTGCTGCTGGGGGAAAAGGTCACGCCGCAAATGGGCGTGGGCTTTGCGGTGATCTTCGCGGCGCTGCTTTTCAGCGAGCTTGCGCCGAAGAAGGACGCATGATCAAAAGCGTAAAAGCAAAAATGATTGGGGCGGCTATGATGTGCACCCCAATCGTTTTTTGTATGCTGTTTGTCTGTGTGCTGTGCGCCCTTTCGGCAGCCGTTAATTGCTTCCGCTTGGGAAGAACGGGCTCAAACAGCTCGCCACGGCGGAAATCGGCATCGACTGCAAAATGATGTGCCCCGGCCCGTGCACGACGGTGTTGAACAGCCCTTCGCCGCCGAACAGCTTGTTCTTAACGCCCGGCACGCCGACGATCTCCATCGTGCAGGTGTCGTCCATTGCGGCGAGATAGCCCGTGTCCACGATCATCGACTGGCCGCGCTCCAGATCGTATTCCACCGTCGAGCCGTCGATCTCCAGAAACGCCGTGCCGCTGCCGGAGAGCTTCTGCATGATGAAGCCCTCGCCGCCGAAAAAGCCCGTGCCGAATTTCTTCTGGAAGAACACGGACAGCTCCACGCCCTCCGTACAGGCGAGGAAGCCGCGCTTTTGCACGACGATGCTGTGGCCGGGCGCGATATCCACCGCGCGAATCTCGCCGGGGAAGCTGGAGGCGAAGGCGATCAGCCCCTCGCCCTTCTGCGCCGTGTAGCGGTTCTGGAAGATGGATTCGCCGGAGAACATGCGCCCGAAAGCGCCGCCGAGGCCGCCCTTCGCGCCGGTCTCCATCTTCATGTTCGGGCTCATCCAGCTCATCGCGCCGCTTTCGGTCACCATGGTTTCGCCGGGTTGCAGCGTGCAGATCACCACGGGCAGGTTTCCGCCTTTGATCTCGTACTTCATACTCAAAACCTCCTTTTTGATTTCTGTTTGAGTTGCGGCTTACAGGGAGAGCGACGGCAGGCATGCTTCCAGCGCCGCGCGCGTTCCCTTGACCATCATTTCAAGCTCCATGCCCGCAATCGGCGCGGCCAGCAGCGTTTCTTTGGCTTCCTCATCCGCGGCGGCGGCCAGCATCCGCTCGCGGTGACGGCAGGCGTAGGCCGTCTGGGTCGGCACGTGCATAAAGCCCGCGCGCAGGCCGGTTTCGCGGCTCAGTTTGGCGAGGCGATAGGTCATGTAGTTGCAAAGGTACATCCCCGTCGTGCTCTGCACGGTCAGCGGCGCGTCCGCCGGGGCGGGGGTCAGTGCGCCGAGCCGGGCGGGCACGCCTGCGGCGAGCATGGCGCGCACCATCTGCGCATAGGGGAGCGTGCCGCGCAGCCATTCCGCCTCGCCCGAAAAGATCGGGGAATTTTCCTCCGGGGTGTCGCCCGCGTCGCGCCCCCTGCGCCAGTTGACGCCGAAAGGCTCGGGGCGCAGCGCGCCGGCGCGCGCATCCGTGCCGAGCGCCAGCACGAGGTCGGGCTTTTGCGCGTCGATGGCCGCCTGAACCGGCTCGAACGCGCCGCGCCAGAGCACGGGCATGGTCATGCCGCGCACCGTCGCCCGCACATCGCCGCAGACGAGCGTTTCGCCGTCCAGCGCGCGGGCAATCAGCTCGGCGTTGTTGGTTTCGCCCTCCGGAATACCGGCAAACCAGCCGTAGCCGCAGAGCAGAACGGAAAGAGAACGCATGAAAAGCCGCCTCCTTGGAATGAGATAACTTCCTTAAATAGCATAAAAGAAACGCGCCCGTCTGTCAATATCCGGCAGGGAAAAGCGGCGCGCAAAGTTTAGGAAAAGCAAGATTTCAGATTCACTTAACAGGAACACGAAAATCAAGGAATAGTTGAAAAAACAGCGAAAACCGCGCGGGGAAAAGCACAGAAAACCGAACAAAACGAAGAATCGGGCGGAAAGTTTTTTCAAAACGCTTGACACGGGGGACGAAATGTGTTTTAATCTGCATCGCGATATTAACCTGAAAGTCACGCATGACTAAACTGGGGGCGTTTTTGTGGGCATCAACATCGGCGGCAAGCTGCGAAGCCTCCGCCAGAAAAACAACCTGACGCAAAAGGAGCTGGCCGATCGCTGCGAGCTGTCCAAGGGCTTTATCTCCCAACTGGAAAGCAACCAGACCTCGCCGTCGCTCTCCACGCTGGAGGATATTCTGACCACGCTGGGCAGCTCGTTTCACGAGTTCTTCTCCGACGAGCAGGGGGATGATCCCGTCTGCCGCAAGGAGGATGTGTTCGTCAAGGAAGACGACGGCGTGACCATCCACTGGCTGATTCCCAACGCGCAGAAGAAGGATATCGAGCCGATTCTGGTGACGATTCAGCCCGGCGCAGAGACAGAAACCGATCTGCCGCACATGGGCGAGGAATTTGGCTACGTGCTTTCCGGCGCGGTGACGCTGGAATTGGGCGGCAAGAGCTACCGGGTGCGCAAGGGCGACAGCTTTTCCTTTAAGCCGTCCCAGCAGCATCATTTGAAAAACACGGGCAAGACCCCGGCGACGGTGATTTGGGTCTGCACCCCGCCGAATTTTTGAGGAGGATATCATGGATAATCAGACGATTCTTTCCATTCGGGATCTTCGCGTGGTCTTTGAAGACGGTTTCACCGCGCTGGGCGGCGTGAGCATCGATATCGGCGAAAACGAGTTTGTGACGCTGCTCGGCCCCTCCGGCTGCGGCAAGACGACGCTGCTGCGCTGCATCGGCGGCTTTGAAAAGCCGACCAGCGGCGAAATCCTCTATAAAGGGCAGAACATCATCGGTCTGCCGCCGTATAAGCGCGCGATCAACACCGTGTTCCAGCGCTATGCGCTCTTCCCGCATCTGAACGTCGCGCAGAACGTCGCCTTTGGCCCGGATCTGCGCAAGGAGGATAAGAAAAAGACCGCCGAGGAGGTCAGCCGCATGCTGGCGCTGGTCGGTCTGGCGGGCTTTGAAAAGCGCCGCATTTCCAGCCTTTCCGGCGGCCAGCAGCAGCGCGTGGCGATTGCGCGCGCGCTGATTAACAAGCCGGATGTGCTGCTGCTGGATGAGCCGCTGGGCGCGCTGGATCTCAAGCTCCGCCGCGAGATGCAGCTGGAGCTCAAGCGCATCCAGCGCGAGAGCGGCATCACCTTCATCTTCGTCACCCACGATCAGGAGGAAGCGCTGACCATGAGCGACCGCGTGGCCGTGATGAGCGCGGGGCACATCCTGCAGCTCGGCACACCGGAGGATATCTACAACGAGCCGCAATCCGCCTTCGTCGCGGATTTCATCGGCGACAGCGACATCATGGCCGGCACGATGGTGCGCGATAAGCTGGTGCGCTTCCTCGGATGCGATTTCCCGTGCGTGGATACGGGCTTCGGCGAAAACGCGGACGTGGACGTCGTGCTGCGCCCGGAGGACGTGAAGCTCAAGCCCGCCGACGATCCGGTGCAGGGCGTGCCGCAGGGCGTTGTGGAATCCCTGCTGTTCAAGGGCGTGCATTACGAGATGAAGGTGCGTGTGGGCGACAGCGTGCTGCTGGTACATTCCACCCACGCCCGTCCGGTCGGCACGCAGGTGAAGCTCACCGTCGCGCCGGAGGATATTCAGGTCATGCGCAAGAGCGATTATTCGCCGGACATTCTCAAGCGGCATGCCGCGCGGGTGTGAGGTGAGCGGCCATGAAGAAAAATAAGGCGCTTGCCGTGCCGTTTGTGCTCTGGGCGGTTCTCTTTATCGCCGTTCCGCTGGCGATGGTGGTCTGGTACGGCGTGACCGTGGAGGAAACCCCGGCGTATGTCGAGGTCGCGGGCGACAACGGCCAGACGCTCTTTCAGCTGGAGGATGGCACGGTGACGGCCGAACGCCCGCAGAAGCAGACGGCCGTTTCCCTCGCCAATTTCAGGCGCATGCTCGAGCCGACTTACCTCAAGCTGCTGCTGCGCTCGCTCAAGATCGCGCTGTTCACCACGATCATCTGCCTGCTGCTGGGCTATCCCGTCGCGCTGATCCTCAGCGGCAGGGATTTTAAGCGTCCCGGCCTGTGGCTGATGCTCATCATTTTGCCGATGTGGATGAACTTCCTGCTGCGCACCTATTCCTGGATGTCCATTCTGGAAAATTCGGGTATTCTCAACAGCTGGATCGCGTCGCTGCGCGATGCAATTCCGGCGTTTGACCGCTGGCTGACGAGCATGGGCGTGGGCAAGAAGATCATCTTCCTCTATAACGAGAAGGCGGTCGTGCTCGGCATGGTCTACAACTACCTCTCCTTTATGATTATGCCGATCTACACCGTCATCGAAAAGACGGATCACAGCCTGCTGGAGGCCGCCGCCGACCTCGGCGCAAGCCCGGTGCAGAGCTTCCTGCGCGTGACGCTGCCGTATTCCCTGCCCGGCGTGCTGGAGGGGATCACGATGGTGTTCGTTCCGGCGGTCACGACGTTCGTTATCAGCCAACTCATGGGCGGCGGCAAGGTGCCGCTCATCGGCGACATCATCCAGAACCAGTTTGGCAAATCGAGCGACTGGCACTTCGGCTCGACGCTCTCGCTTCTGGTGATGGTGGTCGTTCTGGCGTTCATGGGCGGCCTTCAGCGCATTGACAAGGAAGAAGAGCCGCGGAAGGAGGTGCGCATCCTCTGATGAAAAAGCTCAGAAAAGCGTATATCGCGCTGATTATGGCGTTTCTGTATGCGCCGATCGTTCTGCTGATTCTCTATTCCTTCAACGACAGCAAATCCCGCGCGAACTGGGGCGGCTTTACGCTCAGGTGGTATAAGGAGCTGTTTTCCGACGCGGCGATCATGTCCGCGCTGAGCACGACGCTCTCCGTCGGCCTGCTGGCGGCCGTCTTTTCGACCCTCCTCGGCACGGTCGGCGCGATTGCGCTCTACCAGATGAAGCGCCTTCCGCGCAAGACGCTGCTGAACATCGTCAATCTGCCGATGCTCAACTCCGAGGTCGTCACCGGCGTTTCGCTGATGCTGCTCTACGCGATGGCCAACATTCAGCTCGGCTACCTGACCCTGCTGCTGTCGCATATCGCGTTCTGCGTGCCCTACGTGGTGCTGAGCGTGATGCCCAAGCTGCGCCAGATCGACCCGAATCTGGCCGAGGCGGCGCAGGATCTGGGCGCGACGCCGATGCAGGGCTTCTTCAAGGTGATTCTGCCGGACATCATGCCGGGCGTGTTTTCCGGCTTTGTGATGGCGCTGACCATGTCCATCGACGACTTCGTGGTGAGCTTCTTCACCACGGGCTCGGGCGTGAGCAACCTGTCCATCACCATCTACACGATGGCCAAGCGCGGCATTTCGCCGAAGATCAACGCGCTGTCCACGATCATCTTTGCCTGTGTGTTTGTTCTGCTCATCGGGCTGAACCTGCGCGACTTCCGCAAGGACGGCCGCAGCCAGAGGAAGATCGACGAAGTGAAGATACCGTACTAAGGGGCGACTGGGGACGCTGCCCCCTAAGCCCCCGCCGGGAACCCGAGGTTCTTGGGTTTCCCGCACATCGCTTCGCGTTTACGGCTCAATCTGAGCAAGCTAAAAAAGAAAAGGAGAAATCAAACATGAAGAAACTCACCATGCTGCTGCTTGCCGCTGCGCTGACGCTCTGCCCGCTCTTTGCGCTGGCGGCGCAGGAAACCATCAGCGTCTACAACTGGGGCGACTACATCGAGCCGGAAGTGCTCGACCTGTTCGAGCAGGAGACCGGCATCAAGGTCATCTATGAGACGTTTGAAACGAACGAGGATATGTACGCCAAGATCGCGATGGGCGGTTCGAGCTACGACGTGATTATCCCCAGCGACTACATGATCGAGCGCATGATTCAGGAGAATCTGCTCCAGAAGATCAACTGGGAAAACATTCCCAACGTCGCCAACATCGACCCGCGCTTTATGAACGAGGGCTACGACCCGCAGAGCGAATACGCCGTGCCGTACACCTGGGGCACGATGGGTATCCTCTACAACACGGAGATGGTGGATGAAGCGCCGACCAGCTGGAATACCCTGATGGACCCGGCCTACACGATGGATATGCTGATGCTCAACTCCCCGCGCGACACGCTGGCGATTGCGCTGGTGATGACGGGGCACGACCTCAACTCCACCGACCCGGCCGATCTGGAAGACGCGAAGAACCTGCTCATCGAGCAGAAGCCGATGGTGCTGGCCTACGTCGTGGACGAGGTCAAGGACAAGATGATCGCGGGCGAGGCGGCCGTCGCGATGGTTTGGAGCGGCGACGCGACCTTCTGCATGAGCGAGAATGACGAGCTGGATTACGTCGTGCCGGAAGAGGGCAGCAACATTTTCTATGATTCCATCTGCATCCCGGCGAACGCGCGCAACGTCTCCGGCGCGGAAAAGTTCATCGACTTCCTCTGCCGCGGGGATATCGCCGCGATGAACTACGAATACGTCGGCTATGCGATTCCGAACACCGCCGCGATTGACAGCATCGGCGCGGACGAATACAACGCCTCTCCGGTCAATAACCCGTCGCAGGAGGCGCTGGATCACTGCGAGGTGTTCAAGTATCTGGGCGACGACACGAAGCTCTACGATCAGGTCTGGACGGAGATCATTTCCGAGTTCTAAGACACATTCACGAGGCTGTTAAGCTAACAAAACCGATATTTCAAGAGTACAACTAAGTATTTGTGCCCGAAGGTTTCCAAAGGGCGATGCGCCAACAGGCGCCGTAAACGCTCGGAAAGCCCTTTGGTGGGGCGATGGGGCAAAGCCCCATATCCCAAAATGCTTAGATATTGTTTCTTGAAATGTTCGGTTTAAGCTTGACAGCCCCTTGCATTTTTGCTTCGTTCCGAGGGAAAGCGGAAAGATGCGCAAGTCAGTGCGGAAAATGGCTCGAACGCTTGTACGGAAACCGCGATGGTGGTAAAATAAATCACACAAAAGGCTCGAATTTTTCAGCGGGAGGTTTTATTGACCATGAAAAGACGCATCGGTATCCTCACCAGCGGCGGCGACTGCCCCGGCCTGAACGCCTGTATCCGCGGCGTGGCGCGCGCCAGCTATTCCATGTTTGACGCGGAGATCGTCGGTATTCAGGATGGCTACGCGGGTCTGATCGCGGGCGATTACAAGGAGATGAAGCAGTCGGATTTCTCCGGCATCCTCACCCTCGGCGGCACCATTCTCGGTACCCGCCGCACGCCGTTCCGCAACATGCGCGTCGTCAGCGAAGACGGTGTGGACAAGGTGAAGGCGATGAAGGCGAATTACAAGAAGATGAAGCTGGATTGCCTCGTGACCCTTGGCGGAAACGGCACGCACAAGACCGCGAATCTGCTGGCTGAGGAGGGCATGAACGTCATCGGCCTGCCCAAGACCATCGACAACGATATCTGGGGAACGGACGTTACCTTCGGCTTCCATACCGCTGTGGACATCGCGACCGAGGTGATCGACCGCATCCATACGACCGCCGCGAGCCATGGCCGCTGCATGGTCATCGAGCTCATGGGCAACAAGGCGGGCTGGCTGACGCTGTATTCCGGCATCGCCGGCGGTGCGGACATCATCCTCCTGCCGGAAATTCCGTATGACATCAACGTTGTGGCTGACGCTGTGCGCCGCCGCGCCGAAAACGGCAAGGCCTTCTCCATCGTCGCCGTGGCTGAGGGCGCGATGAGCGTGGAGGAAGCTGCCATGAAGAAGAAGGAGCGCGCCGTGTTCCGCGAGGAGACCGGCTTTACCGGCATTGCCAACCGCATTGCCAAGCAGCTGGAGGAGATGGTCGGCGTTGAGGCGCGCGCCGTTGTGCCGGGTCATGTGCAGCGCGGCGGTTCCCCGAGCGCCTACGACCGCATGCTTTCCACCGTCTTCGGCGTGCATGCCGCGCAGTTGATCGCGGCGGAAAATTACGGTCAGGCCGTCGCGATGGTCGGCAATACCGTTTCCCACAATCCGCTTTCCGAGGTCGCGGGCAAGACAAAATTCGTCCCCGCCGACGCGCAGGCCGTCCGTGCCGCCAGAAGCATGGGGATTTCGCTGGGCGACTGATTTTGGCAAAATAAATTGACTTTTTCCCCGATTTCCACTATAATCAAAGATGAACGATTTTCCGTGGAAACGGGGAAAAGTCCTTTGCATCCATAGCTCAGTAGGATAGAGCGTTCGCCTCCTAAGAAGAAGCTCGCCTACCACCTTTTCGATAAATCGAAAGCGAGACTTCCATCGGAAACATACCCCATTGTCTTTCGCCAAGCTGCTGACACTTGGCGGAGCGGACACGAATCCCCGATGTCAGCGCGAACCATTCCCGTTAACGCGGCAGTCGAAAACCGACTGATGTGTTCATCAAAATGCTCATGAAATCATAATGAGCAGAGAGCCGAAAAACTTTGAAATATCTAGGTTTTTCGGCACATGGTCCCGTACCTCAGTAGGATAGAGGGTCTGCCTCCTAAGCAGAACGTCGCGCGTTCGAATCGCGCCGGGATCACCATTTTTTGGAAATTTCCCCGTTTTGAGAGCAAGATGCTGCAAACCGCATCCTGCTCGAAAGACGGGGGGATTTTCTTTTTTTGCGAACTTTTCTCCTTGGAATCCTGCTAACAGAAAAAAGCCGCGTTAGCAAATTGCAAACATTTTGCGCAAATTTCTAACGCGGCATTTTGAGGACTCCTGATTCTTTGCAAACATTGGTGAGCGACGGATGCAAGCATTTGTGAGCGACGCGGTTGCTTTTGCTGGTTTTCGGATGCTTTTTTCTGCCCACAACACGCCCGCGAAGGGACTTGTGCACGGGCACGAAGCACATCACCTGATTGTTTCCAGATGAAGCTGGTGGGACTTTTGCTAATGCTTCGAGAAGAGGTGTTAGCTGAAATCATCCGCCCGGTTGGATATTCTAACGTCGTTCGCCTTTGCTTGCAGGTGGCATTTCCCACCCTTTTACGTAATAGATTTCAATTCCTTTCTGCATTGCATACTCAATCGTGTTTCGTGTGCCGCCTTTCGTTCCATTATATATCGCGATTACCCTCGCGGAATGATCCACCAACCATTCGTTTCGGCGCTGATAGGCACTCCTGCAAGCAGCTTCGCAGATGGTAACTTCATAGTCGACCTGCTGCCGAAGCGCACGATACCTTTCCTGCCATTCCGCGTCCCACCTCTTATCAAAGTCAGGGTGCGGCAGAACGCAAATCAGATGGACATCCTGATGAGATGAACGCAGCCTCAGAACAAGCTCCCCGGCCCAGATGTCTACGCCACGGGCCATACCCGTGAGGAATGTGCGAAAGCCTGCCGGATAAGCTGTCTAAATCTCTTTTGCCAAAGCGGCCTTTACCAGGATTTCAGAGGAATGCAGCTTTTCCGGACGATGACCCGTAAAGCAACAGCGGTGCATCCGCTTTTCTTTCTCCGACATAGCGTTCCGCCTCCTGATACTGTTATATAAAATGGCTCATTCAGCACAAGTATACTGTATTTTACCGTTATTGGAAACAGTAAAATAAATACAAAAAGGCGGTGGCGCAATGGATATTTTGGAACGCCTGCAAAAGCTGCTGGATGCACGCGGCTGCTCCCGCTCGTCCTTTGACCAATCCGGATCGAGATAGTAAAACCCGCGCAGCACACCGGCTTTAACGCGGGCAAATTCGAATTTCTTTCGGATGATCTCTGCTTTTTTTTGCCTCGGCGACCATCGCCAAGCGCTTCTTGCACGCGCTGCCACTGGCTTACGGGGATGATGACGGGAACGATCCCCTCCCAGAACCATTGTGGGAGCACGGAGTTGTTTTTCACGGTCTTATGGGTCAGGTAGCTCTTGGAATACGTTTTTTGGTACAGCACATCGCCGCAATACTTTTCGTTGCGTAAAATGTTGCTAATCGTCCCCGGTTGCCAGTGATCCAGCCCCTTGGGGGAGCGCACCCCCTCTTCGGTCAGCCTTTGCGCAATTTCTTTGCACGATTCGCCATCCAGAAAACTGTCATAAATGAATTTGACAATTTCTGCTTCCGCTGGTTCGATCTTGATCTGTCCCGAATAATCACGGTAGTAGCCAATGGTGTTTCGTACTGAAAATTTGTAAAGACCCTCCTGCATCCGATAACGGATTCCCTGCTTGATGGCCTCGCTTTTCTGCTGACTCTCCAGTTCTGCCAACGCAGAGAGGATGGAGATGATCAGCTTGTTCTTGCCATCCGCAGTGGAGATACTTTCGCTCTCGAATGTAACGGCAACAGGCGGGGTTAGCTCGTCCAGCAGTTTTAGCGTAGAGAGAATATCGATGATGTTACGACCAAAGCGACTGATACTTTTTGTCAGGATGAGGTCAATCTTACCGGCTTTGCAGTCCTCAATCATGCGTTGGAATTCCTTACGCTTGTCGATGGACGTGCCAGAAATGCCCTCATCGGCTGCTGTACAAAAAGGACTAATAAATTCACGCCGTGCAGGATTCGCGCAAGGTTTCCATCAGAGCTTCAATCTCATCGACAAGATTCAGCCGGATGTCCATGCGCACGTCCGGGTAGATGGTGACGGAGTGCAGCAGCTCGATTGAGATTTCCCTGGTCAGTGCCGTAATCCCGGCATAGCTCTTGAACTGCTCGATTACGGCGTTGCTGCCGTCGTCGCTGTCGCTTATCTTTCGCTCCAGCTCCAAGACCGTGCGGGAGATTTCCTCCGCTTGCGCCGTCAGAGCTTTCTTCTGCGCCGCGAAGCTCTCGCGGGATATCTCGCCCTCTACCAGTCCTTCATAGAGGTCTTGCAGCCGCTTATCAAGCCGGGCTTTCCGGCTCTGGAGGGTCTGCAACTGTCGCTGCGCCTGTTTGCGGTCAAGCTGCCGCTGCTCCTGCCTTGTTTGCAGGAGCCTGTCTATACTGACGGCGTATTGGGCATAGACCTGTATGGTATCGATGACAGCTTCCAAAATATCGGCCTCCGGGACTTTTTCCTCCGAACAGTCAAAGCCGGTATTCAGCCTTTTCATGACGCAGCGGTAGGAGCCGTTCTTCTTATTGTCCCGCTGCATGGCGTGACCGCATACGCCGCAGATTACCTTACGTTTCAGCGGATTCCCTCCGCCCGTCATGACTTCTCGCTCCCTGTATTCCCGCATACAAGTCTGCGCTTTCTCGAACAGCGCCTCCGGCACAATGGCCTCGTGCCTGTCAGGGACGATAACCCAATCATTGCGGGAGATTTTAACCGTGTGCGTACTGCCTACAATGTCCCGGCTCCGTTTTCCGAACACTGTCTTGCCAATATAGCGTTCGTCCCGCAGGAATTTTGCGATTAGACTGGCCGTCCAGAAGTTTTCATCCTGAATACTGCGCCACGGCGCTCTTGTGCAGCCTGCCTCGACTTTGTAGTTTTTCGGAGAGCTTACGCCGTCACCGTTCAGCGCCGCCGCGATCTCCCACGTTTTTGCGCCGTCCGCCGCCATTTGAAAGATGCGCCGTACTACGTCGGCGGCTTCGGCATCTACCAGAAGATGATTTTTGTCCTCCGGGTCTTTGACGTATCCATAAGGCGCATAAGGACTGAGAAATGCCCCGCGCTCGGCTCTGGCCTTCTTTGCGCTTTTGACTCTGCGGGAGAGGTCGCGGCTGTACAGGTCATAGATCAGCGTCCGAAACGAGGTATCGAGGCTATCAATGTCCAGCGGGTTGCTGCTGTCAAAACCGTCGTTGACGGAAATGAAGCGCACACCGAGGAACGGGAACACGCGGGAAATATAGTCTCCCACGGTGAGGTAATCACGGCCAAAACGGGAAAGGTCTTTGACCAGGATGCAGTTGATTTGCCCACGCCTGACCTGCTCCAGAAGCTCCTTTACCGCAGGACGCTCAAAATTCGTACCACTCCAGCCGTCGTCACAAAATTCCAGCATTTCAGAATCGGACAGGTCTGCGTGGCTGGACACATATTCCCGAAGGAGGCTGCGCTGATTGGATATGCTTTCGGATTCGTCCTTTTCGCCGGTTCTCAAATCCGCATCCTCGCTGGATATGCGAAGATAAATTGCCGTTCTCATACGTCAACGTTCCTCCCTTCCAGATATGTACAGAGTTCCTTGTATTCGTCCCGGTAGCGGAACACGATCTCGATATTGCTGTTTCCGTCCACATACACACGCTGGATCAGTGCCTGCGCCATTTCTCTGGTCAGGGTATCCGCATCCCGAAAGCTGCCGAAAGCCGCAAGGAAAGGGTTCTCCGGTGTGTGCGCCGCTTCTGCCGCCTGCTGGCGGGTCAGCGTTTCGATCAGCCGCTCCGCTTCTTCTGCCTCGGCCTTGTAGCGGCGTTTCAGCGTCATATACTCCTGCTCGGTCATGAGCTGATCCACATAGCTCTGATACAGGCTGTCATACAGGCCGTTGCAGCGCTTGAGTGCCCTTTTTGCCGCGTCCAGCCTGCCTTGCAGCGTCGCAGTCTGCTTTCTGTATTTGGGGGAGCTGTTCACCCTGCGGACAATGGCTTCCATATCGGCGGCAAGGGCGATCTGGGTTTGAATGGCTTGCAGGAGCATGGGGAACAGTGCGTCCTCCCGGATGTTTTTCAGCGGACAGCTGCCAATGGCGTTGGCGTGGGTCGGGCAGATAAAGGTGTACCACAGCTTTTTTTCGTGGCTCACATTCTTGTACCGCACCAGCGGACGCTTGCAGTCGGCGCAGCAGACCAGCCCCTTGAGGATGTTTTCGGTGGTTTCCAGATGCGTGAATCTGCCGAGGTTTTCAAAGTATTCCGCATTTTTGCGTCGGGCAAGCTCCTGCACCTTATCGAATGTCTCCCGGTCGATCAGCGGCTCGTGGGTGTTTTCCACGACGACCCATTCCTCTCGTGGCTTCTTGTACTGCCCCCGGTTTTCGTAAAAGGACTGCCGCTTCCTTCCCTGCACCATGTGCCCGATGTACACCTGCCGGGACAGAAGGTTCTTGACCGTCTGAACATACCAGCTCACGCCGTTATATTTCTCCGTTTTGCATACCCCGGTGTTGTACAGGTAGGCGGAGGGGGATGGTATGCCCTCATCGTTGAGCCGCCTTGCAATCTGCGTGACGCTCACACCCTCGGCTCGCCACCGGAATATCTGCCGGACAACGGGAGCCGTCGCTTCGTCCGGCTCCAGCTTGTGGGGATTATCCGGTTGTTTGCGGTAGCCGTAGGGAGCCCACGCCCCGATAAAATCTCCGTTTTTCTGCTTCGCCGCCAGCGCGGAGCCGGACTTTCTGGAAATGTCCTTGCTGTAAACCTCGTTGATGAGATTTTTCAGCGGAACCAGATAACCGTCTGCGCCGCGCTGGGCGGTGAGGGTGTCGAAGCCGTCGTTGACGGCAATAAAACGAACGCCCAGGAACGGGAAAATTCGCTCCAGATAGTTGCCGGTCTCCTTGTAGTTTCTGCCGAAACGGGAAAGGTCTTTGACCACGATGCAGTCTATATGCCCTTTGCGTACTTCCTCCATCATCTTTTCAAACTGAGGACGGTCAAAGTCCGTGCCTGTTCGTCCGTTATCGCAGAACAGCCCATACAGGGTAAGCGTTGGGTCATCTTCGATGAACCGGAGCAGGAGGTTTTTCTGCCCCTCTATGGTATCCGCGCCGGGTTTGCCGCTGTCCTCCACGGAAAGGCGGACATAGGCGGCAGCGCGGTATTGCTTCTGCGCCTGTGCGGGAGATTCCGCCGCCGGAATGACCGGGTTTGTCTTTCGTTTGGTTCTTGCCACTTATACCACCTCTCTGATTTGTGACCGGCGCAGGATATCCGTCTGCCATGCAAATTCGTCCGCAAAGCGGAAGCGGACTTCCACGCGGTTATCCCTGTAAATGAGGATGCGGTCGATCAGCGCCACAACGATGCTGCGCTCCAATTCCGCGATGTTCAGGTGCTTTCTGAACTGCGCCATCCATTCCCGGTGCTCGCCGCCGTGCTCCCTGATCTGCGTAAGGGTCTCCTGCAAGGCTTCCATCTGTTTTTCGCACTCGGTGGAGCGCCCTGCGTAGTTCTGCTTGAGCCTTGCATATTCCTCCCGGTCGATGATCCCGTCTGCAAGATTTTCATACAGGGACATGAGCAGCTTCTGAAGCCGCTCATATTCCGAGCGCTTTTTATCAAGCTGCCGCTGCACCTTCTGGGCTTCTGCGGTTCTGAGCGGCGCAGTGTCAGTCATAGCAAGAATATCGTCCAAATCCACTACGTCCCGGATATACTGCCGGAGTGTTTCCAGCACGATGTCGGTAAGCGCCTCGTCACGCATCCGGTGGGGAGAGCAGGATTTATCCTGCTTGTGCGCTGCGCAGACGTAGTAAACATACTTTTTATTGCCGGAGGGAACGGTCTTGCGTACCATGCTTGCGCCGCACTCGCCGCAGAACACCATGCCGCTGAAAAGCTGCACAGCGCTGTCGCCGGGGCTGCGGCGGGTATCCAATGAGAGCGCCTTCTGCACGCTGTCAAAGTCCCGGCGTTCGACAATGGCTTCGTGGGCATCCGAAACGATTGCCCATTCGCTTTCCGGTTTTGTGATGCGCTTTCGCACCTTGTAGCTGGGTGTAGTCTCCCTGCCCTGAATGAGTACGCCGGTGTAGACCGGATTTTTCAGGATACGGAGCACGGCGTTGGCCGACCATGCCGCCTGGGGGTTCGCCTTGAAGGAGGTGGCAAACCTCATGCCCAGCGATCTTTTGTATTCCATAGGCGAGAACACCCCGTTGCGGTTCAGGCGGGCGGCAATGTCCTGCGGACTCATGCCCTCCAGCTTCCATGAAAAGATATCCCGCACGATATCTGCGGCATATTCATCTACGATCAGGTGATTTTTGTCTGTTTCATCCTTCAGGTAGCCGTACACAGCAAATGCACCGATGTACTGGCCGCTCTTGCGCTTGACCTCAAGCTGCGTGCGGACTTTCACGGAAATATCCCGGCAGTAAGCTTCGTTTATGAGATTCTTGAACGGAATGACAAGCTCGTCCGAAGCGTTTTTTCCACCGAAACTGTCATAGTTGTCGTTGACGGCAATGAACCGCACGCCTAAAAAGGGAAATATCTTCTCGATGTATTCGCCAGCGTCCAGATAATTACGGCCAAAGCGCGAAAGATCTTTTACGATGATGCAGTTGGTGCGCCCGGCCTTTACATCCTCCAGCATTTTCTTGAAGCTCGGACGATCAAAATTGGAACCTGTGAAACCGTCGTCGATCCTGACAGCATATTCCCGAAGCTCCGGACGGGTTCGGATGAAATCCCGCAGCAGCTCCCGCTGCCCGGTGATGCTGTTGGATTCCTCTTTATCCCCATCGTCCCTCGACAGTCGGAGGTAAAGCGTTGCGTTCCAGATTTTTGTTTCGGTGTTGTGTTGCATATTGCCAGCTCCTTTCCTCCAAAATTGTACCCTGCGTTGCGCAGGACTGTCGAGGATGTCACAGGATCAGCCCTTTGTGCGGATATATGCTTCCAGTCTGTCCTCCAATGAAACATCCGTATCGGCGAAGCTGACCCTGACCACATATTTCCCATGCCGGTAGCAGTAGGGGTTGCCGATCTGACGGATGAAATCCAAAATACGCTCCCGCTTGGGCAGCGCCGTGTTGACCTTTACATTGCGGATATCCACCAGCGCCGCAGGGTCAACGGCGCGAACATCCATATCGGATGCCGTATATGCGTCCATGCCATACCTCCTTGTTTTGTTTATTCCATGGTTATGATTGGATATATAAATCTATGAGCCCGAGCCGAGGGCAGAAGAATAGGGCTGTGACGGAACACAGCCCCATGGTTTCCGGCCTCGATGCGGATAAAAAGACCCTTCCCTCAGAACTTCATGGGAAGGGTCGAATGCTTGCGCCTGCCGTTGTAGATGCGGTAGAACAGGTTGACGTAGCGCTTTACGCCCCGCAGCTCCTTTTCCGCCTTACCCGCCGCGTAAATGAACTTGGGCTCGTAGGCGCGGAGACTGTAAATGAGCCGCTCCCGGTCGTACTCGCCGTGGTACAGCTCCACGAAGTGGACGATGCCCTGAATCACCTCGGCTCGGAGGGAATCGGGGTCGCCGCCCCAGGCTTCCAGCAGGATGGTGAGCGCTTCCTTATAAAGCTCCGCCCCGGCGCGCCTGAACTCCGCAAAGGCGGTATTGATGCAGAGGATGCGACCCGTGCCGCCGCCCCGCTCAAAGCCCACATGCAGCCCCGCTTCCTCGGTGGCCTCATAGAACTCGCCCGATGCCTTATCCTCGCCGCGAAGATTGGCACGGAGCCTGGCGCTGGGGGTCAGGGCTGCGGAGTAGCCGGTCTGCATGGCAAACAGCAGAGCTTCCTCAGCCTCTGTCATACCGTAGTACACTTTGCAGAGGATCGGCAGGTCGTTGTTGCCGTTCATGTGCTTGCGCGCCACAATAGTATGTTGCCCGTCAAACACATAATAGTGACCGTCACGAAAGCTAACCTTCGGTTCGTTGGCGATACGCTCATTGAACCCGGCCACGATCTTTGCCAC
>OKRW01001570.1_pt1 | contig 18978 bp, 20 predicted proteins | sample 1601151 | NCBI WGS metagenome assembly OKRW01 (sample SAMEA3541471, study PRJEB24748) | human gut metagenome | biome: human gut; feature: human-associated habitat; material: faeces | place: China | collected 2012 | reverse complement strand
GAGTAATTTTATCTTACATCAGTTTGGAGGTTTACACAAACTTTGGGATGCTCCCGTTGAATCTCCCTTATCTCTTGACGTATTATTTTTCATCTGTTTCAAAATAATCATAACTTTCTTCTACATCTCTTTGAAACGATTCATTAATTTTCCTTTGAATTGCTAAATAAATTTCCAATTCTTCATAAGTAAATGCTTTCAACCCTTCAAATCCACGCTTATAACACTGGTATTCAAATTGAGCATGGTTCCTAAAAATGCTCATTCCTTCTTCTGTTAAAAATAAATTATATACCCTATTATTTTCTTTATTTCTAACTTGTTCAACCCAACCTTTATCACGAAGTTTTTTTACCATTTGTGAACAAGCACTCCTAGTTTTCCCAAAATCATCTGCTAATTCAGTAATTGTAATACCTGCATTTCTTCCTATGCAATCAATCATATGCGATTCGACTTGATATAATACATAATTTCCATAATTGTGCGGTAAGGAATCATATTCTACCATCAAATCATATGCCTTATCCATTTCTTTCATAACATCATAAAATAATTCAAATTTCTTATCTTCCATTAGTATTTTCTCGTTTCTATTCTTTTAATATTATTTTACGAATATTCTTATTATTTTTCAAGCGAATTATTATTAAGTAGAACTGATTTGTTGGTATTGTTTGTAATTATATTTCTGTTGCATAAGGAATAGCTTTTTGTGCTCCCATCCGCTGGACACATATAGCGGCTGCCTTATTGGCAATCTTTACTGCATCATCTAAATTTTTTCTTTTAGAAATCTCACATGCCAATGTACCAATAAAAGTATCGCCCGCCGCTGTAGTATCTATTGCATTCACTGGAATACCTTGTTCATGAAAAACTTTATTATTTTTCATATAAACAATACCTTTTGCCCCCAATGATATTATCGGGTACTTTATTCCCATTTTATTTAAAACTTCCAATGCTTTTTTTGCTTCATCCTCGTCGTTGATTGTTATCCCTGTCAACATCTCTGCTTCAATTTCATTTGGTTTTATAATGTCAACCATTCCCATAATTGATAAATAAATTTCATTTTTTTTATCTGCTGAAGGATCTAAAATAATAATTCCAGACTTTTCTTTCACTTTTTCAAATGTATATTTCAATAATTCTAAATCAGATTCTAATGTAGCAAGTAAAATATCTCCCGCTTCAAAATCCACTAATCCATTATCAATATCCTCTATTGATAACTTCTTATTTACCGCTGGCGAACATATAATTCTATTATCTCCAGCTTCATTAATCCAAACAAACGCAACTCCCGATTTTTCATTCGAATCAATTCGTAATTTTGAAATATCTATTCCATTTTTCTGCATATTTATTTTCAATTCATTGCCATAAGTATCATCCGAAATTCTTCCTAATATCCTAACATTTCCGCCCATACGAGCAGCAGCAGTTGCTTGATTTCCACCTTTTCCTCCAGGTGAAATCTCATAAAAATACGGGGTATAAATAGTTTCACCAACAAGAGGAAATTCTTTACACTTAATTGAAACGTCCATAATAATTGATCCCATGCAAAAAATTTTCCCAAAAGTTTTATTTACCACCATTAAATTAGCCCTCCTGTCTAATTTTCTCCACCTCTTTCATGAAATCTCTAGTTCTTTGAAAATCAACTATATTATCAATTTTTCCCTCCGCTTTAAAACTACTTCCTACAATTGCTCCATCTGATGCCTGTAACAATTCAGCAGCATTACTCTTATTAATACCACTTCCCAAAATTATCGGTAAATGAATTCCATTTTTGGCTTCTATAACCTTCTCTTTTGTAGGTGCTATTCCTGTACTAAATCCAGTAATTATTATTCCATCAGCTCCTTGTTCTTGCGCATCAATAGCTAGTTCATTCACTGTACGATCATGTACTATAAAATGGCTCCCATGCTTTACATTGACATCACAAAGCAACTGTATATCTTTTGCATCCAACATTTTTCTGTATCTGGCCAATTCTCCACCAATTCCTTCTGTTAATCCTGTATAAGATACATAAGCACTTACAAATTCAAAAACTCGAATCCATTTAGCTCCAGATGCACACGCAATTGCCATTGCTGCCTTTCCACCATTCATATGAACGTTTATTCCAATAGGTATATTAACTGAATTTTTTACTGCACAAGCTGCCGCTGTCATAGCAGCACAAGTTTCATATCCTATTTCTTCGCCTTTTACAAAAGGAATATCCCAATAATTTTCTATTTGTAATCCATTCACGCCTGCCTGTTCTAAAATCTTAGCTTCTTCTACTGCATATTTTACGATTGCATTCATATCAAATTTATTTTTGTCATAATTTGGTGAGCCTGGCAATGGCTTTAAATGAATCATTCCAATAATTGGTTTCTGCACCTCAAATATTTTTTTCATCATAGTTATTCCTCCATAAAGTAACACTCAGTAATTGTTTTACCTTTGTAAATATATTACTGAGTATTACAGACTTAATCTTTAAAAAAGCTTAAAAATTGTTTAATTCTTTCATTTTCCAGTTGTGTTAATTCATCGTAGCTTCCATGCGCAAGTATTTCGCCCTTATCAACAAAAACTACTTCATCACTTACATCCCTTGCAAACGCCATATTGTGTGTCACTACAAGAATTGTATAATTTTCTTTTGCTAACTCTCTAATCAGTTTCAAAACATCTGCTTCAAGTTCCGGATCTAATGCACTTGTGGGTTCGTCAAACAGCAAAATTTCTGGTTTCATTGCCAATGCTCTTGCAATTGCTATTCGCTGTTGTTGTCCTCCTGATAGTTGCCATGGATAACTGTCTTTTTTATCTTCCAACCCAACTTTTTTAAGTAAATCAACTGCTTCTCCAACGGCTATTTCTTTACTTTTTTTCAACACAGTAATCGGTGCTTCTATTATATTTTCAATCGCTGTTTTATGAGGGAATAAATTAAAACTCTGAAATACCATCCCCGTTTTTTTTGTAAAATTTTGGCATACGCTTTTAGAAATTTTTGTTTCAAAATCTAAAATCTCATTCTCCCATTTTATTACTCCAGAATCTGGAATTTCCAACAAATTGATACATCTTAGCAACGTAGATTTCCCTGATCCAGAGGAGCCAATAATTACTGTTGTTTTATTCGATTGGATTTGCAAATCAACATTCTTAAGAACATGATTATCCCCGAAATATTTATTTATCCTTTTTATTTCAAGCATAATTGCCTCCTATATTTGTGCCTCTGTAATTTCTTTTACTTTCTTTTTCTCACTCTGGGTAAGCATCAACTTACTTTCTGTGTAGGTTTGAATCCAGTTAAGCACTGTGCAAAATACTAAATAAATACACCCCACTTCTAAATACATAATTAATGGTTCATAAGTTCTAGCCGTAATTCTTTGCGTAACCAAAAACATTTCTGTAACCGTAATCGTAGATGCTAAAGATGTATCTTTAACTAAAGCTATAAAACTATTAAATAGTGGAGGAATTGCAATTTTTACCGCTTGTGGCAAAATAATTCTTCTAAGAGTTTGTATATAACTCATACCTAAAGATGAAGATGCCTCCCACTGTCCTTTTGGAATCGACTGGATCGCCGCTCTAAAAATTTCTGAACTATAAGCGCCAACACTTAAGGAAAATACCAATATTCCAGCTGGAATTGGTTTTATTATAATTCCCACTCTAGGTAGTCCAAAGAAAACAACAAACAACTGTACAAGCAAAGGTGTTCCTCTTATTACCCATACATAAAAACGGCAAATCAAATCCAATCCTTTTACTTTAGAAATGCGTATTACTGCTACAATCACTGCAATAAATGTTCCTAGCGCAAATGAAATCAATGTTAACGGTATTGTATATTGAAATCCAGCTTTTAATATAGGCCAAAATGATTCTGTTATAATACTTACAACTCTTCCATCCATTTTTTTCGCCTTTCGTTTTTATTTTTTTATTTCGTCTGCTGATAACTCTCTAGAGAAATCTTTTCCAAGGAATTTTTCGGACAATTTTGTCAAAGTTCCATCATCCTGTAACTCTTTAATTGCTTTATCAACTGCTTCTACCAAATCGTCATTTCCTTTTACAATTGGTATTGCAACTGTATCTGCATTTTCATCCACATCAACAATTTTTATCGGAGTATCTGGTTTTTCATTTAAATAATCTGCAAATGCGATTGTATTATTAATAACACAATCTGTTCTTCCAGCTAACAATAATTCGATATCCTTACTAAATGTCTCAGATGCTGTAATATCCATTTCATATTTTTCAGCAATTTTTGCATAATTACTTGATACATTAAGGGATGTCTTTTTACCTTTTGCGCTGTCCCAAGTAGTAATATCATTATTATCATCTTTTGTAATTAATGCAATATAACTATAAAGATAAGGCGTTGAAAAATCATATTTTTCTTTTCTTTCATCAGTCACCCCAACTTGATTAAGTACTAAATCAACCGTTCCATTATCCATTGAAGCTAATAAACCTTCCCAAGTAATTTCAGAAAATTCCACTTTAACTCCCATCTTTTCACCAATTGCTTTTGCAACTTCTACATCATATCCTGTTAATTCATCCTTATCATCATGATATGTAAAAGGTTTATAAGTTCCTTCTGTTCCAATTGTTAAAACTCCCTTTTCCATAATTTGTTCATATTTTGTTTTTTCCGTAGTTCCCTCGTTTTTTTCACTTCCTCCTTCCTTTTTACTTCCGCAGCCAATAGCAAGAGCCGCAACCATACTCACCATTAATAATACTGCTACTACCTTTTTTTTCATCTCTTTTCCTCCTTTGGATTAAATATAATATGCGTTTTGTTTATGCAAACGCCATAAACCCTAATTATTTGCAAAAGCATCTTTCATTCTATTTAACGCTTGTTCTAAAATAACTTTTGGACATGCAATATTCATTCTAATCCAATCTTCATCATCTTTTACAAACATTCCTGCACCTTCTATAAATACTCCGGCATCTTTAATAAAAATGTCATGCACATCTTTATCACTCAATCCATAATTTTTCATATTAAACCATGCCAAATATGTTCCTTCTGGTATTTCAAACTGTATTTTCGGCATATATCGTTCAAAAAAATTTTTAATAAATTCAAAATTCTTATCAATATACATATTTAATTCTTTTACCCATTCCGAGCCTTTCGAATATGCTGCTTCAGTTGCTGCAATCGAAAGTGGATTAGGTAAATAATAAAATTTATCACACCATTTTTTTAAAATATCATTATTCGGAATAAAAATATTAGATAAATGATTTCCTGCCATATTGAAAGTTTTACTCGGTGCTGTACATGTATATATAAAATTTTTTTCTGGAAATAATTTCATCAATGGAATATACTGTTTTCCTTCCCTATGAATATCTTGATGTATTTCATCACAAATGATTGGAACACTTTCCTTTTCACACAAAGCCACTACTTTCCTTAATTCTTCTTCCGTCCATATTCTTCCTGTTGGATTATGTGGACTGCAAAAAACAAATAAATTTGCATCTTGTAATTGTCTTTCTAAATTTTCAAAATCAAGTTTATACTTTTTATCCTCATATATTAACGAAGAATATATCGGAATTCGTTTATTATTTACAATTGCACTGTAAAATGGTTTGTAAGATGGAGTAAGAATTAATACTTTATCATTTTCATCAGTCAACAATTGTATCAAATTTGAGATAGCCGGAACTACTCCTGGGCTTATTACCATGTGATCCATTGGGGGAATCCAATCATAATGCGTATACATCCAATTTTTAACTGCATCCATATATTTAGAATCCAATATATCACTATAGCCTAAAATTTTCCTATCTAATCTTTCATGCATTGCTTTAATTACTTCTGGAGGACATGCAAAATCCATGTCTGCAATCCACAGCGGAATAAAATCATCTTTCAAATCTGGTTCTTCTTCTTTTGCATTTTCATATTTAACCGAATTCGTATCGTATCTATCTATAACCTCATCAAAATTATACTTCATTTCCATACCCTTTCCTTTAGCACGTTTATTTTTTAGCACCTTAATCATTAACTACGTTAAACGTAATATATCATTTTTTCAGTCTAGTGTCAATTTTTATTGTTACTTTTTTTATATTTATTTTTTATATTTATTTTTAGTTATTATTTTTTTCTATACACTATTTTTTTCAGTCTATTTAATTAAATATTATCTATTTACACAAAAAAGGCGCGCATATATATGTACACCTTTTTATGACTTTACTAATTATTTATATAATCTTATAAATAAATCTGATTTCTTCATAGATTTTTGCAAAATCCACCTGACATTTGCCTCCGAATATTCCAACCGGAACCTGTGTATCAAATCCATAAATTTGGGGATTTTCTTCCTGTTCAAAATCATAGACAATCACCTTTTTCTTTTCCGGATCAACAATCCAATACTCTCGTACCCCGGCATTTTGATACTTCATTAATTTCAAGTAAGAATCTTTCTTCTTTGTACTTTCAGATAAAATCTCTATCACAAAATCCGGCGCTCCATAAATCCCACTTCTCGTAATCTGATTTCTGTCACACACAATTAAAATATCCGGCTCTACTATTGTCTTATCATCTTTATCCAATTGCACACCTATCGGCGCATAAAACGGAATGCATGGTCCGTCTTTTTCTCTATGTACCTGGCAAGATATCCATGTATCTTAGCCGACAGTAATTGATGTACACTTAGCGGTGGAGCCATATCATAGATCACACCATCAATTAGTTCAGCCCTCACATCTTCAGGGAAAGCATAGTAATCCGAGATGATATACTCTCCCTGTTTCTTTTCCTCTGTCAGATAAGTAACCGCCTCTGCTACCCTATCCGGCTGCATCGCTTTCTCTTCGTCTTTTTTCATGTTCTTCTTTCTCCTTCTTTGACAAATATAGTATGTCTGAAAGAAATATGTAATTATATTATTTCGTATTTAAAATATATTAAAGATATATTGCTATAAACATATTATTTGTCACTTGTTCACCACTTTGGAATACTACCCGATTACTATTAGGCTCCGAAATGATTGACTTTTACAGATACATTTTGCGGATGATAAAGAAGCATCATCCGCATGTTGATAGAATACCACATTAGTGACATGCTCCCACCACTTAAATCTCTGATTTTGAAGTGGGGGCTTCTTGTTCAATGGCTCTACTGAGCCAAGTATCTACAAGCTATCCTCGCGTGCCCCGCGATTCATTTTTACCCAGTTATGGGATATTTTCATTGTCTGGATACAGACACTTCCCATTTATCCTGCTAACAACATGCGGCGTGCTTCTTCACGTATATTGATCGCCGCATTCAGATCCCGATCTATCCGATTTCCACATGTACAAAGATATACTCTGTCCGAAAGTTTCAGTTCTTTCTTTACACTGCCACATTTACAGCATTTTTTACTGGAAGGGAAAAAACGGTCTACACGTACCAATTTCTTGCCTCTCCATGTCAGCTTATATTCCAGCAATTCCCGAAACTTTCCGTAACTGTTATCCATGACACTTTTTCCAAAATGCATACACTGGCTCATTGCTTTCATATCAATATCTTCTACTGCAACAACATCATATGCCTCTGCCATTTCATAACTCAGCTTATGTAAGAAATCTTTCCTCTGGTTTCGGATTTTTTCGTGACATAATGCAACATGTTTTTTCTGTCGGTAATAATTATTGCTTCCTTTCACGCAATGGGATAACTTTCTTTGTTCCCTTGCCAGCCGCTCCTCACTTTTTCTGAAGTATCCTTCATTTTCCTTCTGTATATCTTCAGAAAACACAGCCATTCCATGCATTGCATAATCAATTCCTAGTATCTTTGCGTCTTCATAATCTAATTCTTCTGCTTGGTTTTCACAGTCAGTTTTTTCATATAATAGACTTGCATAATACTTTCCGGATGGTTCCATACTTATTGTTACAGATTTCAGGCAATATTTTTCTGGAATATCACGATGTTTTTTCATACGGATCCATTTCAACTTCGGTAGTTTTATCCGATGATCTTCTACCTGAATATTTCCATTGACCACATTTGTCGTATAGCTTTTTCGGCTCCTGTGTTTTGATTTGAATTTTGGAAAGCCAATCTTTGGATTCCTGAAAAAATTCTTATATGCCTTTTCCAGATGCATCTGCACATTTGCAAGTGCCAGGGAATCCACTTCTTTCAAAAATGGATATGCTTTTTTATACATCGCCGGTGTATTTCGCAGCATTTTTTTCGTTGCTTCATATTCCCGTATCTTATCATTCAACATCTGATTATATAAAAAACGACAGCAGCCAAATGTTTTGGCGAGCAGGACTTCCTGTTCTCTGTTTGGATATATACGAAAACGGTAAGCTATATTCATCTTTTTTTCTCTCCCTGCGTCTCGATATAATTACGGATAACATCAATCGGTGCACCACCCGCTGTCAACAGGCAGAAACTTTGACTCCAGAATGCTTCCTTCCAAAGTCTTTCCCTGATCTGTGGATATTCCTTTTTTAACAAACGACTGCTTGCACTTTTATACGCATTGATAAATTTACTGAGTTCTGATTTTGGCTGTGCCCGAAACATAACATGCACATGATCAACATCATGATTCCATTCTTCCAGTGTGATTCCATAATCAGGTGCAATACGTTCCCAGATCTCTTTTGCACGTTCCGAAATCGGATCATCTATTACTTTTCTTCGGTATTTTACAACCATGATCAGATGATAATACATCAAATATACTGAATGTGCATTATGATCCATTTTGTCCATATAATCAGTCCTTTCTATCCTTTCGACTGATTATAGTATACCACACTTCGCACCGCAGAACAAGCGTTCTATTTTCTTTTTTCTGCAATTCATCTCCCACCTGTAGAGGAAGGAGAATTCTTGCTATATATTATATTATCTTAAATAATCAAAGGTTACTTACTCTATCCGCAGCATTCGATACCCAATCCCAATGTGTGTCTGAATATATTGAATTTCATTCTTATCTGATTCAAGTTTTTTACGCAAAGTTGCCATGAAAACTCTAAGAGATGCAACATCATTTTCTGAAGACCTTCCCCATATCTGTTGTGTAATATAAGTATGTGTTAACACCTTACCTACATTACGAGATAATAAGCAAAGAAGTTTGTATTCAATAGGTGTGAGATGTAACTCCTCCCCTCTCATATAAGTACAGCCGGCAGTATAATCAATTTTCAGTTCTCCATTAATAAAAACAGCCGTCTTCTGTATCTCACCAGTCTGAATAACCGCAAGCCGTCTCTGTGTAACACGTATACGTGCAAGCAATTCTTCAACTGAAAAAGGTTTTGTAATATAATCATCCGCACCTGCGTCAAGAGCCTCAATCTTATCAGAATCCTCACTTCTGGCACTGATAACAATAATCGGCATATTGGACCAGGTACGAATTTTTTTTATCACATCTACTCCTTCCATATCCGGAAGCCCCAGATCAAGTAAAATGATATCCGGATTGTGTGAAGATGCTTCCAAAATCGCTTCTCTCCCATTTTCTGCTGTAAGATATTTGTACTCATGTGTTTTTAATGTTGTTACGATCAGATTTCGTATAGGGCGATCGTCTTCTACAATAAGAATTGATGTTTTATTCATTTAGTGTTACCTCACTTAACGGTAATGTAAAAACAAAAATACAGCCATGAGGATAATTATCCTTAAGTGTTAATTCCCCTTCATGTGCTTCAATAATCGAATGGCATAATGCAAGGCCCAGCCCCAAACTACGATGACTGTCAGCAATCGTAGTTTTTCCGGTATAAAACATCTCAAATATATGCGATTTCATTTCATCCGCAATCCCCGGTCCATTATCTTCTACACTTATTTGCGCTCTGCCATCTGTTCTTAATCCGCGAATACATATGGTCGAACCTTGCGGTGTATATTTTATCGCATTATCTATCAAATTAACAAGAACCTGAATGATAAGTCGAACATCCATATGTGCGAGAATCAGTTCTTCACATTCCACCTGAATCTTATAAGCATCATGTTTTCGGCTGATATGTCGCAGGGATTCTGCAATAACTTCATCGAGAAGCTGATCTGTGAATTTTATTTTCAATCTTCCATCATTTAATCTTGTGACAGATAACAGATTTTCTACAACACCAATAAGCCATTCTGCATCATCATAAATATCTGTATATATCTGTTGTTTTGTTATATCATCCAAACGTCTCTCATTATTCAGCAACATATCAGCATTTCCTGAAATAGAGCAAAGCGGAGTTCTCAGATCATGAGAAATTGCTCGCAAAAGGTCTGCCCGCAGCTGTTCGTTTTTCGCCAGAATAGCATTTTTTTCTTTTTCTATTGCATTTTGTGAATTTTCCATTGCAAGCGCACATTCATTGATCACAGAAAGTAAAATGCTATATTCAAAAGAATCCATTGCATCTTTTTTAACTGGTATTCCAATCACTCCGTAGACACTTTCTCCACTACGGATTGAAAGATACAAACATTTTGCACTGCTAAAATGAGTTGTTGTTACTCCAGCGCGCTGTCCATTCTCATATGCCCATCTTGCAACACACTGTTCTTCAGATGTCAGATATTCTCCATTTCTTTTATTAGTATTATTAAAAAACATCTTTCCTTCTGATAAATCATTATTTTTCACAATATATGCAACAATATCTCGATTCAACAAACGTACCAGCTGCTTACAGGTAACACAAAGAATCTCTTCACTGTTTTTCGCCTGTTGAAGTAATCTGTCCGTATCAAATAAGATCTGTGTACGAAATGCCTGTTGCTCAGATAACCGGGCATGATCTTTTAATTTGGCAGCAAGAGTTCCGGTAAGCACTGAAGATATCAACATTATTAAAAATGTCACCGGATAGCCAACTGCATATGTTTGAAAGGACATTCGTGGCTCCGTAAGAAAAAAACAAAAAAGAACAACACTTAAAAACGATCCCACCAGACCGCAGAGATAACCATCCGTTACAATAGATGTGACCAGCACGCCAAGAATATACACTGTAACAATATTAATATCTGTGAAATGAAGTTTCTGAAAAACCAGACCGATCACCGTACAACCTACAAATATTGAAAATGTCAACAAATAATCTTTTATCGATGGTTTTTCAATATATATGGGATGATGATTTTTCTGTCTTTTTGTCCACGCACTATCTTGAATATTCATATTCACTTTTGTTCTTTCACCTGGTATTCCTTCCAGTATTTTTACTAATTGTACTCCTTCTCTTTCATCAGAAGCTTCTTTTTTACTCTCTTTAAGAAAAACACCAACTTTAGATACTATAAAAAGCCCTATACTGAACATCACAAGTACGATCAATACCAGAACTGTCTTTGCCATTCATTTATCACCTCTTGTCCCTAGATATGAAAGCATTTTTGAATTGCCTTATAATCTCCCAGCACGAGAATCGTACTTCCGGCAATAAGAACCGTATTCGGCGATACCGCTATACTGACTTCTCCCTCATTCTTTACTGCAAGAATATTTATATCATATTTTCTTCTGATATCAAGGCCTCCTACTGTTTTTCCAATCCACTCATAGGGAACTTCTACTTCAAATATTGCATGAGAAGCATCTACTTCCATATAATCAAGAATGTGATCGTCTGTATAACGGATAGATGCCCATTTTGCCACTTGTTTTTCAGGATAAACTACCTTGTCTGCGCCATTACGTAACAGAAATTTTTCCTGTACATCTCGCTCAGCTCTGGAGATTACGAGTTTGGCTCCCAGTTCTTTTAACAGCGATGTTGTCTCAAGTGAATTCTGAAAATCACCTCCAATTGCAACAAAACAGATGTCAAAATTTCCTATCCCCAATGAATCCAGGAATTCAGCGTCTGTGCTGTTTCCAATCTGCGCATTGGTGACAAAAGGAAGAACTTTATTTACACGTTCCTCATTAATATCTACCGCCATGATCTCATGTCCCATCTGATTCAGCTGCCTGGCAATATGTCTGCCAAAACGTCCAAGTCCAATAAGTAAAATATTTTTCATTTTTTTACTCCTTTTATCCAACTGTTATTTTTTCTAATGGCATTTTTGCACCATTATTGTTTTTCCTGGAAAATACCGCGTATATTAATGTCATTCCTCCTACTCGCCCCAAATACATAAGTGCGATCAGTATCAAACGCGATATTATGTGAAGTTCCGGTGTAATTCCTAATGTAAGTCCTACTGTTCCCACGGCCGATGCAGCCTCATAAAGGCAGGTCAGTAATGGAAGTCCCTCATAAACACTGATCGTAATTCCTCCGAAGAAAAACAGCATAAAATACATCATTGCGATCGTTGCAGCATTTTTAACCACCTGACCATCAAATCTTCGACCAAAGGCTCCTGCATCCTCCCGGCTTCTGAATGTAGCAAGTGCATTCAGTATCAACACTGCAAAGGTTGTTGTTTTCATACCGCCTGCTGTAGAACTTGGTGAACCACCTATCAGCATTAGAAGTATCATAACAGCTTTTCCTGCTTCTGTCATCAGTGACAGGTCTTCGGTATTAAAGCCCGCGGTTCTGGTCGTTACAGACTGAAATACTGATGCCAGCAATCTTTTGCCTGCAGGCAGATTGCCAAAATCACAGGCAAAAAAGAAGACCGCCGGTGCAATGATCAAAATGGCTGTAGTGATCAGAATAACCTTACTCTGCATACGATAACGTTTAAATTTAAATTTGTTAGTATAGAAATCTTCCCAGGTAAGAAATCCGATTCCACCAAGTATGATCAAAAGCATAATAACTATATTCAGCCAGATATTTCTGCTGTATCCGGTCAATGATACAAAAGTATGATCTGTTGTACCAAGTATATCAAATCCGGCATTACAAAAGGCTGAGATAGAATGAAAAACCGACATCCAGATTCCCTTTATTCCAAAATCACGACAAAATACCGGAAACAATAATACTGCTCCAAGTGCTTCTATCAGAAAGGTCCCTCTCAGAATAAATTTTGTCAGTCGGACAATACCTCCTACTTTTGGCGCCGATATAGCATCCTGCATCGTACTCCGCTGCATGAGCGATATTTTTCGTCCTGACAGCATAAATACTGATACTGCAACGGTTACAACTCCCAAACCTCCAATCTGTATAAGTGCCAAAATAACTGCTTGTCCAAAAATAGACCAGTAACTGCCTGTATCCTGCACAACAAGTCCTGTCACACATACTGCTGAAGTTGATGTAAAAAGTGCCTGATCAAACGGCGTTACAACTCCACTTGCAGATGAAACAGGTAAAGTTAAAATGAGGGCTCCTATAAGGATCACCCCCGCAAAACCTAAGATAATTAATTGAAATGATGTCAGATGTTTTCTTTTATGTAAATGCTCTGGCATAAATAACTTCTGCTCCTTTTTGATGATTTTATTATCATTAACTTTGCATTTTATTATATATGCCAGAGTTCAAAGATAGTATAAGATTATCAGACTTGATATTAAGATTGTATAAAGATTTTATTTTCTCTTAATTCCACACTGGATTGCCTGCGTCGGACAGGCCTTTTTACATCGCCCACACCGGATACATTCTGCACTGTTCGGGTTATCCACAGGGTTTACTTCCATCTGGCATGCTTTTGCACATTTTCCACAGTGAACACACTTTTCCATATCTACTCTATAGCGGTAAACAGAAACACTATTAAATATTGAATAAAAAGCTCCCAGCGGACAGATATATTTACAAAATGGACGATATATTATAATAGAAAGAATTATTGTAACAACAAGGATCGTATTCTTCCATATAAAAAGCCAGCCGATCGCACTGCGCATGGATTTATTCAGAAGTACCAGCGGAAGCCCACCTTCCAGCGTACCTGCCGGACAGATCAGCTTGCAAAAATAAGGTGCTCCCTGTCCCATGATGTCTACGACAAACATTGGGAGCAGGATCACAAATACCACAAAGATCACATATTTTAGCTTACGTAATAGCTTATCCCCGCGAAATGTCCGGATCTTCTTTGGAAATGGAATCTTATTCAGCAGATCCTGTATCAGTCCAAACGGACAGAGAAATCCACAGACAAGTCTTCCAAGAAGGGCTCCGACAAAGATCAGAAATCCTATTACATAATATGCCATTTTAAAATTCCAGCTGCCGATCACTGCCTGAAGAGATCCAATCGGACAGGCGCCTGTGGCACCGGGACAGGAATAACAGTTCAGTCCCGGAACACATGCATGTTTTAAATTTCCAGTATAAATCTTGCCAGTCACAAATCCTGATACGCGACTGTTGGTAAGAAACGCCCACAGTGCCTGAATCCCATGGCGCGGCCACTCATTAATTTTCATTTTTTTATTATCCAATTCCAATACACTCCATACAGATATTGATCGCCTTTGTAAAGACTACATCCACTTCGCCCCGGTAAATTCCAAATATCATCAGGAGTATTCCCAGAATTGCCAGTGCAGGACCTATCCACTTTGAATCTGTTATTTTTTTCATCATTTTTCTTATCTTTCTGTCAGAATCGCTTTATTATTTAGAAATGTTCTTGAGTTCTTTTTCTACGATTTCTTTCCATTCGTCCAGTGTATGGCTTCCTGAATATGTTTCGCCTACAATATTTCCTTCTTTGTCAACAAAGAATGTTTCCGGGAAAGCAGAGATACCATTTAAACGTCCATTCATCATTGTTGAATCCGGGACCAAGAACGGATAGGATGCTTTTGTCTTCTCCTGAAGGACACCGGCTTTTTTCACTGTATCCTCATTCTGTTTGGCATCATCACTCACTGTATCAAGAACGACACCGACAACTCCAACACCTTTTTCCTTCATCTCTTCATAGAGTTTTTCCAGCTCCGGAATCTCATTTACACATGGAGAACACCAGGTAGTAAAAACATTCACAAGTGTAAGATCATAATCGCTGAATACTTTTTCTGTATAGTCTTTTCCGTCAACGCCTTTTGTCTCGAATTTACCAACATTTGTAGAATCACCTGCATTGCTGGTTTCCTGCGGCTGGTCAAATGCAGAAAGCTGCTGGAATGGTGTCATCTCTGTGAGTGTCACATCTATTTTTTCCACTTCTTTTTTCAAGGATTCATCTGCATCCTTGTTGGTGCTCAGATAGTATTTGTATTTTCCGTCGCTGCTGCTTCCGATTTCTTTGTGTTCTGTGCAGCCTGTGATCTTATCCAGTTCTTTCTCAGAATCTTCGTCATAGATTCCAATCGCTCCAACTTTTGCAAGACTATTGTACCAGTCATCATATGCTGTTCCCATCTTGTCAACCTCTGCCTCTTTCTGCTCCTCGGTCATTTCGCTCCAGCTTATATATGCATATTTAATTGCATCTGCATTGTCATTCCATACTTCATTTGAGATCATTGCAATGGTCTGCTCTTTTATCTGTTTAAGCAGTTCCTCAGGAAGCTTCATGTTAAGTCCAAGAAATGGATATTCATAAGAATCCTGTGCCTGCACTGTTGTCTCAGATGGTTTAAAAGTGCCCTGTATAAAATCAGACGAGATTGCGTCACCATCTGCTGCAGCTGCATCTCCATCAACCACCATTCCCGCCTGATCTGCCGGAACCGCCATTGCTTCTGTACTTTCTGCTGCCATTACTGATACACTTCCAAGTGTAGATACCCCTACTATTGCAGCTACCATAAGTGCTGTGATTTTCTGTGTTCTGAATTTCATGATTTATATTCTCCCTTCGTAGTCCTTTTGTTTACTATAGTCGCAATTATAGCATCCTGTCTATAAAATTCGTGTTAAGAAATCCTGAAAATCAAAAATTTTTTCGATTTATTTTTTTACACGAATTTTATACGGAACATGATATGATAGGAAGAGATTACATCGTTACTACTCACTTTGTTCCCAGTAACCTGATCAAAATCTGCTGAAAAAAGGAGAATGCGCATGCATATATTAGTAATAGAAGACGAAGAACAGCTCTGCCGTTCGATCGCAGAGGGGCTGCGTATGGATGGCTATGAAACCGATACCTGCCTAGACGGAGACGAAGGGCTGGAATTATGTACGACTGAAAACTACGATCTGATCCTTCTGGATCTGAACCTTCCTGGCATTGACGGATTGGATATCCTGCGGCAGTTCCGTGAGACAAATTCTTCCACACCAGTTCTGATTCTCTCAGCCCGTGGCCAGATTGAGGATAAAGTAGAAGGACTTGACCTTGGAGCAAACGATTATCTGACAAAACCATTTCATTTTGAGGAACTGGAAGCGCGTATCCGCAGCCTGACCAGGCGCAGATTTATTCAGGAGAATGTCTGCCTGAAGTGCGGCCACATCAGCTTTGACACCCGCACCAGAAAAGCACACATTGATAGTGAAGAACTCTCTCTCACCCGAAAGGAAAGTGCTCTGCTGGAGTATTTTATGCTCCACCAGAATCGTATCATCAGCCCGGAAGAACTGATTGAACATATCTGGGACGGCAGTGTAAACAGCTTCAGTAATTCCATCCGTGTCCACATTTCTTCCCTTCGCAAGAAGCTGCGCGCAGCTCTGGGAAACGATCCGATACAGAACAAGGTTGGACAGGGTTACATTCTCATGGAGGATCTGAAATGAAAAAAGAACATACAACAAAAAATCCTCTGAAAAAACTCTCTCTGCAGTGGAGGCTGACACTGATCATCACGCTCCTGATGACTGTCACCTGTGTCCTGATGTATTTTTTTATTAGTAACTCCGCTGTTACCGGAATCGAAAATCTGGGTGATTATGTCGTAAAGATCAATGAAACTGATTCCACGCCAATCACCTTTAACATTAATCCAAACACTCTGTTTGCAGGTCTTTCCGATCAGGTACAGGAAACCAAAGACCTTTTCCGCACCAGAAGTATCATTGCAACTGCAATCATTATTCTCCTGAGCAGTGTCGGTACATATTTTATCAGCCGCCGTGCACTGCTGCCTCTGCGAAGACTCAGTAACGAAGTCAATAAAATAGAGGCCCAGAATCTTTCTGAGTCTCTTGAAGTTCCAGATACAAACGATGAGATTTCTCGTCTTACAGGCTCTTTTAATAAGATGCTTTCCCGACTGGATGATGCGTTTACAGCACAGAAGCAGTTTTCTGCCAGTGCCGCTCATGAGCTGAGAACTCCGCTTGCTGTCATGCAGACAAACCTCGAAGTTTTTGCACGCAAGAAAACTCCGACAATAGAAGAATATCAGGACATCTTTGGAATGATCCAGAATCAGACCGAACGACTTTCTCATCTATCTGAGGTCCTTCTCGATATGACCGGGATACAATCCGTTGAACGCTCTGATTTTATTTCACTGGCAGAACTCACCGATGAAGTCTGCTGCGATCTTGCCTCCATTGCTGACCAGAAAAAAGTGGAACTGATCCAGGAAGAGGGTGACTGCACCGTTACCGGAAGCTATCTTCTTCTCTACCGTGCTGTTTATAATCTTGTGGAAAATGCCATCAAATACAATCATTCTGGTGGAAAAGTAACGGTAAAAATATCTCAGAAAAAAGATCTGCCTGCTGCGCATTCCAAACCTACAGACTATGCTTTAGTTGAAGTAACAGACACCGGAATTGGTATCTCTCCTGAATTTCAGGAAAAAATTTTTGATCCATTTTTCCGCGTGGACAAATCCAGAAGCCGTGCCATGGGCGGCGCCGGCCTAGGACTTGCTCTTGTAAATGAAATTGCCAGACAGCATGGCGGACAGGTAAAAGTACTTGCGAGCAGTGAAAAAGGCAGTACGATTGCGCTCATACTGCCTCTGTCATAGTATTTATTTCTCTGGTTTCAACGGTCCGTAATAATAAGATGCGGTTGCACCGCCATCTATCAGGAATGTAGAGCCCGTGATAAATGCACCTTTTTCACTCATCAGAAGTTCTGCCACATTTGCCACTTCATCTGCTGTTCCAGGTCTTCCTGCCGGTCAGCAGGAAGAACAACGATACTATGAAGAAATTATCGGATTAAAGGGAACCTTTCTTTTTGCCGACACCCCTCAGGAAGCCCGTCTCAAGATCATCAGTGGACAGGGCTATATGCCCGTTGACGTAATTGGTGAACAGGTCTGGTTTGACAGTGCAGTCAACAGAATCCCTCTTCTGAGAAATCAGACACCAGTTGCAAAAACCTATTGCGCTTTCTGGCGTAAAGATAATTCCGGCTATTATATTGAAGAATTTGCAGAGATGCTCAGGAAACAGTTTTAAAAAACTCAATAAAAGACTTTCAAATTTCCAACTCGGATATCTGAAAGCCTTTTTTATCATTTATCATTCTTTTTCATAAAGAAATTCTTCTGGCAGAGTTACTTTGAAATCTTTTGCAAGAGCGCGGAAATTATCCGGCTGGATCGTCTGAAGCTTGTGTGGTGTCATAGACAGGATCTTTACCAGAATCTCTGCAGATTTTTCTACCGTGTGAAGCAGTCCGAATGTCAGGTCAAAGTCCTCACCAGAACAGAACATTCCATGATGTGCCCAGATGACTACATCATATTTCTTCATCAGCTCTGCTGTCTTAACTGCAATTTCTCTTCCGCCAGGAACCATCCACGGCACTACTCCAACTCCATCTGGAAATACTACCGGACACTCTGTTGCAGATTCCCAGAGTTCTCTGGTAAATACTTTATCATCCAGTGGAAGTACAAATGTCAGAGCAATCGTGTTCGTCGTGTGTGCATGATAAATAACACGATGCTTTCCATTTGTCAGTTTCTTCTTAACTTCATGATTCATCAGGTGCGTTGGAAGCTCACTGGTCGGTCTTCCACCTTCTACCAGTCCCCAGCGGATACGATAATTCACACCTTTGTCATCCAGTTCGATGATTGCCAGACCTACTTCCGGGTCAACAAT
>OKRW01001556.1_pt1 | contig 19097 bp, 23 predicted proteins | sample 1601151 | NCBI WGS metagenome assembly OKRW01 (sample SAMEA3541471, study PRJEB24748) | human gut metagenome | biome: human gut; feature: human-associated habitat; material: faeces | place: China | collected 2012 | reverse complement strand
TTTGTTCCATTACTTCATCTAATAATTCGTTCCACTTTTTACGGTTGTAATTAAGGCCACTTCCATAATCTTCAATACACTGATTTACAATAATTCCTCTTGCATTACAAAACTGTCTTAAAAATGCAACTTGATTTTGTAAATTATCTTTTTGATTCTTTGTAGACACTCTGGCATAAATAACCACCTGACGTTTATCATTTTCAATATTCATACCTTTGAATTGTAGATACTGATCATATGCGTAATAACGCCTATTAGTTAGAGTTCGGTTTGCCTTTAAAGTACCTTCTCTGTTCCAACGTTGTAATGTCTTAACAGAAACACCTAAAAGTTCAGCAAAATCTTTTGGCTTATAATTTTTGATATTTGATGTGTTCATTTTAACATTCCTCTATGAGCACATTTAAACACAACAGTCAATATATTCAGTTACTTAGATTTTCTCCTTACATCATTATTATACATATTTATTAAGAATTATTCAAAGTGATATTTTTAGAAATATTTTACTAATAATTGGTTTTCCATTCTTTTATTATATTCCTCAATAGCTTTATCTATTTCTCTTTGTTGTTCATTTGATACTTCTAAAATAGATGATTTGATTCTTGTTTCAGATAAATATTTTCTGCCACGATAATTTCTTTTCTTTGAAAATGAACTGGATTTTTTACTATAAGGCTGATTATAAGTATATTCGCTTTTTTATAATTCTGTTAAATATAGGATAGGGTGTTGATTATTTCACTTTAGTTGATCACTCATTCCGATTAGGGTGACCAAGTGTTCCGATGCTCTTGACCAACTAGCCATTTTCGTAAAATTCCGACGGGGTTGACCAACCATTCCGATGAACTTAAGCTTCTAAGAAAGTAGGCTAGCCCCTTATCAAACCGTACGTGCACTATTAATGCATACGTCTTACCAGTTCACTATTTATTTAATTTATGATTGGGCTATCTTGATAAAGAATAGTCCAGTTTCTTTAATTTCTCTTTTGTACAGAACGCTCTATCTAGTTCTTTAAGTTTTTGCATGCATGCCCCTGTTGACATAACATATAAGCGACTGCCTGTCGCACAAAAAAAGAACCTCATAATGAGATTCTTATAAGAAAGTACTTTCATATTATCTAGAAGAACTTATATTCCTTTAATAGGGCTTCTAGATCAGAGCCCTCTATTCTTTTTAATAACTCTTTTAAGACAAGACGTTTTGTGAATGACTGACTTTCCATGAAAGTCTCATCACCATATAAAGATGAGAAGACACTTAAATAGTCTTCTATAGAATAACGATAAGCTGGAATACTTCTAGTGATATGTAATAAACTATACACTGCATTCATTGCGGTATGCACAAGATAATCTAAGCTACCTGGATATTCATAAGGTAATGAAACTCCTTCACCTATATAAGCATAGTTTCTTCCATTGATGTGTGCTTCACAATGAGTATTAGTATGAGTATAAGGAACGGTAGAAGCAGACATCAATGAGAGTTCATTGATTTTATTCTGTGGAATACCTAAATGATAAAGCCATTCTGCACATATCTCATAGCCTTTACTTTCTAACATAGACTTTTCTACATAATCACCCGTCTTTTCTGGATGTAATCCATGAAGGAGAATAACACATTCATTCTCTTTCTGGTTCTTATAGTAAGGCTGTCTTGGTATTGTCCAGTTGAGTTCCCAGGCTGATTCATTAATAGGAATCACACCACCTGTAATATCTTCACCAGAAAGTGGGTCTTTTTGAAGAATATTTCTTAAGTAATGGATGATCTTCTCATCCTGAGTTGTAACAACTGCATGAACTATAGAATCTTTACTTTGACTTGTATGAATAAATAGAAGATCCTGGTTTGTCAAATCTATAGTTTCTTCCATACCTTCACTCTTAATTGTAAAAGCAGTGGCTTTATCGTCTTCTGTTTCTATATGAGTGACTTCAGTATTGAAATGGAAGACTACATGATGTGCATCTAAATATTCAATAATAGGTACAATCACTGAGTCATATAAACAATACTTAGGAGAAATCATACTATGTGAAGTTAATATATGCATATATCGATGTAATGTCACTTTAAAAGAATAAGCATCATTGACTGGAAATAAAGCATGCCAATAATAGTAGAAATCAGATTCCATAAATTCCTGGCTGAATACATCTTTGACCTGTTTACCTTCTAATTGTTCATCTGGAGTAAAGAAGAAATGAACAAGTTCTGATATCAATTGATCACTTAATTGTATATTATGAACAGTCTTCATAGGTGCATCATGATTTAAATAAGTCATTTCATCTAAAACTGTGAGTCCCTCTGTTTCTATAGAAGGTATAGAACGTAATATATCCCATAAATAGAGACTACGATTATCTACAAATGAAAGATAAGACTCATAATGGTGAAATGAATCTACTGAATCAATAATATGAATATGTTCACCCTTTAATGAACCATCTCTCAATAAATAACAGGCAGTCACTAAACTAGTAAAGTCACTTCCTAATATATATGCATTATGTGCATCAATGTTTTCTCTTTTTCTTGGCTTCACAAATAAATCCATGGCAATCCCCCCTATCCTCATAGTATAGAAAAAATAAAATATAAAAAAATAAACATCCCATACAAGATGTTTATTCTTTATACATTATAGTGTTTTTGTTTAAAAGGTTTCATAGCGTTTTAAGGCCGCTTTGATGTTTCCTTTGATTGCTTTATCTAGTTTACGAATAATAAGTTCTGGGTCTTGTCGCATATCATTATTGATCCATTCTAATGTAAGACCTACAAAAGAATACTTATAGAAATTCGCAAGGAACTCTTTGTCATCTTCTCTAACATTCATTCCTACAGCCTGTTCATCTACAACATCCTTCAATAACTTATATACAATCCTATAAAGATATGTTTCTACATGTTCACGACTAACAGAACGATAAACATTAGTGACAAATGATTTGTTGTCTAAGATAGCACCAAAGAGTGCATAGAGACCTTCTTCCCATGTATCAGATGTTTTATGGCCCATCATTACTTCTTCAGCATCCTGAATACATGACCATTCTACGAGATCATAAATATCCTGGAAATGATAATAGAAAGTCATACGGCTGATACCACAGTCTTCTGCAATATCATTAATAGTGATCTTATCAAGAGGCTTCTTTAATAATAAATGTTTCAAAGACGCTTCAATAGCGCGTTTCGTAGTTTGTGACATTTTGGCCCTCCTTATATTCACTATTATGCACGTTGTTCATACTTTTTACAACAAAAACGTATAGATGATATTAATAATTGGCATAGTAATAATACATAAAAGAATAGATAATGCGTTAATAACTGAACTTTCAAAAGCATGATTATCATATAATTGCGCAAACTGAGTCACAGTAGATGCAGAAGGACCACTGGCCGCAAGTAATGAAATCATTAATACCTGCGATGCACTTGGGAATAGTTTTGTCATACCTGTAAAAATAAAAACTAATAAAATAATTGCTGGGAATACAACTAAACGAAGGAAACATACGACATAAGCACGGACATCAGTAAAGACTTCCTTCATATTCATACCAGCAAGTAACATTCCTACTACAAACATACTCAATGGTCCCATTAAGCTGCCCATACCAGATACAGCACTCTGAAACATCGTAGGTAATTTAATCTGCAAGAAGAACATAATTATACCTGTTGCAATCGCAATCATATTGATGTTCAAGAGGATCTTCTTTAAATCAAAGTGTGTATCTTCACTAATAATGAACTTACAATGTGTCCACAATAATATAGTCTGTACAATCATATAACCTGAACAATAGAAAACCATTTCGTTCCCTAATACGATAGAAACAAGAGGAAGAATCAAGTTTCCGCAGTTAGGATACATGATAGACATTGATTCAATCGCATTAAAATGACATTTCTTTGTGAGTATCTTAGCCAGTATATAATAAATAATATGTATAAGAATAGCTGCACCAATAGATAGTAAGAAACCTTTTAGCTTTTCTTCTGTTAAGTCAATTTGGAATGAATTGATGATTGCACAAGGTGCAGAAACATATAATACAATCTGTGATAAAAGTTTTGATTCTGATATTGTACATATATCTGTTTTAATCAGTACATATCCTACTCCTATCATAATAAATAAAGCTCCAATTTGTGTAGCAAGTGAAATAGCTAAATCCATATCTTTAACCCCCTAGAAGGCATCATACACTTATTATCTTCTAAAAGCATCTTTTTGCATAAGATGAAAAAAGTGATTGCAGCAATGATGTGATTTATTTAATCTAGTTATTCAAACATATACTTTCGTTAATATTATTATGATACAATATATTTGTGGATAGTTTATAGTATCTAAATCTTCAAACATAGAAAAGGAGGAAAATTATGACTACAACTATTATTTACTTCTTAATTGTATTGATTCTACAGTTGCTCTTATTCCTATTTATCAAACGCAATCATAATAATAGCGTGCTTCTTGTTTTGATTTCTTTAGGTATTTCTATATCTGCTGCAATATCTTTCTGGAACACAGCTATTCTTATAGATGAATTGGGTATAAGTTCCAGTAGTCTCGATACATTATTCTTTGGTATATCTATCATATTATCTTTAATTAATATGTATACTGTACTCAAAGAGAAATAATCAGACCATATAGTCATATATACGACTATATGGTTTTTTAGTAAAAGAAAACACCAAATAGATGCCCATTTGGTATTTCACATGATTTTACATATTCTCCTGTTCTTTCGCAGATTCCTGTAATAATTGATAGTTTTCCATGAACTCTTCACTATTACTCACATAAGCATAAGAAATATACTTATGCGCAATCTTGATCTTATGTTTACTTACTGCCTTGATTGATTTAATATCCTTTACTTCAATCATTTCTGGAAGTAATGCGACATATTTCCATGTATATATCATGATAATATCGCTATATAAGTGAAGATTATAGCCAGCAAGACAGATTAATGCGATAGTAATAGTCATAATAAGAGCTAAGACAAAACGCATCTGTGAATGCCATACAACTTTGGAATAAATAGATAATGCGAGTAATGCAGGAATCATAATAATCATAAATACTGTTACTCTAAAATCTTTGAATTTTTTCATTTATATCACCTTTTCACATTCTACATGGATTAAGGTCATTTGACAAGTTGTTGAATTTGTCTTACACTCATTTCATAAAAATATTGGAGGTATTCAATGAAAATCAAGAAATTTCTATCCGAACTACTTGGTACTTTCCTACTTGTATTTCTAGGTACTACAGCTTATGCATTACTTGGATCTACAGGATTAGGTTCTACATATAGTACAGTAGCAGGTATTATCGGTATTGCAGTTGTATTTGGTCTTGCAATGACATTCGTTTATTATATGTTCTCTTCTATTTCAGGAGCACATGTCAATCCAGCAGTGTCTGTCGCAATGTATTTTAATGGAGCTATCTCTCTCGTAGAAATGATCCTTTATATTGTGGCACAACTATTAGGTGCACTTCTTGCAAGTGGATTACTACTTGGTATTCTTAAATGTATTCCTAGTGTATCTATTATAACTTTAGGTGTTGGACAGACAGGATATAGCTCTTTAAGTATGATTTCATTAGATATAAAGGGTGCTATTCTTATAGAAGCTGTATTAACTTTTGTATTTGTATTAGTGTACTTACATGTAGTAAATGATGAAAGATTAGAAAAACTATCTGGATTATTAATCGGTGGTGCTTTAACACTTGTCACTATTTTAGGTATCCCATTTACTGGTGCTTCTATTAACCCTGCAAGATCATTTGGTCCAGCAGTTATTATGAAGATACTTGGCAAAGGCACTGCACTTAATCAGTTATGGGTATTTTTATTATCACCACTTATTGGTGCTTTAGTCGCTTATATCGTTTATAAGTTATTAAAAGGTGAAAAGATTGCATAGCTAAACTGATTCAAAAATCTAGGGGCTGTAACGAATAGACAGTATTGACTACTACCTTGAGCGTTACAGCCCTTTTTCGTATATACTCTCCTAAAAAGGTTATTCTCTTTTGCATGATGAATACTTTTTCATATTTTAGACGCACTTAAAAACATTAGAAAAGAGATAGCTTCCGCTATCTCCCAGCCCCCCCGCTATAAGTATGGGACCAAATTCACCAAGATTATTATGTATATACTAGTAATTCGCTTTTTTATTATAACCTAGAATTTGAAGAAGTTTTTAATTTCATCCTTAAAGAAGTAGATAAGTAACACTGTATTTCCAACAAAAGGAGTTAAAAGACATGAGTGGAAAAATGTTGGTATTGAAACAAACTCAAATAGCGTATCTGCGATAGGGATTGCTACAATTGTTTGATCAGGATAAAAAGAAACTGCAATAAATAAAATCACATAGATAACAAAACAGAAAAGAAATTTTATTGTTTTAGTACTCATAAAATTATACCTCTATACATTAAGATTTAGATTTAACATCAATATAGGATGCTGGCGTCTTTTTGGAAATGTAGTTATATGAATCATATAATCCACTTGAATCAAAGTAATATGTTCTCATATGTTTTACCAAGAAATCTCCAGATATTCCAAGACGACTATATTTTTATATTGAGGTGGGGGTTTCTGCCGTTTTCACTTAGATAAATGTAAACGCTTTCTACACTATATATTATACTGATACAAATAATATTAGTAAATAATTTACCAATTTTTATATATAAATTATTTTCAATAATCACAATCCTAAAGTATACTCACAAAGTGTAGTTCATGCTTTTTATCACCTTAATCCTAGCTTTATCTTTGTGATAATAATTTCTTATTTTATAGAAATTCTATCATACGCATAATATAATTAATTTAAGGAGGATTTCGTTATGAAATATGTTGATAAGGTTTTAACAGAATTAAAAGAAAAGAATGCTGATCAGCCAGAATTCATCGAAGCGGCTACAAACATCTTAAAGAGTTTGGAACCAGTTATTGAAGCACACCCTGAATATGAAAATATGGCGATCCTTGAAAGATTTACTGAACCTGAAAGAGTTATTATGTTTAAAGTCCCTTGGGTTAATGATGAAGGTAAGACTATTGTGAACAGAGGTTACCGTGTACAGTTCTCTAGCGCAATCGGTCCTTACAAAGGTGGTTTAAGATTCCATCCTTCAGTAAACCTAGGTATTATTAAATTCTTAGGTCTTGAACAAATCTTAAAGAACTCTCTTACAACTTTACCTATCGGTGGTGGTAAAGGTGGTTCTGACTTTGATCCACAAGGTAAGAGCGATGCTGAAGTAATGCGTTTCTGTCAGTCATTCATGACTGAATTATACCGTCATATTGGTCCTAGCGTAGACGTACCTGCTGGTGATATCGGTGTAGGTGGAAGAGAAATCGGATACTTATTTGGACAATATAAGAGAATTAAAGATGCTTACGAAAACGGTGTTTTAACTGGTAAGGCTTTACCATTTGGTGGAAGCTTAATTCGTCCTGAAGCTACTGGTTTTGGTGCTGTTTATTATGGTAATGAAGTATTAAAACATTTCAATGACAGCTATGAAGGCAAGACTATTGCATGTTCTGGATATGGTAACGTTGCATGGGGTGTTGCTCAGAAAGCAACTGAATTTGGTGCTAAGGTTGTTACTATCTCTGGTAGAGATGGTTATGTATATGATGCAGAAGGTGTCAATACTCAGGAAAAATGGGACTTCCTTGTTGAAATCAGAACTAAGAACGATGTTAAGTTAAAAGACTATGCTGAAAAGTTCGGTGCTGAATTCCATCCAGGAGAAAAACCTTGGGGTGTTAAGTGTGATATGGCATTCCCTTGTGCAACACAGAATGAAATCGAAGAAGAAGATGCTAAGAAGTTAGTAGAAAACGGATGTAAGTATATTATCGAAGGTGCTAATATGCCTACTACTCCAGAAGCTATCGCATACTTCACAGGTCATGAAGGTACTTTAGGTCCTGCAAAGGCAGCAAATGCTGGTGGTGTTGCAGTTTCTGCACTTGAAATGAGTCAGAACTCAATGCGTTATAGCTGGACTAAAGAAGAAGTAGATGCAAAACTACATACTATCATGGTAGATATCTACAATAACTCTGTTGCAGCAGCCAAAAAGTATGGCTTAGGTTATGACTTAATCAAAGGTGCAAATATTGCAGGATTTGAAAAAGTTGTAGATGCCATGATTGCTCAGGGTAACTATTAATATTAACGAGAGTTGTAATGGAATCATTACAGCTCTTTTTTGTGCCTTAAAAAAGGTGGATTATTCAAATTTCCACCTTTTTCTTATGATTATAGATTATACTTATTATAATATAACAGACTACCACCCCTGCAATCACAAACTTACATTCTTGAGAAAGATGACTTATTCTCAAAATCAGTAAAATCATAAATGTACTGATCATACAAATATTCTCTTGAAGTAATACTTTTGCGGATTTGTTTTTCTTCATACTATCAATAAGTTCATAAGCAAGTACTATTGCATCAAAAATAAAGATAACTGCAGCTATTCCTAAACGATACTTTGATGGAATCGTATCAAGTCTATTAAATATTAGAAATAGGAATGTAATGATTACACCAGTAAAATAATTTAGAATTTTTTTCATAATAACCTCTCTTACATATAAGAATATATTATTTTTTTATTAAATGCTAGGGATAGCGCCTGATTTCTTTTGTTTCTTTTTCTTTCTTTTCTCTTTAATATTATGAGTAATTGCGATTGCCTGGTAAATTATTACTGAACCTGATAATACTGCACCGATAATCGGATGTACAATACCTAAATGCAAAGGTATAAGAACAATAAGTGAAATAAGCACAAAGATATCAGTTTGTAAAAATACTTCTTTTGATTTGTTCTCTTTCATTCTGTCATTAAGAAGATATCTTAAAATGATTGCATCAAGCACAAAGAGTATAATTAATATAATTGATCGATTTTTTGATAATATTGTGTAAGAATCACCAATCATCAAATACCATACTGTGAACGCAGTACTCAATCTAGTACATATTTTCATGATGTTTGTTTTTGTGAAATTTTTTCATAATGATTTCTCCTATGAGAGTCTATTATTTTTAGATGTTGATTTTATTGATTTCTTATCCTTAACAAAATTGTAGACCAAACCTATAATTAAATACAAAACAGTTATAGATTCTACTTCAGAACGAAATCTTGATGGAACAACATTAAATGCTAGAAGTGTAAAAATAGTCGCCGAAACTAAAGTACAAACATAATCATCTAAAAACATTTTAATTGAATGATTTTTCTTTCTACTTTCAATAATTGCGATTATTGCACAGATTGCATCAATAATCAGAATGATAGCCGCTATTGCTAGACGATATTGAGATGGAATCATATTGCTGCCATCTAAAAACTCAAACAAAAACGTAACCAATATACATATACATATATTCAAATTCAAAAATTTTTTCATATTAAGTCCTCCTTAATAAAATATGAGTGTATAAATATAAAGTTTAGTGCTCATCCGCAAACTACTAGTTTTAAAACTATATGACTTTTTTGGACCGCTACCAAACTTTATTGTAAGAGTTATATAAGTTCTCCTATTATTATGACATTTATATTTTAAACAGCCTTTTACTTGAGTTCCTACCGCTAACTTAAAAGCTGGCATCACTTTTTTAAGGGATGAAATTGAAGTCGCTGTAAAAGCTAAAATACTACCTGCTAGAAGTCCAGCTGTTTGATAATCAACAGTGAAATTCATTTTATAATGTGATGCATTTCTAGGATGATTTGCATAAACAACACACTTTTTATTTCTTCCATTAATTGTGAGTACACCTGTCTTTTTATCATATACTATATAATCTACATGCTTTGTTTTCTTATTAATTACATCCACATATCTTTTTTCACTATTCTCAAATAATTCATAGGAATAATAATTCAAATTGTTTTCTTCAATATGATCAGCAAAAACAGTAGTTATCGGGATATTTAAAATCATCACAAGAGATAATAGTATTATCATTAATCTCTTCATTGCTTTAAACCTTTCTCTTTTTTAATTTCCATCTAGATGTTAACTAAATATTATCCTATGATCTTCAAATTGCCTATAATTCTCGCATAAGAGACACATTTTCATGCATAAAAGACATTCCACAGAAATTACATTTCAATCCAATAAAATAATATGCTAAAATATTACAAAGGTGACGTTATGAATATACTGATTTGTGATGATAATACTGCTTTCGCAATGCAGCTAGAAAAAGATATAAGTGAATACTTTCATAATCCTAATATGAATATAAATGTGGTGACTGATCATTTTGATCAAATAGAAGGTACATATGATGTTATATTCATGGATATTGAATTAAATGATAAGAATGGTATTGAAATCGCAAAATATCATAAAGATAAGCATAACTGTCTGGTTATATTCACATCAAGTCACGAGAATCTTGTATTTAATACATTCCAGGTTGAACCTTTTCAGTTCATAAGAAAGAACCATTATGATTATGATAAGAATATTGTCTTTAAGCAGTTAAAAGAGAAACTACTTACTCTTTATATCACTATTACACTTAAAGATAGTAAACGTTCGTTACAGATTCCTATTCAAGATATCCATTCAATTGTTTCTATTGGTCATGATTTAGTTGTCCATACACCTAAAGAAGATTATATGACAACTGGTACTCTTAAAGATTTCTGTAATGATTATATCAATACAACACTTGTTCAGATTCAAAAAAATATGATCATTAACCTTCAATACGTAGAAGATTACAATCGTAATACTATTCTATACAACAATGAAAATCTTTCTGTAGGACGTATTTATAAGAACAACTTTTTACACTATTACAAGGAGTATATGAAGCTATGATATTTGATTTCTTATTTTCAGTTATAAGTACTGCAATGCTTTGTTTTTGCATCAGCAGTATTTTAATACCAGAAAAAAAATATTCCTACACTATTCTTTGTGCTCCTCTTACTCTCACAGAAACGTTTATTTTTACCAATCCTACTCTCCTCAATAACTTTTTATTGATCATTCTTATATGTGTAACACATGCATGTATGCTTTATATTCATAAATATAAAGCTGTGATTTATAGTATTTCTACAACACTTCTATTCTTTACTGCTTTACTTTTTGTGAATCTTTTATTTGTTCGTTTATTAAACTTATTTAATTTAGGAGAATTTTATGGACTTCCCTTCGGAATTCTTTATTGTATGATTTCCTTAGGCTTATTAAAGATATTAAAATATAATAGAAATAATCTTTCCTTCCTCGAAGAGAATAAGACCTTTGGTCTTATTGGGATTGTATTACTTGTATTAATCTCTTTATTAATGCAAGCTCTTTCTTTTATTAGACTACCCCAATCTACAATCATCTTAATGACTGTATTGGTATTTGTATTAAGCTTATTATTTATTTTTCTATTCTTCCAATATAGACAAAATTACTTAGAGAAAGAGAAGTTAAGAATACAAAGAGAAAATAATGATCGAATTAATCGTATATATAATTCTTTACTAAAGAAAGAACATCGTATGCTTTATGTATTAAGAAAGCTTGATCATGTAATTTCTGATGAAGAGACACATCAATTCATTGAAAAAGAGATAGATGATCTAATGCATAAACAATATGTATCTCATACTAATAATCCTATCTTTGATCATAAGTTAACTATTCTTATGCAGAGTTTAGAAGATTATGATATCAAGATGATAGTCATGATTCCTGTTGATTCTCGTTTGGATGATGCAAATATTATTGAACAGATGGAAATATTCATTAGAGAACATGTAACAGATCATACAGAAATAAGACTAAAGGTTAAAGATAATCAATTCATTATAAATTGTAATGACAAAACAAAATCAATCCGCTTAAAAACGCCTCATTAACGAGGCGTTTTATAGATTATAAGATACAATATACAGCTTATGACGCTGAGCTACTACAATCAATGATCTTCCTACATCACTTTTCTTATAATACTTATAATCCTGAGTGAAGTCTGGCAACTGCTTTTGTGATACTTTTGCTTCTGTGATATATTTATTGAATTCTTCTTCTGTTTCATTATTCTTCTTATTAGTCAATGTAATGGGAAGATTTTTATTTTTAACTTCCTGTACCTCATAATATATTCCATCATTAGTAAATGAAGGAGAAGGTTTTACTTGATATACAATTGTGTTTTCTGAAGGGAAGTCGATATTCCAGTTTTCAGATATATAATTCATATTCTTATAATAAAGAAGCGTAGAGACAACCACAACAACAATAAGTGTTATAAGAATGACTAATATTTTCTTGAGTTTCATCATTTCACTCCTTTCTACACTTCAACTCTATATGAGATATGATTTATTGCCTATAATTCTTGCACAAGAGACATAAATTCTAGCATAAAAGACATTGAAAAAGTGCAGCCTAAGCCGCACTCCATTATAAATCTACACCATAATCAGTAACTACAACCTGTCCTGTAATAGGTGCTGCATCATCACTTGCTAAGAAAAGAGTGACTCTTGCAACATCTTCTGGACTACATGGTTTAAGGGATAAATCACTATGAGCACTCATAGCACCCATCATCTTCATATCCATTGTATCAGGTGTTAAACCTGCTGCCATATCTGTAGTAATACTACCAGGACAAATCACATTACAACGAATATTTTCTTTCGCAAAACGCATTGCAGTATGTTTAGTGACACCGATAATAGCTGCTTTAGTAGAAACATAAACTGCTCCTCCAGCACCAAACTGACCTGCAACACTTGCAATATTCACAATAGAAGCACCACTTGTCATAACCTTTAATGCTTCAGACATACAATACATTGTACCCTTCTGGTTAATATCAATAACTCTATTTAAGTCATCATAATCAATACGATCAATCGCATTTAATCCTTTATCAAGTACACCTGCATTATTCACTAATACATCTACTTTACCAAATGCTTCTACAGTTTTAGAAACTAGGTTCTTTACATCATCAATCTTAGAAATATCAGTAGGTACACATAATACAGTACCTCCTGCTTCTTCAATTTCTTTACCTACTTCTTCTAATACTTCTTTTCTTCTTGCTGAAATAACAACCTTTGCACCTTCACTCGCAAATAATTTTGCAATAGCTTTACCAACACCTGCATTACCGCCTGTAACGATAGCGACTTTATTATCTAATTTACCCATATTTAAGCCTCCTTGTTAAAATAGTAACATAACTGTAAGCGTATTCATAGAGTGGATAATCAAATTCATCTATTTTTATATAAAAAAAACACCTCAAGAATAATCTTGAAGTGTTTGAGCTATTACTGTTCTTCTGGTAATTCCTTAAGATCATCATCACCAGTTACATAGTGTAAGATAGTCTTTGCAGCAGTTCTAGGACCATCATATTCCTTACCCTTAATACCAAGTCTTGTACGAAGTACACCAACCTGTACACCCTGTTCAAACATCTTATGGAAGAATTCCTGTAATAATGGTTCTGTCTGTTCTTTTCTCTGAACTGGACCAAATGGGTTTGCGAAATAAGAGCCAACTAAACCATATTCAGTAGTAGTACCCTTAGCCATACGGTTACCAGCTCTGAATACCTTTAATGCATCTTCTTCATTATCAAAGAATTCTAAGGCTTCACCTTCAGCTTCATAGTTATTAGCATATAAGAAGATATCTACATCATGATCAGCGATAACATCCTTATAATCAGTAATAGGAATTACGATACGTGCATTGACCTTATCTGGGTTCATGAATACTGATCTATCTAATTCCTTAAAGCTGTAACCAGCATCTAAGTCATCAAGACGAACGAAGGCACCAACTTCTGTACCTGAAGTCTTTACTTTACCGTCAACTAATGATAAGCAACCCATATCATCATAGATAGTCTTGATATCTTCAATATAAGCTTCACCATAAGCCTTAATCTGTTCAATAGTTTCTGATTTACCAGCACCAGAGTCACCCATTACAACGATATTCTTTTCAGAACCATCATGTAACTTCATCTGAATCATAGCACCATGGATAGGTAATTTATGGTGGTTGATGTTAGATACGTTGTGAAGTGTTAAACACATCTTCTTCATATATCCGAAGTAATCGAATTCATCACTTGCTGATAGTTTAGCAACCATCATATCGTTCTTGTCATCCTGGAAGAATGACTGGTCCTTCTTACCGTCTTCATAACCATATACATATACTAGATCTGGTTTATTATGTCTATATTCTGATTCATCAGCAAGTTCAAATAAGTTACATAAAGTAACACCCTGTGCCATAAACTTAGTATTGAAGTAAACGAAACATAATAACTTACCAACCTTTGCAGGGTAACATAACCACTGATCAGGATTAAATGTTAAGTCAGTAACTGGATTTGTTCTACTTTCTGGGAATACACCATCTCTTTTGTTTCTCTTAGAATAAGTGATAAATGGTGGATGAATAACAACCTGTTCAATGAATGGAACATCCTTTAAACATTCATAATCATCAGGTAAACCTGTAGTTAAGTGAGTAACAGTTAAACCAGCATTCACACCAGCTGTAATCTGTCTTAATACCTTATCGTTCTTACCTACAGCTCTCTGCATTGAACGATATACTTCTAATACAAGTTTTTCAAACTCTTCCTGAGCGTCAGCGAACTGTACACTCTGATAACCTGATTTCTTTGAGTCATTGAAAACAATTGCATATCTCTGAAGTTTTCTCCAGTATAAATAAATGTCTTCAATTAACTTTACGAACATATCACGATCTTCAAAATACACTGCATATTCTGGTCTTAATGCACAAACCTGTTCTGCATCAAGTACAAGTAATAACTTGAAAATGCTTCTTAAATCTCCTAATAAGAAGAAATCATCCGCATTGCGTTCATGTAAATAAATATATAACTGTGTTTCTAATCTGCGCTGATTCTTAATGAATTTCTCCAATACTTTAGAGAAAGATTCACTTTCCACTAATTCACATCTACTCTGACAGAATTCTTCAGAGAAGTTTAAGATTGCATTACCTCTAGTAATTTCGAATTTCTTAGCCATTTTTTCATCCTTTCTAAATAGATTATGTTAGCTCCTATCTACTTTACCCCATAATAACAGAGAAATTTACAATATGCAAAGCCTAATTTTGTAATTATCATATGTAAGCGTTATTATTTATGGAATTTAGTAAATTCCTATTTTTGGCTTGCTAAGTTAGTGAAATCTAATCTGTAACATAAAAAAGACCTTAACTAGAAGGCCTTAAAGAATACTTTACCAACTATTTCTTTCCTAAAAGAAACAGCACCTATATAACGAGAATCTGTAGAATGGTTTCTATTATCCCCCATAATAAAGACATCACCTTTAGGAACTGTATAAGTCCAGTTAGTGTCTGTCATTTGTTCATTGATATATGTTTCATTGACTTTCTTGCCATTACGGTAGAGTTCATGATCAATACATTCTATTGTATCACCCTGCTTGCCAATGACTCTTTTAATGATCTGTCTCTGCTGTCCTAATATATTACATTTCGCAATGACAACATCACCATATTTTACATCATCATAATGATAGAACTGCTTATTGACTAAGACAATGTTCCCTTCATGATAATTAGGTTCCATAGATTGTCCTTCTACATGAGAAATCTGGACAAAGAATAAGAAACCATATGTAAGAACTACTGTCACAAGAATAACTTTTACATATTCTAATATTGTTTGTTTCATATTTTTCATTTTAATCACCGAAACGATTATACCATAGTTTTAGGATAATTCCTTGAATAAACTAAAAATAAAGGGAATAGGAACAATGCTTGCGCATAAATCAGCTATAGGCTGAGATAAGACTAAGCCTGTAATACCCCATATGTGAGGTAATAGGATAACAAGTGGGATAAAAGCCAAGCCACTTCTTAAAGCTGCTAGGAATGTCGCTATAACGCTTCTACCAATACTTTGGAACAACATATTTGCACCAATACTAATAGCCATAAAGAATATCGCAATACATTCAAATTTCATCGCAAGCTGCGCAATAGAGAGTACTTGACTATCCTGTGTAAAGAGTAAGAGAAGCGGTTTTGTGAAGCATAAACAGATGACACTAATAATACTTAATAGAATAGTAGAAAGAGTCACAGTGAAGATAAATGCTTGTTTCAATCGATCGTATCTTTTTGCACCATAGCTAAATGCTGATACTGGCTGGAACCCCTGTCCTATTCCCACTCCTACTGAGAAGATGAGATTAGATATACGACTCACAACACTCATTGCTGCAATCGCTTCATCTCCATAGATTCCTGCCGCAAAGTTAAGAGTCATAACACTGATACTATTTAATCCCTGACGACATAATGAAGGGAATCCTACCGCAACAATACTTCCAATGACATGTTTTTCTAAACTTACATATTGCCATTTAAAACAGCTTTGTGTCTTTCCTTTGTGATACATAGAATAGAGAATGAATGCACTGATATACTGAGACAGGGCAGTAGAGAGTCCTGCACCTGTGACACCCATATGAAATATGCGCATAAAAATATAATCACCAAAGATATTAATAATAGAACCTGATGTGAGTCCAATCATTGCAAGTGATGCTTGTCCTTCATATCTTAGTATATTATTCATCACACATGATGAAGTCATAGCAGGTGCTGCAATCAAAATAAAGAAGGCATAGGCTCTTGCATAAGGTAGGATAGTTGAAGTAGAGCCCATCAAATACATAAGTGGATTTAAGAATATAAGACCTAGTATCGCAATCAAAGCACCAAAAAAGAGTGAGCCAAAAAAGCTTGTAGATGCAAATATACGTGCTTCTTCTACTCTTTTTGCCCCTAGTCTTCTTGATATATTTGCGCCTGCCCCATGTCCAAACATAAAGCCAAAGGCTTGTAATATCGCCATCAATCCAAAAACAATCCCTACTGCACCTGTAGCACTTGTCCCTACTGTAGAGACAAAGTACGTATCAGCCATGTTATATATATTAGTGACTAACATTGAGATAGTTGTTGGTAATGCGAGAGTAAGTATCAGAGAAGGGATTGGCTGCTTGATCATTCTCTCATACTGTGATTCATATTGTGTCATATAACTTTCCCCTTTTAGTTATTTATTATAAAACTACATCACACTTAAAACAATCAAGGTTCACTTTCTGAAAAAATTGTGATAATGTAAGAGATGCGAGGTATGAGAAAATGTATAAAAAAATATTAACACTAGTATTATGTGCTTTCTTTGTATTAACTGGATGTTCTTCTAAAACAGCTGTTAAATCACAAGCGAGTACATATGCAGTCCTTACTAAAAAGAAAAAGAGTGAGCTTCTTAAGATGAAGAAACACTATGATCTTATTGTAGTGAGAAGTAAAGATTTAACTACAGAAGATATGAAGGTTTTAAGAAAGAAGTCTAAACAGATTTATTTCTATATGAGTTTAAAGAAACCACATCACAAAGCTGAAACTTTAAAGGCTGATGGTATTTTTATCAGTAAGATTGATAATGCAGATGCATTAGATGCTCTTATTAAGGAAGCAAATCAGAATAAGTTAAAGGTTATTGTGAATAATGCCTATGATTATAGAGAAACTGTTTATAAGAATTCTAAGATGGTTGCAGGTGTAAACCAGACTAGTATGATGACTAAGAAACAAGGGAAGAAGTATGTAAAACAGGATACTGAAGTATCAACACGCTTAAAGAAATATTTAAGTACATGCCAGGAAAAAGGTATTGCGACTTATTTAGTAGAGTATACTAAAAATACTGACTGGAGAGCTGCAATCAATGCTTATTGTAAGAAGCATCATATTACTTACTACAATCCAACTATTAAGTAAGACACATGGAAACATGTGTTTTTTATATGTAAAAAAGACCTCCGAAGAGGTCCATTAATAGAAAACCCGAGCAAACATCGTTTGCACAATGCCGCTACTGTAAAAGAATATCTTTTTTCATCTACTGCAATGTTACACCGTCTAAAACCAACTGTCAACTACTAATCCTAGAAATTTGAAAGTTCCTTGGACTAATTTATTTGTCTTATAATAATTAGAATTTCTATCATTTCTTCTTATCAATTTCTTCAATTCCCCACTTTCGTATAATGCAACTCCTTCACTTCTTACCATTTTCTTATGCATATACAACAACGTGATGATTTGCTGAATTCTCGCATTACTCATTTTATTCTTTCGAAAGTTAGAATTCATATGTGGAATACATATCAATTCCTTTATAATCTCTTTATTTGTATGATGTTCTGCAGTATGAGGTCTTAAATTATTCAATACAATTACTATGAGCCGCCCCATTTCTATTTTTTTTACAAGTTAATAGCCTATAATAATCATCTATCATTTCTTTGTCAGAGTATCGCTTAGCACAATAGTGATAAAATCCAACTAATTCTCCAAACGATACAATTTCAATAAATACCCAAACAGGATAATTACCTTCATACTTTTCAATAATATCTCTAATGAATCAATATATTCTTTGGCAACTTGATAACCATCCTCATCATACTCATCTATTTTTCTTAATAATTGTAGCTTCGTGTGATGTTCAATATCTAAAGCCATCTCTACTATTCTATAACGAAGACGCATATCAATGATCGACATATCAACTAGATAGGCAAACTCCAACCTAATATATTTACCCTTATTTTCTCCACCTGGATGCTTATCATAATTTTTCTGAAAGAAGTCAACTTATAATAATTATTGTTGTACTTGAGATATTGTTTGGCTGATTCCTCATCCATGATATTGAAAAGTATTCCCTTGTCTTTCAAATGTTGAATCTGTTCATCTAGAGATAATCTTGGTTTATCATTTTCCATCATCAATCTGCCACTCAAAATGTGGTTAAATATACCCACATCGAGATAATGTAAGTTCTCACGAACATTACTTACTATGTCATCGTGTATG
>OKRW01001555.1_pt1 | contig 19099 bp, 13 predicted proteins | sample 1601151 | NCBI WGS metagenome assembly OKRW01 (sample SAMEA3541471, study PRJEB24748) | human gut metagenome | biome: human gut; feature: human-associated habitat; material: faeces | place: China | collected 2012 | reverse complement strand
GCTGAATGGTCCGACCAGTTTTGGTGTTCCCCGAACCACGTCACAGTAATACATGTTGTTATTCTTCAAAAGTCCTTCATCGTTGAATCCAACAAAGCCACCACTTCGACCGTCTTTTGCAGTCCCGTCATTATTATTTCCGGCTCCACCGGCATAGACATCGTATCCATAGCTCACACCGTAAACATTGCTATCTGTGATTCTTGTTCGATTCGCTTTGATCAGACTCACACTGATATTGGATTTTGCATCATTATCTTTTAATAATCCATTCTTATCACATGGAAGCTTAATAGAAGAATCTCCGATCGTAATGATTGCAAGATCGGTCTGCTGGTTGTTATCCGTTGATTTCTTTGAAAGTCCTACAGATATATCCAGTCCAAGCAGATTTACATGAAGCAGTTTGCCATCATACAGTGCATCCACTTTGATAATTCCAAGATTGATGTTCAAAAGATTGGAATTCTGAAGCTTATCCAGATATAGTGCTTTTATAAGTTCATTAACAAGCGAGAATATAACATTTACTGGTCCAGAATCCAGCTTCAAATCCGCAAGATATGCAAAGCTTGTTCGTCCGGCAAATCCGCCAGCTGTTCCTCCCGATGCTACCTGTTTTAGTCCAATTTTCTGGTTCGGCTTGTCACCTGCTGTACAATTCGACATTCTTGCAAGATTTGCATATCCGATAAATCCTCCGGCAATCTGTTCTTCACCATTTGCACTCTGCACGGTATAACCGTCATCCGTTCCTGTAACTGTACAGTCATCTATGTGCGAACCAAAAATGTCCATAACACCAAGTGCCCCACCAAGTAACTGTCCTTTATTATCTCCGAGAACGTCTATCTTGTCTGCCTTAACTACTCCGCTCTTTCCAGAATAGCCGACAAATCCTCCGACACTATTTAAACCTCTTACATTACTTAAGCTCGTTACTTTGCTGTTTTTCACAGAACCATTTAACAGTGAGCCGCCAAAACCTCCGGCTGTTCCGCTATATGTAACTTGATTGTTCTGACCAGATTTCTTTGCTTCATTTGCACTGACACTAAGTCCCGCATCCTTACTTCCGCTTACAGTTCCGTAATATACGTAACTTCTAAACGCATCAAGCACATCGGTTCTTCCAAGCTTTAATAACTTATCAAGTAGCGAGGTTTCATTTCCTGCACTGATATTGGCAACTCCGGCTACGTCCGCAACTCCAAAGCAGCCTCCGGCATATTCACCTGCGATTACAGAACGGATATTCTGAGCAGAAATTCCTGCGTCTTCCTTATCCTTCTCACCAAGTACTGTTCCTTCCAACATTCCTGCAAAACCTCCAGCAGTTTTTGCATAAGAAGTATTCTCTGCTCCCGTTGCATAAGCACCGTTTACAATGAATCCCCAGTCATCCCAGGAAATAACATCTGCATAACGGATTGTTGCTACTGTCGCATTCAATACTTTTATTAAGTCTGCAGGTGTGCTTAGCAGTTTATTTAGAAGCTGGCTGAGTAATCCTTCTCCGGCAGTTGGATTCAGTGTTGCTACACTTCCAGGTCTGGAGCTTCCCACAAATCCACCAACATAGCTTCTTCCGTCAACTCGTCTCAGCTTTGTAACCTGGCAGTGGGCATTATTTTTGCCCCAGATCTGTCCACCAATCAGTTTTCCTGCATAACCTCCGGCATAACCACAGGTATCCTTGTCATCTACACCTTCTGACTGGACAAGCAGTCCACTCTGATAACCCTCTACCGAAGATTTCTTGATCACTGGCACAAATACATTAAGTACCTGTAACATCTGTCCTAATTGCAGATCAAGACCAAGGATATTTACACCACCAAGATTAGCAGCACCGCCATTGATCATTTCTCCTGCAAAACCTCCGGCGCATCGAAGTCCCTTAACTGTCTTCGCCTGATAAGCCTGACCATTTGTAATCGTACCTGTCTGCATCGAACCAACATAGCCTCCGGCTGCTCCGCCATTTGCCAGTTTTATCTCATCCCAGTAGTTTACTCTTCCTGCAACGACATTGTATCCGTAAGCATATTTACCAATAATCGCATCAAGTTCTGTCTGATTAGTTACTGTTCCATGCTCAGCAAGATCACTTCCATAACCTTTGTATTTACCAACGAATTCCACCCAATCGTTCCAGTTTTTATAATCCATCAGGGCAAGTGGCCCGTAAACTGCCGTATTTTCTTCTGTCGGATAGACAACACTGAGTGCTCCCAGGATGTTATCTACTTTTACCAGTCCCCACAACAAGGACAGGTTTCCGGTACTTGCCGTATCAGCTGACTCCATAAGTCCTGTGAAACCACCAGCAATTTCTTTTCCATATACAGAACGGATTCTTACTGCTTTACAAGTACTCGTTGGTCCGGTATATTTTTCACTTTTCCATTTCTTTGTATTATTTCCCCAAATATGTCCGCCTTCGTTATGTCCTGCATAACCTCCGGCCATACCTCGTTGTACCTGTGTTGTGGAAGCCGCATCTGCACGAACTGCACCACCACAAGGAATGCAAGTCGTAGAGCTATTTCTAATGGTTGGTACAAAGTCCTCCGCTAATGATGCCAATGTATCTGACATATCAACAAGACCACCTAATATACCAGTATCGCCAAGTACATTTGCCACATTTCCCGGCTCCAGGTCTCCTACATAACCACCGGCTGTAATCTGTCCAATGATATAGGAGAAGTTATTTGCATTAGAGTCCTGAATATGTCCACCAGAAATCTTCCCGGCAAATCCACCCGCATCTCCAAGTACATCATTCTCAGATGCATCAGAAGCTGTATTTTTCCAAGATGCCTTTACTGCAAATCCTCCAACCCTTCCAGTCACATTGGAATGCTCGATTGTAGAAACAACGACATTTAATGCATCTAATACATTGTTGAGCCCTATAGACTTACCAAGAATACTCAAACCTTTACCAACAGATGCTGCAGAACCAATATCCATATAGCCGATATATCCACCAGCATATCTGGCACCTGTTACTGCATATGTACTCCTCGTTTCATCGAAGTATGTCGGAGCTTCATTCGTTTCTAAATTCTTCGGCTGCTCCACCGGTGTATGATTCAGGTTGGTAACGTCACAGTAACTTACCTGAACACCACTTCCGTAACCGATAAATCCTCCGGCACTTCCTGCATGAGCATCCTCCGATTTTAATTTATTGGCACGAACCGTAAATCCCTTATCTGATTTAATTCCGGCATATTGTACATATGGAATGTAGGCATTAATTAAGTTCAGTAACTCACCTACGTTCACATTCAATCCGTTAAAATTACCAAGAATACTAATACCTTTACCTGCATCTGCAAGTGCACCAGAGTAAACATTTCCTCCAAAACCACCGGCATAAGACTGACCGTTTACATGATCCAGGTTATATACAGAATAGTAGTTTCCCTCTCCTGCTCCCTGGTTATTAACTGTTCCACTCTGGAAGCTTCCTGCAAAACCACCGGCTGTATCTGCAGAAACACCACCTCCATTTACATAAGTGACCGTACACATTGTGTAAGAAGGAATCAGGTATTTTACGGCAGTTAATAAGCCATTAATATCGAATGCTTTTTTATCTGAATCTATCCAAGCATTCATATCTTCATCAGATGCTATATCTGCAAGACCTCCTGTTTGTGAAGTCCCAATAAACCCTCCTGCATAGCCATCCGTATCATTTGCGGATACTTCTTTTAGGTTCTTTACATCTGAATTATTGATCTCACAGCTGTGGCTCTTTCCTACAAATCCACCAGCAACATAATCAACGGCACCACCATCACTGTTTGTACCTGTGGCTTTAACTGTTAATCCATCGTTTACGCCAATGACATGTGCATCAGTGATTGTAACACGTACACCTGATGCAACCTTTAATAGATTCTTTAATCCTAAAACATGATTTAGTCCTAAAAGATTCACTGTCAAACCACCTGTATCTGCAAGATCACCCGGACCAGCAAGGCCAATCATTCCACCTATACGGTTTATACCAGTAACAGACTGTAAGTTTTTAATTGTGACTGCAGTAACTAAACCACCAATTGCTTCACCAACGCCTCCACCAATACGTTGTTCACCTGTAATAGATAAACCATTGGCAGGGCCTGTTACAGTTACTTTATCTACAGTAAATCCAAGATATGATGCAAGCCCAAGAGTATCATTCAATAACCCGGCTACTTTCGCAGTTCCTAAAGAACCTGCAATACCACCAACATAGTTCTTTCCTGTAATACTTTGAACACCAGTTAATTCCACATCCTTTTTTTGAACAGATGCAGTATCATAAATTTTATTTCTCCAATAAGATACTTTATTCAAGTAATCAACACTCGATGATGTAATATAAGCACCATTCCCTCGACCAGTAATACCACCTACATAATCCTGCCCGCTTAACTTGAGTGGACCATACACTGTAGCACCTAGAATATAAGACGGGTTAACCCCAGCTAAAGAGAGAAGGGAAGGTGATATATCCTTATGATCGCTTAACAGCTGTACTACAAGATCAACAACCCCACCGAGTAAATTGTCTTTAGTATCTCCTTTTCCCAAATCTGCAGCCCAGCCTAGGGATGCAATACCTGCAAATCCTCCTGCATAATTTCCACTAGCAGTTACTCCAAGTGTATCTGTAGCATGCACAGTACAATTTACAGCTGCTGTATTTGCCAGACCACCCGCAAATCCCCCAGCGTAAGTTTCACTTGTGACGGTTAGTCCTTTATTCTCTATTGAACAGTTTAAAAGTAAGCTTTCTGGATTCATTTTTGGTAGTTTTGTTTCAATATCCAATGCACCAGAAAGTGTACCTTTTATTACATCATCACGAGCAAGTCCAACAAAACCGCCTGCAAAAGATTTTCCTTTAATTGTATAGTCACCATTTGTAATAGAACAGTTTTCTACAATTGTTCCTTTCTGCTGTCCAATAAATCCTCCTGCATAGTCTTTATCAGCGGATGTAGAAATACTTAATCCATTTACAGTACAATTTATAATTTTGGCATTGATATAACCTGTCGGAATTAACTCTTTTAAAGGAATAGCATTTCCAAGAAGAATCGTGATTAAGTCACCTAAACCTAATCCTGGAATTACATTCAATATATTTGTAAGTAATTTGACAAGTCCACCAAGTGCGTTTGATAGCCCATCATACTGTGTTTTACCAACGATATATCCAACAAATCCACCTGTATTGTTATTTACATTTTCGACAGTAGCACTGTTCACTTCAAGATTAGATAGTTCTACCTGCCCTTCTACTCGCCCAGCAATCGCACCAGTTGCTAATGCTGTCGGATCTTTCTTTCTCGCATCAAGAACATCTCCTAATGTTTTTCCAAGATCAATTTTTACCTGACCGAACGTTAAAATAAATGTCAATCCACTTAAGACTCCACCAAGCAACTTACCCAGAGTACTTGTTAAGGTACTTACAAGAGTTTCCGGATAATACGTTTCAGAAGTTGATGTTTGAACAGTAATATTTTCAAACTTAATATTTGAAACTTGCACTAATCCTTTACTAAGACCGATATCGTTATCACTTACTTCACTCGATATTGTAGAGAAAAAACCTACACCCATTTGTTCTCCAACATTGAGTTTACTTGATTGCACAACCCTTACATTAGAAAGTACTGGTTTCATACTAGCTGTGATTTGACTGGATGTTGAATCCCAAAGGGACTCACCTTCTTGTGCCTTTGCACCAATCATTTTTCCCTGAAAGGTAAGAGGCTTCCACTCTTCACTGCTCAAATCTATATCTCGGAAAATAATATAATTTGCATTTGCAGTATATTTCTGTTTTGTTGCATCTTCGATATTAAGTTTTGGATTAATCTCACCTGTTACTTGATCAACTCCGCACATACCTCTGGCAAGTAACCCGTTATGCTGACTGTATTTGCTATCAGCTTTTTTAATTTGTCCAAAAGTAAAATCTGCTACTCCATTCTGGTCTTTTGTCAAATCAGCATCACCACTATAAAGCATAATCGGCTTGCCGTTTGAATCCGTATCACGACTCCATACAACACCCTTCAGATATGCCTGATAAACCGCACCATTTACTTGTTCATCCGTACCAATTTTCCTTAACTGCTGCTCATTTCCGATTAAGATATAGGTCTTATCCCCGATAGTCTTAACAACTTGTCCTTTGAAATCTCGACCTTCTGTTCCCTCTGCACTTACTTTACTCAACTGATCCGCAACCAGTTCCGGCTTATCCGAATTAAACTTCTGCGATAACATATAATTATGAGACTTACTATACGTCAGATACTCCTGATCCTCTCCATCTGGATAGATCATCTGTCCCATACCAAACTGTGGTGCATCATAATCTAATGACATAACCGGTTCGTTTTCGGAATCTTCCTGTGCAAGTACCATTAACTGATACGGATTATAAATGTAAATGGTATCTGTTTCCTTATCATACAAGGTCGGGGTTTCATTTTCTTCTATCTTCGACCCTGTAATAGTTCCGGTAAAGGAATCTGGCACTGTCCAGACCTGTTCAGAGTTCATCTGAACATCATTCATTAAAATGTACTGGGCATCTGAACTGTATATCAGCTCTGTACCATCACTCTTTACTACATCTCCAGAACCAATCATTCCATCCTTATCACCGGTATAAACATAGGCATCTGAACCGATCTGTTTTAATTGATCATAATTATAAATGCATATTTTATTGTCTTTATAATAAGCATCTATATTCTCTGTTGATTCTGTTTTAATATTTTCATCGGAGTTTTTCACTTCATTATTCTTTGCATCTTTATTGATTTTCTCTGAAACCGAGGGGTTGGATTCGGTGGTTCCTTTTATTTCATCGGAAACTGGCGATTCAGATTCGGTGGTATCTTTTATTTCATCGGAAACCGGGGGAGCAGATTCGGTGGTGCTTTTTGTTTCATCAGAAACCGAGGATTCAGTTGTAGACTTATCTTCGCCATTGTTCCTGTTTGCATCATCAGAAAGTGTCACTTGATTAGTGTTGGTATCCGATAGATTCAAATCTGCCGCATCCGTAATATTCACTTGTGAAAATAAGATAGCCACGCATAGCATTACTGCGATAATTCTTTTCCCTATCCTTCTTTTTTCCTTCATACCTAGACCTCTAATCTTTTACCTTCATTTGTTTCTTTCATTCTGCTTTGCTTAACCAGGTTTTCTGCTTTGCTGCTTCTTGAAAACATTGCACTAACTGATTAGAAAACGCTCCGCATTCACCTTTTGAAATCATCTGTATTGCTTCTTCAGGTTCATATTTTCTCTTATATGGGCGCTTGTTGATCAATGCATCGTAAGCATCAACAATTCCTACAACCTGTGCACAGATGGGAATCGCATTTCCTTTCAAACCATCCGGGTATCCAGATCCATCATATCTTTCATGGTGATGTCTGCATATTTCATAGCTATATTGGTTCAGTTTCTCCGTTGTTATCCCCTCTGGGAATCTCTGGGTCATCTCTGCACCTACTAATGGATGTTGTTTCACCACATCCATTTCTTCTCGTGTCAATTTTCCATTTTTATTTAAAATTTCAATAGGCACTTTTATCTTTCCAATATCATGAATCGGTGCTAAATGAGATACTGATGCAATTTCTTCATCCGTAATCCCATATTCTGGATAATTCTTCTGCAGCTGAATATATACCTGTTTTGTATAAAAACTGATATTATCCTGATACTCTATTCCAACTAAATGGTTATGATTTAACACAGCGATTAAAAGGGCTATCATATCCCAATACTGCTTCGCCATATCCTGCTCTTTCTTTATAAGTTCCTGTTCCATTTTTATAATTGTATTCTGGACGATTTTCTCATTATGTAATGTGATAATTGCAGTATTCTTGTTTGTATCTACAAATTTTTTTGCTTCCATCCAAATATATGCATCCTTATCTTTTCCAGTAACTCTACGGTATGGAAGATCTTTTTCCACACATCCATCAACCAGGCCTTCTTCCAGACTTTCACTCGCCAAGAATTCATGAACTATTTTTTTATCAGAAACATACACATATTTTTCTATATATCTGCTTATAAACTCTTCATAACTTTCTGTTTTTCTCACTTCTTCATACACATCTTGGATATGTGAATAGACACATTCATAACTTTTTTTCTCTAAGTTCAATTTGAGTACAACATAAAAACGACCGAAATATTCATCTTTTCCAGAATGGATAACATCTGAAATCTTCACGCTCTCTAATTTGTTACTACATGTGTTCTGCAAGCTTAACAATACTTTATGTATCTTACAGCTATCTTCTAAATTTCTGGAACAAAAACGATCTTTTTCCAAGCATCGATTAATTGCTATTGTTTCCTCAACACACGATATAATTTCCATTAAAGAAATATTCTCAGGTTGTTTTGCTAACATATAACCACCATTTGTACCTTCACAGGCAGTGATTATTTTTGCATTTTTCAGTTTTTTTGCTATTTTAGGAATATAATTAGCAGAAATATTTAACTTCTGTGACAATTCTGATGTAGACACCATCCGTTCCTGTGCTGCTAAGTAACACACAATCCTAAGTGCGTAATCCGTTGAATTTTTCAGTTGCATCCGTATACCTCTAATCTAAACCCTGCGAAGTCTTAGTTTGTATCAAAAAAAATATCATGAACTTATAGCTACAATATTTTTTCCTAATAATTTTCTCATCAATTTCGACATTATACACTTTTAAAATCGTTAATATAATGTACAACTAACGAAAAAATTTTTAGTTTTTTTTGTTCAAAGTGCTCCATTTTCGATTAACAGGCAAATAAAAAAAACGAACCACACTAATCATGTGATTCGTTATCTTTTATAACAATTCCAATATTTTTAATATAATAATTCCATTTCGGACAGCTAACATCTCAGCTATGTTGTCAAAGTCCATCCCCGTTAGTTTTACTATTTTTTGCAAACGATACGAAACTGTCCGGGCATGCACGCCCATTAGTTCAGAAGTTTTTCGAATACTCTGTTTATGATTCAGATAGCATTCCAGCGTATCAATCAGTTCTCCATTTTTCTGAATATCATACTGATGAATTTCATGCACTGTATCTGGTATATATGTTATTAGTTTCTTTTTATCCTTAATATTTGCAAAAATATAAAAAAAACCTAATTTCGAACAATCCACTACTGTTTTATTTATATCTCCTACTATTTTTCTAACGACATCAATATATTCTATTGCAATTTTAGAGTCTGCGAAAGATTCTTTCAGATTGTGGTAACCCTTAACTTTATTTCCTACCCCAATCAGAAATTCGTATTTCGTTTTTTCTTCTTTCAATTGGTCTTGTATAATTCTCTGGAACTCTTCCAGTTTTTTTCTTAAATCCTGTTTTCCTTCTTTCCTATTTTCTTTATGAATACATATAACTTGGTTTATGTTACAATAAGCACACTCTTTCGGCACTATATCTAAAATTGCTTTTTCTATATCCTCCATCTTTTTTCTTTGAAAAGCAGTAAAATTATCTTTATAATTTTCAGGTTTCAAATAACAGGTGATAACCCTATAATCTTCAGTTACACCAAGTTTAAGCAAATTTGCTACATCATCTTCCTCCGATTCAGACAAGGATCCATTTAGCAACCTGTATTCCAAATCTCTATGATATTTTTTCTCCATATTTTTATCATTTACAATTTGAGTCAGAATATATAATAAAAGCGGCATTAAACTATCTAATGTTATAAAATCCAGTTCTCTTAATGGTTCATTCACTTCTGAAACCACCAAATAATACGTGCACTGATTTAAAATATTGATTTTTCTAATATACTCAACATTTTTTCTCTTCTGCCTCATATATTCATATCTTGAAATAATGTTGGGAACATACTTTTCATAATCATCTGCGATTATAAAATCACTTTCTCCTGATATGCTTGAATACATGTAGTGGAAATCTTCATCATACAAAGCTATTGGATTACTAAGTATCATTCCTGTTCTGTCAAACAGCTTCTCTAATGATCTGTACTCACTGGTTTCTTCTGGAAAAAGGCGATTAAATTCATCGCGTGTCATTTTAGAGTAGACAGCTTTTGCTATTTCTATATTAAATATCTGTAGTAGTAAATATTTAATAATCGACCAATAGCTAAAATCCTGTGGAATCTCTAAAACCGGAATACTATGTTCATTGCAAAAAAGCAATAAAGTTTCAAACAGCTTATTTTGATGTGCCGTGTTCTGTATTCTTTTCACAACAAATCCGCTTACCTGTTTTTTATTTAATTCTTCCAAATGACTTAGCATCATACGCTCATCCAGCTTTTCATAAACCATCAGCGATGTCAGAAGGAGTTCACCCCCCCCCAGAAATTTTTCCATATCCGGCATTGCAATAATCTGAACTCCCCGTATCTCTCTATTTATTCCAGAATTATCACTAATCAACTGTAAACCTGGAAATTTATTTGAGTTTATAAGATTTTTCACGGTATACCCCATTAGTGTTTATACCTCCTAGTTAATTATGCAACAATTCTATCATTTAACTCTATTTTTTTCAATTTTAAAATGATTCTGACACTTATTTCTTCTTTCATGTCAATCTACTAAAAATCTCTCCATGTAATTGCTTTATATAATGAAATCGAATTATTGTATCATCTTTCATAATCAGATATTCTTTTACAGAATCTATTCGCTTCACATATTCCGTTTTCTTTTCATAATGTCCGCCTTGTTTTCGGGCATCTGGTGTAAAATAATATGTAGAAATCAGAGGATGTTTATATTGGGTTTGCAGTAATATCTGTAATTTCTGATCTAGCTCCTCTTTTTCTCGTCCTGATACCTGATGAAATTCTTCCGTAGTTCTAGCAGTTTCTTTAATCTGTTCTCCATATCCAGTTAAAGCTGCAAATGGAGCAAACTGAGCTGCCCTGTCTGCAATAGGCATCTGGGGGTGTTTTTTTGATACATGATGCGGAAGATTGATAATATCGTCATACTTTCCCATTATGCTTTATGCCCTCCTATCTGTCCATTTCTTGTTCTTGTTGTTGCACCTTCTTCGTAACTTAACCCTCGCAAAACTGCATTTTTTCCGTATTTTTTCTTAATATCAAGAATAGATTTTTGTAATCTACGTTCTTTTTCCTGTTCTTTCTTTAATGCTTCATAATCAGTAAACAGATCTAACTGCTGATATACCTGTCCCTCTTTTGGCATAACTTTAGTAGCAGATAATGTGAGCCGCCGGATAAGGAGTTCCTTATCAATTATCCTGTCGTAAAGACTAGAAACAGCAGTTGTAATTTCTTTTAGTGAAGAAGTTGGTATATCCAGATTAATCGTACCATGTGCGTGTTTGGGGATTTTTCTTCCATAACGGTCTGTTGCAACCTCCCCACTGTATTCCTGTCCTTGTAGATTATCCCTATCATAACCTATTGTGAGGACAAATTGCTTTGAAACAAGCTTCTGTTCAAAAAGATCAAATGCAATCTGTTCCGCCATTTCTAAAACTACAATCTTTGCTTTTTCTGATGAATAAGCAGAAGATAATACCTGTCCGGAACCGATACTTTTTGCTTCTGGTTTATATACTTTTATATCTGCAATCGTGCAAGGTTCATATCCCCAGGCATGGTCAATCAATAACTCAGCATTAATGCCAAATAGTTTATAAAGTAATTCCTCATTATGATATTCCTTTTCTTTTCCAACAGAGCATCTAGCAACGTCTCCCATCGTGTAAATCTGATATGCAGCAAGCTTTTTGGCATAGCCTTTCCCTACCCTCCAGAAATCTGTAATCGGCTGATGTTCCCATAATTTCTTTCGATATGTTATCTCATCAAGATAAGCAATTCTCACCCCATACTCGTCTGCCGGCACATGCTTTGCCATAATGTCCATTGCAATCTTTGCAAGATATAGATTCGTACCAATCCCTGCAGTAGCTGTAATCCCTGTTTCTTTTAATACATCCTGTATCACTTTGGAAATTAATTCTTTTGCCCCCATCTGATAATTTGTCAAGTATCCTGTCAAATCAATAAAAACCTCATCAATCGAATATACATGAATATCTTCTGGAGCAAAATACCGAAGGTAGATCTGATATATTTGTGTACTATATTTCATATACAATGACATCCTCGGAGGTGCTGTAATATATGCCAGTGCAACCGAAGGATCACTTAATTTATCTGAATGAAAAGACTGTCCTATAAATTTATGCCCCGGAGCAGTTTCCTGCCTTTCTTTATTAATCCTCTTCACTTTCTGTATTACTTCAAATAAGCGAGGACGTCCTGGAATACCATATTTTTTTAAAGAAGGAGAAACGGCAAGACATATGGTCTTTTCAGTACGGCTCTTATCGGCAACAACAAGATTCGTTGTGAGAGGATCTAAGCCTCTTTCCACACATTCCACTGATGCATAAAATGATTTTAAGTCGATTGCAGCATATATCTTATCCAAATCTATCCCCCTCCTTAAAATAACAATATTATTGATTTAGTATACCATACGTATGTTCTTTTATCCACAAATATCCCATACTTCTTAACATATTTTTCTTATAAAAGTGTATTAGGAATCAGATATTTCATCCCACTTATACAACTTACATAAAAAATCTTAAAACAGGTACAGAAAGAGCAATTAACATCAATAACAATGAAAAAATTGGAGATTTTGTCGGTTTGAGTAATAGTGAACTATATTATATAACGACAAATTATATAGGAGAAGATTCTAGCAGTAATTTATGCAAAATAAATATTAATACTGGTGAAGAATCTGTAATCTATCAAACACAATTAAAAAGAGCAATTAATAACGCCCAATTTGTAACCTGGTAACTAATATAATAAAATCTTTATTTATATCTAGGAGGTTATTATGAAATCAAAAAAATTTATACCATTTTTGTTTATCTTGACACTGTTACTTTTTAACACACTACCAGCACATGCCGCCCAAAATAAAACTCAGTCATCTAAAAAAGCATATCAACAATTTTTATATTAAGAACAGAGAGAAAAATAAATATTTTCAGATTGTAAATATCGGAAATAAAAATATCCCTGTTTTAATCATTGGGACAGGGAAAAAAGAAGCTGTTAATGGCAAAACATATTTTAATAATTACAAAGTATACACCTTTTCAGACAACCATATTAAATAGATGGAGCCTTTTCAAAATTATGGTGGACGTTTTATCAGCTTGAAAAAAAGAAGGGAAAATATTATCTTTGCAACGGAGGTTCTGATTTTTCTTCTTTATATACTATAAAGAATGGAAAAGCTATTACCCATGAATATTTTAATTGTCACAGTGCCAAAGGTACAGATCGAACCAATCAGTCTGTTTTTAAAAAAGACAAGAAAATTATTTGTAACGGTGTATTAATCCAAAAAGGTGTGCTAACTTCAAACTCAATAATTTTTGGGAATGTACCTAGTATTGTTTCGCTTATATCTCCAATCTTCTTAGTTTTTACCCCTTTTTTATGGCATAAAGCTTTACTCATTATTTCAAATTCAGACGCTGATAAAACAATAATCTGTTTAAAAACATCCGAGTATACCTTTCCATGTACAAGTTCTCTTTTCCCGTTATGTTCTTGCAAGCCGTGGTATATATAATGCTTTGTATCATCCAATCTTTCAGCAAGTGAACAGAAGTAATTCCAATGCTGTATAAGTTCAATTTGCTCCATACATTATTTCCAGCTTTCTAACCTTGAAAGCTTCCCCCTTCATAATTTTCTTTGACGTCTAATTCTTGTTATATCCAAATTGCCGCGTCATCAGAAGTTCCTTCCACCAGGATTCTCTTTCTAAAATCGCATCATCATCCGTTGTGCTTTTATATATTTCCAATATGCTATATCTGAAATTCTTTTGGATATAGCTGAAATCCAGATTTTTCAACTCTATATTTCCACCATTACCATTTGCTATGTACTCTTTCCATCTTCCCCAAAGCATGTTTTCTCCGGTAGCTGATCCAACATACTTTTTTCCATTAGAAGAATCAGTAATCAAATACACACCTTTTTGGTTTGCGAGTGCCGTTTTCCAAGCATCTGTATCAATTAATCCAGATAATTCTTCCCACGAAACATTAACTTTGTCGTAACCTGGGAATTCCGTCTTGCATACATCTCTTGTTATTTCAAGTACTTCCAAGTCATCAATATAGTTTTCTAGGCAAAGATATGACGCTCTAAAATCTTTCTTAAACCCAATTATCATCTTACCAATCAGGTCTGTTCCAACATCTAAGAGTTTTGTTTCATATCTATATTTTGACGGACCATTTGGTGTTTCTTTTACAGAAATACTCTCGTATATACCCGCAAAAATCCATTCATCCTTATGCCAATAGATCAGCGATAAAATATATTTTCTTTGAAAATTCTTTTGTGTCTGTTCCTCTTGCCATATTTTAAACTTTGACTGATCCTGAAGAAACAAACGCAGAGGTAAAAATGTATCAGTAGATCCTCTTCCACAATGAACTTTAAAATCTGATTCATTCTCTTTTAAAAATGGTAATACAACTTTTACCTTCATACGTATGTACCTCTATCTCTTCAAATAATCTTTTTAACGCATTTAATCTCAGAACATATGCTCAATCTTTAAAGATTATAGCTATTCAGCATCATCTTCTGGCGTTCTTCTTCTAAATCTGCCCTATAGAATACTTCAAGAAGAGTTCTTGCCCTAGACATCGCTACATAGTTTAATAACCTTTCATCGTCGTCCTCAAAACCATCAATATCAATATACAATATCACTCTGGCTTCAAGTCCCTTAAACGCTTTTACCGTGTAAAATCTTATAAAGTCATCACTATCCAGCTTATTAAATTCATTTAATCTTATCTCACCAATATCAGATGGAATGGATGCATTATAAAGACAGCTATTTGCGTTATCCATTCTATACGGAGACAAGATAACGATATCATTTCTACTGATTCCTTCTGAAAGAAGTCGTCTAATAAGTTTCAAGACATCCGTTTTTTCAGCAGTCTTACTATCATATTTATGATAACCAACCACTTCACCATCAGCCTTCATTATTGAAGCCTGCTTGATATTTGTTGCATACCAGTTTCCTGTTGCAATCTGCTTGGTGTTTCTGCAGTTTACAGAAAGCTCATAGCATGAGGCACCATAATCTTCTAATTCATCATAAATATCCTGAAGTTCTTCGTATTTCCCAAAGATGTTCTGATTTTTGATAAATTTCTCTTAAATTTTCATTTAATTCTGCAAGCGTAAGTTGAAGACAAGTTTCTACTGCGTATAATAATACCGGATTCGTGTTCTCTCCCACCATCTTACCCGAGATGTCAAATTGATTCCCAAACATAAATTCTGTAAGCTCGGTTAAAGTCCGTAAGAAATATGGGATTTTCCACACCCTTATCATTAAAACGTATCGAAATTAGAAACGAATTTCGCAGAAGATCAAATACACTGCTGTTGCAGACTGCCATCATAAATGCAGACAGATCTTTATTTTCGTATGCAGTAAATAGAGCTGCCGCAAAAACAGTTCCCGGAATGTCTGTTCCTGCACCTTCACTTTCTTCCGCTGATGGAATTGCTTCAAAAAACGTATCTTTTAAACGTTCGCATGCATGAGGGTTTTTGAGAATCTCATCAAATATCTGTTCTGTTTTTTCTTCCCTTGGAAAAATCGTGCTCATAATAAAGCCTCCTTTTGTGCCCTATTATAAAAGCATCGTTATAAAATGTAAATTTCATCTCTTGTATATTAAATATAACAAAAGCTTACACCAGATCCCGGTTCACTGACTGATGCACATGTTTTCTTACGAAGCAGAAGCACACTGCCTGCATGAGGATCGTAAGGATCCAGGATACCGGATAGGAAATAAACAGGAAACTCAAAGACCTGTGTGCAGGGAAAAGTCCGAAGATCCACACAATCCTGGTTCCTACGGTACCGATAATCGAAAGAATCATAGGTACTCCGGAATATCCCATTCCCCGGAGGGCTCCCGGGAGCAGATCCATAATACCACAACAGAAATATGGTACTGTAGTAAAGGCAAGGACTTCCACGCCACAGCGGATTACATCTGCATCACTGGTGTAGATCTTCAGAAGTTCCGGTCCAAAGAAATACGCTCCACAGCCAAGGGTCAGTGTCACACCGACAGAAAGGATCATACAGTCCAGAAGTACTCTGTCCATTCTTTTCAGTTTCTTTACTCCATAGTTCTGACTGGTGAAACTCATACAGGACTGGGTGACTGCATTGACAGACATATAGAGAAAGCCAAAAATATTATTGGCAGCAGTATATCCTGCCATTGCCACAGAACCAAAAGAGTTTACAGAAGACTGCAAAAGGGCATTGGACAGGTTGATTACTGTACTCTGGATACCTGCCGGTATTCCTACCTGGAAGATCTGCTTCAGATACTGTGTTTTGATTCCTAATTTTGAAAAATACAGCCGGTAACTGGTATTGGAAGTGTAGAGACAGCGAAGCACCAGAATACTGGAGATCAGCTGAGACACAATAGTTCCTATGGCTACACCTGCCACTCCCATATGAAACACAATAACCAGTACAAGGTTCAGAACTGCATTGGTCATACCTGAGATCACCAGGAAAAACAATGGTCTTTTGGTATCCCCTACTGCCCTTAATATGGCAGCTCCATAGTTATAAAGCATAAAGAAAGGCATTCCCAGAAAATAAATCCTCATATAAAGAACAGACTGGTCAATTACATCATTCGGAGTTCCCATAAGATTCAGTGCGAATCTTGCAAGCAATACTCCTGCCAGTGCCATAACAAGTCCACTGATCAGTGCCAGGGTAATAGATGTATGTACTGTCTCTGACATTTCTTTCTCGTTGCCAGAAGCATAAAAACGTGCTGCCAGAACGTTCGCACCCAGAGAGATCCCAATAAACAGATTGGTAAAAATATTGATCAGCGCTGTGGTAGAACCTACTGCTGCCAATGCCTGACTTCCGGTAAATCTTCCCACCACAATGATGTCTACTGCATTAAATAGAAGCTGCAGGATTCCAGACAACATTAATGGCAATGAAAAGGATATCAGTTTGTCCATCAACGTTCCATTGCACATATCAATTTCGTATTTATTATTTTTCATTTTCCTCACTCCATTAAATCTTATCCATCTATTTTAGTATAACACCTTTTTTTATAATTCAAAATACAAATTTCTCTCAGAACATATTATACTTATAAAAAATCAAACTACATTTAATAAAAAAGAGGATTTATTATTATGAGATACAAAGATGAATTAAGAATTGCCAGGGTTACCGCACTGTTTTGTTGTGCCATGCTTATGATCACCGCTGTAGTTCCCAAGGATACCACTGTAGCCAAAGCACGAAAGACTTTCAAAGAAGCTCCGGAGACTGCTGCTGATGCTGAAGCACAGGCTCAGAGCGAAGCCGAAGATGCTGGCTTCACTGTCTATACAGAAGACAGCAATTATGACTATGAAGATAACAGTTACGATGATTCCGGCTCTGATGATACCAGTACAGATACTTCTGACTCTGATTCTTCAGGCTCTGATTCTTCAGGCGATACTACTTACGATCCTTCTTATGACGACAGCACAACTGATAATACAGAGGATAATGTGATCGAAGATGATTCTTCCAGCGATTACGATACTTCGGATACAGATACCAGCGACAGTGACGATGGAACGGAAGATGATACAGAGTTTGATTATCCTACAGAGGAAGAAACATTCCCGTCGGATTATGCTGACACCGGTGACTATACCGGCACAGACGTTTATACAGATAACAACTGGCAGTGATTTTGACGCCAACAAAGGGGCTGTCGGGAAATAGATAGTTCCAAAGCAGGGAGGGTATGACTCACAACGAGTCATACCCTCCCTGAATTTATCTGAAAAAAGAAAAAAAGATGGCTAACGACAACCATCTTTCTCTCCGTTACATGTTATAATGTAACTATGCTAACAACTAATTATTATAACGATTTTTTTGAGTTTGGGCAACAGAAAATTAACTTTAGTTTCTTCGAATTGAGTTTACCTGACGACGATCCAGTCTATACCCTGAAAAAAGTGATGGAGGAATTAGATTTTTCTGGCTTGTTAGCCAATTGTTCAGATAAGGGAAGAACCGGGTACAACCCAATTATGATGTATGCTGTAGTTACCTATGCAAATATGCGGGGAATACGTTCTGTTGACCGTATTGTTGATCTGTGTGAAAGAGACCTTGCTTTTATCTGGCTGACGCGCGGACAAAAACCGAAACGTGATGCTTTTTATGACTTTAAAAACAGGAAGCTGACATCTGATGTCCTGGATGACCTGAATTACCAGTTTATGCGGCGGCTGCAGAAAGAAGGGCTGGTCACATTAAAAGAACTTTTTATTGACGGTACAAAGATAGAGGCAAATGCAAACCGTTATACTTTTGTATGGCGCGGAAGCATCAATTACCATCTTGCAGGCCTCCTGGATTCTATCGACCAGCTTTTTGGAAAATATAATGCTTTTTTATAATCTAATAGCTTTTGAAAATCTAATGCTGCTATTTTAAATCCGAAGAATAACCGGGTACGTTTTTTGCCATGCACAGGTATCTTGTCCACATGATATCTTCGACGAAGAAGAGAGGGAATTGCTTCTACTCCATTTCTAAATTTTGCATATTCAGAAAATTCTTCCGTCTGCATGTACTGTAATTGTTTTGCACGACCAACGGATTTCCAAGATACTTCCTTTCGGACTCGTGTTTTTAGAAAACGCGACTGACACCGTTCTTTGTAAGGACATCCTTCGCAGTCACTTATCCGAAAATACGCAACGGAACGCTCATTGCCTGGATCATAGATACAGTCTTCAGGTACACGATTATTCTTACATTTGATGAGATATTTTCCATCATCAGTAAAAACAAAATCAGCATATATTTCATCTGGTTTGCGTCCTGTGAAATTGGTTGTA
>OKRW01001550.1_pt1 | contig 19145 bp, 14 predicted proteins | sample 1601151 | NCBI WGS metagenome assembly OKRW01 (sample SAMEA3541471, study PRJEB24748) | human gut metagenome | biome: human gut; feature: human-associated habitat; material: faeces | place: China | collected 2012 | reverse complement strand
CCCGCCAGGAAGGGCAAAAACGTCACGCCCTCGCATCCCAGGGGCACGGCGGCGGCCTCGCGATCCAGCGCGGCATAGCCCGCGCCCCCGGCGGGCAGGTCCGGGCAGCACACATCCCGGAACCAGCGAAGCGCCATGCCCGCGGTGTTGCCGATGGGCAGGTACAGGTACTTGTCCGGCAATGCGTGGCGGTAGACGGTTACGTGGTGCCCGCTGCGAAACATGGGAGCGTCTGTGCAGGCGGCCATTACCAGGTGCCTGTGGTTTCCGTCACCGCGCCCGGTTCCGCCGCCCCCGCGGCCAGCGCGGCGGCGGTCTGGTCCATGGCCCCCGCCGCCACGGGGATGCCCTCCGGCAGTCCCAGCAACGCCGCTGCCTCCCTTCGCAGTGGCCCCGCCTTCTCCCCGCACGGTACGCATGCAGGCAGCAACCGCACGGAAATCCCGGCGGCTTCCAGCGCCTCCGGCCAGTAGCGGTCATGGCGGATGTCATACCAGCCGGTGGAGGTCTGCACCGCGGGCTCGGTGACCGCGCGGCCCGTGAGCCAGCCCACCAGGTAGTCCTCCAGCAAAAGCAGCCGTTCCGCTCCGCGCAGGCCCCCGTTTTCACGGAGCCACATCGCCTTGGCCAGCGGCGTGGTGCCGCTCGGCTGTGGCAGGCCCGTTGTTTCATAGAAGCGTTGGCGACCCAGAATTCTCTCCAGCTCCGCGGCCTGCGCCCCGGCACGGCCGTCCAGCCACACCAGAAAGGGCCGCAGCGCCTGCCCCTGCGCATCCGCGGGAACCATGGTCTCTCCCTGCGTGCACAGTCCCAGCGCCTCGGGGCGGTGGCCGGGCGCGGCAGCCAGCGCGGCGCGCATGGCATCCCGCGCCGCCGCAAGGTACGTTTCCGGCCGCGCCTCCACCCACCCGCCGCGTGCGTCAAGCGCATACTCCTGAACGCAGCAGGCGATCAGCTCCAGCTCCGGCGTGAACAGGCACGCCTTGACGGATGTGGTGCCCACATCCAGCGCCGCAATGCACGGCGGCATGGTCAGGCCCTCCCTTCGCTGCCGAAGATGCGGATGTGGTTCATCGTCTCCTGCTTAACAGCGTCGGTCACGAAGGGCATCAGCTCGAACGCGCCCGTGCGCTCGGTGAAGTGGGCATGGGCGGCGCGGGCGGCGACGAGGTTGTTGTGGGTGAAGATGTTGATCTTGGAGATGCCGCCCGCCACACATGCGCGGAACTGCTCCTCCGAAAGGCCGCTGCCCCCGTGCAGCACCAGCGGGCAGGAGCAGGCGGCCGCGATGGCGCCAAGGCAGTCAAGGTCCAGTTTCGGCGCCTTGGCGTACACGCCGTGGGCTGTGCCGATGGCGACGGCCAGCGCGTCGCAGCCGCTTTCCTGGGCAAAGCGCAGGGCGTCCTCCGGCCGGGTGTAGACGCTGCGGGCAATATCCTCCTCCGCCGAGCCGTTGGAGCCCACATGGCCGATCTCGGCCTCCAGTGAGCAGCCCGCGGCATGCGCCTTTTTGGCCATCTCGCGGATGCGGCGCACGTTCTCCTCAAAGGGCAGCATGCTGCAATCGTACATCACGGAGGTGAAGCCCAGTGAGATGGCCTCCTCCACCAGCTCCGGGGTAAAGCCGTGGTCGAAGTGAACGGCCACCGGCACGCTGGCGCGGCGGGCGATTCCCAGCATCATGTCGGCATAGTCCGGCAGGGACGCGCCGGGAAGCAGGCTTTCTCCCGGCCCGATGATGACCGGCGAACGCAGCTCCTCCGCGGCGGCGATGATGCCGCGCGTCATCTCCAGGGTGACACAGTTGAACAGGCCCACGGCGTAGCCGCCTTCGCGGGTGCCGGAGAGAATGGTTTTGAGATCGACAAGCATGCTGCAATCCTCCTTAATAGTCGATGGTGATAAAGCGGCCTTCCTGCGCGGCCTCCCGTGCCGCGAGGCACACCGCCGCGCTCCTGAGACCATCGGCCAGGTCCGAGCGGGAGGGCCGGCCGTCCATCACGCGCAGGAACTCCAGCGCGAGCGCCTCGTCGCCGCCGAAGTGGTTGCCGTCCGGGAAGCGGAACTGCCTCGTGACGGTCTGAGGGGTGAGGTAGCGGTCCTCGCGGATCCGGGCCGTGTAGAAGTCAAACTCGGCGCTTGCGTCGGTGCCGATGAGCCTTGCGCCGCGCCGGCCCGCACCTTTCTTGACGGTGAAGTTCTGGCTGTAGGTGACGATCATGCCGCTTTCCATGGTCAGGATCATGGCCGCGCCGTCCTCGTTGCCCGTATCCTTGGCAAAGCAGCAGGCGTCGCCCTGCACGTCCTCCTTGAGAATGCGCCCGACCACGTAGCTGCTCTCGCGGCAGGTGCGGTAGTCGGGACAGTCGGGGCAGCGCAGGCCCGCGGGGCGGTCGCCGCGGTAGTAGAGCTTGGCGGTGGCCGCGCACACGGACACGGGCCGCTCGCCGGTCAGGAAGCACAGGTAGTCCACGTCATGCGTGGCCTTCTGCAGAAACAGCCCGCCCGTCTGCGCCGGGTCGCGGTACCAGCTGTGGTAGTACACGCTGCCGTAGGGCACGTTGTTGACCGCCTGCACCATGGTCAGCCTCCCCAGACTGCCGCTGCGCGCCAACTTCTCCATCTCCAGCGTGATGGTGGAAAAGCGAAGCGGGAAGCTCACCACCACGCGCTTTTCCTGTCCCCGGCCCGCCTCGCGCAGCGCCTCGTACTGCTCGCGGCTGATACACACGGGCTTTTCCAGAAACAGCGGTATGCCCGTTTTCAGCACCCGGCAGGCCAGCGGCGTATGCAGCGGGCAGCGCGTGCCGATGAACACGCCGTCCAGATCGTCGCGGGCCAGCAGCGGCGCCGCGTCCTCATACCAGCGTGTTTCGGCAAAGTAGGGGTCGTCCTTCGTTCCCGGCGCGATCTGTGCGTGCCGCGGATCGGCCACGGCGGCCACGCAGATGTCCGCTTCCAGCGCGCGGAAAGCCTTGAGCATGGTTTCGGAGCGAAGGCCGTAGCCGATAAAGCCGATTCGTTTCATCGTAAAAGCCCTCTCTTTCGTTTGCGTTTCTTCCATAATAAATATCTAAGGACAAAGCCCTTGACTAATATTTTTATTATTATTAGTAAAGTGACGGAAGCGCCGCCCTTCCTTCAAGCGGCGGGAAAAACATGATTTCGATCTTCTTTTACGCTTGACACCAAAAGGTTTTGCTGGTATAGTATAAGCATCGGATGATTTGCAGAACCATTTTGCCACAAGTACCTAATAAAAGTCAAGTGGTTCAAAAAATACGTATCGACTACAAAAATTATTAGCTAATAATTATGTCAGGAGGATGCGGCATGTCTGGACAGGCAGGGGCCCCAAGGGCCCGGTATTTTTCCAAAGAGCCGAAGGAAAGTCTGCTGATCCGGTTCTCTACGGCTGCCCGAAAATACTGGTTCATTTATCTGCTGGCCATTCCGGGCCTGCTGTTCCTGCTGGTGTTCAGCTACGCGCCCATGTATGGCGTGGTACTGGCCTTCAAGGACTTTAAGATGAACCTCGGCGTGATGGGCAGCCCATGGGTGGGGCTTTACCACTACCGGGAGCTGTTCGCTGACCCGGCGTTCATTCAGGCCTTTAAGAACACGGTCATCATCAACATCTATAACCTCATCTTCGGCTTCACCTTCAACGTTTTTCTGGCGCTGATGATCAACGAGCTGCAGATGAAGCGCTTAAAGAGCGTTGTGCAGACCTGCGTCTACCTGCCCTACTTCCTCTCGTGGGTCATCTTCGCGGGCCTGGTGCAGGTGTTTTTGCAGGCGCCGGTCCCCGGCGACGTGGGCGGCGTGGTCAACCAGGTGATCCAGGCCATGGGCGGCGAGCCCATCGACTTCATGAAGCGGCCGGAGATGTTCCGCGGCATTCTGGTCATCACCAACATCATCAAGACCGCCGGCTATTCCACCATCATTTATCTGGCCGCGGTGGCGGGCGTGGACCCCGCACTCTACGAGGCGGCCTCCATCGACGGAGCCAACCGCCGCGACATGCTGTTTCACATTACGATTCCCCGAATCCTGCCCAGCGTGGCGGTGATGTTCCTGCTGAGCATCTCGCAGCTGTTCCTGTCCAACTTCGACCAGGTTTATAACCTCTACAACAACTTTGTCCTGAACACTGGCGACGTGCTCTCCACCTACATCTACCGCATCAGCCTGGGCGGCGGCGGCGAGTTTGAGCTGTCCACCGCGGCCAACCTGCTGCTCAATGTCATGGGCCTGATCGCGCTGGTGGTTACCAACCGGTTCGTCAAAAAGCTCGACGTGATGGGCATCTTCTAAAGGGGGGAACAGTATGGTCAAGGATGCGTCCAACATCACCAAGCCCAGAAAGACGATGCAGCAGGCCATCGGTTTCAACTTCTACGATGTGTTTGTAGTGGGCTTCTGCGTCATCTTCGCGCTCATCTGCTTCTATCCCATGTGGTACGTGCTGGTGGCCTCCGTCACGCCCTACGAGCAGTTCGTCAAGGGCGGGGCCCTGCTGTGGCCCAACGGCGGCGTGGACTTCCAGTACTACAGGATGATCTTTGAAAACTCGTCCTTCGTCACCAGCCTGTGGATTTCCGCCTCCAAGACGGTGCTGGGCACGCTGCTAAGCGTGCTGGTCACTTCCACCATGGCCTACGCCGTCAGCAAGGTGTACGTGCCGGGCATGAAGCTGCTAAACGTCCTCACGGTGTTTACCATGTTCTTCGCCGGCGGCCTGATCCCCACCTACATGCTCTACATGGAGATAAAGCTCATCCGCACCTATTGGGTGATGGTGCTGCCCTATGGGCTGAGCATCACATACTTCATCATCATGCGCAACTACTTTTCCTACTCCGTGCCCCGCGAGCTGGAAGACGCCGCCCGCATCGACGGCTGCAACGACGTGCGCGTGTTCTTTCAGGTGATTCTGCCCCTGTCCAAGCCCATGCTGGCGGCGGTCAGCCTGTTTATCGCCGTGGGCTTCTGGAACGACTACTACAGCTACATGATGTACATCGCCACCAAGCCCACTTTGCAGCCCTTTGCCTGGGTGCTGCGCCGGGTGCTCACCGATTCGGCCATGATGTCGCAGATGCGCACCGGCGCGGTGGATATCGGCGCGCAGCTGCCGCCGCCCATGGCGCTGCGCATGGCGACCATCATCTGCGCCATGCTGCCCATCATGTGCGTGTACCCCTTCCTGCAGAAGCACTTCGCCAAGGGCGTGCTCATCGGCGCCGTCAAGGAGTAAGGATGTACGGGCCTGCCATGGCTTGACACACATATTCCCATCAACCCATCAAAAAGGAGGAGTAGAAACCATGACAACTACCCTGAAAAAAGCGCTTGCGCTGGCCATGTGCCTGACGATGCTGGTTCTCGCGGTGCCGGGCTTTGCATCCGGCGAGGCCACCGGCCCGGAGGCAAATGCCGCCCGTGAGATGGTGAACATCCGTTTTTCGCAGTATGCCAACAGCGTGGACGACCAGGAAGGCATGGCCAACGATCCCATCAAGAAGGCCATCGAGCAGGCCGTGAACATCACTTTGGAATACGACACCGGCATCGAAGGCTATGACGACAGGCTCTCCACCGAGCTGGCCGTGGGCATGGCGCCGGACCTCTTCCCCACCTGGGGCGAGGCCACCAAGATCCGCCAGTTCGCCGAGGAGGAAGCGGTGTATGACATCGCCGCCATCATCAACGCCGAGCCGGAGCGCTATCCCATCCTCTACAAGATCATCAACACCGACGAGTACAAGATGTACAACAAGATGTACACCGGCGACGAGAACAAGGCCTACGCCATCTATTCGTTCTCGGCCCGCGCCTATCCCTCCTTTGCGGGCGTGCCGGCCTACAACACCGCCATCCTCGAGGAGGTCAACGAGGGCAAGGTGCCCGCGACCGTGGACGAGTTCGTGGCGTTCACCCAGAAGGCCGTGGAGGCAGGCTACTCCGGCTGGTGGCCCTACAACGCCAAGCTGACCAACTGGGCCGAGATCGACGGCACCATCGCCAAGCCTCTGGGAACGAGCCTTCGCACCCCCGCCACCTACGACTGGATGTGGACCGGCTTTGTGCCCGATGACGAGAGCAAGATCGGCACTGATGAGGAGCACTGGACGCTCATGACCGTCTCCGACGAGAGCAAGGAGGTCATGAAGATCCTGGCCGAGATGTATGCAAACGACGGCATCCATAACGGCGTGGGCACCCTGGTGGACGAGGACGACGGCTATGCCGCCTTCAACAATGGGACTCTGGCCTCCTACGGCTACAGCTACGGCTATTACACCCAGTTCAAGAAGCTCTATGACTCCTGGATGAAGGCCCATCCCGACGACGGGAAGCTTTCCGATCTCACGCTGGGCACCGCTCTCACCGACAACGACGGCAACTGGATGCGCGTCTATGACGTGCCCTCCTACGTGGGCGCTCACTACTTCATTCCCACCAGCTGCGCCTATCCCGACCGCGTGCTGGATCTGGTGGAGTTCCTGGCCAGTGAAGACGGCCAGAACCTGCTCTTCCGCGGCATCGAGGGCCTGACCTACACCATGGACGGCGATACCGTGGTCTACAACCTTGACGAGTTCGTCAACATCAACAAGTCCTACGGCTATCCCAACCCCGACCGCTGTCGCTACATGTGGTTCTCCTACCTGTTCTGCGCCAGCGAGATGAAGCTGGACCTGGTCAACAACGACTGGTGGGATGCCGTGACCACCCCCTATGATAACACCCTTGACTGGGCCGAGGGCGAGGCGCGCGAGTGCTACCAGTACGCCATCGACACCGTGCAGGCCTTCGTGGACAACGTCTACGTGCAGCTGCCCTCCTACTACGGCCTGGCCGCGCTGGACGCCGAGTGGGGCAAGGTGCAGACCACCCTGTTTGAAATTACCAACCGCTATCTGTCCCAGATGCTGGGCGGCCAGCTCGATGTGGAGACCGGCTGGGAGCAGTACCGCGCCGAGTTTGAGGCCGCTGGCGGCCCCGCGCTGGAGGAGGCCGTCAACGAGGCCATCCGCGAAGCGAGAGAGAACTTCGGCTGATCTTGCGCCGCCGTCCTCCGGACGGCAGACTCACAGGCGCCGCCCCCTGCCCGAATGGCGGGGGCGGCGTTCTTCGCGGCATTTGGGAAGGAGAAACGCCGTCATGTCCAGAATTGAGTTACTGCCTGCTTCCTATGGCAGCTACAAGGCCAACCTGCACTGCCACACCACCCTCTCCGACGGGCGGCTGACCCCCGAAGAGGTCAAGGCGCGCTACCTGGCCAACGGCTACAGCGTGGTGGCCTTCACCGACCACAACGTGCTCGTGGATCACAGCGACCTCACCGATGAGCGCTTTCTCGCGCTCACGGGCATCGAGGTGGATACCGACAGCTTCCTCTACGGCAGAAAGCACGACTTCAACCAGACCTGCCATCTCTGCGCCATCCTGCGCGACCCCGCCCGCCCCGTGCCCATCTACCGCGCCGAGCAGTACACGGGCGAGGCCATCCGCGCCAAGGTGGACGAGTTCCACCGTGGCGGCTACATCGTCAACTACAACCATCCCACCTGGTCGGCCGAGGGGCCGGACGAGTTCCTCACCTATGGCGACTTCGACGGCATGGAAATCTACAACCACAGCGCCGAGCTGGAAAACAACAACGGCAACAGCCAGAACGAGTGTATCCTCGCGCTTCGCATGCTCAAGCGGCCCATCCGCATGATCGCCGCCGACGATAACCACGAGGGCCGCGGCTGCGAGGACGATTCCTGCGGCGGCTGGGTGGTGTTCAAGGCCCCGGAGCTGAGCTATCCGGCCATCATCGAGGCGTATGACCGCATGGCCTTCTACGCCTCCACCGGCCCGGAGATCCACGGCTGCTTCATCGAGGACGGCGTGTTCCATCTGGACTGCTCGCCGGTTCGCCGCATTCACGTGATGGGACAGGGCATCAACCCCATTCACCGCGCCTTCTCGCCCGCAAACGACCTGACCCATATCGAGTTCCCCATGGACGCCGTGCCCGAAAACGCGCGCTTCCTCTGGGTGCAGCTCACCGACGGCGCAGGCCGCAAGGCGTGGATGAACCCGTACTTTCTCTGACCCCTCCGACGTCTCCCGCAGGGGATGAATGCGCATGAAGAAGCTCTATACGCACCACAGCATCTATCTGCTCTTCGCCGTCTGCTGGCTGAGCTACTTTTCCGCCTATCTGGGCCGGCTCAACTTCACCGCCTGCATCGCCGCCATCAACGAGGCCGAAAATCTCTCCAAGCTGGAGCTGGGCCGGGTGTCCAGCGCGTTCTTCGTCTGCTACGGCGGCGCGCAGCTCTTCAGCGGTCTCCTGGCTGACCGCCTGCGCCCCAGGCTCCTGGTGGCCGTGGGGCTGCTGGGCGGCGCGGCGGTCAACGTGGGCATGGCGGTGAGCGGCACAGCCGGGCAGATGGCGGTTTTGTGGGCCGTCAACGGCCTGCTGCAGTCGCTGGTGTGGACGCCCATGATCAAGTCCGTGGCCGACCTGACGCAGGACGCGCAGTGCGCCCGCACCTGCCTCAACCTGTCCACCACCACCCCCGCCGGCACGCTGGGCGCGTACCTGATGTGCGTATTGTGCGTGGCCTCGCCGTGGGGGTGGCGGCTGTCGTTCTGGCTGGGCGGCGCGGCCATGGCCGCGGGCGGGGCCGTGTGGATCTTCGGCATGCGCGCGCTGGAGCGCATCAGCGAGAAAAGCGGCATCCCCGACATGAATGGGCAGCCGGAGGACGCCGCTCCCGAAAGGGCGCCGGGGCCGTGGCGCGTGCTTGTGTGCCTCCTGCCGGTCGTGGCAGCCTCGGTGATGTACGGCCTGCTGCGCGACGGCATCATCACCTGGGCACCCTCCTACCTGCAGGAGAGCTTCGGCTTCCCCGCCGCCACCTCCATCGCCCTGACCATGATTGTGCCGCCGGTCAACCTGGGCGGCGTGTATGCCTTCAACTGGCTTAGAAACCGCCTGCGCTGGAGCGAGGCGGCCACGGCCGCGGCGGCCTTCGCCATCTGCGGCGCGGGCATCGCGCTTTGGACGGCAGCGGGCCGGGGAAGCGTGGCCGTCACCATCCTGATGCTGATCGTGAGCACCACCTGCATGACCGGCGCGAGCACCATGCTGCTCAGCCTTCTGCCGCTGCGCTTCCACGCCATGGGCCGGATGGCGACGGTCACCGGCCTGCTCAACGCCTCCGCCTATGTGGGCAGCGCGCTGGCCAGCACGGGCTTTGGGGCACTCAGCGAAAACGGAGGCTGGACGGCGGTGCTCACCGCGTGGCTGGCCATCTCGGCGGCTGGGATGGCACTGTGTTTCTTCTCCCGTGGGGTGGGGCAGACGGACCGCCCCGCCGCCCGCCAATCCCGCGCATGCGGCTCGTAAAGGAGCGTTGTCTATGAACGCTGGCGTCATCATCGAGCGGGGCGCGTCCCCGTGGCAAATCTTTCAGCAGGGGCCGGAGGGTACCGCGCCCATCCGCCTGGAGGGAACCTATCATCTGGTTCGCCTTTCTCAGGAACTGCCGCTGGCCTTTTCCGAAGTGCCGCCCGCAAAGGCGACGGTCAAGGCGCGCGTGGCGCTGGAGAGCACCGGCGAATCCGTGGTTCCCTGGACCGAGTGCGAGATCCCCTCCGAGGGGACCTGGCGCGTCACCTTCCCCGCCGTGCCGGCGGGCGGCCTGTACCGCCTTGAGACCACCATGACCTACGAGGGCTGGGACGGGCTTTCCTGCACCCGCGGGGACATGGTGCATCACGTGGGCGTGGGCGATGTGTTCGTCATCGCCGGGCAGAGCAATGCCGCCGGCCGGGCCAAGGACCCCGTGGCGGACGATCCCGAGCCGGGGGTGAGCGTGCTGCGCCCCAGCGGGCGCTGGGACCTGGCCTCCCATCCGCTGGGCGAGACTACGGGCGCGGTGTACGTGGGGCACTATGAAAACCACAACCCCGGCCACAGCCCGTGGCTGCACTTTGCCAAGCGCCTCAAACGCGAGCTGGGCTATCCCATCGGGCTGGTGCCCTGCGCCTACGGCGGCGCGCCGCTGCGCTGGTGGAACCCGGAGGAAAACGGCGCGCTGCTGCGCAACATGCTGGACATGCTGGACGGTCTGGTTCCCAGGGCGATCCTGTGGGTGCAGGGCGAGGCCGAGGGGTATGAAAACAGCGCGGAGAGCTACCTTGCGCGCTTTGGCGCGTTCGTGCGCCATACGCGCGAAGCGCTGGGACAGCCCAACCTGCCCTTCCTCACCGTGCAGATCAACCGCTGCGTGGAGGGCCCCTCCGAAGCGCTGGACCGCCAGTGGGGCATGGTGCGCGAGGCCCAGCGGCAGGCGCGCTATGCGCTGCCCGGGGTGGCGGTGGTGCCCTCCGCCGACCTGGCCCTCTATGATTTCATCCACAATGCCGCCGCGTCCAACCTGGTGGTGGGCGAGCGGTGCGCCCGCGCTGCGCTCGCCGTGTGCTACGGGCGGGCCATCGACTGGGAGGCCCCGGAGCCGGAAGAGGCGCGGCTCATCGCGCCGGACACCGTTTTGCTCACCTTCCGCCGCATCCGCAACTGGCTCAACCCCTACGAGGTGCCGCCTTGCGAACTGCCCTTCGACGCGGAGGACGATGGGGGACTGGTGCATCCCTCGGCCTATGTTACCGGCACGGACTGCCTGACACTCACCTTCCCACGCCCGCTCGTGGGCCGGGTACGGCTGCACGGCGCGTGGCGCATGAACCCCGGCCTCGCCATTCCCTGCGACTGCATGCGGCTGCCCATGCTGTCCTTCTACGGCTTTGAAGTGACGCGACAGGAGGAACGCCCGTGAGCGACCCGTTCCGCTATATCTTCCGCTTCTGCTGTGATCCCGGCTTTAACGACGAGGCCGAGCTGCAAGCGCTGAAGCGCTACGTTCGGGAGGCGCGCATCGACGATGTGGCCGTGTTTGCCAACGTGCAGGAGCTCAACACCGGGCACATGACCCGGGAGGAGCAGGATGTCTACCTGCGCCTGATGGAGCGCGTGCGCGACCTGCTTTCGGGCATGGGCGTCACCTTTTCGATCAACCACTGGCACAGCGTGATGCACGCGGACCTTGGCAAGCGCATGGACCCCGCGCTGGACTTCCGCCCCATGGTGGATGTGGAGGGTAACGAGGCGGCGCTGTGCGTCTGCCCCCTGTGCGAGAAGTGGCAAAGGCACATCGCAGGCCTTTATGCGCGCTATGCGCAGCTGGAGCCCTCCATCCTGTGGGTGGAGGACGACTTCCGCCTGCACAACCACGCGCCGCTGGTCTGGGGCGGGTGCTTCTGTGAGGAGCACATGCGCCTCTACAGTGAGCGCGCCGGCAAGGCGCTCACCCGCGAGGAATTTCTCCGGAGCGTGCTCCGGCCCGGACCGCCCCACCCCTACCGCAAGATCTGGCTGGATGTGAGCCGCGAAACCATGCTCTCCGCCGCCCGCGCCATCGGGCAGGCCGTGCGGCAGGCGTCGGCCACGACCAAGGTGGGGCTGATGAGCTCCGTGCCGCACGTTCATGCCGCCGAGGGCCGCGACTGGCATGCGCTGCTTCGCGCGCTGGCGGCAGGCCTGCCGCCCGTGGACCGCATCCACCTGCCGGGCTATCAGGAGCAGGCCCCCGGCGCGTATCTGGCGGGCCTCAACCGCGTGGCCCTGCTCAACCGCGCCTTTCTGCCCCGGGAGACCGAGGTGTACCCGGAGCTGGAGAACTTCCCCTATTCGCTGTTTTCCAAATCCCGGCGCTTTACCCGCTTCCAGCTGCTCAGCGCCCTTGTGCTGAACCTCGCCGGCATCACCATCGACCTGTACGACCTCAACGGCAACGGCATCGTCTGGGAGGACGGGTATCAGGACATGCTCCGGGGAGTGAAGCCGTTTCTTAACCGCCTGACCGCCCTGGGCGTGTTCGCGGGCGAACGGCGGGGCGTGCATGTGCTGTGCAGCCCGGACTCGTCCTATACCCTGCACACCACGCGCGGCGCTTCCATGGAGGAGCTCTACCCCCGCGAGACGTTCTTTGCCCAGCTGCTGCCTGCCCTGGGCATTCCCGCCTCCTACTGCCTGGGCCCGGATCTCAGCGGGCAGGTGGTGGCCGCCTCGGGTCAGGTGCTGCGCAACTGGAGCGCGGAAACCCTGAACCGCCTGTTTGCGCGCAACTTCGTCATTCTGGACGGAGACGCGCTGTGGGCGCTATTGGACATGGGGCTTGGCCATCTGGCGGGGGTGGAAAGCGCGCGCTGGCTCACGCAGGACAGCGGGGCCTGCGCCTACGAGCAGGCAGAGGAAGGGCACGTTTACGCCGGACGGACCGGCGCGCGCGCCTCGGCCATGATCTTCTGCTCGGACGTGCTGGACGTGCGCTACCTGCCCGGCACGCGTGTGGAGGGGTATACCGCATTTTACGACTCCTTCCGCCGCCGCGCCGCGCACGGGCAGACGGTGGTGGACGGACGGGTGATGATCTATCCCTTCGGTCATTTCGGCATGGGGGTGCCGCCCATGCTGCTTGGCCGCGTGCGGCAGGAAATTCTGCAGGACGTGCTGGAAGCGGCAGGCTTTGACGTGCCCATGGTGCGCGGCCTGGCCTATCTGGCGCCGTACTGCTTCCGAAACGGTGATACGACGGCGCTCTACCTGATCAACGCCAGCTCCGACCCGGCGGAGGATGTGGTGCTCTCCCGCCTGCCGGGCGGAGGCGTCCGCGTCCTCCGGTCGGAGGACGCGCGGGAGCACATGCTCGCGCCCCGGCCCGCCAAGGGCGGCGCGGTGCTGGGGCTGGGTGTGGGCAGCCTGGAAACGGCCCTGATTCTCTTCGACGACACGCAAGGGAGCTGAAAGACGATGAAAGCGACGATTGTGGACCGCAAATGGGTAGTGGAATGGTTTGACGAGCGCCAGTGCTACCATATGCCCAGCCTGACGCTGGCCCCCAACGGAAACCTGCTGGCCGTGTGGAACGGTGGCTTTCTGCAGTGGAATGGTGACCCCATGGGACGCGATGCCAAGGACTGGGTCTCGGTGCTGGAGCCGGGCGCGGAGGCGTGGTCCAATCCCGACGCAGTGGGCTGCGACATCCGCTACTGCTGCCACGACCCCATCTTCATCCAGAACCGCAAGGGCGAGATCATCCTGCTCTACGCCAAGTTCCTGGATACGGAGGTCAACTTCACCACCTGGTGCAACGGCCGCGACGAGCTGTGGACGCGCAAGACCACCGACGGCGGACGCACGTGGCTGCCCGCGCGGCCCGCGAACATCCAGAGCGGCCACGCCTCCAATGACAGCGTGCTCCTGCCGGACGGCACCATCGTCTTTGCCTCCACTTCCAGCGAGATCAAAGACCGCTACTTCGGCGCGGTGCGCGTCTACCTCTCCCATGACGACGGCGAAACCTGGGAAAAGGGGGCGCTGCTCTCCGCCGCAGACGGCAACCTCATCCGCGAGCCCGCGCTGTGCCTGCGGCCCGGCGGGGTCATCCGCATGTTCACGCGCACCTGTCCGGGTGCGACGGGCTGGGGCGACGGCGTGCGCTCGCTGGTGTCCTACACGGCGGAAAGCCGCGACGGCGGCGTTACCTGGTCCGACCCCGAACCCACCACCATCCTCAACAACGAATCCAAGATCGATGTGCTCAGCTGGGATGACGACACCATCCTCATGGCTTACAACAACACACCCGTGGCCGACTGGCATGAGCGCAGCCCCCTGACCCTCGCCTGCTCTCATGACGAGGGCCGCACCTGGCACAACCTTCTCGACCTGGCCCCCGCACCGGGCAACAAGTGCCAGCCCGCCATGTGCAAGGGTCCGGACGGGCGGCTTCACGTGATCTATATGCACCGCCACACCGCCATCGAACATCTGGTGGTGGAGCTGGAACGGTAGGGAGGGCTCCTTCCTCCGGAACCCCACATGGCAGGGCAGGAGCTTTTGCAGCGCAAAACGCCGGGGAGAAGCGCCGCGGATCAGGTCCGTTGTGCCGGACGTGGAGAGGAAGAAACATGACAGCAGTGCCGGCAGCAGGAGCACAGAAGCCTGCTGCCGGCACTTGATTGTTTTAACAGAAGGGGGCTGAGGTCGGGCATTGGGAGAAGCGCTGCTTGCTTACGCCGCGTTGGTACTTGCAGGATTCAAGCCGTGGAAAGCAGAAAACCTCCCGAAGCCGTACAGACACAGGACTTACGGGAGGCTGCTTGTCATTCCGCGCCTGCGGATCAACGCCTCAACCTGCCGAAAACTCCTCACTGTGCCACCCTTTCCTTAGCGGGTATGCGAAAGCGCCAAGCGAACCGCAGATCCAAGCAAACATAGGCTCTGGCGACAGGTCCCCTGCGACGACGGTGGATGAGGACCTGCGGCCCTCCAGGGCCCCTCAGCAAAGCGTTTCTATCCGTCTTTCTTATTGAAACCGGTCTTTATAGTTTTGGCCCCACTCGGCCATTGCTTCAATGATCGGGCGCAGGGATTGTCCCAGACCGCTCAGGGCGTATTCCACACGGGGCGGTACCTCCGGATAGACAGTGCGGGTAAGGATACCATCCTCTTCCATCGAGCGGAGGCTGTCCGTGAGCACCTTTTGGCTAATGCCCTCCAAATCCCGGCGCAGTTCATTAAAGCGCCAGGGACGCTGCATCAGATTGCGGAGAATCAGGAGTTTCCGCTTGCTTCCGATCAGCTGTACGGTGGTGGCCGCAGGGCAAGCCGGCATTTCTTCTTTTGTCAGCATCGTTCCGCCTCATTTCCTGGCTCTGACTGAAATATTACATTCAAAAATTTTAGGCAACACCGCACAACATGATAAAAAAGGCCGTCCTGCTGACGAACTGTAATCAGCAGGAGGGTTTGAGCTCACCTTGCTCGCAGAAGGCGCACTGATTTAAGCTGCCAGGCAGGGCCTGTCAGCCAGAATCAGATTCGCCGATGCGAACATGATATTTAATTTTGCGATCTGTTTTCGCTGACCTCGGTATCGTGTTTTTCGGTATCGCGACTGACTTTTCACAACAGAAAAGACAAGTTCTACCTTGACTCATACAAAGGAAGATTCGATCAGTCCGTCTTCGGCGTTTTATGCAATGGCGGGTAACCGGCGCTTTTTTATGCCTATTATTTCTTGATAAAACGGACAGATCAGGTTGAGTGAACGCACCTTGAATGCCATAAAGGTTGATAAAATCCCGCATGGATCAGGCAGATGACCAAAGAGCAGGTGTTGTATTGAAGATGCTTTTCCATAACATAAGAAAAACGCTCAATCCCTTCCGGATTAAGCGCTTTTACAATGGTGGGATTAGTAGGGCTCGAACCTATGACCTCCACGATGTCAACGACAAGAAAACCCTTATTTTACAACAAAAAATGGTGGCTTTTGATTGGGATGTCTGTTTCGTTGTCAAAACCAATTTTTATTAGATAAAGAAAAAAGACACAAAGTAACATAAAATATTGTTTACATTACTGTTATCAAGCTGTATAATACATAATGAGGAATATTATTCTAGGCATATTATGGCAACGAGATTCCAACACTATTTGGGTGGACTATATCTGAAGGAGGACGCTTTATGAAAAACTGCAATTCTAGATTTCTTCTCATTGTAATTTCACTAATTTTGAGCGTTTCCAATTTTGCCCAAGCTGAATCATTTGATGACATGGTTAATCAATATACCGTCGAAATGATAAAAGACAATATGATAGCTCAAGGGTATTCAGAAGATGATTTCAGTATTGAGATTGAAGAAGATGGGAGCTTTCGCGTTACTATCAATCAAACTACCAATGACCAGGTATTGCCTGAACCGACATCCTCTTCAGGTACTCCAACAAGCTCGAATAACGATGAGAATATTGCTGCTGCTGATTATGAAAGTTATTATAATCAAGGACTCGAATATGAGCAATCCGGAGATTGGATCTCCGCAGTTAGTTCTTATGTTGCATCGAACGGCTACTCTGATTCTGCTGAACGTATTTTGCCTTATCTTGAAGACTACGTATACGAAATGCTCGATGCCGAAGAATACAAACAGGCACAGAGCGCTCTGCTTTTATGTAATGATCCCAAATATGACGACCTTTTAGCAGAGTGCAATGATTATTGTTTTCCCCTTGATCTGGCCAGTGCGCTTGCTGCAAGATGGAATACAGATGATACCACAGATACATCGATTATGTCTGATAAAAGATTTCGGGAATTTATTACTTCACTTATAAATGAAGAATTGTCTTATATTGATAAATATGCGAGCATGACATTTGCAGATGAAAAAATTGCGCAGTATGCTTATGCATATCTTGGTGCGTTGCAGAGTCAACTTGTGGGTATTGAGTATTATGGAATCGATGCGGAGGCATACGAAGAATACTATGCGACATATGGTTATTATGTTCGCGCTCAGATGATCTATTTGATCAATAGAATGTACGGTATTGAAGTACCCGAAAAGCATTTCAAGACTCTCAAAGAAGTTGTTGAGGTCGGAGAATTCATAGATTGGGAACAATCTGTTGCGCGCATGCTCAACGAGCAACTTAGAGATGCTGCTATAACGTTTGATCCCCCTAGCTATGGATGTATAAATGGTATCTTGGAGTTTTCCCCTATTGTCAACACTTCAAACTACGATATTTTATATTTGGACATTAGTTTAAACCTGATTGACGATAACGGAAAAGTTATGGATAGTCAAAGCCTTCTCTTCTCTGAAGAATTGAAAGTCGGAGAAAGTGCAGAAATTACTTCTCCTTCTTACATATACATTGATGAACCTTTTAGTGGCATCGCATACGCATATAGTTTTTATTTTAAAACCAGTTCTTATGCTGACGTAGGTGAAGGAACTGTTATGCCGCGCCAACAATGGTTCTTTGATGGAAATAGATTGTTCACCAACGATAGAAGCGCAGCAACTTTGGAAGTTCCAGCTTATGCCATTGAATCAGTTTCGTCTGGTTGGGGAATGAAAGATTCTTATTATGAAAATCTCTATGTCCCTAATATCAGTTTTACCCTTCGAAATACCAGCAGCGTTGATGCAGAAGAAGTGACCGTAGAATGTGTATTTGTGGATAAAAACACAAAAGTAGAGTGGGATAATGTAAGTGTTCATGTTGCATCTCAATCTACTGCACCTTTAAAAGCAGGATATGGCCGTGAAATAAAGGTCATTTCTGACAGCGGTTTTGAGAGGCGTACATCTGACGTTCCCAACCTCGTTGCAGAAATATATGTCAACAACGAAGCACTCGGCGTTTTTGATATTGAACCTTAATATCTTTTTATTGGAGACGAGCATATGAATAAACGTATAAAGCGCATATATGTCCTGATGCTGATACTAATGATAGCTGTATCTGCTCCGGTTTCTACATTGGCGGAAAACATTTATACGAGTGGCTTATATAAGTATAAAATCAAAGGCAATGGTACAGTATCAATCATTGATTTCGATTGGAATAATAACACAGGGGACTTGTATATTCCTTCGATGCTAGATGGATATGTAGTAAGCACTATTTCAGAGCAAGCATTTGCAAATGGCAATGTGGCAGATGCTGATCCGGTGCTTCTTGTATTGCCGAACACGGTAACAATCATTGAAGAAAAAGCGTTCTTTGACTCACCAATAACTTCTGTTAGTATTCCTTCCTCGGTACAATCCATTGGCTTTGGTGCTTTTGCATATTGCGCTATCTCGCAGTTTATCGTTGATCCAAATCATGAATATTTTGCTGCTATTGATGGTGCATTATATGACAAAAAGAACAAAATGCTGCTTTCCTATCCACAGAATCCAGTTAGTATAAAACCTATACCCAATGGCATTGTTCGTATTGATGACTATGCTTTTGCGGGTATTACTATTGGAGCATATACAACGTTCGATCAAAAGAAAGGAAATATTCATTTTACCGACTTGCTTCCGGATACGGTCATCTCGATTGGAGCACATGCCTTTGAAAACTGTGTGCTATATTACGATACTGTAGATAATGATGAAGGTATTGAATTTGCATCCTTGAGGGAATCTGTTTCACTAATGCCATCATCTGTAGAAGAAGTTGGGGAATATGCATTTTATGGCTGTACCTTCCGAAATAATAGCTTTTCTCGTGTCACGGAAGTACTCCTGGGTGAAGGCATAGCTGATATTGGAGATCGTGCTTTCCAAAACTGTCGCTGGTATGATATGAATGAATATAAGCTGAACATTACGGGTCAGAACAGGTTAAAACGAGTTGGGAATTATGCTTTCGCTGACTCAATTATATATACCCAAAACAAAGAAACAGGATTAGTAAGGATCGTTCTCCCGACTAGAATTGATGAGATTGGCGAGTATGCGTTTTCTTCTACACATTGGGTGGACGTCAGCAATACCCAAGTAATCAAAGCATTAAATGTTGGCGCATTCAAGAATACGATTGTTTTTTCTGATATTGCTTCAGAAAAATACAAGCCGGATTGTCCTTGTGCTATAACAATATGGGGGAATATCGTCAACGTACCTGATGAGGCATTTTTGTATTCTTACGCAACTCCAGAAAATACTATTCATACGTTGATTGTTGATGAGGGTATCAAATCAATAGGGGCTTCAGCATTCAATGGTTGGACTTGGCTCTCTAATGTGGTATTGCCCGAATCATTGCAATGCATAGAAGAAAATGCATTTATTGGATGTGACAATTTAACAACGCTTACTCTTCCAGAATCTGTTTCATATATTGGTGACAATGCATTCCAGCGGGAGATTATCACGCTTAATGTAAGGCAGGATTCATATGCTGCTTTATGGGCGTCTGAGAATGGCTACAGCTATCAGTATGTCGAAGATCTTGCTTCTGATCTTGACTGGCTCACTCCCTAATTTTTGTTAAAACTATCTGCCCATAAAGAAGTCGTAGAGTGGTATCAGAAAGCTGACGAGTAAGGGGATGCGATGTATAAACATTCTTGACATGACTGAGTGAGCGTCTAGTTGGAACCCTATAATGTTTTCAGCGTTTTTGTTTGCGGTTTATCGTAACTGAAACCCATCCCCCGATAAGGTAAGATAAGTTGCGCAAAATGAAAGGAGGAAAAAAGAGACATAGTTTG
>OKRW01001543.1_pt1 | contig 19223 bp, 18 predicted proteins | sample 1601151 | NCBI WGS metagenome assembly OKRW01 (sample SAMEA3541471, study PRJEB24748) | human gut metagenome | biome: human gut; feature: human-associated habitat; material: faeces | place: China | collected 2012 | reverse complement strand
CGGGACACACCACCTCACCCATATGCACCGGAGGCTGCACGTTCAGATCCGCCAGCTGACGCATGCACGCGCCGATCTTCTCCTTGGGAATGGGCGTGCGCGTTTTCACGCTCACGGGGCACTTGCGCCCTGCCACGGGCACCACGGCGGTCACCATGCGCCGGGGCGCGACGCATTCCTGTTTTGCGTAGGTAATGCCGCGGTTGCAGCTGTTGCCGGTCACGCTCTTGACTTCGCCGTTTTCCACCACCACCTGCAGGCGGCAGCCCACGGGGCAATTGATACATGTGATCTGTTGTTCCATACCGGCCGCCTCCTTACTGTTTTACGCACACGGTCACATCCGCGCCGCTGAGGGACGCGATCTGCTCCGGCTTGAGGGTCAGCTCCGCCATCTCGCCGGGGGTCAGGATGCGCTTGCGCTGCCGGAGTATCTCGCGGTCGCCGTCCATCACGCACAGGGTGGCGTTCTCATACACGCCCGCGGGACGGAACATCACCTGCACGCTCTGCGCCTCGCCTTCGGGCTTGAGCAGGCGCTGCGGCACCACGCCGCGCACGCCGTCGCCGTCCTTGAGGGCCACATACGCACCCTTGCGGGCCTTGCCCTGTACATAGTCCGCGGCGGCCTTTCCGGCCTTGAAGCTCTCGGCACTGACGAAGTCCACCAGGTCATGCACGTGCAGCACGTTGCCGCAGGCGAAGATGCCCTCCTTGCTGGTTTGCAGGCTGTCATCGACCACCGCGCCCTGGGTAAGCGGGCTCATCTCCACGCCCGCCTGCTGGCTGAGCTCATTTTCGGGAATCAGGCCCACGGACAGAAGCAGTGTATCGCAGTCGAAATGCTTCTCCGTGCCGGGGATGGGCTGGCGCTTCTCGTCCACCTGCGCCACCGTGACGCCGCTGAGGCGCTCGCGCCCCTGAATATCGATCACCGTATGGCTGAGCATGAGAGGAATATCATAGTCCTGGAGGCACTGGACGATGTTTCGGTTGAGGCCGCTGGAATAGGGCATCAGTTCCACGCAGGCCAGCACCTTGGCGCCCTGGAGCGTCATGCGGCGGGCCATGATGAGGCCGATGTCGCCGCTGCCGAGGATGACCACGCGCTTGCCGGGCATATAGCCTTCAAGGCTGACAAATTTCTGCGCCGTACCGGCGGAAAACACACCCGCGCAGCGCGTGCCGGGCGTCGCCAGTGCGCCGCGGGGACGCTCGCGGCAGCCCATGGCCAGCACGATGGCGCCGGCCTCAAAGAGCTGCACGCCCTTTTCACGGCTCACGGCGGTCACAAAGCGGTCGCCGTCCACGCTGAGCACGGTGGTGCCACAGCGCACCTCGATGCCCAGCTCCTTCACGCGGTCGATGTCGCGCTGGGCATATTCGGGGCCGGTCAGCTCCTCCTTGAAGCGGTGCAGGCCGAATCCGTTATGGATGCATTGGCGCAGAATGCCGCCCATGTCGTTTTCACGTTCCAAAACCAGCAGATTTTCCACGCCCGCCTCACGCGCAGCGATGGCGGCCGCCATGCCCGCCGGGCCCGCGCCGATCACCAGCACGTCCACATATTGCACCTGGCTGCGAAGTTCCTGGCTCAACATATCAGGCGTCCTCCTTTCGTGCCGCTTCGGCGATGGTGCCTACCAGCAGGCGGCTTTCCCCGCCGCACTTGGTGACCTCGGTCGGGTCGATGCCCAGTTCCTCGGAGAGGATCTCCAGTACGCGCGGGCTGCAGAAGCCGCCCTGGCAGCGGCCCATGCCCGCACGGGTGCGGCGCTTGACCGCGTCGATGGTCCGCGCACCCACCGGGCGGCGGATCGCCGCGCGGATCTCGGCTTCGGTGACCTCCTCACAGCGGCACACCAGCGTGCCGTAGCTGGGGTCCTTTTGCACGATGGCCACGCGCTCCTCCAGCGTCATGGCATAGAAGGGCTTCTCACGCCTGGGCGCGGGCTTCCACTCCGCCTTTTCCGAAAGGCCGTTTTCCTCTGCGATCTGCTTCACCAGCATCTCGGCGATGGCCGGAGCGGATGTGAGTCCGGGGCTTTCAATGCCCACCGTCTCATAGGCGCCGGGCGCGCCTTCCACCGCGCCGATGACAAAGTCGCCATTTTTCTCATGCGCGCGGATGCCAGCGAAGGTGGTAATCACACTACGCAGGCTCTCGCTCGGCCAGGTCTTGCGCGCCGCATCCGCCACCAGCTTCAGCGCCTGAGCGGTGGTCTCCACGGCGGTGCCGTCCTCCACATCGATGGCCGAGGGACCCAGCAGGAGGTTTCCATGCACCGTGGGGCTGACCAACACGCCCTTGCCCATCTTGGTAGGCGTCTGGAACAGGGTCATGGAGAAGGCAAGGGGCTTGGTATGATCCAGCAGGTAGTATTCGCCCTTGCGCGGGATGATGGTAAGCGGCTTTTGGGGGCAGAGCTGGTTATGCAGCCGCGCCGAGTCCACGCCCGCGCAGTTAATCACGATCCGGGCCTCCATGGGGCCACGGGTTGTTTCCAGCAGGTAGCCCGCCCCGCCGGGGCACACCGACTCCACAAAGGTATCCAGCAGGAAGTCCACCCCGTTGACCGCTGCATGGTCCGCCAGGGCGCAGGTCAGCTCATAGGGGCTGGTGATGCCGCTGGTGGGAGCCAGCAGAGCGCACACCACGCCGGGATTGACATTGGGCTCCAGCGAGAGGATCTCCTCCCGCTCGATCACACGCAGGCCCTCCACGCCGTTGGCCACGCCCTGCTCGTACAGCGTTTGGATGTTGGCGCGCTCCTCCTCCGTAAAGGCCAGCACCATCGCGCCGGGCTGACCATAGGGCGCGTCCACCTCGGCGCACAGCGCCGGGTACATCCGCGCTCCCTCTACATTGAGCTTTGCCTTGAGCGTCCCTGGTTTGGCATCGAAGCCCGCGTGCACGATGCCGCTGTTGGCTTTGCTGGCGCCCTCGGACACGTCGCTGGCGCCCTCCAGCAGGGCGACGTCCGCTTCATAGCGCGACAGCAGTCTCGCCACGGCACAGCCCACTACGCCTCCGCCGATGATAATGATGTCCCTTTTCAATATGAACCCTCCAAGCGTTGCGGCGCTCTATGCGCCATCTGTGTGCTATTTTACCATGGAATGCGAAAAAACGCCACACCTGTGCCGAACTTTCTCACCCTTCTCCGGCAATAAGGCGAATGGCCTCCGCTGCCAGATAGATGCCCGCCACCGAAGGCACGAAGCTGACCGAGCCGGGCGCAGGATGCCCGCCCTTTTGTTCAGCCCCCTCCCCCCCCTGCGGATGGCGGGCCGGCTCCAGCGAATACACACAGCGCAGGGACGGAACGCCCAGCTTGCGCAGGCCCTGTCGCATCACGCGGCACAGGGGGCAGCCGGAGGTTTCAAAAATGTCGCCCACGCGAATTTGCGCGGGGTCCAGCCGGTTCCCCATCCCCATGCAGCTGATCAGCGGCACGCCGCGTTCCCGGCATACCCGTGCCAGATGGAGCTTGGCTGACACCGTATCGATGGCGTCCACCACCACGGTTGCGTCCTCCGGGATCGGCACGGGGCTGTCCGGCAGGTAAAAGGCGTCAATGGCGGTCAGGTCCAGGTCCGGAGCCGCATCCTTGAGACGGCGGTACATCACCTGCGTCTTGGGCAGACCGATGGTGCTTTCCAGCGCCACGAGCTGGCGGTTGAGATTGGAGGGCGAAACCGTGTCGTGGTCCACGATGGTCATCTTGCCCACGCCGCCGCGTGCCAGCGCCTCCGCCGCATGGCCGCCTACGCCGCCCAGGCCCAAAAGCATCACATGCGCGTGTGCAAGCCGCTCCATCTGTGCGGGGGACATCAAAAGAGCGGTACGGGCCAGGCGTTGTTCACGGGTCATGGAAACTCTCCTTTCGCGGCGCTTTGTCAGGTGTGCCGGCAGCGTACCTCGATGATAGCACAAACCCCGCGGCCGCACAAGCGCGCTGTTCTTTTGCTGTACCGCGTATTGCTATTCCTGTATAAACCCGCTACAATAGCCAAGGACCCCTCCGTGCGGTCGAATACAATGGCAAAAGGGACGGGATTGTTTTGGACAAGATTTTGATGAAAACGCCGCTGGTGGAGATGGACGGCGACGAGATGACCCGCATCCTGTGGCAGAAGATCAAGGACAAGCTGATTTTGCCCTATGTGGACCTGAAGACCGAATACTATGACCTGGGCCTGAAGCACCGCGATGAGACGGATGACCGCGTCACCGTGGAAAGCGCCGAGGCTACCCTGAAATACGGTGTGGCCGTCAAATGCGCCACCATCACCCCCAACGCCCAGCGCGTGGAGGAATACGGCCTCAAGCAGATGTGGAAGAGCCCCAACGGTACCATCCGCGCCATACTGGACGGCACGGTGTTCCGCGCGCCAGTGGTGGTGAAAGGCGTCTCCCCCTGCGTGCGCAACTGGGAAAAGCCCATCACCATCGCCCGCCATGCCTACGGCGACGTATATAAAAACACCGAGTATCGCGTGCCCGGCCCCGGAAAGGCCGAATTGTGCTTCACCGGTGAGGATGGCTCCGAGGTCCGGCAGACCATTATGCAGTTTGAAGGGCCCGGTATCATCCAGGGCCAGCACAACACGGACCGCAGCATTGCTTCCTTCGCTCGCAGCTGCTTTAACTACGCCCTGTCGGTCAAGCAGGATCTGTGGTTTTCCACGAAGGACACCATTTCCAAAATTTATGACCACCGCTTCAAGGACATCTTTGCCGAGCTGTACGAAACCGAGTTCAAGGCCGCCTTTGAGGCCGCGGGCATCGAGTATTTCTATACGCTGATCGACGACGCGGTGGCCCGCGTCATCCGCAGCCGCGGCGGCTTCATCTGGGCGCTGAAAAACTACGACGGCGACGTGATGAGCGACATGATCGCCACGGCCTTCGGCAGCCTGGCCATGATGACCAGCGTGCTCGTCTCCCCCGGCGGACAGTTCGAGTACGAGGCCGCGCACGGCACCGTCACCCGCCACTACTACCGCTACCTCAAGGGCGAGGAAACCAGCACCAACCCTGTAGCCACCATCTTTGCCTGGACGGGCGCGCTGCGCAAGCGCGGCGAGCTGGACGGTCTTGCGGACCTGCAGGCCTTTGCGGACCGCCTGGAAAAAGCCACCCTGGCCACCATCGAGAGCGGCCGCATGACCAAGGATCTGGTGGCCCTTTATGAGGGCGAGGCCACGGGCCTGAACAGCGACGCATTTTTGGACGCCATCGCCCAGACGATGGAAACCCTGTAATTCCGTGCGAAAGGGCGCGGGGAAAAGGAAGTTTTTCCCCACGCCCCTTTTTTATCATGCAGCATTGGAGCAGTATGAGGCTTTCATTAGAAAAGGAAAGATCGCTTTTCTTGACCCTGATCCAATGCTATACTGATGCGGGGTGAAGAATGATGAACTTTTTAGGCAATGTGATCTGGTTTCTTTTCGCGGGCCTGTGGCAGGGAATCGGGTGGCTGGTCGCGGGGCTGCTGTGGAGCGTGACCATTGTGGGCATCCCGGTAGGCCGCCAGTGCTTCAAGCTGGCCGCGCTGTGGTTTTGTCCCTTCGGTCGGGATGTGGAGCCCGGCGGTGGTGTCCCTTCCTTTCTGATGAACGTCATCTGGCTGCTGGTGAGCGGCCTGTGGCTGGCCCTTGCCGCCGCCATCAACGGCTTGCTCCTGTGCCTGACGGTGGTGGGCATTCCCTTCGGCATGCAGTGCTTCAAGCTGGCGCGGCTGTCGCTGTCGCCATTTGGCGCGCGCATCGTCTACCGATAAAGCGGCGGCGCGGTTTCCTCCCTGGAAGCCGCGCCGCGTTTCTTATCCCCGGTGGAAGCTGCCCTGCTCCCGCCGCATGGCCCACATCCGCTCGCCTGCACCGGCCCAGCGGATTTTCGGCTGGGGCTCCGGAAGGGGCATGGGCCGTCCGTCCAGGACGGTTTTTTTGTTCTTCTTGGCGGCGGCCTTATCGCTTTCCCTGCTGTCGCGCTGCGCCTTTATAGGCTTTTCCACCTTCGTGGCCTTATCGGACTTCAATGCCTTGTCAGCCTTCTGGTTTTTGTCGGCCTTGGCGGGCTTATCCACATTGACCGCTTTCTCCACTGTCCGGTCCGCCTGCAATGCGCCCTGCACACCTGGCACCGCGCCGGAGAGGAACAGCGCCTTGCGCGCGCACACCGGACCGATCATCTCATAGAGCACGGAGGACGACAGAATGATCGTGCTCAGCAGCGCGCCTGAGTCCTCCGGCAAAATGCGCTGCGCCAGCACAGCCAGGCCGATGCTTACGCCCGCCTGCGGAATCAGGGCCAGGCCCAGATACCGCCGCACCCCCACCGGCATGCCCGTCATGCGCGCCCCCAGCCAGGAGCCCAGAAACTTGCCCGCGATGCGCACCGCGAAATATGCCGCGCCGATGATGCCCACGGTGGTCAGGGAATTCAGATCCAGGCGCATGCCGCTCAGAACAAAAAACATGACATTGATCGGCGGCGTTACCCGGCTGACCTGCTTGAAGAGCGTCTTGTCGCCGCGCACGTTGACGTACGTGGCGCCCAGCAGCATGCAGCCCAGCAGGGGCGATACATCCAGCGCAGCGCAGCCTGCCGCGATGAAGAATATAAACGCGCACGTCAGCACCAGCCGGTGGTCCGAGGAGCGGCCGTTGAGCAGCACGCACAGCAGCCGTCCCAACAGATAGGCCGCCAGCAGCACGCCTGCATTCACCGCCAACGGAGTGATCACGCTTTGCCAGTCCACCACAGGGGTTTCCGTGCTGGAGGCGATGGCCGCGCACACGCTGAAAGCCAGCAGGGCCACCGCGTCGTCCATGGCTACCACCTGCACCAGGGTGTTGACGAACGGACCCTTGGCCCGGTACTGCCGGATGGTCATCAGGCTGGAAGCGGGCGCGGTAGCGGAGCCGATGGCGCCCAGCAGCAGCGAAAACGCCAGGGGCAGGTGAAAGACCACCAGCATAAAGGCCGTGACTACGGCTGCGGTGACCAGCGCCTCCATCAGGGTGAGCACAATCACCTTGGTACCCTGCTGCTCGAGCCGGTCCAGCCGCAAATAGCGGCCTACGCCAAAGGCGATAAAGGCCAGTGCGATATCGGTGATGAATTCCATGCCGCTTACGATATCGGAAGGAATCAGGTCCAGCGCGTAGGGACCGATCGCCACGCCTGCAAGAATATAGCCCGTAACATTGGGCAGCTTGAGCACCTTGGTTACGCGCGACATCAGAAAACCCGCCAGCCATAGAATCGTCACCGCTGCCAGGATCCTGGCTGCGGGGCTGAGCGTCAAAAATACATCCCTCATGTTTCATCATCCTTCCCACCATATGTTCCATCACCCGCTGGATGATGGGGTTGATTGTAACAGCGAAGCATGATAAAATCAAATGATGAAAACGAATGATACCATCAGGTTTTTTGATGGTTTATCTGCGCCCACCAGCATACAGGGGAGGGGTAAACGATGATAGATACAAAGCTAAAGACGCTTCTATGCGTTGTAAAAGAAGGATCTTACACCAAAGCCGCCGATGCGCTCGCACTGTCCCAGCCGGCGGTAAGCTATCATCTGCGTCAGCTGGAAGAGGAACTCAACATAAAAATCTTTTATCGGAACCAAAAGAAATTGACATTAACTCCGGAAGGGGAGGTTCTCATCAAGTATGCCCGCCGGCTGGAGGCCATCAGCGACAGTGCCCGCCGTGCCCTCAATGACGTCAAGCAGCAGCTGCGCCATTTCACGGTCGGCATCACCCCCAGCTGCGGCGAGGCGCTCATCGGTCGTGTGTTCAGCAGCTATTGCAGCGCGCATCCCCACACCAACATCAGCATCGTCACCGACACCATGGAGCAGCTGTGCGACCGCCTGGGCAGCTATGAGCTGGACTTCGCCATCGTGGACGGCTCGGTGTCGCTCAAGCACTGTCATACTGAGCTTTTGGACCTGGATTACCTGTGCGTGGTGATGTCGCCCCGGCATGCGCTGGCGAAACGCACTGCCATCACCTTGCAAGAGCTCAAGGCCGAAAGCCTCATCCTCCGGCGCGAGGACGCAGGCACGCGCCGCCTGTTTGAAAGCAGCCTGACCGGCCATATGGAAAACATCCGCAACTTCGACGTGCGCCTGGAGATGGACAACATCAACGCCATCAAGGAGCTGGTGGCCGCCAATCTGGGCGTGACCATCATCGCCCACAGCGCCTGCCGCGAGGAGGCTGCCGACGGCCGTCTGGTAGCGCTTCCAGTGGAGGGGATGCGCATGGTGCGCGAAATCAATGTGGTTTATCAGGACGATTTCAACCATCCCGAAGTATTGGAAGAAATCCGGCGCATTTATCAGGGGTTCCGCCCCTGACCGGACCCTGGCGGCTCTGCGCCGCTATTTTCCTGTTGACAAATCGTTTATACTGTGTATAATGTACATGCACACTTAAGTGGAGGCACACCATGGATATTATCCTGACCAATGCGGGCGGCCAGCCCATCTACGACCAGATCGTATCGCAGGTAAAGGCGCAGATTCTCTCCGGCAAGCTCAAGGAAGGCGATGCGCTGCCCTCTTTGCGCGCGCTGGCCAAGGATTTGCGCATCAGCGTCATCACCACCAAGCGCGCCTATGAGGAGCTGGAGCGCGAGGGCTTCATCGTAAGCCTTACCGGCAAGGGCAGCTTTGTGGCGGGCGCGAATACCGAGCTCATCCGCGAGGAGCACCTGCGGCGCCTGGAGGACCATCTGCGCGAGGCGGTATCCCTCTCGCACCTGTGCGGTCTGGATCTGGACGGCCTCACCAGCATTCTAAGCATGCTCTACAAGGAGGAGGACCTATGAACAATGCCCTGGAGATCACGGGGCTGACCAAGCGCTACCCCGGCTTTACGCTGGACCACCTTTCCTTTTCTCTGCCCGAAGGCTGCATCATGGGCCTCATCGGGGAAAACGGCGCGGGCAAAACCACCGCGCTCAAGCTGATGTTGGGTCTGGTACATCCCGACGAGGGAGGCGCGCGCCTGCTGGGCCGCGCCGCAGTGGACCGCGAAACCAAGGAGCATCTTGGGGTGGTGATGGACGAATGCGGCTTTCCCGAAAACCTGACGCTTCATGACGTGGACGCGATTTTGAGCCGCTGCTACCGCACCTGGGACACGCTGCGCTTCCAGGGCTGGGCGGACCGCTTTGAGCTGCCCCGCAAAAAGCCGGTAAAGGCCTTTTCTCGTGGCATGCGGATGAAGCTGTCCATCGCGGCGGCGCTCTCGCACGACAGCCGGCTGCTCCTGCTGGACGAGGCCACGAGCGGACTGGACCCTGTCGTGCGTGACGAGATGCTGGACGTGCTGCGTGATTTCATCCAGGACGAGCGCCGGTCGGTGCTGCTGTCCTCGCACATCATCAGCGATCTGGAGAAGGTATGCGATTACGTGACCTTTCTGCACAAGGGGCGTCTGCTTTTGTCCGAACCCAAGGACGAGCTGATGGACCGTTATGTGATGGCCAAAGCGCCGGAGGCGGAGCTGCGCCGCCTGGACCCCGCGGCGGTCGTGGGCGTACGCGCAGGCCGCTTTGGGGCCGAGGCGCTCATCCTGCGCAGCGCCCTGCCTGCCGGTATGGCGCATCAGCCGGCCACACTGGAGGACATCATGCTCTATCACATCAAGGAGGAACATTGAGATGAAAGGACTTCTGATGAAGGACCTGCTCAACCTCAAGCAGACCATACGCGTATGGGCCCTGCTGCTGGCGCTGTTTATCGTGATCGGCTTTGCCCAGCAAAGCCCGGTTTATATCAGCAGCATGCTGACGGTGATGGTGCTGCTGCTCCCGGTCAACGCGCTGGCCTATGACGAAAACTGCAAATGGGACGCCTACGCCCTTACCATGCCCGTGACGCGGCGAGATCTCGCCTTGAGCAAGTATCTGCTGGCGCTGGTGGGTGCAGGGGCAATGGCCCTGCTGTCGGCGGTCTGCGCGCTGATGATGGGCGCCACGCCGGACGAGGTGTTTTCCACGATCGGACTGCTGCTTGCAGCTGGACTGTGCATGATTTCCATCATGCTGCCACTGTTGTTCCGCTTTGGCGTACAGAAGGGACGCATGGTGATGATCGTGGTGGTGCTGCTGCCTGTCGCGTTGACGGTGATGTTTCCCGAAGTGTTCCCTGTTGCCCTGCCCGCCGGCACCGGCTGGCTGTTCCTGGCGGCGCTTGTGCTGCTGGCCTGCTCTGCCCTCGCGTCGGTGCGGGTGTGCGAGCACAAGGAGTATTGATTCACTTATCCTTTTTCAAGTTTGCTTACTGTTTTTCTGTAAACAGTAACGGACAACCGTTCTCCCCATCCCCCTGCTCGAATTTTGTCCCTTATAGATATGAAACTTGAGTACATGCGGTTATGCCCGTCTATGTTTTCTACCATTAATGGGATTATGCAAATATCGTTTGCTTTACTCGGATAATTTCACAACCACGAATTCGCCGGCATCGTAAACCGAACCTGTTGCTGGATAAGTCGGCATGTTCTGCGCTACTTGACATGCCCTCTCCATCATACTCTCATCGGAAACGCCAATACACGCATAGCCAAGCGTATTTGCTGCCCCAACAATTCTTGCAGTTGAGTGAATATACAACGGATACGCATAGGTGTCCCAATCCAAAACAGATTTTCCTATAAGATCCCCCTTAAGGCAAGCGTGATTGAGTGTGGCAGGTCTTCTTCCAATAAAGGCAACAGGTTTGTCATCATTGATCAATTTTACTTCTTTCATTATGCTTCCGATTATATTGACATCTTCCTTTGCACGGACTTGATCGGTATAAATAAGTCTTGTCGTGGTCTGAACCTGCATAAAAAGCATAACCAGCATCAGCAATGTACATCCATAGTATGCTAGCCTCCATTTACATTTTCCGCAGAATTCGAGGCAAAACAGGCAATTGAAAGCCATCACAATCGGATAGACGAGCTGAGCCCGTATCGGAGGCGCTTCGCCCAGATAAATACCGAGTGCGAAAGGAGATATCTGCAGCACAAACATTGCCAGCAAATACATCCAACGATTTACCCCTTTCTCTTTTGCATGCGCAGCATTTATCACCGTACAAATTACAGCACCCAAGGCAAAAAACAGATACCAAGCAGAATGAAAAACCGAATTGTTCCCCGTAAGAGATGAGATAATATACCGTATGACGCTCAACAGACCTTCTCTAAGCGATACCCTTGTCCATGATAACTTGTAATTCAGATAGTCGCTGCTGTAAAACCAAATGCTTGTAATCCATTGATTAATTGCAAAACTTGCCAGAAACAGCGACACGATTTTCAGTGCGATTATAAACGCATTCTCATTATGGACTCCGTCTTTGATAACACGCTGAAAGTGCAGTATATACCCGGCGGCGCAAATAGCAATATATATTGTGACAAAGGTCTGGTATGTTGAAAAAGCCCAGATCATACACAGCATCGAAAGAGGTGCCGCCAGGCGGTATCCTCGAAAAGCCCAGACAAGGGTCAAAGCGGCTGCTGCAATTGAAAGCATGTATGCCCATGCAATCTGAATAATTTGTAAATCAAAGTAGACCATCTCAGCCATAATCGGATGAGAAAAGCAAATGATCCCGAACCATCCATAGATTGACCAGGTGCAGTTTCGCCCCTGATGTGCTCTTATCAAATAGTATCCCATGCCTAGAGATGTGACACATAGCACAGAATACCCCATTAGTGATGCAAAATATGGATTGAACCAACGAAGGTGAAACAATATTTCTGTCAGTATTGCCCCTTGCCGGCCAATGGTAAGCCATCCACTATCAGTGTAAGGCGTATTGATCCGATATTCTGTGTCAATCCTAGGATTCAGATGAAAAAGCCATCCTCCCCAGACAAGAAAAAAGAAGATACTGATCCCTATTAGTTTTATAAAATGATCCACAACAAACCGCTTCATACGCATGGCTTCGTGCGTCATATCATCTCCTCCTAAACCATACCAATATGGATCATTATAAGGTATTGTAAGGTTATAATTCAAGTTTTTTATTTTTATGTAAATATAAGTATTTATATTCTTATGAAAATGACATCGACGCATGGAAGCTCATCCCACGCGTCGACAATCCTTATTCCGTCTCCCCCGGCACATAGGCCAGCAGATCCCCGGGCTGGCAGTCCAGCGCCCGGCACAGCCTGTCCAGCGTGCTGAAGCGGATGGCGCGTGCACGGCCGGTCTTGAGCACGCTGAGATTGGCCAGCGTGATGTCCACCTTGGATGCCAGCTCGCTCAGGGTCATCTTGCGGCGGGCCAGCATGACGTCTAAATTGACCTGAATTGCCATGGCTGCCTCCTTTATACCGTCATTTCGCTTTCCTCACGCAGCAGGGCGGCGCTTTGACACAGGCCGCTGAGGGCGAAACTGGCCAGCCCTGCCGTGGCCGTGGCCAGCAAAAGGCCTGTGACCGTCAACACCAGAAAGGGCGGAAGGATATTGGTCAGGACCATGAAAATACCCAGTCCCGCGCATAGCGTAAAACTAGCCGCCGACAGTTGCCACACCCGCCTGAAGCGCGTGGCATTTTTGCGCACAAATGCCCGCCCTTGTGCGACGGTCCCCATCACCCGCCACAACAGCATAAACGCCCATAGCATCATGGCCGCCAGCAGCCATCCAAAGGCTACACCCCAGCCGTACCAACCTGCCAATTCCGGCCGAACGGCGCAGATGTGCCGCATGAATACGGGAACAAAGTAGGCTGCTGCCGTCAAGACAGCGGCTGTCCACAATGCCAGCGCCGCCCGCAGCAGTCCGGCCACCGTCGTGTTCTTCATGAAAAATACCTCCTTCTGGATTGGAATAATAAGATCGTATCACAGGTATTATTGTTTGTCAATTAATTTTTATTGTTATTCGATAAAATAAACAACAGGAAATGGCCCGCATGGCAGATGCCGTGCGGGCCAGTTTTCCGTTTGATATTCGGCTTAGTACATGCCGCCCATGCCAGCGGGGCCGCCAGCGGGAGCAGCGGGTTCGGGAGCGGGGATGTCGGCGACGAGGCTCTCGGTAGTCAGCACCATCGCGGCCACGCTCGCGGCGTTCTGCAGCGCGGAACGGGTCACCTTGGTAGGATCGATGATGCCGCGCTCGATCATATCCACATACTCGCCCTTGAGCGCGTCATAGCCATAGCCGTTCTTGTGGCTGTTCTTGACGTTCTCCACGATCACGCTGCCGTCGATACCGGCGTTCTTGCTGATCTGACGCAGGGGCTCCTCCAGAGCGCGCACCACGATTTCCACACCGGTCTTGGCGTCGCCGGCATAGTTGGCCAGTTCAGCCTGCACAGCGGGCAGCACGTTGAGCAGCGCGATGCCGCCGCCAGGCACGATGCCCTCTTCCACAGCGGCGCGGGTCGCGGCCAGAGCGTCCTCAATGCGCAGCTTGCGCTCCTTCATTTCCACTTCGGTAGCGGCGCCCACCTGGATGACGGCCACGCCGCCGGCCAGCTTGGCCAGACGCTCCTGGAGCTTCTCCTTGTCGTAATCGCTGGTGGTGTCCTCAATCTGGCTGCGGATGGAGGCAACGCGCGCGGCGATGTCTTCCTTGCTGCCGGCGCCTTCCACGATGGTGGTATTCTCTTTGTCCACCTTCACCTGGCGGGCGCTGCCCAGCATATCAATGGTAGCTTCCTTAAGGTCCATGCCCAGCTCGTCGCTGATGACCTGGCCGCCGGTCAGGACGGCGATATCACGCAGCATTTCCTTGCGGCGATCGCCAAAGCCGGGAGCCTTGACCGCAACGCAGGTGAAGGTGCCGCGCAGCTTGTTGACAACCAGCGTGGCCAGGGCCTCGCCCTCCACGTCCTCGGCGATGATGAGCAGCTTCTTGCCGGACTGCACCACCTGCTCCAGAACGGGCAGGATCTCCTGAATATTGGAAATCTTCTTGTCGGTGATGAGGATGTAGGGGTTGTCGAGCACCGCTTCCATCTTCTCGGTATCGGTCACCATGTAGGCGCTGGCATAGCCGCGGTCAAACTGCATGCCTTCCACAGTGGTCATTTCGGTGCGCATGGTCTTGCTTTCCTCAACGGTGATTACGCCGTCGTTGCCCACGGTTTCCATGGCCTCGGAAATCAGCTTGCCGATGGTATCGTCACCGGCGGAGATGCTGGCCACCTGCGCAATGGACTGCTTGCCGGTAATGGGCTGGCTCAGCTTGGCCAGAGCTTCCACAGCGGCGTTCACGCCCGCCTCGATGCCGCGCTTGAGCACCATCGGATTGGCGCCCGCGGCCAGGTTGCGCAGGCCCTCACGGATGATGGCCTGAGCCAGCAAAGTGGCGGTGGTGGTGCCGTCGCCGGCCACGTCGTTGGTCTTGGTGGAAACTTCCTTCACCAGCTGGGCGCCCATGTTCTCAAAGGGGTCTTCCAGCTCGATTTCCTTGGCGATGGTCACGCCATCGTTGGTGATGAGGGGCGCGCCGAACTTCTTGTCCAGCACCACGTTGCGGCCCTTGGGGCCAAGGGTGATCTTCACCGTATCCGCCAGAGCGTTAACGCCTTTTTCCAGCGCGCGGCGGGCTTCCTCGCCGTATTTAATCTGCTTTGCCATAATGATGTTCCTCCTCTATATTGCGTCGCTCAAAAATGGATCATTCCACGGTGGCCAGAATGTCGCTCTGACGCACGATGATGATCTCCTGACCGTCAATTTTCACTTCAGTGCCGGCATACTTGGAGTAAATCACCTTATCGCCGGGCTTCACGTTCATGACGACTTCCTTGCCGTCCACCATGCCGCCGGGGCCCACGGCCAGCACCTCAGCCATCTGGGGCTTTTCCTTAGCGGTGCCGGTGAGCAAAATGCCGCTCTTGGTGGTTTCTTCCATCTCAACGTTCTTGATGACCACACGGTCGCCCAAAGGCTTAACGTTCATCACTGTATCCTCCCTATCCGTTCGATTGTAGTTTCAGCCTTGTTAGCACTCATGCTAAACGAGTGCTAACAACAGTCCTTACTATACGTTATTTCCTGCCAAGTGGCAAGCCGCTGTTCACCTGTTTTTCGGCTATGCAGATGAAAAAAAGGTTTCTATTATTATATGATGATTTGATTTCTCGAATTATCTTTTAATATCTTCTTTTTTCTTTTATTTTCTCTTATATTCAATTCATGCGCAAGAATGGCCCTGTGGTACAATAGCAAGGCAAGCGAAAGGAGAGGATGATATGCCCGCCTGTGAGCCGCTGCTGGCCTGGTACGATGCCGTACGGCGCGATCTTCCGTGGCGCCACACCCGCGACCCCTACCGCATCTGGCTTTCGGAGATCATGTTGCAGCAGACCCGCACGGAGACAGTAAAGTCCTATTACAATCGATTTTTGGCGCTCTTTCCCACCGTGGCAGACCTGGCACACGCCCCTCAGGAGCAGGTGCTCAAGGCCTGGGAGGGCCTGGGCTATTACAGCCGGGCGCGCAACCTGCAAAAGGCGGCGCAGGTCATTATGAGCGTGCATGGCGGCACTTTTCCCACAAGCTACGAGGGGCTGCTGTCCCTTCCGGGCGTAGGTCCCTATACAGCGGGAGCGATCGGCAGCATCGCCTTCGGGCTGCGTATACCGGCGGTGGACGGCAACGTGTACCGCGTGGCCTCACGCTTTTACGGCATACGGGAGGACGTGGGCCGACCGGTTGTTCAGCGCCGCATCCGCGATCTGGTGACGGCCGATATCCCCGCGGACCGTCCCGGCGATTACAATCAGGCTTTGATGGAGCTGGGCGCCACGCTGTGCCACCCGGGCGAAGCCGACTGTGACGACTGCCCATGGCGCGGGCTTTGCGATGCGGCGCGCGAGGGCGACGCGGCACTTTTGCCTGTGCACGAAAAAAAGCGCCCTCCCAAGCGGGTGGACGTAGCCGTATGCCTGTTGACATGGAAGCGCCGCGTGCTGGTGACGCGGCGGGACGAACGCATGCTGGGCGGCCTGTACGTGTTCTGTCTGCTGGAGGACGAAACGCGCCCGGAGCGCGCCGAAGCCCTGTTGCGTGAAGCGGGCCTGCCCTGCCGGTTCACGGAGGATTTGGGGCGGGCGCGTCATGTCTTCACCCATCGGGTATGGGAGATGCAGCTATGGCATTTTTCTCTGGAGGACGAGCCCTCGCCGCAGGCGTTGGAAGCCTGCGGCGGCCGCATGGTTTCGGAGGAGGAACTTCGCGCCCTGCCCCTGCCCACCGCCATGCGTGCGGCGGCGCAGGCGGCGCAGGCGCTGCTCCAGCGCCCGGCAAGTCCGGCCCGCAACGGCTGACCCGCGGCTATCCCCACCCCGCGGGCGCGGGAACGCCGCTTCAGCGCCCGCGCCTGCCGGACAGCGCCGCGGCCAGCGCGGCATAGAGTACACCCGTCACGGGCCACACAATCCAGCTTCGCCGCCAGTCGCCGGTGATAAAGCTGTAGGCCAGATAGATGGACACCGTTCCAAGCCAGAAAGCAGCGCTTATGCTGCCATGGCCGTGCCGCCTGCGCTTGGCTTCCCGGCTGTAATCGCCTTCCTCCAACAGCTTTTGCAGGCTTTCCCAGCGGATGCCCACGCGAATCAAAAACGTAGTTCCAAGCCCTGCCAGTGCCAGCGTCACGCACAGGGCGGCGATCACCGCCACGGCGCTTTCACTTAGCATGGCGGCAATGAGCAGCGGCAAGGCGGCCAGGATGCACAGGCTCACGCCCACAACGTTCCATCGCCCGTAACGCTCCCGGCTGCTTTCCTGCTGTTCACGGGCCATCTGGATCACGCTGCGTGCGGCCTGAATCGGTTCTTTTTCCAGATACTCGTAGCGTTCGGAAGCAGTCCCGCAGGACATGAACACTGCCACCGCACCCGCCGCCAGCACAAGCAGCGCTGCGATTCCCACCGCGCCTGCCACATTTTCAGAGAGCCGGCCCGCCTCGGCCAGAGCACTCAGCATAAGCAGCGGAATGGGCGCCAGCACACAGGCAAGCACCGCCCAGGCAATGCGGTCCGCCATCGTTTCCTTTAAGGAAAGGAAGGCTTCTGCTTCCTCCATGGTTACGGCACGCACAGCCTCCTGCACGGACCTGTCCGGCTCGGGGGTATCCTTGAGCAGGCTGTCCGTGCTTACGCCAAACAGCTCCGACATTCGCACCACGCGGTCAAGGTCCGGCATGGCCTGCCCACTTTCCCATTTTGACACCGCCTGACGGCTTACGTCCAGCCGCTGCGCCAGTTCCTCCTGCGACCATCCGGCCTGTTTGCGAAGCGCGGTTACTCTTTCCGAAAAGCCCATATGCTGTTCCTCCCTGCTGATTTCGCGGCGGCATTCGCTGCTGCCGTGGCATCAAGCATAGCGCCAGGGGCGGTTGCGGCGCAAGCAACTCCGGCTTGCAATCTGTCAAGCGACGGTTGCACTGCCTCCTGCTTTCCCGTTTTCTTCAAGGCTGCTGCCGCACCAACGGCATTTAACAGCTTTCTCATGGATGGGCTCACAGCAATAGGGACACAGGCGCTCTTCCTTCTTTGGCTGCTGACGTTTGGGCACCAGGCGGTTTATGGCCCTCACCGCCAGAAACACGCACAGCGCAATGATGAGAAAGTTAACCCCCGCCTGCAAAAACGCTCCATAATTCAGTGTGCCCACGCCCGCCGCCTGCGCCGCCTCGATGGAGGGATAGCTTTGAAAATCCAGCGCCACAAACAGCCCGCTCAGGTCCACGCCCCCTGTCAGCAAGCCGATCAGCGGCATCAGGATATCATTGACGAGCGAATTAACAATGCTGGAAAACGCTCCGCCGATCATTACCCCGGTAGCCAGTTCCATAACGTTGCCCCTGACGCAGAAGCGCCGGAATTCTTCAAAAAATTTTTTCATATGGTTTTCCCTCCAACGCAGCATGATTCTGTTTGTGTTCTTCATATACAACCGACTAGATCATACCCCGCCGAAGAAGCGAAGTCAACAGAAAATCCCGCGTTGTCACACGGCGCGAAACATGCTACAATAAGCCGAAAGATCACGAAAACAAGGAGCGGTCATCTATGGATATCTGGGAGGAAGCGCTGGAAAAGCACTATGAATGGGCCGGCAAGCTGGAAATCGCGCCGCGTGCGCATGTGAAGGATCGAAAGGCCCTGTCGCTGGCCTACACGCCGGGAGTGGCACAGCCTTGTCTGGCCATCCGCGACGACCCGGAAAAGTCCTTCCAGCTCACCCGTCGTCACAACCTGGTGGCCGTGGTAACCGATGGTACCGCCGTTTTGGGTTTGGGCGATATCGGCCCGGAGGCCGGCATGCCCGTGATGGAGGGCAAGTGCGTGCTGTTCAAGGAGTTTGCCGGGGTAGACGCCTTCCCTCTCTGCATCAAGAGCAAGGACGTGGACGAGATCGTGCGCACGGTCTATCTGCTTTCGGGCAGCTTCGGCGGCATCAATCTGGAGGATATCGGTGCGCCCCGCTGCTTTGAAATCGAACGCCGCCTCAAGGAGCTGTGCGACATTCCCGTGTTTCACGACGACCAGCACGGCACCGCCGTGGTCGTAGCTGCGGCACTGATCAACGCGCTGAAACTCGTGGGCAAGCGCATGGAGGATGTAACCTGCGTAATCAATGGCGCGGGCTCGGCGGGGGTGGCCATTGCGCATCATCTCTTGCACTTCGGCGTGGGGGATCTGATTCTGCTGGGCCGCCATGGCATCGTGGTGGAAGGCCGAGCCAAAATGAGTCCCGCCCAGGAGGAACTGAGTCACATCACCAACCGCCGCCACCTGCATGGCGGTCTCAACGAAGCGCTGGCAGGCGCGGACGTGTTCATCGGCGTAAGCGTGCCAAACATTGTTACCGCCGATATGATCCGCCTGATGGCACGCAACCCCATCGTATTCCCCATGGCGAATCCCGTGCCTGAAATCATGCCGGAGGAAGCCCTGCGCGGCGGCGCGGCGGTGGTGGGTACCGGCCGCAGCGATTACGACAACCAAATCAACAACGTGCTGGCGTTCCCCGGCATCTTCCGCGGGGCGCTGGATGTGCGTGCGCGCGACATCAACGACGAAATGAAGATGGCCGCTTCCCGTGCCATCGCCTCTCTGGTATCCGATGAGGAGCTCACGCCCCGCTACATTCTGCCCGAAGCGTTTGACCGGCGCGTCGGGCCTGCCGTGGCCCGCGCCGTAGCCGAAGCAGCCGT
>OKRW01001534.1_pt1 | contig 19349 bp, 17 predicted proteins | sample 1601151 | NCBI WGS metagenome assembly OKRW01 (sample SAMEA3541471, study PRJEB24748) | human gut metagenome | biome: human gut; feature: human-associated habitat; material: faeces | place: China | collected 2012 | reverse complement strand
TTGCATGCAGCAGGGGCTCTCAATGTTTTTATGTCCTGCTCATATCGTCTCATGTGGAACGCCGCTTTTGTATCAAAACTCGCAATGCCGTTGCATAAAAACGCACGAAGTGCGTACCCTCTTTTGAAAAAGTGTATGTCAATTTATAATCGACGACACGCGACCCGGGGTTTTATGAGGGTGATTATCTTCTATGACTTGAGCTTGACGCAAAGGGTACGCACTTCGTGCATTTTTGTGCGACATGGGATGCCGCGCGGCGGAATGTGGCGGTTTCGTCGTATGCGGCGCGCGCCGGTGACGGCTTTTCAACAGCCTGCGATCACCGGCGCGTAAATACCTATGCTCTTACTTGTTCAAATATCTGCGTATGAGGAAAGACGCTCATGAAAAACTTCTTCGCGCAATTGCCGTATAAAATCGGCGCTTTCATGGTCGGCCGTCGCGGCATGGACAATTTCAATGTCGCGTTGCTCGTGACATCCGTGATTTGCATGGTGCTTGAAATCTTGTTTGGATGGCGCGTGCTTTCATGGATGTCGTTTGTCCTGCTCATCATATGTTGCGTGCGCTGCTATTCCAAAAACATCGCGGCGCGAGAGAAAGAAAACCAGAAGTGGCTTGTGGCATCGGCGAAGCCAAAGCGTTGGTGGAACATGCTCGACACCATGTACGTCAATCGCAAGACCACGAAGTATTTTCGCTGCAAAGGGTGCGGGCAAATTCTCTCCATCCCGCGCGACAAGGGTACGATGCGCATCGTGTGCCCGAAGTGCAAAACCGAGATCATGAAGAAGTCGTAAGGCGGTATCGAGGTCAATTGAATCGGATGAGTCTTCGTTCAATTGCTTTTCCCGTACCCTCGCGCAATCGAGGCGTGTGCGCCTCGATTGCTATTTGCGCCATGCCCCAATTGCGCCAATGGTGCTTGTGGCTCCAATGTAGGCGAGCTGGCGTTGAATAGATTTTGTCTGCTCAAGAACCTCTTGCGTTGCGTAGAGGTTTGCGTTTGCGATGCCCTTCATTTCTTGCTGGTAGCATTCGTTCTCGAAATACTGAATTGCCTGGGTGAGCGTATCGGCCTTGCCATCGGCTACGATGCGGGCTAAAGCGTCGAGCAACCAGGGGTTGGCGTACTTGAACGCCACGAGCTGATGGTTTGCGAACGACTCGTAATTGCGCCAAATTTCGCTGGCTGCCGTCTGGGCCGTCGATTTGGCCTGAGCGTATTGGCTCTCGATTTTCGTGCGAGTTTTCGGCGCGCGCGCTTTGCGGACGATGAAAATCGCAATGATGATGCCGCCGATGATAAGGGGACCGGCGAGGAACAGCAGCGCGACAAGGGTGTCGAGGTAATCGGCAAGTGTTGGGTTCTCGATGATGACAGCTTCGTCGATGTGCGCTTGCATATAAGAAACGAACGATGCGATTAAGCCAATGCCCAGCGCGATGAGCACTATGCCCAAGATGAGGAGTATGGGTGATTTTACGCGCTTCTCGAAATCGGTGCGTTGTCGTTCGAGTATTTCCATTTGGCGGCATTGGGCGCTTAGGTTGTTATAGTTTTTAGCTTGCGGGGCGACGTGGGCTTGAAACGCACGAAGGAAGCTCGCAACGCTCTGCCGGCCTTTGCTTGCGCTGATTTCCTGGTCAAATGCCGACGGCGCGCTATGCAATTGCTCGTTTGCCCGTAGCGTGTTTCCGCATTGGTGGCAAAACTTCGCCGTGTTCTCGTTTTCTGTTCCACAATGGCTGCAATACATGGCCCCTCGTTTCGTTGGGGATAGTTTTAACGATGCAAGAATAGTCAAAGGACGTGTTCCTGAAAAGGGGAGTAAATCGGGTAAAAAAATCGTGGAGGCATGCGCGCGTAATACGGCATTGGGTATGCCCCTGATGCCCCAAGGCTTACAATACCGAGCGAAAAGAAGCGAATCAGGCAAAGGATGACAGGCATGTATTGTACGAAATGCGGCGCGAAACTTCCCCGTGATGCAAGGTTCTGCATGAACTGCGGAAAGCCGGTAGCGGCAATTGCGCCCGCGAAGGTTGTTGAGCCAACGGGCGCGTCCGCGAAGGCGGTCAACCCTGCAGCTGCATCCAGGAAGGCCGCTGCACCTGCAGCTGCGCCTGCGAAGACTGTCGTGTCGGCGTTTGCGTCGGAAGCAGCGGACGCAGGAAAGCATGGTGCCTCGCCAAGCGACCATCCCTCAAACGTTTCTTCACAAAATGGTTCCGCAAGCTTTGGCTCCTTGCAGAATGGTTCCTCATTCGGCGATCCCTCGTCTGAAAGCGCCGCTTTTGTGGATGAACCCGAAAAGTCATGCGAGGCCGGCGCATGCGGAGCATCTTCGGTGCCTCAAGAGGACGTCTCGCCAAAGCGCCCCGAAACGCTGCGTGGTGCGGTGAATGCCACGAAACATCGCTCGCGTCGCCGTGTGCCTATGGTTGTGCTGGTCGCGCTGGCTATGGCCCTTGCCGCGGGCGCAGCATACGCCGCTTACCGCGTTTACACCGACGTGTGGCTTCCTGCTCAGCAAAATGAAAACGAGCAAATCGTCGAAGCGCCCGAGGAAATCACATATTCGGTTGAAACTCGCTCGATGGACGTGAGCGTGCCGGTCGATCCATATGATGCGCCGGGCAAACGCGAGGCGCAGAAGTGGTACTACCCGCACATCGAGGCCTCGACGCAAAGCGACGCGGTCGATAAAATCAACGCTGCCCTCGAGGAATCCATGCGCACCGATGTCGAGAAGACGAATGCCGCTCCCGATACCGCGAAAGACATGGGAGGTGCCATCGTATTCATATGCCAGTATCGCTCTATCACGCTGACGTATATCGATAACGACATCGTATGCGTGCGCGATCAACGCTACGATACGGGATGGGGTCCGCATGGCTCGACGACGGTAACGGGGTGCGCTTACAGTTTGGAAACGGGTGATCCCATCGACCCTGTATCGGCGTTTGGCCTCACTCCCGAACAGGCAAAATCGGCCGTTGCCGATGCAGTCACTGCGTATCTCGCCACCGATCCGAGCGATGTTCTGAGCACGAACGCGGTTGTGAAAGATATCACGAACATGTGCTTGATGAGCCCTGCGCTGGGAAGTGGCGTTGATGTCGAAAACCCGCTTGACGGATGCTCCCATTTCTATATCGCAAGCGAAGGCCTGGTGTTTGCGACGGAGGATCACCAAATGGGCAGCTATGCATACGGAAGGCGTGAGATTCTGGTCGCTCCGAGTGACGGCAGCCTTGCGAAAGTCGGCGATACGGTTGCCATCGAAGCGCCCATGGGTTTCTCTGGTTCGGGCCAAATACCTTCGCAGTAGCGGGACTCTATCGTGCTGCAGGTCGAGCGAACGAAGGGCCGCTGCGGCGAAAGCATGGGCGCGCCTTGCAGCCAAGGCTCTATGCATTACAGGCAAAGCGCATCCTGTCAGGGTTGGTCTGCGGAGCGTTGCACGGCTTCTCAGGCAACCTTCGCGCAATTTGGGTTTTCGGTTTTGCTGAAGGCACGCCTCGAATGGCTTGGAACTAGGTTATCCTCCGAAAATAACGCTTAAACAGGGTAAAATAATTGCACGATACCGCCGACCGTTGGATTTTGATATGAACGTAATTGATCAGCTGAAAACTCTGCAAGGCCGAATTCCCATACGCGACGTTCGTTTGGTGCGGGGCGAATTGCCATATCTTGAGTTCGTGCCAGCGATTGCCGCAAACCGTTCTATGGGTTCGGCTCGGGCCACGCCGCGTTCCATGTCAAAAATCGGCATAGAGGACCTCGCCTTTGTCGATAAGGATGGGTTGTTGCCGCTGGCTTTGCAAACGGGCCCTTTGTTCGGGACGGACGCGCGCGAGTCGCTTGTCGATTGGCAAAGCGCCGCGAATGTGGCTCGCGCGGTTGTCACGGTGCAGGAAGTGGTGAATGGCGGCAAGCCCCTCGCGGTGTTGCAGGCCGATGAAGAATCGCAATCGGAAGCGCTCGTCGCGAAAACCCTGGTGAAGAATGTTGAAACGGGAAATGACTTCTCGATTTTCGCCATTTCGTTCGCCGTTGATGCTTCCATAGAAAATGGCTACGTGGCGCATATGCCAAACATGCCGTGGCTGAAGAAATTCGTGGGTGACGAATTCGACTATGTGATAGGCGACATCGAACACGACCCAGACGGTGCCGATTATCTTACGGTTACGCTCTTTTCGTTCGAGTGCGAAATTGCGCCGCTCGACTTTGCCCTGGTGCTTTCGTGCTTCTATGATGGTGCCCATGCGGCTGCGCTTATCGACCAGGCGAAAAGGACTATTGCAGGTTTTGGCGAGGCCGAGGGAGAAGCTGAAAAGGCTTCGTTGATTCGGCTCGACGCGGCAACCGTCGAAGGCAAACTTGATGTTCGGGAATCGGAGCTCTGCGAAGATGACATGGTCTCGCTTCGCCATTTGGTCCAGGCACTCATATCGCTACATTTGGAAGGTGTGCGCGTCGACTTGTTCCGCTCCACCGAAGACGACGATTTCTTGAGCTTCGACACCTATCTCGCGTACCTTTGGTTTTTGTTCTCGAAAAAGCTCGGCGACGTGAAAATCGGCTATTGCGCCCGGTGCGGCAAGGCGTTTTCGCTCGCTCGTCGCCGCGGCGTGCCGAAAAAGTTCTGCAGCGAAGAATGCAAGACGGCCGCGAAAAATGACAAAACCCGTCAACTTCAAATCGATATTCGCCAGGCGTATGCGGAAGGCGACGGCGTGAGCGAAATCGCAACCGCGTTTTTCCCAAAGCAGGCGAGTGGCGTTGCGTGCGATAAAGTTCGCCATATGCTCGCAACGTGGGTTGAGCTCAAGCATGACGTCGACGCCGATATCGCCCAGGGCTCGGGCGATATCGTGAAACGTTGCGTCGCTGAAGGCGTGTTTAATCAAAAATACGTTGAGAGGCGAATGAAGGCCTTGAAGAAGGTAAGGTAGCGGGCGAAACGATGCCTGCGATGCGCCGCATATAAAGCAATGCCGGGTGGCTCGATTGGCCGATCCTCGATTGGGACAATCGACAAATAACGCGATAGGGTCGATTCGGGCCGCCCGGCGTCGGAGCGGTTTGGCGTCGCTCGTCCTTACGCCTTTTCCACGTAGGTGCCCATGCTCATGCGATACGTTGAGGTTTGGAAGGGGCTTTCGAAATACTTTGTGTTCGTCGCGGCCGAAAGCGACATGGTGTTCGACTCGCCGTCGCCCGCCGAAATCGTCGCATACGATTCGCCGCCCGTGAACGTCACCTGGTTTTCGGCGTCGTTGAGCTCGATGCTGAAATTGTCTTTGCCGAATTCGTGCTCAATTGCGCCAGTGAGGTTGCCCGAAAGGTTGACGGGCAGGTAGTACTGGCCCGATGAGCCCTTGGATGTGTCGCCCGAGTACTTCCAATCGAGCGAATACGTGGCTGCGACCTGGCCATTTTCACCATCGCTTGTGAACTCGATCGTCGAATTGGTCGTACCCGATTTGAACATTCCGCTGCCCGTATCGGTGTATTCGAACTTCTTGCCCGCGAAGTTCGTTTTTGTCTGCATGTTGGAAACCGCTGTATCGCCCGTGGGCTTCCAGCGGTCGCCGTCGAAAACGAACGTGCGGGTGTTGGTTGCGGTGTCGGTCGCGAACCAGAACGTATACGAAACGTCCTGCGTGGCGGTAGAGGTGTAAGCGCCGTTGCTGGAATCAAGCGTCGAAGAGAAATTCGATATTTCGTAGTCGTCACTTTCTGAGGCTTCACTTATGCGCCCGACGCCTTGCAGCGGCGTGGTGGTGTTGCCGGTGATGGAAGGCCCAAGAAGGCTGACCCATGTGTCGCCCTGTTTGACGTAGTAGGCCTCGCCTGTGAAATCGGTTTTGAAGAAGTCGTTTTCCATCGATCCCGAAAAATATACATGGCGCGCTTTGTTGCTGCCCGTAATTGCCGCACCGATTTCACCCGTCGATTCGTCTTCCTGCTTGTCGATCTTGAGGTTTTTCAAATCGTAAGGCTGGGCGGTAACGTAGTCGTTTGCCACGATGCCATCAGTTACGGTCGAGCTGTTTTGGAGCGCTTGGCGCACGGTGTCTTCGGGCACGTTGTTCGCCATGTTGAAGCCAACGACGGCCGCTACGATGATGGCCGCCACGGCAGCGATTGCGCCCGCGACAATGCCTTTGCCTTTTTTGGTTGTGAGGAATTGCCCAACGTGCGATGCCGCGTTACTTCCTTGATGCACGCTGAAGGAATTGCCGATTGAGCTGCCGAAATGAGCTGGTTCACCGCATGCGTTCGTCGAGTCGGGCGCTTCAGGCGCGCTGCTTTCCGCATTGTTGGGCGCCGCATGCGGCTCGGTCGTGGACTGCGCGACATCCCCGCTGCCCTCGGTGCTTGTTGTGGTGGCCGCGGTGGCCGACGAAGCGATACTCACGTTCGTTCCGCATGACGCGCAAAAATTCGCATCGTCTGGCAGGTTGCATCCGCAACAGGGACATTTCATGATGGTTCCTTTCGTCGCCGTGTTTCGATGACCCCATAGTAGAAGTAAAGACACCTATGAACAATGGGTATAAACCGGGTAAAAAAATTCGTGAGGAATCGAGACGCTACGCGGGCTTGCGGGGTGGAATTGCTCTATGGCTTGCGCTGCTGTGTTCTGGCGATTTGACATACGCTTTACGTGCGTCTCGCGTCAATCGGTATACTTGAATGCTGCATCACGAAATTCTGAAAGGCGGAATTGCTCTATGAAGTATGCGGTCATCGATGTTGGGTCGAACACGGTGCGCTTGTGCGTCTACGACGTGTTGTGTCCCGAGAAGCGCAAGTTCAAAACCATCATGAACCGCAAAATCATGGCGGGTTTGGCGGCATATATCGTCGATGGGGCGTTTTCCGACGAAGGTATAGCCGAGGCGATTCTGGCAGTAAAAAAATGCATAAAGCGTGCGAGCTATTTGTCGCCCGACCGCATTGACGTGTTCGCGACTGCCGTGCTGCGCAATATCTCAAACAGTGCGCAGGCAATCGCGGCAATCGAGCAGGGCGCGGGCTGCTCGATTTCGCTGCTCTCGAATGCCGATGAGGCGCATTTGGGATTTGTGGGCGCGTCATCGCGCGGTACGTTGGACGATGGCGCCCTTATCGATATTGGCGGTGGTTCGACCGAGATTACCGTTATTGAAAATGGCATCGACGTTGCGCGTACGAGCTTGCCGCAGGGGTCGCTTTCTTCATACAAGCGTTTCGTGGGTGACATTCTGCCCACCCAAAACGAGATTTCGGCCATTCGCGCGAGCGTTCGCAGGCTTATTGCTGTCGACAAAACGGGCGCCTGTACTGGCTCCGCCCAAGAACTCTACGGTGTCGGTGGCTCCATTCGCGCGCTTTCGGAAGTAAACGCATGGGTTGTGCCTGGCGCTTCGAGCGAAGAAATTACGCGCAACGATGTGAATCGCATGTTGCGCGACGTCGTTGAACATCGCCGCGCGTTCATTGACGCGGTTCTGCACGTCTCTCCCGAGCGAATTCACACCATTGTGTGCGGGTTGGCGATTCTTGTCGAGGTCTTCGAGGAACTCGACGGGGAACGCTTGCGTATTTGCGATCGCGGCGTGCGCGAGGGATATTTGATTGAGCGCATGCTTGAAGAGCCGAAGTCGAAATAGCGAAAGAGCTTGCTTATTGCTCGCATGCCATTTCTCTTGAACAGCAAAAGAGCCGACCCGCAGTTCATTGCGCGGGCCGACTCTCTTTATAGAAAGGGGAGACTCGGAAAAATCAATTACTCGATGCCGATGACCTTTTTGGTCTCTTCGGGTGCGGGGAGCTGCTTCTTGGGCACGGTAACCTTCAAGATGCCGTTTTCGAATTTCGCGGAAATGTCGTCTTCGGAAATGTCATCACCAACATAGAAGCTGCGGCTGCAGCTGCCAGTGAAGCGCTCCTTGCGAAGATAGGTACCCTGTTCGTCCTTGTCTTCGGTCTCGGTTTCGGTGTTCGCGCTCACGGTAAGGTAGCCGTCTTGCAACTCGGCGTGAACGTTTTCCTTCTTGAAGCCCGGCAAATCGATGTCAAGCTCGAAAGCCTTCTCGGTTTCCTTGATGTCGGTCTTCATCATGGCCGGTGCGGGCTTTTGGCCTTGCGGACGGTTTCCGAAGAATCCCATGTCCCAAGGGTCGCTCAAAAAGTCGCTCAAGAAATCGTTCCTACGTGCAGGTACCAACATCATGACTCACTGCCTTTCTCGTACGGGGCCATCGCCTCGCTCTTTCTTTTGACAATTTGCAGTATAGGAGCTTTTTAGCACTCTGCAAGTGAGAGTGCTAAATGCCGCCGTTTCGTTACCTTGGTAACATCCTCGGCTGCGCGGGCGTGCGTTTTTTGCTTGGGCGTGGGGTGTGTTTCGGCTTGGGCGCGGGGGCGCCGATGCGCTCGCGCGCCCGCATCGGCGGGCTGGTTCTTGTAGGCGGAAGATGCTCGTTTTTTGAGATTCGCTGGTTTGCGCGCTTCGGCTTTGACTGATCCGTGTTGCTCAGGTTTGACGCGGCCCTCTGTGCATGTATTGGCTAGCGAAATGCTCGTTTGACATGCGGCTTGAACACGAAGTCTGCTATCGTGAGCGGGTTGCAATTCAGAAAGGGGCCCTTATGGCCGAAAACACTACATCGCGAGACTCGTTCAGCGGCAAAACCGCATTCATTATTTCCTGCATTGGCTCGGCGGTGGGCCTTTCGGGCATTTGGCTGTTCCCGTATCGCGTATCCCAATACGGCGGCGCGGCGTTCCTGATTCCCTATTTGTTCTTTGTCGTGGTGCTGGGCATTACGGGCGTCATTGGCGAAATGGCGTTCGGCCGTGCCATGGGAACGGGCCCTATGGGCGCGTTTTCGAAGGCGCTCGAAATGCGCGGCGTGAAAAACGGTGACAAAATCGGCCGTGTTATTGGCATTATTCCCGTGCTGGGCGCGCTCGGCATTGCCATTGGCTATGCCGTGGTCATCGGCTGGTTCATCAAATACCTTATCGAGGCTGCGTGCGGAACGCTGGTGACGCAGCCCGATATGGCAGCGTTCTTTGGCTCGATCGCCGGGCCGTTTGGCAGCGTTGGATACCATGTGGCGGCGCTTGCCATTACGCTTGCCGTTATGGCGTTCGGTGTGTCGCGCGGCATTGAGCGACTGAATAAAATCATGATGCCCATTTTCTTTATTCTGTTCTGCGTGCTGCTCGTTCGCGTTGCCATGCTGCCGGGCGCGCTCGACGGGTATGCCTATTTGTTTGTGCCCCATTGGGAGGCGCTCGCGAATCCGCAAACGTGGGTTTTGGCTCTTGGCCAAGCGTTCTTTGGGTTGTCGCTCGCAGGTAGCGGCACGCTGGTGTATGGCAGCTATTTGAAGAACGACGTCGATGTCGTGTCGTCGGCAAAAAACGTGGTGCTGTTTTCGACGCTCGCCGCGGTGCTTTCCGCCATGGTGGTTATTCCTGCGGTGTTCGCGCTTGGCGTCGACCCTCTTTCGGGCCCGCCGTTGCTCTTCATCACACTGCCCCAGGTGTTTGCCGATATGCCGTTCGGCGGCCTGTTCTGCTTCTTGTTCTTCTTGGCGGTGGCGTGCGCTGCGCTTACGAGCTTGGTGAATTTGTTCGAACCGCCCATCGAGGCGCTGCAGAGCCAACTGAACATGCCGCGCTGGGCTGCGGTTCTCGTCGTGTTCGTCGTGGCGCTTGGCGTAGGCGTGTTTATCGAAGACGGCAACGCCGTGGGGGCGTGGATGGATTTCGTTTCGATTTATGCGATTCCGCTGGGCGCGTTGTGCGCGGCGATCATGTTCTTCTGGGTGTGCCCGAAGGGTTTCGCAAAGGCTCAAGCGCAGCTCGGTCGCAAAAAGCCTTTGGGAGCATGGTTTGAGCCCATGGCGCGCTATGTATTCGTGGGACTTACGGCACTCGTGATTGTGCTCGGTATCGCGCTCGGTGGTATTGGATAATAGTCTTTTTTAGAAACTATATATCGTAAATAAAGTTTTTACGAAGTGTGCACCCTGTTCTGGTTTTGTCGCATGAAGGCATCGAGCCAAAACTCGCGACCAGGCATTTTCGTGTGAATCTTGACGCGTCTTTTCGTGAACCGCAATCTAGGGTACGCACTTCGTCGATAGTTACTTTGAGAAACCTTATTTTATAAACCAAACTAAAAATGTTGGTTGCTATCGCGCTTTCGGTCGAATCGGTTAGACGAATATGCCTTCGCTGCCCGCGATTACGCTGGCATGGCGGTAAGCGTAGCTCTGTTTACGGTAGCGATTGCGGTGACGTTCTTCATCTTATAGTATCGATAAGAAACTAATAGAGAATGTGATGCGCCGTGACGAATCCAAGTGCTGCGGCGCCCAGTGTGCACGCATAGGTCGCGGCCACATACGCAACGCCCAAAGCGCGATCTCCGCCAAGTATCAGGTCGACAGCTTCGCAATTCATGGTCGAAAGCGTGGAGAAGCCGCCAAGAAAGCCCATGGTCAGTGCCGTATAAAAGGTTTGATTTGTGGCCGTGGAGCTTGCAAGGGCAGCACCCGCAATGGTGCAGGCGCACAGGTTGATGAAGAAAGTGGGCCAGGGAAACGCGCTTTTGAAAATCAGCTTCATGAAGGTTGAGGCTTTATGGCGGCACAGCGCACCGAGTGCGCCGCCGAGGCCTACCGCCAAAAATGAGAGTACGCTCATCGCGCAGCACCTACTTCCGTCTTACGGGCGCGATGCGCTTCGAGCGCGCGCGACGCGCGGTGTCCGGCGAGTGCCGCAATGAACGTTGTCGCGATGGTCGCGGCCATGTATGTTGCGAAAATCTCGTAACGCCCTGCTTGCAAAAATGCGAGGCATTCGGTCGAGAACGCGGAAATGGTGGTAAATGCGCCCACAAGTCCAATGCCCATCGATTTTACAAGGGGCGCGGGTAGCTGCGTGCGCCGACCAACATATTGGTTGATGATTTCTAAAGTAAAGCAGCCGAAGATATTCACGATGAGCGTGGCTGCGGGAAAGCCCCCTTGCGCAGGCAGGGCAACTTCAAGGGCATAGCGAAGGGAAGCGCCCAGAAAACCCATGAGCAGAACGAGCGGCGTGAGTGCGTGGGGGTCGGAAAGCGCATGCCTCGCTGCAAGCGCGAAATGCGAATTGTGTTCATGCGTATTCATGTGGCCCCTTTCAACGGCGAGAGTATAGCGCAACGGCGAAGCACGGGCGTCGATTGAACGACCAATCTTTTCGCCCTTCGGTCTTTCCGAGGCTCCACGATTCGCCTTTGCTGGGCGCGGAGAGTCCGTGGGTTTTTTGTTGCGCAGAAGGTGAAGGGCTCGTCCCTTTGTCGGCTCGGGTATACTGGGCACGTTCCAAATGCCTTGGATGGGCTTGGGCGGCGCCATGTTCCGAACCTGGTCAGGTCGGGGACGAAGCAGCCATAAGGGGCCTCTGGCGAGCGCCCACGCCTATCCAAGGCATTGGCATGTTCTGAGGGGCCATATGGCCCCTCTTTTTGCAAAATCGGGGTAACGTTTCTCGGAAACGAAGCGGCTTCAAGCTATCGTTCTTTGAAGTTATCCCAGATGAAAGGTCATTCGTGAACGTCATTCAATTCTTTTTGAACTTGCTTTCCGACCCGCGAGGCGCCATTGCTGGCTGGATCATTTCGCTCGGTGCGGTATGGGTCTATACGCCGCTGTTCTTTATCGTGTTCATTGAAACGGGCCTGGTATTCTTCCCGTTTTTGCCGGGCGACTCGCTCCTATTCGCGGCGGGCGTGTTTTCCGCCGACGGCGGCGGCTTGAATATTTGGGCCACGCTCATCGTGTTCTATGTGGCTGCCATTCTGGGCAACACGTCGAACTACTGGATCGCTCGCTTCTTCGGCGCACGCATTATCGATTCTGGCAAAATCAAGGCACTCACGCCCGAGCGCATGGCCAAGCTTGATCACTTTTTCGCGAAATACGGCGGCCTTACCATCGTCATTACGCGTTTCATGCCATTCTTCCGCACGTTTGCGCCGTTCATCGCGGGCACGGGCCACATGAATTTCGGTAAGTTCACCCTGTTCAACGCCATTGGCGGCATTTCGTGGGTAAGTCTGTTCGTGCTTGTGGGCTACTTCTTCGGCGGCATTCCGTTTGTGCAGGACCACTTCGAGGTTATCGTTTTGGGCATTGTCGCGGTGTCGGTGGCGCCTGCGTTTATCGGCGCGGTGAAGGCGGCGATGAGTTCGAAGAAGAGCGACAAAACGAAGAACGCCAAGCACGCGAAATAATGCCGCCTTGTCGCACCGTATTTCAAACATGCGAAATAATGCGACTTGCCTGAACCGTACCTCCATATACCTATATATATTGAAAGTTGAAAGGCGCGCTCCTCGGGGCGCGTCTTTTGTATCGGAAGGGTGTGGGCGGGCGCGCGTTTCTGCCGTGGGCGCTTCTTCTTGGGGCATGCCGCTCGCGAAAGCGCGTTCCGAAGTCTTGGGCTAAGGTAAAAAATAAATTTACCCGCTTAAAATCTTTTAACCCTGCTGCTCGTAGTTCCTATACTGTGGACAAAGGAAACGGCGAAGGAAAGGCGGAAACGCACATGAGCGTTGCGAAAAATGCGCTGCACACACGCGGCTTTGCGGCTGCTGGCATTTCTGTTGCATGCATGCTCGCTGCGGCCTGCTTGACTGCGGGAGTGACGTGTGGTCAAACGGCATATGCTTCTGAAATGGAGTCCCAATCACGGGCGGCAAGCGCGCAGGGTGCGCAAGATGCCAGCTATTTGTATGCGGTGCGAGATTCCGAAACGAATAAATGGGGCTTCGTCGATGCGGCGGGGACGCAAGTGATTCCGTGCCAGTTCGAGTCGCTTGGAAGTTTGCCGGGGCAATCGCCCAGTCTTGTGACGACGTATTCGCCGAACAACGGGACAAAGTCCTATTTCCCCGATTTTGGATGCACCTATGATTTGCCGGGCGGCGTAATGAACGATGACCCGTTCCCTGCGCAAGACCCCGATACCGAAAAATGGGGTTATATCGACAAGTCGGGCGAATGGGTTATCGAGCCTGAATACGAGCAAGCGCGCATGTTCAGCGATGGGCTTGGCCTGGTGTACTCCGCGGATAAGGGCGCAAGTTTCGTAAATGCCCAAGGCGAACTTGTGGCGAGCGGTTACATTGCCGCCACGTCGTTCAGCGACGGCGTTGCGTTTGTTTCGGGTAAGCTCGACGACGGGAAAAACGGCATCAAACACAATAATTCCTATGCTGCGATTGATAAGAACGGTGCGTGGACGCTCGACTCAGCGAAAAGCTCTACCGAAACCGATCGCTATTGTTATATGCAGCCCATCTTCTTCCACGATGGCGTGGGCTTCGAGGGCGTCAAAGATGGTAAGGCTATCTACATTGACAGCAAAGGCAACGAAGCGCTCAGCGTGAGTTCTGGCCACGATGGTGTGGGCATTGCTGCCGCGGGGCCTTTTTATGACGGATATGCCACTATAAGGTTGCAGGGCAACGACATGTGGGCCGAAGCAGGTTACACTGGCATGGATGGCACCACGGCATATGGTCTTATCGACAAAACGGGCGCCCTCGTGAAAGACCCGACAGCGAAGTCTACGCAATGGGCAACGCTTGTCGACTTGTGGGGCGGTATCAACCACGCGGGCGGCGGAATGGTTGCTGCGCAGGATTCGGTTTCGGGCCTGTGGGGTTACCTTGATGCGAAATCGGGCGAATGGAAGATTCAGCCGCGCTTCTCGGACGCCAAGCCGTTTGCCGATGGCATGGCATATGCAGAAGACTTCGCGACAGGCGATTGGGGCATTATCGACAATTCCGGTACGTGGACGGCTGTTCCTCGTTTGGATAACTTCAATTCCGATGATCAATCCCTTGTTGCCGCAGGTGGCCTTGTGTACGGTACCGCCGAGGCGGTGGGCGGTGCCGCGCCCGTTACTTCAGAAGGCTGGATGAATGCCCAGGGTCTTTGGGTTGCGTCGTGGAAGTTGTGATGCAAATGAAGCGTTTGAAAATGAACCATGCCTCATGGCTGCGTGCCACTGTTGCGATTGCGTTTGCGGCCTGCGCGCTTGCTGCCCTTGCTGGCTGCGCTTCTCCGAAGGTGGAAGTTGAACAGTCGCAGGTGCAAAGCGATTTCGAGGCGACCGAGGAATCCTTGGTTTCCGATGGCGTTTTGGTGCAAAGCCCTTACGTTGACAACGACGATTACGCGCTTACTGCGTTCGATGTTTCCGATTCCCACGTGGCTGACGACGGCGCGAATGTGTTCAATGCCAAGGCGACGTTTGAGAACGGCGCCTTCCGCACCACGATGGACGTTGTGGCAACCTATGCGAAAGACGGCGATTCCTATGTGCCGAACTTCGAGACATCGAACGCTTCGACGAAGGCCACCTCGGGTATCGTATATGACCCCCAGGGCACGTTGAGCTTGTCTGATTTGAAAAATATTCAAGGCATCGATTTTGACGAAGAGGCCCAAACGTGCACCGTTTCGGTGGCGTACGAGCCCGAATGGTTTGAAAGCGTGCAGGGCGATGTGAAGTACGTTTATCGCTTCGATGGCGCGTCGTGGGCGCCCGATGCGAGCGCAGGCAGCTCTGCCGCCGTGAGCTACAGCCCACTCGTAGCGACGTATGATCAGTTCGATGCCGATACCGACAAGGGCGGCTGCCTTACTAAGATCGACATCGTGAGCCTTGATGAGAAAACGGGCGAAGTAACCGCGAACGTCACTTGGACGCGCGGCAAGCATTCCAACCATGCCGCCGCTGCCGCTCTGCGAAGCGTTACCGACGATACCGATGTCACGATCGATGCCACCGTGAAAGGCACACTGTATTCTGCACCCACCGAAGCGGGCACGCATCGTGTGACGGCAACGCTTACGGGCACGGCCTCAAACGGCAAACCGATGGTCGTAGGCATATTTGCTGACGCCGAGAATGGGATGATTGCCTACAACGCATCGGTGCAGACCGACGGTGCGTCCTATATTTGCGGCGACGTTATCTCGAAGAAAATCTAGCGAGCGAGCTTCTATCAATACGGCGAACTCTTTCAGAAGCGTCCGGCAACCCCGGGCGCTTCTTCTATAATAGGGCGGAATGCACAAGGCGCCGCGAGCGCCGCACACGAATGCGAAGGACCTACGCGATGTCGGAAGCCTTATACCGCAAATACCGCCCGCAAACGTTTGAAGACGTGGTGGGCCAAACCCATATCGAGCGCACGCTCAAAAACGCCATCGAGCAAGACAAAGTAGGCCACGCCTACATGTTCTGCGGCCCCCGCGGCACGGGCAAAACCACGACGGCGCGTCTGCTCGCCAAGGCGCTTTTGTGCGAGAAGGGGCCCACGCCCGCTCCTGATGGCACGTGCGAACAGTGCCTCGCCATTGCCGAGGGCAACCATCCCGATGTCTACGAGCTCGACGCAGCAAGCCGCACGGGTGTCGATAATGTGCGCGAGGAAATTATCGGTCGCGTTCAATATGCTCCCACGCGCGGGCGCTACAAGGTCTATATCATCGACGAGGTTCACATGCTCTCGATCGCGGCGTTTAACGCGCTGCTGAAAACGCTCGAAGAACCCCCGAGCCACGTGGTGTTCATCATGTGCACCACCGATCCTCAAAAAGTTCCCGAAACCATTCAATCGCGCTGTCAGCGCTTTGATTTCCACCGTCTGAGCAACGAGGAAATCATCGCCCGTCTTGGTGCTGTGTGCACGGCGGAAGACGTGCAGTTCGAAGGCGACGCCCTCGATTTGGTGGCGCATCGCGCCCAGGGCGGAATGCGCGATGCGCTTACCATGCTCGAACAGCTTATCGCGTTCGGCGACGGCAACGTGACCATGGAAGTTGCCAACGATGTTCTGGGCTCGCTCGACGTCGACGACATGAGTGGCATTGTTCGATCGATTGCCACGCGTGATGCGGCGGCGTGCTTCACCTGGGTTTCCGAATATGTGGAAACGGGTGCCGACTTGGCTCGATTTGTGCGCGACTTGGCCGCGTACGTGCGCGATTTGTATGTGCTGTCGCTCACCGATGGGGCGGTTGCCGTGAACGCGCCGCAAAGCTCGCTGCCGCGCATGTCGGGCGAGGCTCAAATGTTTGGAATCGATCGCCTCGCGTATATCTTGCGCGTGCTGGGCGATTTGAATACGGAATTGCGCACGTCGACCAATCCGCGCCTGTCGTTTGAGATTGGCCTCACGCGCATGGTGCGCCCGCAAAGCGACCTTACGCTTGAATCGCTCGCTGCGCGCGTCGAAGTGCTCGAGCGCGCGCTGGCGCAGGGTGCGGCTGCAGCACCTGCTGCAGCTCAGCCTGCCGCCATGGCGCAGCAGCCGGCGAGCGTTCCTCCCGCGGCGAATGCAGGGTATAGACAGCCCGTTGCGGCTCCCGCTGTAGCCGCTCAGCCCGCAGTGGCCCCGTCGCCCGCCCAAGTTCAACCTACGGCAGCCCAGCCTGCCGCGCTGGCGTCGCCTGCCCAAGCTAGCCAATTCCAGCGTTCCATGCCGCGACCTGCGCAAACGCAGTCGGCGGCGCAGCCTGCTTCGCAGGGTGCTGCCATGGTTGACAAGGCAGCGGAATTTCGCGCCCAGCTCGAGCGTCGCCGCGCCCAACGTACGGCTGTTCCTCAAGCTCAGCCGCAGTCGCAAGGCTTTGCTCCGCAGGCTCAAGCTGCGGCACCAGCCGCTTCTCCTGTTGCCGCCGCTTCCGTCGCGGCGACCCCCACTGCGCCCGCCGCTGTTTCTGCTGCTCCCGCCGTTGCGTCGAGCGACGTGAAGGCGAAACTTTCCAACCCGGCCGCCCTGCAGCGCGGATGGCAAACCGCGCTTGCCGATTTGAAGCGCCAGCGAGCCGCTTATGGCGCGCTGCTGCTTTCGGCGCGTATCGTGGCCGAGCCTGATGCGTCGGGAATTACCATCGAATTTTCGCCCGAGAATTCGTTCGCGTTTTCTGCCGCTCAGAAACCTGACATTACCGCCGCAATCGAGTCGGCGCTTTCCTCGTCATTCGGCGGCCCTGTTCCGTTCCGCGTGACTCAGGGCTCTGCGGCCGGTGGCGCTGCTCCCGTCGCATCTGCGTCCGCGCCGGCGCCCGCTGCTCCGGCTGCTGTGCACCGCGCTCAGCAATCGGTTCGAGCCCAGGCGCCTTCGGCCGGTCCTTCGCGCCAAGCGCCGCAGGCCGTCGCCGCACCGCCGTGGGAAGATGACGTGGTGCCGTACACCGACGCCGATATCGCTGCCTACATGCCTGAAGGGGAGCAGCCACCTTTTACTGAACCTGATGCGAGCCTAACCGTTGGGGCGCCGTCGCATCGGGAAGCCGCGTCCCAACCTGGCGAGCCTGCCGCCTTCGCGAAACCTGCGAAAGACAATCCCTTTGCAGGAAGGAAAATGCCTGAAGGCATTGGAAGGGGAGTGCCAGCGCAGCCCGAGGCGACGGCTCAGGCAACCGAGCCAACCGTTTCTTCGAGCGCTGGTCAGGTGCCGAAGACCGCGCCTGAAAGTGCGCCCGCGAAGAAGCGCAAAACTGCTGCCGACAAGCTCGCCGAGGCGGTTGCGGAATTCGGCGATGCGATGCTCGTGGTGGGCCCCGATCCGGTTGACCCGTTCCCTGTGGCGCTGGAGCTTGGCTTCGATTCTGCCCCTGACCCGAAGAAAAAGGCTAAGGGCATGGTGAAGCCCAAAGGCTGGCCAATGCCTCAAGATGCGAAGCTGCTCGAGGGCCGCGACTTTGATGCATTGCGCGAGGGCTGTGACGGTGGACAAGAAGGGGAGGGACAAGGGTCTTCTTCCGACAGCTTGTCTTCGGGCCAATCCGTTCAGCCCGCGCCCGTTGCAGCGGCGGAGGCTGAGTCGCAGCTTGCGTCGGTCGCGGAACCTGAGTTTCCCGCTGAACCGCCCGCGCCCATTCCAGCGCCGCCTTCGCGTCCGAACCCGTTTGCGAATCGCGCGATGCCGCAGGGCATCGGTGGCGGGCAGGGCTCCCGCGAGCCCGCCGAATACGCGGGTGCATCCGCTGGAGCTTCGGGTGAAATGTCGGTCGAGGAGATTTTCGCGTCATTCGGCGTGAATATGAACAAGGTTACAGAAGAGCGATGACCTTGCGCGAAACCTTTCCCAAGCGAATGCGTTCGCGCGGAATATGGTAGGCTTTCAAGCTAGTGTGAAATCGCCGCGGCAGCGTGGCGTGTATCAAAAGGAGAAACGTTCATGGATATGAAGCAAATGATGCGCCAGGCGCAGAAGATGCAGGCCGAGCTTGCGAAGGCCCAGGAAGAAATCAAAACGATGACCGCCGAGGCCACCGCCGGCGGCGGCATGGTGAAGGTTGTCGCCCAGGGCGATATGACGGTGCAGTCCATCACCATCGATCCCGCCGCGATCGACCCTGAAGATGCTGATATGCTGCAGGACATGGTGTGCGCCGCTGTGAACGAGGCTCTGCGCGCTGTTTCCGCCCAGGGTTCCGCTCGCATTGGCCAGGCCACGGGCGGCATGAATATCCCCGGCTTGATGTAAGCGGGCGTTATTCGTGGAATCGGCTCCGGCCATCCAAAAGCTGCTCGATGAGCTTGAGCGCATGCCGGGCGTAGGCCCCAAAAGCGCTCAGCGTATCGCGTACTGGCTGCTCAATTCTCCGCGCGACTCCGCGTTGCGCCTCGCTGACGCGATCGTCGAAGTGAAAGATGCGGTGCATTTTTGCTCTCGATGCTTCAATTACGCGGAAGGCGATGTGTGCGAGGTGTGCGCCTCGGCGAGCCGCGATGCCTCTACGATATGCGTCGTGAGCGAGCCTCGCGACGCATCGGCGATTGAGCGAACTGCAGCGTATTCGGGCCTCTATCACGTGCTTGGCGGCGCCCTTTCCCCCATGGACGGTGTTGGCCCCGATGACTTGCGCATAACCGAGCTTATGGCGCGGCTGTCTGACGAGGGCGTGGCCGAGGTGGTGCTCGCCACCAATCCCAATGTGGAGGGCGAGACGACCGCGGCGTATTTGGCGCGCCTTATCAAGCCGCTCGGCATTAAAGTCACGCGCCTTGCAAGCGGTCTGCCCGTTGGCGGCGATCTTGAGTTTGCCGACGAGGTGACGCTCGGCCGAGCCATTGAAAGCCGTCGCACGCTGTAGCGCAGCATCGAAGCAGCGCATTTATAGATGCACGAACAGAAAGCCTTTGCGGTGTGAAGCCGCGAAGGCTTTCTTGTATTCTGCGACCCGTTCAGGCTTATAGGACAAATAATGTGTCTGATTTTGGGCGTTGGCGCAGGCCAGCGCCC
>OKRW01001527.1_pt1 | contig 19455 bp, 20 predicted proteins | sample 1601151 | NCBI WGS metagenome assembly OKRW01 (sample SAMEA3541471, study PRJEB24748) | human gut metagenome | biome: human gut; feature: human-associated habitat; material: faeces | place: China | collected 2012 | reverse complement strand
CCCTGGTCAAGGATACCCGCACCGGCTACGAGACCAGCAACGTCAACGCCGTCATGGACGGCGACTTAGACGGCTTCATCAACGCCTACCTCACCGCCATGGCCACCGGCAACTGGGCCACGAAATAACCCACCCAGACCAAACAAGCTCCCGCTTCGATGTGTGATCTCGAAGCGGGAGCTTTTCAATTTGCAATGCTATTTTTTAGAATACTCGCCCAGTTGCTCTTTCCATAGAGAAAGCGAATCACATAGATCATCTCTCTGGCATCGTCAATCAGATAAAAGGCGATATAATTCTTGATGCGCAGGAAGCGAATTCCCCAGGCCGCCAATATCTCATCTCTTGCCAGCGGATAGCGGGCAGGGAAAACAGCCAGGTCATTGACCTGTTGGAGAAACGCTTCCAAAAGTTCATCTGCGGCCTTGGGATTTTTTAATACCTGGTCAATATAGTCTGTGGCATTGGCCACGTCCCGCTCGGCCGCTGTGGTGATGTGGACAGAATAGGTCATTCCTTCCGCTCCCTCCGGGTGCGGAGGTCTGCCATCGCCTCAGCAAAGGGGCGGGTATTCCCCTCCTTTACGTCCTGCATCCCTTCCATGAGCTGATGGTAAAGGTCAAAGCGCCCCATCATCTGCTCATAGACCTCAATACTCATCACAGCCAGGTCCCCCTTTCCGTTCTTGGTGATAAAGACCGGCTCTGCGTAATCATGGCAGAAGGAGGAAATTTCACTGTATTTATTGCGCAGGTCCGCGCTGGATCGAATGTTCGGCATCGTCTGCACCTCCTTGAAGATACCAAAATTATATACGAATTTTTGTATCTATGCAAGAAAAATCCGTCTCTTCTCCCACAAATTTTACAAGTTAGGGATTGACAACCTATTTTTTCCGCGCTATACTATCTGTGATTTCCAAGCAGGCATCGTTTGGCGGGCCTGCATGAGCGAAGGAGGGAGTTCCATGACAAAGCGCAACCGTTTTCTGACCACGCTGCTGACCATCGCCGTGGCCTTTGTCATGCTGACCTCCGTGGCCTATATTGCCAAGGAATCCCACCACGACTGCGTGGGGGACAACTGCGCCATCTGCCACCAGCTCAACGCCTGCCAGCATTTCTTGAAGGACCTGGGCTTCGGCGGCGCTGCCGCGGCCGCAGTTCTTTCCCTGACCTGGTTCCTGCTGGAGCGCGTCAGAACGTATGTGGTTCGTACCCCGTCCCTGACGCTGGTCTCTCTGAAAGTTAAACTCTCCAATTAAGCATAAGTCGTATCAACAAGGGTGTTGGTCTGCCTCATTCCAGTTCATCTGGGGCAGGCTTTTGCGGCGTTCCCGCTGCCCTTGTCTTTTTGCGCCCATTTTTTGCTTTTTATGCTTATTTTGGAGGTTACTTCCTATGAAAAAAATCATTGCTCTGGTTCTCGTTCTGGCCCTCGCCGTCTCCCTGCTGGCGGCCTGCGGCCAGGAAAACACCATCGGCGAAGCGAACGCTGCCGCCTCTCAGGACGATGGCAAGCTCCGCATCGTCACCACCATCTTCCCCGAATACGACTGGGTCCGCGAGATCTTAGGCGACCAGGCCGACCGCGCAGACCTCACCATGCTCCTGGACAACGGCGTAGACCTGCACAGCTACCAGCCCACCGCCGACGACATCGCCAAGATCGCCGACTGCGACCTCTTCCTCTACGTCGGCGGCGAGTCCGACGAGTGGGTGGAGGACGCCCTGAAAGAATCCGCCAACCCCGACCAGAAGGTCATTAACCTCATGGAGGTACTGGGTGGCACCACCAAAACTGAGGAAGCCATGCCTGGTATGCAGGCAGAAGAGGGCCATAACCACGGCTATTCTCACTTTGCGGACAGCGATGTGCAGGATCGTACCCTGTCCGACTGGACGGGTGACTGGCAGTCCGTTTACCCCTACCTGGAAGACGGTACTCTGGATCAAGTCATGGAACGCAAAGCAGAAAACGGCGATAAGACTGCCGAAGAATATCGTTCCTACTATGAGACCGGCTACAAGACCGACGTGGAAAAGATCGTCATTGATGGCGACGCCGGTACCATGGAGTTCGTGAAAAACGGGGTTTCCAGCAAAGCGACTTACCAGTACAAGGGCTATCAGATCTACGACTATGAATCCGGCAACCGCGGCGTGCGTTACTTCTTTGAGGCCACCAGCGGTGACTCCGGTGCCCCCAAGTATGTTCAGTTCAGTGACCACGGCATTGCCCCTGGTAAAGCGGAGCACTTCCACATCTACGCTGGCAACGGCGGTTTTGATGCCCTGTCCGAAGAGATGGAGAACTGGCCGACCTATTACCCCTCCGACATGACCGGCGACGAGATCGCAGAGGATATGCTGGAGCATGAAGAAAAGGAGTACGACGAGCACGTCTGGCTGTCGCTGCGCAATGCGGAAACGCTCTGCACTGCCATCACCAACGCCCTGGGCGAGCTGGACCCCGACCACAAGGACGTCTATACCGCCAACGCCTCCACCTATCTGCAAAAGCTGGACCAGCTGGACCAGAGCTATCAGCAGGCCGTGGATTCCGCCGCCCGAAAGACCGTGCTCTTCGGCGACCGCTTCCCCTTCCGCTATCTGGTGGATGATTACGGCCTGACCTATTACGCCGCCTTCGCCGGCTGCTCCGCTGAGAGTGAGGCCAGCTTTGAGACCGTCTCCTTCCTGGCCAAGAAAGTGGACGAGCTGGCCCTGCCCTGCGTGCTGACCATCGAGGGCACCCAGCACAAGATCGCCGAGACCATCGTGCAGAACACCAAGAAGAAGGATCAGAAGGTTTTGACCATGGACTCCATGCAGGCCACGACCTCTGATGACGTGAAGGCCGGCACGACCTACCTCTCGGTCATGGAGAAAAATCTCAGCGTGCTGAAAGAAGCACTGAACTAAGGGGGTGAGATCATGGCTCAGCTCACCTGCCAAGCCCTTTCCGTTGGATATGAGGGAAAGGCCGTGCTGCAAGATTTGAATTTCTCCGTCCGTTCCGGCGATTACCTCTGCATCGTGGGGGAAAACGGCGCTGGAAAAAGTACGCTCATGAAAACGATTCTCGGCCTCCAGCCGCCCATCCGGGGCAAGGTCCTGACAGGCGACGGGCTGAGACCCAACGAGATCGGCTATCTGCCGCAGCAGACCCAGGTCCAAAAGGACTTCCCTGCCTCCGTATGGGAGATCGTGCTCTCCGGCTGCCAGGGGCGCTGCGGCAGACGCCCCTTTTACCGCCGGGCGGAGAAGCGTCTGGCGGAACATACCCTGGAAAAGCTGCACATCGCGCCCCTGGCCCGGCGCTGCTACCGGGAGCTGTCCGGCGGCCAGCAGCAGCGGGTCTTGCTGGCCCGCGCCCTGTGCGCCACCCGCTCCATGCTGCTGTTGGATGAGCCGACTGCGGGGCTGGACCCCAAGGCCACGGCGGAGCTGTACCAGCTCATCGCCCGGCTGAACCACCAGGACGGCATCACCATCCTCATGATCTCCCACGATCTGACAGCCGCCCTCGATGCAGCCAGCCACATCCTGCACATCGGGCAGACGGTCTTTTTCGGCACGGTAGACGCCTACCGAACCAGCCCTGAGGGGCGGCTTTTCGCCGCCCGGAAGGGGGGTGCGGCTCAATGAACGCTCTGGCAGAAAAGTTGGTCCTGTACTGGGCCTATCCCTTCGTCCGCTACGCCCTGGTGGTGGGGCTGCTGGTGGCGCTGTGCTCCTCCCTGCTGGGGGTGACGCTGGTGCTCAAACGCTTCTCTTTCATCGGGGACGGTCTGTCCCATGTGGCCTTTGGCGGGATGGCCGTGGCCGCCGTGCTGGGCATGACGGATGACATGCCCCTGACCCTGGGCATCACGACGGTCTGTGCCATTCTCCTGCTCCGCACCGGGAACAACACGAAGATCAAAGGCGACGCCGCCGTTGCCATGCTCTCGGTGGGGGCGCTGGCCGTGGGCTATCTGCTGATGAACCTCTTCACCCCCTCTTCCAACCTCTCCGGGGACGTGTGCAGCACGCTCTTTGGCTCCACGTCCATTCTGACCTTGACCCTGCGGGAGGTCTGGCTGTGCGCCGGGCTGTCCCTGGTGGTCGTGGTCCTGTTCGTTTTGTGGTATCATAAAGTGTTTGCCGTGACCTTCGATGAGGACTTTGCCAGGGCCGTGGGGACCAAGACCCAGCGGTACAATCTCTTCCTGGCCATCGTCATTGCCGTGGTCATCGTGCTGGCCATGAACCTGGTCGGCTCCCTGCTCATCTCCGCCTTGGTCATCTTCCCGGCCCTGTCTGCCATGCGGCTGTACAAGACGTTTCTCTCGGTAACGGTCTGCTCGGCGGTGGTGTCCGTCTGCTGTGCCGGGTTCGGCATCCTGCTGGCGATCCTGGCCGGGACGCCCGTTGGCTCTACCATCGTGGCCGTGGACATTCTGGTCTTTCTGGTCTTCTGCGTCCTGGGTCGTTTGTTGGGAGGTGGTCGGGCATGAAACCGGTTTTCTCCCTTTTGCTTCTGCTGTCTCTTCTCCTTTCCCTGGCAGCTTGCGGTGGTGCCTCTGCCCCGACACCGCCGCAAACAGCCCCGGAACAGGCAGCCCAGACAGCTCCTGCGCCGGAAGAGACTCCGCTCTCTTCTACTCCGGGGATCGACATAGACCTCTCTGCCCTGAGCCGCACCATGGTCTACTCCGAGGTCTACAACATGATGATGACCCCCGAAAATTATATTGGAAAAGTCGTTCGGATGCACGGGCTTTGCAGTACCTTCGAGTCCGTGGCCGTGGACGGACAGGAGGCCAGAGTCTACTATACCTGCATCATTTTTGACGCCACCGCCTGCTGTTCCCAGGGCATCGAGTTCGTCCTGGCCGGAGACGCCGGGGCGGAAGCCTATCCTCCGGTGGACACAGAGATCACCGTCACCGGGACCTTCCAGACCTACGACGAAAACGGCATTTTGTACTGCCATCTGGTGGACGCGACCCTGGAATAAGACCATTTCGGCAAAAAACGCGGCTTTTCCAAAAAATCCGTCGGAACGCCTTGACTTTCCATCTTTTTGGTGTTAAAGTTTGAAAGCACTAAAGTTATCCCGAACGGAGGTATCCCTGTGAAAATCGCGCTTCTTGTGATCTACTTCGCAGTCATGGTGGGCATCGGCATTTACTGCCGCAAGCACACCACAGACGTGAACGGCTTTGTGTTGGGTGGCCGGTCGGTCGGCCCGTGGCTGACGGCCTTTGCCTACGGCACCTCGTACTTCTCCGCCGTGGTCTTTGTGGGCTACGCGGGCCAGTTTGGCTGGAAGTACGGCGTGGCCGCCACTTGGGCGGGCATCGGCAACGCCATTCTTGGCTCCTTGGTGGCCTGGGTCGTGCTGGGTCGGCGGACCCGCATCATGACCCAGCATTTTAACTCCGCCACCATGCCCCAGTTCTTCGGCCAGCGGTTCCAGAGCAAGTCCCTGAAGATCGGTGCGTCCATCATCGTCTTCGTCTTCCTCATCCCCTACACGGCCTCCCTGTTTAACGGCCTCTCCCGTCTCTTCGGCATGGCGTTTCACATCGACTACACCGTTTGTATCATCTTAATGGGCATTTTGACCGGCATCTACGTCATCGCCGGCGGCTACATGGCCACAGCCATCAATGACTTCGTCCAGGGCTGCGTCATGCTGGTGGGCATCGTCGCCGTCATTGCCGCCGTGCTCCACAGCCAGGGCGGCTTTGCGGAAGCCCTGCACAGCATGGCTGCCGTCTCTGATCCTGAGGCGCTCAACGGCACCGTCCCCGGTATCTACGCCTCCTTCTTCGGCCCGGACCCCATCAACCTCCTGGGCGTGGTGGTCCTGACCAGTTTGGGCACCTGGGGCCTGCCCCAGATGGTCCAGAAGTTCTACGCCATCAAGTCGGAGGAAGCCATCCACAAGGGGACCATCATCTCCACCCTCTTCGCCCTGGTCATCTCCGGCGGCTGCTACTTCCTGGGCGGCTTCGGCCGGCTGTTCTCCGACAAGCTGGACATTGCCGCCGACGGCTACGACGCCATCATCCCCACCATGCTCTCCGGCCTGCCGGATATCCTCATCGCCGTGGTGGTGGTCCTGGTCCTGTCCGCCTCCATGTCCACCCTGTCCTCCCTGGTCATCGCGTCCTCCTCGACCCTGACCATCGATCTGCTGCGGGGCAACATCATCAAGAAGATGGATGACAGAGAGGCCGTGTTCATCATGCGCTGCTTCATCGTGGTCTTCGTGGTGATCTCCATGATCATCGCCATCGTCCAGTATAAGCACTCCATCAGCTTCATTGCCCAGCTCATGGGTGTGTCCTGGGGCGCTCTGGCCGGTGCCTTCCTGGCCCCCTTCCTGTACGGCCTGTACTGGAAAAAGACGACCAAGGTCGCCTGCTGGGTGTCCTTCCTGTTCGGCACCATTCTCATGTGCCTGAACCTGGTCTCCAACTCCACCAGGGCCTTTGCCTTCCCCACGCTGCTCCAGTCCCCCATCAACTGCGGTGCCTTTGCCATGGTGGCCGGGCTCATCATCGTGCCGGTGGTCAGCCTGTTTACCGCCAAGCCGGACAAGCAGATGGTGGACGAGGCCTTCGCCTGCTACGACAAGAAGACCCCCGTCTCCCAGAAGAACGCCCTGTCTGATTAACGCTCTTCGCTGCACTTCGACACCACTTCCTATTTCTTTCTTCTTCGAGCTGCCCCCTGCCAAGTTTTCCAGACACGGCAGGGGGCAGTTCCTCTGTTTGGTTTACCATTTTTTTGAATTCCAGGGAATTACTCCTTGACAAAAAAGTAGCCGCAAGCTATACTTTTCGTAGACGCCACATTCCCTTTCTTCCCCTTTCCCTGGTCCTTGTTTCGGAAGCAACCCCAGGGCCTAAACTGTGAGGTAAACAAGGATGAAACCCCAAAAATTCTTTCCCTTTCTCCTGGCTGTCGGCCTGTTTCTGCTGGTCCTCGGCCTTCTTCTGCTGTTCCGCTACGCGCAGGCGCGGGGCAGCATGATGGTGCTGGCCTTTGTGTTCGTGGGTGCCGGCTGTACCGTCCTGGGCAATCTCCTGGGCAAATGGGTCTCCCGCCAGGCCGAGGCCCACTTCTGGAAAAACACCTTCCACCATCCCCCTGAATAAATCAAGATCAAAACAGATACGTTCCCAAAAAGCAGCCGCACACCGAAGCAAATTTTGCTTGGTGTGCGGTTGAATTTTGATAAAATTATGATAAAATAAAGCCATCAAAAGGAGGGATCGCTATGATCAACATTCGCCCGATCTCCGATTTGCGAAACCGTTTTTCTGAGATCGAACATCTGGTGTTATCCCAGGAAGAACCGGTTTTTCTGACCAAAAACGGGTATGGCTCCATGGTCGTGATGAGTCTGGAGCAGTACGCTGCGCTGACGGACCCCATCGAACAAAAGCTAGACGAAGCAGACCATGCCGCTGAAGCCTCCCCCACTCGTTACACCGCAGACGAGGTTTTTCAGCGCGTGAAAGGACGCATCCATGAACGAGACAAAGTATGAGCTTCGCATCCTCCCGCTCTTCGAGACAGACTTAAATGAAATCGTAGATTACATCTGCAACCAACTGGAAAATCCGATTGCTGCGGATGCCTTTGTAGACGCTGTCAGAGAAGCGATTTTTACACGGTTGTCCTACCCAAAATCCGTCGCACCGTATCCGTCCACGAAAAAAAGGAAGTACCCCTATTACCCAATCAATGTAAAGAACTACACGATTTTCTATGTCGTAATTGACCACGTCATGGAAGTCCGCCGCATTTTATACAGCCGCAGAAATCTGCCAGCGTTTTTAGAACCGCAGAGCGAAAATTGAATGACAAATTTTGAACAGCAAAACGCACACCGAAGCAAGTTATAAACTGCTGGGTGTGCGTCTTCTTTTTATTGAGATTTCTATATCTATATATCTATAAATGTGCCTGCTTTACAGCTTACAGTAAGCCACCGCCGTCTGTGCGGCCAGCTTGGCGTTGTTGAAGACCAGCTGGATGTTGGCGTCCAGGCTGTCGCCGCCGGTGATCTCCTTGACCTTGGCCAGCAGGAAGGGGGTCGTCTCTTTGCCGTGGATGCCCTTCTCCTTGGCCTCCTCAATGGCCCGGTCGATGACGGCGTTGATGGCGTCAGCGTCCATGGAGTACTCCTCCGGGATGGGGTTCGTGACCAGCACGCCGCCCTTCAGGCCCAGGTCGTGCTGGGTCTTGAGGATCTTGGCCAGCTCCTCCGGGGTGTCGACCTGATAGTCCACGGACAGACCGGACTTGCGGGTGTAGAAGGCGGGCAGCTCCTTGGTCTGGTAGCCCAGGACGGGGACGCCGTGGGTCTCCAGATACTCCAGGGTCAGCTTCAGATCCAGGATGGCCTTGGCCCCGGCGCAGACGACCATCACGTCGGTCTGGCCCAGCTCCTCCAGGTCAGCAGAGACGTCCATCGTCGTCTCCGCGCCGCGATGCACGCCGCCGATGCCGCCGGTGGCGAAGATCTTGATGCCCGCCATGTTGGCGATCATCATGGTGGTGGTCACGGTGGTGGCGCCGTCAGCCCCCTTGGCGACCAGCACAGCCAGGTCCCGGCGGGAGGCCTTGGTCACGGCCTGGCCCTGCTTGCCCAGGTACTCGATCTCGTCCTTGGTCAGGCCAGCCTTCAGGCGGCCGCCCAGAATGGCGATGGTGGCGGGGACTGCGCCGTTGGAACGGATGATCTCCTCGACCTTGAGGGCAGTCTCCACGTTCTGGGGGTAGGGCATGCCGTGGGAGATGATGGTGGATTCCAGCGCCACGACGGGCTTGCCCTCGGCCAGGGCCTGGGCAACTTCGGGATTCACGTCAAGATACTGATTCAAGTTATTCATGGTTAAATTCCTCCTGTTCCTGCATCCGCCGCTGGACTGCGTCCGCGGACATGTCGGGGTTGATGGTCTTTTCGCCTTCCACCGCAATGGCGGCGGCGGCGTTGGCGGCGCGGGCGCTCCCGATCAGATCCTCCCCCTCCAGGAAGGACCAGGCCAGGGCGGCGGCAAAGGCGTCCCCTGCGCCGGTGGCGCTCTTGGGCTGGGCCGGGCAGCAGGGCAGCCAGATGTCCTGCTCGTGGTCAGCGGCGAACACGCCCTGCTCCCCCAGGGAGATGAAGACGCGCTGCAAGCCCGTGCCAAGCAGCACCTTGGCCGCCTGACGGGCGCTGTCCCGGTCGGTGATCTTCACGCCGGAGAGGGACTCAGCCTCCAGCCGGTTGGGTTTCAGGGTGTGTATTTTGCCCAGAATGGGCCGGATCTTCTCCGACTTCACGGTGGACACCGGGTCCACCAGCAGCGGAGCCGTGCAGTGGCTGGCCAGATACTCCAGGGCTTCCGCCGGGAGATTGGCGTCGGCCACCACCAGGGAAGCACCGTTCAAAAAGCCCTGGTTGTGGGCAAAGTAGGCGGGGGTCAGTTTTTCATAGATGTCCATGTCGGACACGGCCAGGACCATGTCCCCCGTCTCGTCGCTGAGGAAGAGATACGAGGACGTCGTCCCGCCGGGGACATGCAGGGCACGGCTGAGGTCGATGCCCAGGCGCTGGCAGGACTCCGTGACGAGGCCCGCGTTGGGGTCCTCCCCCAGGGCCGTGAGGAGGGAGACCTTGACGCCCAGCATCCGCAGGTTGTGGGCGATGTTCCGCCCCACGCCGCCCATGCTGACGGTGACGGTGCCGGGGTTGGAGTCCCGGCCCACCAAAGGCCCGGCGGAGCGGCCGCCGATGTCGACGTTCACCGCCCCGGCCACAGCCACATAGCCCACCTCCGGCAGGATGTAGCCCTTGCCGACGATGTGGCCCTTCTTCATTAAATTCGAGACGTGGACCGCCACGGAAGAGCGGGCGATGCCGGCCCGCTTGGCCAGGGTCTCCTGGGTGACCATCGGGTCCTGGATGATCCAGTCCAGGATCTGTCGTTCTCGCTTGGTCATGGGCTTCCCTCCATAAACATAAGTTTGTTTTCTAATCGCTTGTTTATTTTATCATACTTTTCCGTTCTGTCAAGTCCCTGGGGAAAGTTTTTCATAAAGTTAGCCCATACTATCTTTTCCGTCGTTTCAGGGCTAAAACGGATGCTTTTTCCCGTCTCCGGTTGATTCCAATTCTCGTTTCAGTTTTGCAACACGTTTCAGTTTTGCATCGATCGACTGCCCGAAGGAGCCTCCTAAGGTTCCCCATTTTTTAGAAAATGATACTGTCCACTGCTTTGATTTTCCAGTTTTCCAAGCGATCTCCGGAAACGCAACGGGGCAAACCAACTTTTTTCGCGGAAATTCCGCGAATTTTTTTGTTTTTCTTTTGTTTGGCACAGAAATTGCTTGTATAGTAAGGCGACAACGCCCACCGCACAGACCACAGAACAAGACAGACAGAACGAGAAGGAGGTCATTCGGATGACTTGGAGAACCTGGTACAAAGAGCATCTCTTCACCCCTGCGCAGGCCGTGCAGCAGATCAAGTCCGGCCAGCGGGTGGTGGTCGCCCACGCCTGCGGCGAGCCGTCCATCATCCTGGACGCCTTGGTCGCCCACGCCGCCCAGTATGAAAACGTGGAGATCATCCACATGGTCGCCATGGGCAAGGCAGCCTACTGCCAGCCCCAGTATGACAAAAACTTCCACCACAACGCCTTCTTCCTGGGCGGCTCCACCCGCGCCGCCGCCGCCGAGGGCCGCGTGGATTTCACCCCGGTGTATTTTTCCGAAATTCCCAACCTCCTGCGGGAGGACCTGCGGCCCAACGTGACCCTGCTCCAGTGTTCTCCCCCCGATGCACACGGCTATGTGAGCCTGGGCGTTTCCGTGGACTACACCAAGCCCGCCGCCGAGGCCTCCGACCTGGTCATCGCCCAGGTCAATCAAAATATGCCCCGCACCCTGGGCGACAGCTTCCTGCACGTCACCCAGATCGGCTGCCTGGTGGAGGCCGACACCCCCGTCATCGAGCTGGCGCCCCCCAAGATCGGCGACGTGGAGCGGGCCATCGGTGAGAACGTCGCCAGCCTGGTGCGGGACGGCGATACGCTTCAACTGGGCATCGGCGCCATTCCCGACGCCGTGCTGCTGTTCCTGAAGGAGAAGAACGACCTGGGTATCCACACCGAGATGTTCTCCGACGGTGTCGTGGAGCTGGTCGAGGCCGGCGTCATCACCAACAAGGCCAAGACCCTGCACCGGGGCCAGAGCGTAGCCACCTTCCTCATGGGCACCCGCCGCCTGTACGACTACGTGAACAACAACCCCGCCGTGGCCATGTACCCTGTGGATTACGTCAACGATCCCTACGTCATCGGTCAGAACGACAATCTGGTCTCCATCAACTCCTGCGTGCAGGTGGATATCATGGGACAGGTCGTCTCCACCTCCGCCGGTCTGCGGCAGATCTCCGGCGTGGGCGGGCAGGTGGACTTCGTCCGGGGCGCGAACCTCTCCAAGGGCGGCCGGGCCATCATGGCCATGCCCTCCACCACCGGCAAGGGCAAGATCTCCAAGATCGTCCCCTTCCTGGACCAAGGCTCCGCCGTCACCACCACCCGGAACGAGGTCAACTATGTCATCACGGAATACGGCATCGCCAAGCTCAAGGGCAAGAGCCTGCGCCAGCGGGCCGAGGCGCTCATCCGCATCGCCCACCCTGACTTCCGGGACGAGCTGACCGCCGAGTTCCGCCGCCGCTATCCCAGAGACTATTAAGCACGCCCCGAACACCACGAAAGGAAGGATCCCTCTATGACGCAGTTTTCCGTACACCCCACCATCCAGATCTGCGACACCTGCCAGGAGCTGGCAAACACCTATGACCTGGGTCCCCAGGACCTGCTCTTCACCAACGACTTTCTGTTCGACCCCTACTTTGCCCCCTTGGACCTGAAGTGTCCCGTGCTCTTCCAGGAGAAGTATGGTCTGGGCGAGCCGACCGACGAGATGGTCGAGGCCATTTATCGGGACATGCCCAAGGACATCACCCGCATCGTCGCCGTGGGCGGCGGCACCGTGCTGGACGTAGCAAAAATCCTGTCCCTCAAGCACGTCTCCCCCATCCTGGACCTGTATGACGGCAAGCTGCCCGTCGAAAAGGGCAAGGAGCTGATCTTAGTGCCCACCACCTGCGGCACCGGCACCGAGGTCACGAACATCTCCATCCTGGCCCTGGTCTCTCGCCGGACCAAGAAGGGCCTGGCCAACGACGCCATGTATGCCGACCAGGCCGTGCTGATCCCGGAGCTGCTGGGGGGACTGCCCTTCCAGTTCTTTGCCACCAGCTCCATCGATGCGCTGATCCACGCCATCGAGTCCAGCCTCTCCCCCAAGGCAAACCCCATCACCAAGCTCTTTGGCTACCGGGCCATTGAGATGATCTTAAAAGGCTACCAGGCCATCCAGAAGGACGGTCCCGACGCCCGTCTGCCTCTGCTGGGCGACTTCCTGCTGGCCAGCAACTTCGCCGGCATCGCCTTCGGAAACGCCGGCTGTGCCGCCGTCCACGCCCTGGCCTACCCTCTGGGCGCTGTCTATCACGTCCCCCACGGCGAGTCCAACTATGCCGTCTTCACCGGCGTGATGAACCAGTACACGCGCCTCAAGACCGACGGAGCCATTGCCGAGCTGAACCAATTTATGGCCAACATCCTGGGCTGCGAGGTGTCCAACCTCTACACCGCTCTGGAGGACCTGCTGGGCTGCCTGATCCCCAAGAAGTCCCTGCGGGAGTATGGCATGACTGAGGCCGAGATCGAAACCTTCGCCGACTCCGTGGTGGAGAACCAGCAGCGTCTGCTGGCCAACAACTTCGTGCCCCTGAAGCGCGACCAGATCCGCGATATCTATCGCGCTGTCTACTAATTCTTCACACCTGCCAACAAAACACGACTATTTTTATTGAGAAAGGAACTGATTCTTATGCTGCGCACTGCTCTTCCTCAGATCGTCACCGGTACCCTGCCCGGCCCCAAGGCCAAGGAGATCATCGACCGCCGCGCCGCCTCTGTCCCCGGCGCCATCCGCTGTGCTTACCCCGTCGCCATTGAAACAGGCGAGGGTGCCATGATCCAGGACGTGGACGGCAACATCCTCATGGACTGGATCGGCGGCGTGGGCGTGCTCAACATCGGCTTCTCCCACCCGGAGATCATCGAGGCCGTGAAGGCCCAGGCCGACAAGTACTTCCACGGCATGTTCAACATCGTCACCCACGAGGGGTACGTGGCGCTGGCCGAGAAGCTGGCCCAGATCGTCCCCGTGCAGGGCCAGCGCAAGAAGGTCTTCTTCGCCAACTCCGGTGCCGAGGCCGACGAGAACGCCGTCAAGATCGCCAAGGCTTACACCGGCCGCCCCAACATCATCGTCTTCTCCGGTGCCTTCCACGGCCGCACCATGCTGACCATGACCATGACCGCCAAGAAGGCCTACACCACCGGCATGGGCCCGCTGGTGAACGGCGTCTTCCGCGCCCACTTCCCCGACCTGTACCGCGGCAAAGGCACCGAGGCAGAGATCATCCAGAACGCCCTGACCAGCGTGGAGGACCTGTTCGAGGACGCCTGCCCCGCTGATACCGTGGCTGCCATCATCCTGGAGCCTTTGCAGGGCGAGGGCGGTTTCATCCCTGCGCCCATCGAGTTTGTGAAGGGCCTGCGCAAGATCTGTGACGACCACGGCATCCTGCTCATCGCCGATGAGGTGCAGAGCGGCTTCTGCCGGACCGGCCAGATGTTTGCCTCCCAGTATTGGCAGGACGCCGGCTGCGCCCCCGACATCCTGGCGACCGCCAAGTCCATCGCCGCCGGTCTGCCCATCAGCGCCATCATCGCCCGCAGCGAGATCATGGACGCCGTGCCCGCCGGCACCATCGGCGGCACCTTCTGCGGCAACCCCCTGGCCTGCGCCGCCGCGCTCAAGACCATCGAGATCATGGAGCGCGACGACCTGGCCGCCCGTTCCCGCCAGATCGGTGAGAAGGTCATGGCCCGCGCCCGCCAGTGGCAGAAGAAGTATCCCGTCGTCGGCAACGTCCGCGGCCTGGGTGCCATGGTCGGCATCGAGTTCGTCGAGAACCAGGAGACCAAGAAGCCCAACAAGACCATCGTCCCCGCCATGGTCCAGGACTGTGTCCAGCGCGGCCTGATGATCGAGCCGGCCGGCCGCTGGAACCAGGTCATCCGCTTCCTGGCTCCCCTGGTCATCACCGAAGAGCAGCTGGAATGGGGCCTGGACGCCATGGAGGCCTCCATCCTGGCCTGCATGGACAAGTAAATCGGCGCACAACGCCCTTACAAGAGACTTAAAAGAGGTGAGGTATTATGAGTAACACACCCCAAACCAAAAAAGGACTCGGCACCTTCGACTTTTTCTGCGTCGGCTTCGGTGCCATTGTCGGTGTCGGCTGGGCCGTCTCCCTGAACAAGTGGATGGCCAGCGCCGGCGGCCCCGTTCCCGCTGCCCTGGGCTATCTGATCACACTGGTCTTGATGGTCCCCGTGGGACTATGTTTCGCCGAATTGGTCCCCATGCTCCCCGTGGCAGGCGGCACGACCGCATTCACCTACCGGGCGTTTGGTGAGAAAGCCTCCTATGTGGCAGGCTGGCTCACGCTGGGCGCGTTCCTTACCCTCATGCCCTGGGAAGCCATCTACGTGGTAGACATCGCTTCCATCCTCTTCCCCGCCCTGAAGGCGGGCGCACCTCTGTATGTTTTGGCTGGCTCGGATATTTATTTGGGTCACATCGTCGTGGGGACCATCATTGCGCTGTTCTTTTTCTACATCAACTACAAGGGGGCCGACCTGGCAGCCGGCTTGCAGAAAGTGCTGTGCATTTTCCTCATCGGCGTGGGCGTGCTGTCCATGCTCTGCGGCCTCGTAAAGTTTGACGTCAACAACCTGATGCCCGTCTACGAGAACATCGGCACCAGCGCCCACAACAGCATGTTCGGCGGTATGTTTGCCATTCTGGCCACCTCCCCCTTCTTCCTGTGTGGCTTTGAGAACATCCCCCAGACTGTTGAAGATGCGGGCGGCTCCCACAAAAAGGTCGGTTTCACCGTCCTGCTGTCCATCATCATGGCCTGTCTCTTCTACGCCCTGCTGCTGTTCTGCATCGGCGCTGCCTGGCCCTGGCAGGACTTCTATCTGAACACCGAGTCCCCCGCCGCCGCCAACGTCTTTGCGAAGATCTTTGCCGGCAGCGCCATGGGCAACGTCATGTACATCCTGCTCTGCGCCGGTGCCCTGTGCGGCCTGCTGACCACCTGGAACAGCTTCTTCATGGGCACAGCCAACCTGATGATGGCTCTGGCCCGGACGCACATGCTGCCCTTTGCGCTCTCCAAGCGCTCGGCCAAGACCGGCACCCCCGAGAACGCGCTGATCGTCTGCCTGGTGGCCTCCATCGTCGGCCCCTTCCTGGGTCTGGGGCTGATCGACCCGCTGACGACCTTCAGCGCCGCGGCCTACGTCGTCTCCTGGGGCCTGGCTGCCTTCTGCCTGATTAAGCTGCGGAAGACCGAGCCAAATCTGCCCCGGCCCTATAAGATCCCCGGCGGCCTGCCCATGGCCTGGTTCGCCGCCCTGTCGATGGTCGCCATCCTGATCATGATGTTCATCCCCGGCACCCCGGCTTACATCGGCGGCATGGCCGTGAAGATGTTCCTGGCCTGGTGCGTGGTGGGCGTGGCCATGTTCCTGGCCACCGCGCCCAGCCGCAACCAAAAGTCGCCGGAGGAGCGCTACAACAACCTGTTTGCCAACGCGGCCCAGCAGCATCAGAAAGACCTGATGATGGACTAAGGCCAAACGAAAAAGAAGCTGTACACCGAGCAGTTCAGTTTGCTTGGTGTACAGCTTCTTTATGATTTTCTTTTTCTTCTTAGCTTCACTCCGCCAAGCTCTGCACCGATCCCTGGCGGCAGTCCATCGAGACCTTCATGCCGTCGTGCAGGGTCCGGGTCGCCCCGATGGCACCGACGATGACGGCCTTGTTCAGGCTCAGGCCGACCACGGCGGCGTGGCTGCCCAGGCCGTTTTCCTCGGTGATGACGCCGACGGCCTGGCGAATATAGGGCAGCATCTCGTTGTTCGTGTGGGGCACGACCAGGATCATGCCGGGGTGGAACTTATGTCTCACATCCTCTAACGTGCGGCAGACACACAAGACGCCCTTCACGTTCTCGTCTCCGACCCCGGCGCCATTGATGAGGCTGCTGCCGACCAGGTGGACCTTGATCATGTTGGTGGTCCCGGCGATGCCCGCAGGGACCCCGGCGGTGACCACGGCGATCTCCCCGTCGTGGATGAGTCCCGCCTTCTGGGCGGCGGAAACGGCCCCCTCGATCATCTCATCAGTGCTCTGGACGTAGTCCATGATGATGGGCTTCACGCCCCAGGTGAGGGACAGCTGGCGCTGCACCGGCTCGTCCATGACGCAGGCAACGATGGGCGTCTCCGGGCGGAAGCGGCTGATAAGCCGGGGGGTGGCCCCGCTCTTGGTGACGGTGATGATGGCAGAGGCGTTGGTGTCCGTGGCGGTGGTGCAGGCGGCGTGGGCGGTGGCGCCGCCGATGCCCAGGCGGATGTCCGGGGTCATGTTCCGCATCCGGCCAAAGTAGTTGATGTCCGCCTCGGTCCGCTCGGCGATGGCAGCCATGGTCTGGACGGCCTCCACAGGGTACTTGCCCGCCGCCGTCTCGCCGGAGAGCATGATGGCAGAGGTACCGTCATACACGGCGTTGGCCACGTCGGTGATCTCGGCACGGGTGGGCCGGGGGTTCGTGATCATGCTGTCGAGCATCTGGGTGGCCGTGATGACATGCTTGCCGTAGCCCAGGGTGTAGGCGATGATGTCCTTCTGGATGACGGGGATCTCGGTAAAGTCGATCTCCACGCCCATGTCGCCGCGGGCGATCATCACGCCGTCGGCTACGGCCAGGATCTCATCGACGTTGTTCACGCCCTCCTGGTTCTCCAGCTTGGCGATGATGCGCATGTCGGAGTGGTGCTCGTCCAGCAGGCGGCGGATCTCCATCACGTCCTGGGCGCTGCGGCAGAAGGACGCCGCCACAAAGTCAAAGCCCTCTTGGATGCCAAAGAGCAGGTCCTCCCGGTCCTGGGCGCTCATGTAGGGCATGGACAGATGCACGCCGGGGACGTTCACGCCCTTCCGGTCCTTGATGGGTCCGCCGTTCTGCACCAGGCAGGTGATGTCCGTCTCCGTCCGCTCCAGCACCTTCATGCTGATGAGGCCGTCGTCCAGCATGATCTGGCTGCCGGGGTGCACATCCTGGGCCAGGTTCTTGTAGCTCACAGAGCAGATGTCCTTCGTGCCGGTGACCTCGCGGGCGGTGAGGGTGAACTTCTGCCCGGCCTCCAGCATGACCTTGCCCTCGGCAAAGGTCTTCAGGCGAATTTCCGGGCCTTTTGTATCTAACAAGGCAGCCACGGGGAGATTTTTCTCCTTCCGCAGCTTTTTCAGCAGCTCCAACCGCACCTTATGCTCGGCGTGGGTGCCGTGGGAAAAATTGAAGCGGGCCACGTCCATGCCGCTGTCCATCATGGCTTCCAAAATCTTTGGGTCATCGGTGGACGGACCTAAGGTACAGATGATCTTTGTCTTTCTCATAAGGCAGCACCTCCAACTTGGCTGTCGTGTGTCATCAGTTTATGGATCCCTCGTACCCGTCTATTCTACACCTGCCAGCAGGAAAAGGCAATCATGACCTTCTGTCAGCGTTTGCGGGGATTCAAGGCTTTTCGTAACCCCTCCCCCACCAGCAGCAGGGCCAAGGCCGTGCCCACGATGCACAGCCCCGGCGGGATCCAGGCCCAGGGCCGGGTGGTCAGCGTGACCAGCTCCATGGCGTTCTGGGTCAGGTTGCCCCAAGAGGCCTGGGGCGTGCGCAGGCCCACACCCAGAAAGCTCAGGCTGGATTCCGACAGAATGGCCCGCACCACCTTCAGCGGCAGCGCCGCCCACACCGGGGCGATGACGTTGGGCAGGAGCGTCCGGAACAAGATCGCCCGGTCCGTCGCGCCCAGGGCGCGAGAGGCCTCTACATAGCCGGTCTGTTTGGTCGATAAGGTCCCGCTGTAAACAAGCCGCGCCACCGAGGCCCAGCCCAAGCCGCCGATGACCCAGATGATGTTCCACACCGAGGGACCCAGCAGGGACACCATGGCCAGCACCAAAATAATACTGGGGAACGACTGGAACGTATCGCAGGCCCGCATGATCCAGTATTCCCAGGCCCCGCCCTTATATCCCGCCAGCAGCCCCAGGGGGACACCCAGGACCACGCCCAGGGCGGCAGAGGCAAAGCCTACCAGGAGCGATGTCCGCCCGCCATATAACAGGCGGGCAAACAGATCCCGCCCCACGTCGTCCGTCCCCAACCAGTGCTGGGCGCTGGGTGCGGCCCAGAACCCGGCGCTCCGGTCGGTCAAATTGGGGTCCTGGCCCAGAAAAATGGGCAGAAAGAGCACCAGGGCGATCTCCACCAGCAGAAACACGGCGGCCACTGCCGCCCGGCGGTCGGACCAGAAGGCCCGCCACACGGCATAAGAGCGTCTCACCGGGCCTCACCTCCCCACCCGACGCCGGGGTCAGCCAGGCGATAGACAAGGTCCATTAAAATGCCTGTCGCCAGCACCGTCAGAGCGATCACGACGGTAAGGCCCATAATGACCGTATAATCCCGGCTGGACACGGAGGTAAAGAGCAGGCTCCCCATCCCCGGCCAGCCGAAGATGCGCTCGACGATGAGGGAGCCGCCGATGATATGGGGGATGTGGTTGAGGATCGTCGTCACCACCGGCAGCAGGGCCGTCCGGAATCCATGCTTCCAGACGACCGCCCACTCCGGCAAGCCCTTGGCGCGGGCGGTGCGGATGTAGTCCTCCCCCAGCACCTCCCCGCAGGCGGAGGCCGTCTGACGGACGAGGTTGCCCAGGCTGCTCAGGCAGACCACCCCCGCAGGCAGGATCAGATGCAGCAGCAGATCTCCCACGCTTCCCCCGCCGCCGGCGGAGTACATCCCCGCCGCCGGGAGCCAGCCCAGCACCACGGAGAAGAGAAAGATCGCCAGCACGCACAGGAAAAAGCCGGGGGCACTGAAGCTCAGCAAGGTCAGTCCCCCCGCCAGCTTTCCCCAGCCGGACTTGGGCTTCCAGGCCGCCATGACACCCAGGGGGATGCCAAGGAGAATGGCTGCCGCCACCCCCGTCCCCGTCAGGATGAGGGACGGCACCACCCGCTGGGCGATCATGGTGACGACGGGCTGGCCCGTGCGGTAGGAGAGGCCCAGGTCGCCCTGTAACAGCGACTTGAGCCACAGGACATAGCGCAGGGGCAGGGGCTTGTCCAAACCAAGATTAGCCTCCAGCGCAGCCCGAACGGCTGCGCTGGA
>OKRW01001526.1_pt1 | contig 19471 bp, 25 predicted proteins | sample 1601151 | NCBI WGS metagenome assembly OKRW01 (sample SAMEA3541471, study PRJEB24748) | human gut metagenome | biome: human gut; feature: human-associated habitat; material: faeces | place: China | collected 2012 | reverse complement strand
GAGGGCGGCATCTGTACAGATGCCGCCCTCCTGCTGCAAAAAACTTATCCCAAAAAGTAAAATAAAATTGCCGCCTGAACCAAAATGATGAGTGGGATGCCGACCACAAAATACCAGTGCTTGGTCTTGTGACGGAAGGTGAACATCCCCAGATACATTCCTACGCTGCCACCCAAAGCAGACAGCAGAAATAAAACCTTTTCCGGCACCCTTCTTCTCTGGCGCTGCGCGGCAAATTTGTCCGCACCGCAGATACTGAAGGTCAAAATCGTCATCGCATAGATGTAAAAAAGCAAAACCTTCTGTCCCATCCTCATTCCTCCTTTTGCTCCTGTTGTCCCCTATTCCTGCTCAAACAGCTTCTGGACCCGCTCCCATGCCGCTGCTGCATCGTGATAGCCATTTTCATACGCCGCCTGTAGCTTGTCCACATCCTTTTCGATGCGGTGCAGCACCATCGGCTGACTGGGTTGGATGATGACCGCCTTGCCCTGCCGCTCCAGCTGCTGTGCTGTCTGCAAGCTGTGATTGTAGTCGATGTGCCGTTGCTGCATACTGTTGCAAAGCGCAGGATAACGGCGGTAGCGCAGCCGAATCAAAGGCATCAGCTTGTTCGGCTTCTTGACATACCCCTCATTCTGGGTCAACACGATCACCTGCTTTTCCAAGCCGTCCTGCATTGCCTGACCGACCGGAATCGAATCGGCAATGCCGCCGTCCAGATACTGCCTGCCTGCAATCTCCTGCATCGGCGCCAGCAACGGCATCGAGCTGGAGGCAATCGAGTCACGAATCAGGTCATCGCCGTTTTCTCTGGAAAACCAGTGGCAGCGCCCGGTGGCACAGTCGGTAGCTCCGACCTTTAAGCACATGGGCGAGGCATAAAAGGTATCGTAATCATACGGGATATAGCGCTCCGGGATTTCATAAAAAGAAAACTGCCAGTTGAAGATGGAACCGGTTTTCAGCAGCTGACCCACTCCCATATAACGTGGGTCATTGCAAAACCGCTTTGCAATCTCGATATATCTTCCCCTGTCCTGCGACAGGTAGTTGAGCGCGTTGCAGGCTCCCGCCGAAATGCCGTAGACTGAGGAAAACATCGCCTTGCGGTCGATGAAAAAATCCAGGACCCCTGCGGTGTAGACGCCGCGAAAGCCTCCGCCCTCCAAAATCAAAGCTCCGTGAAACAAGCTTCTTCTCCCTTCCTTCCTCTGTGCGGCTAATCTGCCAAGAAGGTCAATCCGATAATCTGCGGACCGGTATTGATGGTGATTGCTGCTCCAATCTTATAGATACCCACCGGCGGATAACCCGCTATCTTTTCGCACGCTGCTGCCAGTTCCTGAGCCGCAGGAGTGTCCCTTGCCACCAAAATCATGTAGGGAGTATTCTCCTGTTTTTTACTGCGCTGGGCAGCAAACATCTTTTCCATGCTGGAAAGGATGGCTGCATTGCCGCGCACCTTTTCGACCACGCTGGTGGTTCCGACTGCCGAAATAACCGGGCGCAGACCAATCAGCTCCCCGACAAAGGCTGCGGTACAGCTGACCCTGCCGGATTTTTTGACATATTGCAGGGTGAAGGGACTAAAATAGATGCGGACTCGGTCAAGGTAATCGCGGATATAGGCAACAACCTCTTCGAACTCGGCGCCCTGCTGCGCTTTTTTGCACGCCTGCATCAGCGGATAGCCGTAGCCCACCGTGTAGCAGTTGGAGTCGATGACCTCGATGGTCATGGCTCCCGGATGCTCCTCCAAAAAGGCGTCCCTTGCCATCAGTGCCGAGTGGTACATGGAGGATGCGCCCGAGTAGATGGTCAGTACCACCAGATGGGTGTAGCCCTTCTCCCACGCCTGCTCATAGCGCTCCTGGAAGGTGATGGACGGAATGTGCGAGGTAACCGGAATCTCCTTACAGCGCTCAATCAGGTCATAAAATTCTTCTGCGGTAAAGCTCTCCCTCTCGTAATAGCCTTCTCCGTCTGCGGTGACCGGGATGGGCAGGATGCACAGGTTGTCCAGCTGTGCTTCCTCCTGCGGCGGGATGTCACAGGCAGAATCGGTGATGAAAAAAATCTTCTGTTCTGTCATAATTTCTCCTTTTAATCAAACGAAACCGGGTCATCCCAGCAAAACTGATGCAGCTGCCCTTCATTTTGCAGCGCAGGGAATCCCCATTGACGTAATGTTTCGTACACAGCGATAGCAACGGTGTTGGACAGGTTCAGGCTGCGTACTGGTCCAATCATCGGCAGGCGCAGACAGCTGTCGGGATGGCGCAGCAGGATGTGCTCGTCAATGCCGGCATCCTCCCTGCCAAAAATCAAGTAGCAGTCGTCCGGGTAGCTCTGCTCGGAATAGACCTTTCTTCCCTTTGTGGTAAAAAAGAAGAGCGAGTCGTCCGAATGCTTTTCCAAAAACTCCTGTGTATTCTCATAATAGGTGATGTCCAAATAGTGCCAGTAGTCCAGACCGGCACGCTTGAGTTTTTTGTCGTCGATGGAAAATCCCATCGGTCCTACCAGATGCAGACGCGCTCCGGTGCAGGCACAGGTGCGCGCAATATTACCGGTGTTCTGGGGAATCTGCGGCTCAAACAGCACGATATTCAGCCGCGGCTGATGTTGTTCCAAGATATTCCCTCCCTCAAAAGTAGCTCGGAATACGATATGTAATGGTATTGTTCACTATATATTTGTAACAACTGTTATATCTTTACTATAATAAAACATTTTCCTCCCGTTTGTCAATCAAAATAAAGGGTGTGGATTCAAAGTTTCTTTTCTTTTTTACCATTGATTTCGACATACTTTTTCATTAAACTAAAATGTAACAGTATGAAAGCCATCTGGCTTATCATCGAACGAGAAAGGAACTGTACAACAAAATGGGACAGATTTACAACAGCAAAAAACTGATGGATGACATCGCGCGCCTTCAGTCCTCGCACGATCTCATCGAACTGCTCAGCGGCATTCAGCAAAGTATGGCAATCTATGAATCCGGCATTCAAGAGGTTTTGACCAAGCTGGAAATCTTGCAGCGGGACGCACGATTCAGCAAGCACAACCCCATCGAATCCATTAAAAGCCGTGTCAAATCCCCGATGAGCATTTTGGAAAAGATGCACCGAAAAGGCTTTCCCATCTCGCTGGAATCCATTAAAACCAACCTCAACGACATCGCCGGCATTCGTGTCATCTGCCCTTTTATCGAGGACATCTATACGGTAGCAGATATGCTGACCCGACAGGATGACCTGAAGGTGGTGGAGAAGAAAGATTATATCCAAAATCCAAAGCCCAACGGCTACCGCAGCTACCATCTGGTGCTGAGCGTACCGGTCTTTTTGTCTGACCACAAGGAGCTGGTGCGGGTCGAGGTCCAGCTGCGCACCATCGCCATGGATTTCTGGGCAAGCCTGGAACATCAAATCCATTACAAAGCCAGCCATGAAGTCCCGGACTGTGTAGTTGGCGAACTGCGCGAGTGCGCGGACATCATCTCTCAGACCGACCAGCGGATGCAGCGCCTTTCCAAACAGATCCGCTGTATGGAGGACAAAAAGGATTAGGACAGAGGGCAGATTCTTTTCGCAGAAAAATTTCTTCCCAAAAATGAATTGTAATTTTCCTGTAAATTGGGTATAATGAAGCCTAGAAGCACAAAGATGCTATCAACATTGTAAAGGGGTGTAGCTTCCATGAAAAAAAGCGTGCTGATTTCTTTGATCGCGCTTGGAGTTTCCCTGGTGGGTCTGGTGATTGCACTGGCTGCCTGGATGCGCAAGAAAAAAGAACTCTGCTGTGACGATTTTGACGATGACCTTTTGATGGACGACGACGATTCTGAATACATCGCCGCACAGTATGTCGAACACGCAGATGAACCTCTCTCCGACGAGGACACCTCGTCCGATGAGGATGACGCTGAATAAAACGATATGCAAGCTGCCTCCTTTTATTATATCGAAAGAGGAGGCAGTTTTTTGTTGGATTTTCTGTGTGTTTCGGCTTCCTCTAATTATTTGTTATATTTTTTTGAAAAAAGGGCTTGCATTTGTAAAGCAAATATGGTATTATAATTAGGCACTGAAAAATAAATATCGCGGGATGGAGCAGTTTGGTAGCTCGTCGGGCTCATAACCCGAAGGTCGTTGGTTCAAATCCAGCTCCCGCAACCAGTTTCACATAAGACCGCTTTCAATGTACTTGCTATGTTGAAGACGGTCTTTTGTTTTACCTCAATACGAGAAACCAAAAGGCGAACAGCTTTATCATCCGGGGCGGCTTTCAGCGCTTCCAGCCATGAATGAATCTGCTCTACTGTAAAATCTTTGGGCGGTTCTGTTGCTTCCAGTACAGCAATCTCTTCTTTTATCTGCTGCATCCGTTCCGCTATATCGCTTACAACCTCTTTTGGCAGTATGCCGCTTGAAAGATTTTCCATCAGGGATTGATACTGCTCTTCCTTTTCCCTTATCCGTTTTGCTAAGACCTGTTTAAATTCGGTCATGCGGCTGCCCTCTCCTGCCTGATACAGTCTCAGTGCATCCGCTATGCGGTCCTGATTCTCTTCTGACAAAAGGGTGTGCAGATAGTGATAGGCTGCTTCATCCACTTCTTCCATACGGATAACAGGCGCGCCGCAGTGCTGGGAACAGGTAAAGTATCGATATTCGTGCCCTTTGCGTTTGGAAGTCATTCCATGCATTTTAGCGCCGCACTCACAATAGACAAGCCCGCTACATAAATAGTTTGACTTTCTTCCAGAATGTTTTCTTTGCTTCATAATCTGCTGCACCTCCATAAACTGCGCCTTGCTGATGATAACCGGCAGGGCGTTTTCTTTTCTTATGGCGTTGACCTTTGCTCGCCTGTTCCCTCTGTCCGACTCTTCCTCCTGAGTATAAACATAAACCCCGGTATATTTCTCATTATGCAAAATCTCATAGATTTGCGGGTAGCGGATAGGCTTCCCCCGCTTCCCCCTGATACCTGCCCGGTTCATTTCCTCTATCAGTTCTGTAAACCCTTCCCGATTCAGAGCAGCATTAAACATACGCTTTACATAGGCGGCTTCCAGCTCATTGATAACATAGGTCTGATTGACTACATCATAACCGAACGGGGCATAGCCGCCATTGTGCAAACCTTTCAGGGCGGTTTCCCGGTGTCCTTTTCTTGTTTCGGCTGCTAGGTTATCAATGTAATATTCAGACAGGGACCACATGAGCGCCCGCATGATTTTAGATTCTTTGCTTGTTCCGAAGTCCTGCGCAACAGCAACCAGCGTCACCCTTTTGTCTTTTAGTTTTACTTCCAGATTGACATGCTCGCCCAGGTTGCGGGCGATTCTGTCATACTTATGTATCAGGATTGTGTCAAATGTGCCTTTGTCACAGTCCCGCAGCATCTTCTGATATTGTGCGCGGTTGGCTGTCTTGCCGGAAACGGCTTCATCTGCATAGACCCCAATAATATTGATATTGTTCTTTGTGGCGTACTCCTGACAGGCTCTTACCTGCGCTTCTATGCTGTCCTCTGTCTGTTTGTCCGAACTGTAGCGGGCATATATAACAGCGTTCATTGTTACTCCTTCCAGCTCCCTTTACGGGGGCTTTTTTTATTGTCTGAAATTCTATTTATTAGGAAAAATACAGGTTTTGTCAAGCTACAGGAATGACTTCGTGCAGTCCTGATTTGGGATTCCGCAAAATTGCGGGGTCAGCTTGTACAGTTCCGGCAGGGCTACCATGAGACAGAGTAGCGGTTAGGGGGTGCCCATTGGTGGGCATGGCTTCGGAAAGTCGTTTCCGAAACGACCACCAGAGGGGAACGGTTCCGGCATGGTCTGTCAGTGAAGCCCGGTGTTTTACCGACCTTGAACCGCCAATATTTAATAGATTCGCAGCTTGTTGCGAAGATGGGGAAGTCGTGAAACACGACACCCTTACCTAATAAACCAGTGACGGACAAAATTGTCCCCTTCTTAACGCCACCTTTGAACCCGCTCAAAATTGAGCAGATTGAATCTGCTACCGCGTACCCAAATCAAGTACGCAGGCATATCCCCGTTTTGGGAAACTGCATAAAGGGCAGCGCTTGACTGTCCGATTTTGGACAGTCCCGATAATATCTGCTGCACTGATTCGGTGCATCGGGTATAACCCCTATCAGCCAAAAACGACGAATAGTTCACTAAATACTAAAACAGCATAGACCTCAAAAATTTAAAAGTTATTACTTTTCATCTTGTCGATACTGAGGAAAGGCTAACAATCTAGCTATTTGCAAATTAGCTTCAATGCGTCCTCTTCGATTCAACTTTCCATAAGAGCGCAGAAGGTCTTTTTTTAATAAATCATCTGAAATATTTCTAAAACTACTTTCAACTAAAAAATCCATTTGCTTTTCAGCTTCTGCTAATTTATCTATTTCCATATTAACAATTTGTTTTTCAATAAGCTTTTTTTGAGTTTCTTCTTGTGGTTTTCCCGTTTTTTCAGAAAGTTCGATGGCTGCAAATGCAAGATTTCTCTTTACATTATTAGGAATATCAAGCAATTCTTCAACCATTACTCCAAAGTAATCAGCAATCTTTTTTAGTGTTTCATACTTGGGAACACTGTCGCGTTTTTTCCACATAGATACAGCTTGTTGCGTTATTCCGATTTCTTTAGCTGCATAAGTGGGTGTTATACCTTTATTTTTACATAATATTTCAAAGTTGTTATAAAATCCCATAAAGGTAGACCTCCTTTTTTGTGCAAACGAACAAAACAACAAAAGTTGTATTGACAAACAACAATAGTTGTTATATATTAACAACAGTAGTGATACACACACTATAACACAAACAGAAAGGAAATTCAAGATATGTACAGAATCAGCAAAAACAAAATGAGCCTAGCCATGTTGAAAGCTGGAATTTATTCCGCAAAAGAGCTCGCCAAGCGCGCAAAAATCTCACCCAATACGCTGTCCCGTATCAACAATGGCGGTTCTGCAAAACTGCCAACGATTATTGCACTAGCCGCAGCATTAAACTGTGACCCTGCTGACTTAATCGAGGAGGTGAAAGACTAATGACAGATTCTACAATGTGCCGCATTCCTGTTGTTGGTTGCATGGTAAAGAATCCCATTACAGGAGAATGGGAACTTGACGAGGAACGGTCAACATGGGCAGATATTCCCGCCGATGTAATCGCTCGAAAGTTGATTGATGGGTTCGGACTGGACGCTATTCTGAAAGGAGGTGACTAAGGATGAATGAAAGCGAACTCCGCTATTACATCAATGAGCTATCCGACTGGGATAAGGATTCTCTTTGTATCATTGTTTTCAGTTCAGCCAGTGAGCTGGTAAAACAGCAACTTATTTTTGAGCTAAAGAAGAAAGCTGTCAATGAGAATCATTGGTTGAGCTCAGAAGAGTTTGACAATCTCTATCAAACAACGATAGAAAAGGCGATTGAGAACACTCACAAAAGGATTCTAAACACTTTTACGCCTTTTACGCCTTTTACGGACATGGATGTAAATCAATTACCCGCTTTTCCAATAGACAGCTTACCGCCAGTATTAAAAGATTATGTGCTGGCAGTGGCAGAAAATAAACAGGTTTCCCCTGATATGGTGGCTGTTTCCTGTCTGGCTGTTGTCGCATTGTCTGTACAAGGGAAATTTGAGGTACTCCCCTTAAATGGATGGAAAGAATCACTTAACCTATATACTATCGTGATAGCTCCACCGTCAGAAAGAAAAAGCCCTGTTTTGAGGGAAGTTACTGCACCGGTTTATGAGTATGAGGATAGAGAAAACAGGAGAAGAGCCCCAGAAGTGGACAAGTTCCGTTCACAGGAAAAAATGCTTGTAACCGCTATCAGCAAGATTGAAGATGAGCTTTCTAAAAACATAAGCGGCAGGAAAGAAACTTTTAATCCATCTGCCAAAGAGAAACAGCGAATTGATGAAGAATATCTGTTTTCTCAACAGGATAACCTCAGGGAACTTAGAAAAAGCGCAGTCTATCCTCTTCGCCTGATTGCTGATGATGTAACCCCTGAAAAGCTCATTGAAATTATGAATGAGAATAACGGGAAAGTTTCCATTATCAGTGCTGAGGGAGGTATCTTTGATATTATTGCCGGTCGTTACTCTGATAGACCGAATATGGATATTTTTCTGAAAGCATATCCCGGTGACCCAGTTAAGGTTGACAGGAAGGGCGGTACTTGCGTTTCCATCGAGTGCCCAAGCCTGACTATACTCTTGATGGCTCAACCTATGGTTTTGTCTTCCATTATGGAAAACAAGGACTTTAAAGGAAAGGGATTGCTTGCAAGGTTTTTCTATTGCATTCCTAATTCCCTTGTTGGAAAACGCAAGTACAGGGCTGCTCCTATCCCTGAATCAATAGAAGCAACATATAAGGACTTGATTTTCTCTTTGCTTTCCATCCCTGATACTGATAAGCCCCTAATCATTCCATATAGCCCCGAAGCCGATTTACTTACTGAAAAGTTTTACAACGAGATCGAACCCCGATTAACAGAGGATCTCGAGGAAATTGGAGAATGGGCAGGAAAATTACATGGTAACTCTATGCGAATAGCAGCACTGCTGCACTGTTGTCAGCATTTAAATAAGTCTGCTGATATTCCCATGGCTGCCAAAACAATCCATGATGCGCGCCTGATAGGTCTTTACTTTTTAGAGCACGCAAAAGCCGCCTTCTCCATAATGGGTATGGGTGAATCTCAGGAAGAAAAAGACGCCAAGTATATCTTAAAGCGAATGGAAAAGATTGAGGAAGATTGTACAACTGTGAGCGCTGTTTTCGATTTATGCAGAAAAAAAGAAGGCTTCAAGACTATGGAAGAATTCAGACCGAAACTTGATATTCTTGTTGACCGTGGTTATATCTTCATTGAGTCTACCATTACCGGGGGCAGACCAACCGAAAAAATCTATATCAATCCAGAGTATAGACGCTTAAACACTCAAAATTGAAAGGAGGTGACAGGGTGACAAAAGGGACAAAAGCCCTAATTTTAAAATGAAAGTTAGGGCGTAAAAGGCGTAAAAGGCGTAAAAGCCATTAGAAAAGGAGAAAAAGAAAATGATTTGCGTGATGGACCACAAAAGCCCATGTATGCAGGACTGCCCGTACCACTATCAAGAGAATGGCTGCTTTTGGGAAGATGCTTATCGTGCAGCTAAACCATATTACCGCACTTGTCCGAATTGTGGTGCAAACTTAGACCCGGGCGAGGTGTGTGACTGCATGAAAAAAAAGGCGCTCCCAGTGATACCAGCACTGAGAACGCCACAAACAATAAAACCACTTTAAGTGTACAGGGAAAGAAGGAAAAAGTCAATGGGAAAATTAACTGACACTGATATTATGATAGCCCTAGGTCTTTTCTGGGCTTATTGCTCATCCGGGGAAACCTTTGACATTCCAGAAGAATTTGATTCTCCTGAAGCTCAGGCCTTTGTAGCGGGTATGATTGCTCGGAAACGCTACGTTCTGGAAGGAGGGGAAACAGTATGATAGCTTTTTTGATTATTGCGTTTCTCCTGTTCTCTTCTATGGTCCTGTTGGGGTTAGCTGGCTTAGCTGTAGAAGCGATCTGCCTTCATTATGAAGCAAGGATTGCTTATCTAGGTAATGACTAGGAGGGTTTTTGTTATGTTCTTTACGAAAGAAGAAGCTAAAAAGATCATTAAATACACGTCGCTTCAATATTTCTTGCTTTCTGATGCAAACCCAAATATTGAGGCTTGTCAAGCCTTGTCTGAATCTATCTGTGTCTATGATTCTGGCTATTATAACGCTGCCTTGGGATTTATCTTAGGCATTGCTACAGGAAAGCGCATGGAACGTAACCGCAAGAAGCAGCACAAAAAACTGTCTTAGCTGCTATAACCTTACTTATTCGCCAATTACCGCATAATAATAAGACGCATAATTTTAAAAAAAGGAGTGATTTTTTTGTACATTAAGCACCCGCTGTACCGCCGGGAGTTTGACTATCTTAACGGCCTTCCTGACTATGTAACCGAATCTGTAACCGAGGTCAAACGGGTTACGTTTAAAGCTGGGTTGATGGGTGGATGGACTCTTGAATCTCCTGACGGTGTTCTAGCTCATTTTGACGAGTATAGAGATTGTCGAGCATCTTTCAAGGGCTTGTGCAACGCGCTTGCACGCGGACAAGCCTATTATGACTTAACCCACGACGTTCTGGCAGCCGATGAGAAAAAAAAGAGCTGCTGAACTTGTCAGCTTTGATAAGGACTATCTTAAAACAACTAAAGGAGAATAAACCATGAAAGCAAATTTTGACAAAGAAGCAAATAGCTATAAACTGAACATTAAGCACAAGGAAGGTTTTCACTTTGCCAAAAAATCAATCATCGACCAGGTGAATGCCCTCCCGGTCAGGGAAGAGCAGAGGGAAGACCTTTGCTGTTTTATGGATACTCTCATTGAGCCTACAGAAACAGATACTTTTGTGAAGCAAAAAGTCATTGACCATGTGAGTAGACTTTTCATCAGCGCAGATCAAAAGGAAGAGCTTCGTCGATTGGTGAATAGCCTTATTGAGCTTACAGAGGTTGACGCCTTCTTTGCCGGATTCAAGGCTTGCTCTGAGTTCATGGGACAGGTCAACAAGAATGAAAATTAAAATCGCATATCTCCCTGATGAAGCAGATGAGGTAGAAGAAATTGTTGCTGCACTGCTGGAAAAGAAAATAGGTATGAGGTTACATAAAAAAGACGCTCATCCCCCTTTTAAACACATCTATTTGACTACTAGACAAGCCCGGAAAGCTGATAATCACGCGGAAAACGCTTGACCCATCCCCCCTATTATGCTATAATATCAGATAAAAGGATGACATGAGTACCGCCGTTTTTCGGTTAGCCTAGCACAGAGGCATGGGAAACAGTTTATAGCTGTTCTCATGTCTCTTTTTTTATTTAGCTTTACCCATGGCGTAAAAATGGAGGAATTTAAAAATGGAAGACAAGAATATCAATCAGACCAACACTCAGACCCCAGAGGAAAACGAGGGTGAAAAACTGTTTACACAAGAACAGGTCAATCGCATTATATCAGATCGGCTATCTAGGGAACGAGAGAAGCCGCGCGATGCTGAACGAGAGAACGAACTTAATGAAAAACAAAAGGCATTGGAAGCCCGGGAAAACGCGATTACTTGCCGGGAATACATTTCTTCTCTTGATATTGAAAATGAACACAAGAAAGTCTTTCTTGATAATCTTGATACAGGAGATTCAGAGAAATTTAAGGCCACTGTAGACGGGCTTGTAAAGGGCCTTGGCTTGTCCTGTCGTAAATGTTCAGGCTATGCCCCGCCGGCTGGATCGCCCAGAAGTAAAGAATTTTTGGATGCCCGCATCTCTGAAGCTTTCAAGCCTAAAATTTAGGAGTTGATTTCATGGCTACAATTAATCTTGCAACAAAATTTTTACCATTTACAGATGAGCAATTCAAAGCGGAATCTAAAGCCAGTTTGCTGACCAATCAGGACTACACATGGACGGGCGCCCATTCCATCAAAGTCTATAAGGTTGGCGTATCGAAAATGAATGACTATGACCGGGAGGGTGCCCAGACAGCAACAAATTGGAGCCGCTTCGGACCTGTTGCCGGCCTGGATGCAACCACAGAGGAGTTGACACTTACAAAAGACCGCAGTTTCACCTTTGCGATTGATAAGCTTGATACCGATGAAACCGCCCAGCAGCTTGCTGCAGCTAATGCCCTTGCACGACAGAACAGAGAGGTGACTATCCCAGAGGTTGACACTTACGTTTACTCTGTAATGGCGACAAAGGCAGGAACTAAGCCGGTTGCAGTTACTTTGACTGCTGAGAACATTTATACTGAAATCTTGAAAGCATCTGAAGCACTGGATGACGCGGAGGTTCCAGAGACAAACAGGGTTCTTCTTGTTACTCCTGCTACCTATGCACTGATGAAACAGAGCAAAGATATTACACTTAATTCTGATATTGGGCAGGACATGAGATTGAAAGGTGTTATTGCTATGCTAGACGGTGCAGCCGTGGTAAAGGTTCCGAAGGTTCGCCTTCCTGCAAACTTTGGCTTCATGCTTGCTCACCCATCGGCTACCGTGGCCCCTGTGAAGCTGGAAGATTATCGCATTCACACCGACCCGCCGGGGCTGTCCGGTTCTCTGGTTGAAGGTCGTACTTGTTACGATGCTTTTGTTCTGGAGAATAAGACAAAAGCAATCTACTATTTAGCAACCAAATAATTATAAGGGCGTGCGGGCTTTGTGCTTGTGCGCCTTTCCCTTTTTTAGAGGTGATCTGACTTGACAAAGAAACGATTGAAGATGACGACTTCCAGAGAAGTCAGAAGAACAATAAATCGCGTCGCAAATATGCTATTGAACAATGAGATTGACCCCAAAAGAGCAAACGCGATTCTATACGGCTGTAATGTCTGCTTAAGCGCAATCCGAGTTGATGACCAGCAGGCGCAGATAGATGAATTAGAAGACACGCTTGACGAGGTGAAAAATGGATACCCGTATTAGAAAATTATTAAAAGCTGTAAAGCAATATAGACCCGCTATCCCTCCATATTGTTTTATTCTGGATAATGGTCAACGCTTCATCCCTGATATTGACCCTGTGGCGTACCTTGCTGAACATGGCACTTATACCCCTATGGGGGAAATAACATGCTTCCAGAGCGACAGGAGCGCCGCTGACCCTTTGTCTATAGCTCTTTATGATGCAATAGAAGAATTTATTGGGGAAGGAGGGGTCGAACTTCCAGAAAATATGTCTGATTCTGGTTGTTAAATCTCGTTCTGCTGGGGGTAATTCATTAGGATTCTTGGTAATATATCAATCCAGCTCCCGCAACCAGTTAAGAACTTATCGTCAACAGACGATAAGTCTTTTTTGCGTGTTTTCATCGTTGTTCCGAATAACAGCAGAGAGAACAAATTAGATTGACTGAGGTGTCATGGGCTATCAGTTGGTCGTCGCCGACCTAAGGAAAAACCAATAGAGAGTTTTCTATAAAACAAAAAATAAAAAGCTCTTGATATTCTGTCATCTTTTGGTTTTTTCTAATAATTATCTTCATTATTCTTTGTCAATATCTAGCAAAAGCCTGTTCATTTGATTTAGCGTTTTAAAGCAAATATGTGAAGGGTCGACAAATATTGCGGTGGAAGCACTTGAAAATATTTACTTTTCGTTCTTTTTTTATTGTCATTATTGACACAAACTTTTTTATCTGCTATGATTCAATGTGCAAGTGATATGGCTTTGTGTGTTTTTTCATCTGCCACTTTTAAAATCAGAACAAAATATTTTTGCAAAACGGAAAATATGCGCTCGTTGCTTTGTATTCTATGGTACAAAACAATGGGCGCATCCATACGGATGGGCAAAATTTTTTGTAAGAGGTCTAAGGAGGATATAATAATGAACAAAACAGCAACAAAAGTGCTGGCTCTGTGTGCAGCTGCTATGATGACTCTGACTGCCTGCACCGGTAATGCACCTGCTACCGAGGAAGAAAAACCAAGCGATGCTGCTTCCACTGAAACCAAAGACGAAGCAACAGACAAAAAAGACGAGGACAAAACGGCTGATGCTTCTGCTGTCACCGGCAAACACGAAATCACCGATCTGGTGCTGCCAAAACTGGCTCAGAATGAATTGACTACCTTCAACATTCTGCACAGCGAAACCAACGAAGACTTTGAAATTCTTTTCAACCTCGTTGAAGGTCTTCTGGAAAAAGACAGCCTCGACAAACGTCATCCATGTGTTGCGACCGAGTGGGGTACCGAAGACGGCGGTCTTAACTGGACCTTCAAACTCCGCAACGATGTAAAATGGGTTGACATGAACGGCAATGTGAAAGCGGACTGCGTTGCAGACGACTTCCTGACCGCTCTGGAATGGACCCTGAACTTCCACAAAAACGACTCCATCGGAACCTCTATGCCTTGCCAGATGATCAAAGGCGCGCAGGAGTACTACGATTACACCAAAGGTCTGTCCAAAGAAGAAGCTTATGCTCTCACCGCTGGTGAAGGTTCTAAATTCCGTGAAATGGTTGCTGTTGAAGCTCCAGATGCCTACACCCTGCACTACACCTGCACCGCTGAAAAACCTTACTTCGATTCTCTGATGTCTTACACCACCGGTATGCCAATGTCTCAGGCTATGATCGACGAACTGGGCGGCGTTGACGGCGTTCGTGCAATGAACAACGAAAATATGTGGTACAACAGCTGCTACACCATGACCTCTTATCTGCAGGGCAATGAAAAAGTCCTCACTAAAAACCCTGAATACTGGGACAAAGACTGCTTCCTGTTCGACACTGTTACCATTAGAATGGTAGAGTCCAACGACGTTGCTTACCAGCTGTATCAGTCCGGTGAAGTGGACTACGTTAAACTCGGCGAATCCATGGTTAAAACCATCAGCGAAAATCCAAACCATGAATTCCATGACTACCTGGTTCCAGACGTTCCGGCTGCTTACTCCAACCAGTTCCATTGGAACTACGACAAACATCTGGAAGATGGTTCCGAAGATGTAAACTGGAACAAAGCAATCGCTAACGAAAACTTCCGTAAAGCAATGTACTATGGTCTGGACCTCACCGACTTCCTCCGTCGTGAAAACACCCTTGACCCACTTTCCTGCCAGAACGATACCTTCACCTGCGATCGTCTGAGCTACACTTCTGACGGCAGAGACTACACCGATTTAGTAAAAGAGAAAATCAACCTGCCAGCAGAGCCAAAGGTAGAAGGCAAGCCAACCCGTTTTGACCCAGAAAAAGGACAGGAATACAAAGCAAAAGCGATGGAAGAGCTGACCGCTCAGGGCGTTACCTTCCCGGTTGAACTGGATTGGTTCGTCAAAGGTGGTAACCAGCAGGCTCTCGACATGGCAAGCGTTCTTCAGACTGTATTCAAAAATTCCCTCGGCGATGACTTCATCACTGTAAAAATCAACCAGTACGTTTCCAGTATCAACCAGGAAGTTCGTACTCCTAAACTCCAGTCTGTTCAGACCAGTGGTTGGGGAGCAGACTACAGCGACCCTGAAAACTACCTCACTCAGATGGTAAACGACAGTGATGCTGCATGGTACGCTACTTCTTTTGAAAACATCAAAGACCTCCCGGAAAAAGATTACAACAAAGAGGTAATTGCACAGTTTACTGAATTTACCAAACTGGTAAACGAAGCTGTTGTGATTACCAAGGATATGGATGCACGTTACGATGCTCTTGCAACCGCAGAAGCTTACCTGCTGGAGCACGCTCTCGTAATGCCTTCCAGCACCACTTCTTCCTTCGCACTGAGCCGCTTCAATACACAGGGCGAATGGGCAAAAGAAAAAATCAAAAACTTTGAAACCTGCAAAGATGGCTACACCTACGAAGAAATGGTCGCTATCAGAGATGCAAGAAAAGCAAAATAGTTGATTTTATTTTCTGTAAAACAAGGAGCTGTTCCCATTGGGAACAGCTCCTTGTCCTTGTATTCCTCTGTAAATTTTCTTTCTCTATAACAAAACAAGAAATAACTGAAGGCATTCATCATTTAAAGAGCTATTGTAATCTTTTCATATATAAGAAAACACCACCGGAGAGAAGACCTGTTAGGACTTCCCTCCGGTGGTGTTTTTTGCTTTTGATAAAGCTCCCGTTATTCCTGCGGTGTGACGCAAAGGAAATCCGGCTCCCTGCCCAGCTCAAACTGCATCGGCTGGGTGCGGGATTTTAATTGCTCCAAATCCACATACTGCACCCGCTGATTTTCATAGGAGGTCCAGTAGAATCGTTTGGACTCCGCACACATCACCGAGGTGTAGATGGTGTAGTCATACGGGATGACCTCGACGTCGTACTCGGTGAGATGACCCTCCTGGCTGACCCGAACCATTCCGTTCGGGAAGGCAGCGCTTTGGAACAGGTGCATCATATTGGCTACCCCGTGCGCCTCGTCCTGACCTTTCACGCCAAATTTTTTGAGCATGGCAAGACGGACAAAGCGGGACGGCGAGCTCCAGTCGCCGGGCAGTCCCTGCATTCCGCTGCCGGAGAAGCATTGGGACAAGCGATTATCCTCCAGCTCCCATTCATCATAGTCCAAATCACGCAGACCGACATAGTTGAGCAGGTTGGTGCGGTGCCACGGGTAGCCGGGACTGTTGGTCATGACGCCGACGGTGCTGCGGTAGATGTGCAGACCATCCACATCCGGCTCGATGACCGCCATCTCGCCGGTACTGTCGGAAAATGCCCAGTGCAGCGACGGAACGGTTCCCAGCATCGGCTCGTGCAGCAAAGTGACCTGCTGCTGCAAAGTATCCACCACCTGCTGCACGCTGTCGCACTGTGCCAGCATATGGTAGACCACAAAAGGAGGCAACAGAGCGGTCGTTCCTTCCCGCACCTGCTGTTCAAAATGGGCAAACTCGCGGTAATACAACTGACCGCCCATCAATCCCTTCTCGTTGATGCCCTCATACAGCACCGGCGTAGAAGGAATCATCAAAAATCCGGTTCCTACTGCCGCATAGGCAGAGGTTCGCCGCTCCTGCTCGCGCAGGTTGTTTTCCATTGTCGTGCCGCGCATATAATAGCTGGTGCCACGCGGGATAAAGCTGATTTTGCTGCCTTGCGCCAGCCGGTTGAAGTCCATATTTCTTCCCCACAGATGCTTGCCGTCCTGTGTCTTCCAACTCAAAGCGCTGCATCCGGCGTTCATCATCGACATCAGCTGTTGTAGCTGTTCCATAGGATCTCTCCTTTATTCAAAATGGAGCGGTTGTCCGCAGCACCTTACTTCGGGTTGTACTCGGTGTCGTGCGGGTTGAGCTGCTCTTTGTCCTGCGGATAGAATTTGTTGTGATAATATCCCTGTGCCAGATAAACCGGAGCCAGCGGATTGTGTCCGGTGACCCTGTCTTTGACTGCCAGCGCGGTAATCGGTGCATCGGAATATTTGATGAACAGGGTGTCATGTCCGACACACAGACCGAGCATCAGATTGAAGTCGGTCTTCTGCTGATTCAAAAACAGCGCCTGTCCGATCGGATTGCACATCGTTTCGGTTTTGCAGCTGCCTCTAACCGCCTGCTCGTCGGTGATACCCAAAAAATCCTTGGTGATCGACCCGTTCTTGCAGATAATCGACACCACTTCAAAGCCGTTATACTCCAGGATGTTGACGACTTCCTGCGTTTCCTTGAACAGTCCGGTGCAGAAGGCAATTCCAATCTTATGATAGCCGCCGCGATGCAGGAATTTGATGATTTCAATGAGTCTGGTGTCCTGGCAATAGCCTCCTGCCTCGGTGAGCGCCGCACAATAGGCGATGCGGTGGTTTTCCGGTTCGTTATACAGCTGTTTTGCCTGTTCCTTAACCTGTTCGTCCTTGCTTGGGCAGTCCGGCAGGGTCTTGGTCATATCCTGCTTGGTACAGCCTCTCTGAAAACATTTTGCACAATTATACATTTTTTATACCTCCCTGATTTTTTCTTCTATCCCTCGGCTCGTTTCCTCTGTTCTCATTATAGTACATTCTGCTAAAATGTCCAGCCCGTCATATTTTGGTTTTCCGGCACATAATTTTTATCAAACCGGATGAGGAGGGGTATTATGCTCGAAAATCTTCTGGACCGGGCGGTGCAGCTGTTGTGGGGACGCGGGACCATCGCCTTCACCCTGCTGTGCGGGCTTTATTTTACCGTCTTTACACACTTTCTTCCGCTGCGGAAGATCGGTCTTGTCACACAAAAGACGCTCGGTTCGCTGTTTTGCAAAAAAGAATCCAAGGACAGCGTTTCTCCCTTTGCCGCTGTCAGTACCGCGCTGGGCGGTACGATGGGGGTCGGCAACATCATCGGCGTGGGTGCAGCGCTGGCGCTGGGTGGCGCGGGCAGCATCTTCTGGATGTGGGTCGGCGCGCTGCTCGGGATGATGACCAAATATATGGAGGTCTTTCTGGCGGTCCGATGGCGGGTGCGCCGTCCCGGTTCCCGCTCCTTCTGCGGCGGTCCGATGTATTACTGTGCGCGCGGCATCCCACATCCCATCGGCAAGCTGCTGGCGGTGCTGTTTTGCATCTTCTGTATCCTCTCGAGCCTGTCCAGCGGCAGCATGGTTCAGACCAACGCCATCGCCCAGTCGATGCAGCAAAGTTTTTCTGTTTCTCCTGCCCTGTGCGCTGTGGTACTGGTGCTGGTATGCGGGTGGGTGCTGCACGGCGGCTGTGACCGCGCGGTGCAGACCTGCTCAGCTTTGGTCCCGTGGATGTCCGCCCTCTACCTGTTTGGCTGCGGGGTCACCCTCTTTCATTTCCGGCAGAATATTCCGTCTGCCTTTTCTCAGATTTTGACACAGGCGTTTTCCTCCGGCGGCATTGCCGGTGCGGCGGGCAGCGGGGTCGGATTTTTCACCTGTGTGCGGGTCGGCATCTCCCGCGGCATCTTCACCCACGAGGCGGGATTGGGCAGTGCCTCCATCGCTCACGCCTACAGCGGTGCGGACAGTCCGGTCGAACAGGGCTTCTGGGGAATTTTTGAGGTGTTCTGCGACACCATCCTGATCTGCACCATCACAGCACTTTCGATTTTGGCAAGCGGTGTCCCGCTGGGTGCCTCCGGTGCCTATCAGGCATTTTGCAGCGTGATGGGAAAAACCGGCGGCAGATTGCTGGGGATCTCTCTTTCGCTGTTTGCCTTTGCTTCGGTCATCAGCTTTTGTCTGTACGGTCAGCGCTGTGTGGAATATCTGTTCGGCGACAGCCGCCACGCACTTTTCCTCTATCACTGCATTTTTCTGGTCGGGTGTGCCGCCGGCTGCTTTGCCCGTCTGCCGGTGGTTTTTGCGCTGGCGGATCTGCTGAATGCCTGCCTGCTGCTGCCGAATCTGATCGTTCTGCTGATTTTGTCCCCACAGATCTTTTCTGCCACCAGAGAATATTGTCTGAAAGGAGCCACCCACCTATGTTCGTCTGTTCATTCAAACCCCGTTCCCTCTTCAAAAAGCTGTTGTGCGCAGCGGCAATCCTCGCGGCGGTCCTGCTGATTGCCTTGACACTGCACCCTTTTGAGTCGCCTGCTCCGGTGCAGCCTGCCGCCCAGCATGATACCTGCGTTCCCAATGGGCTGGCGCAGGTGCGATTTCTGCAAAGCTACGGCTGGGAGGTAAACGAACAGCCCTGTGAGATGGTGCAGGTGGTGATCCCCGAAACCTTTGGAGATGTTTATGAAAACTACAATGAGATTCAAAAGCAGCAGGGCTTTGACCTGAGCCGTTTTCGAGGAAAGCAGGTCAGCCGATGCAGCTATGAGGTGCTCAACTACCCCGGACAAAAGGAGTATATCCGAGCCAATCTTTTGATTTA
>OKRW01001523.1_pt1 | contig 19512 bp, 12 predicted proteins | sample 1601151 | NCBI WGS metagenome assembly OKRW01 (sample SAMEA3541471, study PRJEB24748) | human gut metagenome | biome: human gut; feature: human-associated habitat; material: faeces | place: China | collected 2012 | reverse complement strand
TGCGGCTGAGTACGAGAAAGAAACTCGAGTGTACGGTTGAGGTCGCGAATCAACCGAAAGTATAACAGTATCGAAGCGCTGAAAATGTTGAAATTACCCCTTGCGTCCACTCCAGATGAGTGCTATTATATTCACTCGCATCAGGAACAAGTTTTGATGTAAGCCAACATGGTCGCTTGGCTCAGCGGGAGAGCATCGCCTTCACACGGCGGGGGTCACAGGTTCAAATCCTGTAGCGACCACCATGAACTTCAAGGGCTGGAAGTCTTCCAGCCCTTTTGTTTTGCCCGCTTTCCTGAGTTTCTCTATCTTGTTTTACGACGACATTCCCGCGGGCGTTATGGACGTATGCCGTACTCTCTGCTGAGCATCATCGAGTAGAAGATATAATAAATTTTCAACTTTCGGTGAAATCTTTCGAAAATAAAATTTGCTTTCGTTTACTATGAATTTGACGTAAAACGAAAAATGATTTTATTTTTAATCAATAGCACTTAGCCCACTTGCACTGAGGCGTACTTTCGAAAGGGGCCTTCATGATTTCTCGCGACATCTACCTTCGAGCTTTGCTTCAGTGGAGGGAAAAGGACGTCATCAAGGTCATCACGGGAGTGCGCCGTTGCGGGAAATCGACGCTCATGGAGCTGTTGAAGCGCGAACTTCGTTCCCAAGGCGTCGCGGACGACCATATCGTGCATATCAACCTGGAGCTTCTCGAGAACGAGCCGTTGCTCGAATACCATGCGCTTCACGAGGCGATTCTCGATCGTTGCCGAGACGACGGCATGCATTACATTTTGCTTGACGAGGTGCAGAACGTCCCAGAATTCCAGCGCGCCATTGACAGCCTCTACATACGGCCTAACATCGACCTGTACATCACCGGCTCGAACGCGTACCTGCTCAGCGGAACTCTCGCGACCCTGCTTTCAGGGCGCTACGTGGAAATCAAGATGCTGCCGTTCTCCTTCGCGGAATACCGAACCGCCCGCAGCGACGAAGGCTTAACGGCACGAAGATTGTGGAGCGAGTACCTCCACGACGGTTCGTTTCCCGCGATTCTCCAAATGGCGGGAAACGATGCGCTTGCCTTCGACTATCTCGACGGAATCCTGAACACCATCCTGATAAAGGATGTTTCCCAACGACTGAACGCCGACGCCTCGACGCTTCGCTCGCTTGTCGTGTTCCTCTACGACAACATCGGCAACCTGTGCTCTCCGGCGTCCATTGCGAAGGCCATGAAAGCCTCGGGGCAGTCGGTGAGCGCGCCGACGGTCTCGCGCTATCTCGAGGCGCTTGAGGCGGCGTATCTTGTGTACCCGGCCGCGCGCTACGACGTGCGCGGCAAGCGCATTCTGAAGCAGGAAAGAAAGTATTACGCCGTCGACATGGGGCTTCGGCGAGTGCTGTGCTCCAATTCTGTTCGGGATACCGGACGCATCCTGGAGAACGTCGTGTACTTGGAGCTGCTGCGCTGCGAGAAGAACGTGTACGTGGGGCATGGACCCGCGGGGGAAATCGACTTCGTCACGAGCGGCGCGGAGGGCACGAAATACTGGCAGGTGAGCGAATCGGTGGCGCGCGAGGAAACGCTGGAGCGCGAGCTCTCCTCGTTTGCCGGCGCGAAGGACAACTACCCGAAAACGCTTATCACGCTCGACGACGTGCGCGAGGAGTCCTTCGACGGCATCCGTTGCGTAAATGCGCTCGATTGGCTTTGTGAGGGGTAGCGCCCCTCCTTCCTTGCGCTCCCTTCCCGAGCGGGAGGTTTTCTACCCCGCGTACCGCTCGTGACCTTGCGCGAAACGGTCCCGACCGTTATTCTTTCCGCGAGCGAACAATGTTCGGTCGCTCTTCTTCCCGCCGCTCGCGTAACGCACGCGCAGGCAAGCGCCTTCTCGCCGTTGAGCGCCATGCTGCCGGCGGCGTTTTCGCGTCGCGCCCGCCGCTTTCAGCATGCGCGCCGCGCTTCGCCTTGAGCGGGGCCGAGGGGAGAAGGTCGTCCGAACGTCGCTTGTCCATCCGACCTTCCTGAAAGGAAATGCACGTGAGCGCTAACGACAAACCGGTACCGACAATGGGGGCCGCCGACAGCCCCGATGCCATCTACGATGCGACCACGCTCGGCAAACCCAAGATAATCGTCTTCGGCCTGCAGCACATGTTCGCCATGTTCGGCGCCACTATCTTGGTTCCCGTGCTCACGGGCCTCTCCGTTTCCGCCACGCTTCTGTTCGCGGGATTGGGCACGCTTTTGTTCCATTTCCTCTCGAAGGGGAAGGTGCCGGCGTTCCTCGGCTCGTCGTTCGCCTTCATCGCGGGCTATGCCGCTATCGCACCGAACGGCGAGGCCGAGCTTCTGCCCTATGCTTGCCTGGGCGTGGCGTGCGCGGGTCTTCTGTACCTCGTGCTCTCCGCGCTCTTCCGCGGCTTCGGCGCGCTTCGCGTGATGAAGTTCTTCCCGCCCGTGGTCACAGGCCCGATCGTCATCTCGATTGGCCTTATCCTCTCGAGTTCCGCTATCGCGAACGCCTCGACGAATTGGCTTGTCGCTGTCGTGGCGATCGCTGTCATCATCGTCGCGAACATCTGGGGCCGCGGCATGGTGAAGATTATCCCGATTCTGCTCGGCGTGCTCGTGTCCTACCTGCTCGCCGTTGCGCTCGGCGAAGTTGACTTCTCGAGCGTCGCCGCCGCTCCTTGGGTCGGGCTGCCCGTCGCCTTCGAGAACACGGTCTTCGCGCTCTCGAGCAACTTCGATGCGGGGCTTGCCATCACGGCGGTCATCACGATCATGCCGCTCGCGCTCGCGACCATGATTGAACATATCGGCGACATCTCGGCCATCAGTTCCACGGTCAACCGCAATTTCATCGCTGAGCCAGGCCTGCATCGCACGCTTCTCGGCGACGGCCTGGCTACAATTCTGGCCTCGCTTTTCGGAGCGCCCGCTAACACCACGTACGGAGAGAACACGGGCGTGCTTGCGCTCACCAAGGTGTTCGACCCCCGCGTCATCCGTATCGCTGCGGTGTTCGCAATCTGCTTCTCGTTCTGCCCGAAGTTCGCAGCGGTCATCGAGGCCATGCCCGCGTGCGTCATCGGCGGCGTGTCGCTCGTCCTGTATGGCATGATCTCTGCCGTGGGCGTGCGCAATCTCGTCGAGAACAAGGTCGACTTCATGAAGAGCCGCAACGTGCTCGTCGCGGCTCTCATCCTCGTGCTCTCCATCGGCATCGCTTACTCCACGGCGGGCGCCATCGTGTTCGCCGTCGGCGGGATCACCATCTCTCTTTCGGGCCTTGCCGTAGGCTCGCTTGCGGGTATCGTGCTGAACGCAGTGCTTCCTGGCAAGGACGAGTATTCCTTCGGCGGTGACGCCCCCGAGCGCGCTGACGAGCCCGAGATGCGCTTCCCTCTGGAGGGGGAGCTGCCCAAGGGGGCGAAGGAAGCCTAAGGCATAGGGCGTACTACCTACTCCCTTATATCGCAAGGGCGGCGCAGGCTCGAACGAAGATCCTGCGCCGCCCTCTTTATTCCTCTCGGAATCCAGGTGGCTGCGAGTTAGTTCTCGCCTGCGCCGACCGTTTGCACGCTGGTGATGATTGCGTGCAGCACGTTGCGCCGGCTGAGCGCTCCTACCAGCTTGCCGTCTTGCGTGATGGGCACTTTCTTGATTTTGCGCTTTGCCAAGATGCCGCACGCGACATCGAGCGGCGTTTCCACGTCGACGGACACCACGCGCTTGGTTGCGAGCTCCATCACGTTGAGCTTCGTCAAGCCCATGATGCGCGACTCCAATGCCTCGTCGTCTTTCACCGACACGCTGACGCCGGCCGAAGGGTTGCTTACGTGCAGCTCGATGCGCGACAGGTAGCGGACTATGTCGCCGTCGGTCACATATCCCACCAAATTGCCGCTCTTATCGATGACCGACACGCCAGTGGTGTCGGTCTCGGCGATGAGGTTCACAACATCTCCCATGGTTGCCGTATTGTATACGGTCGCCGCGTTGGGATTCATGGTCTCTGCGAGCGTCAGGCTGGATAGTGCCTTATCCGCGATGCGCGTGAATGCAGGGGATGGTCCATCGTCGATTGCGTTGGCAGCAGGTTCGGCGATATTGTTCGCAGGAACTTCGGAGTTTCTCTCTTCGCTTTCGCTGCTCATCTGCTTTTGGTTGCGAACGAACAACACGATAAGCACAATCGAGCCAGCGGCGAGTGCCGCGGTCGCGCAAAACGAGGCATGGTAACCGAAAAACGTGCGTTCTACTCCGGCAAGACCGTTGTTGGCATTGGACGCCGCGGCGGCAATTGACACGAGCAGCGCCGTACCGAATGAGCCTGCAACCTGATTGATGGTGTTGCTTGTGCTCTGTGCGTGTTGGATTGCCTCGTTGGGCAGGGAGTTCACGCCCCAAGTGTTTACAGGCGTCATGGTGAACTGGATACCCACCGACATGACTGCGTACATGATCGACACGAACACGATGGGGGAGTCCGCCCGGAAACTTACAAAGCCCGCAAGGCCCAGCGCAATGATGCTTGCGCCTGCCAGCACCGGCACTCGCACGCCGCATTTATCGAACAAACGACCCGATAAGAGGCCGGTGAAGGCGCCGATAACGGCACCAGGCAGCAGCGTCAGTCCGCTTATGGTGGCGCTTTGGTTTAAGACACCCTGAATATAAAGGGGCATAATCGTCTCCATGCCGATAAGCGCTGCCTGGAGCAGTGCGATAACAACAACGACGGTGCGGTACTGCGGGACCTTCAGAATATCGATGCGCAACATTGGCTCGTCGAGATGCAGTTGGCGGTGCGCATAGAGCCCGACGAGCACGATGCCCGCGACCACGAGCGTTGCGGTTGTGAGGTGGTTTTCCGCGGAGCTGAACGATGAGAGTCCGTAGAGGAGGCTGACCAGGCCGAGCGTTGACAGTAAAACGGAGGGGGCGTCGAACTTGGTACGGTGAAACTCCCCGTACGGCTTCAGTTCTTTTGCCGCGAGCACCATGATGAATATCGCCAGTAAGGCCACGATGCCGAAGATGGCACGCCAACCCATAGTGTCCACGAGCACGCCGGAGAGCGATGGGCCGATGGTGGGCGCGAATCCGATTATCAGCCCCACGATTCCCATCGCTGACCCGCGTTTTTTGCGCGGGATGATCAACAGCACAACGCTGAATACCATCGGCATAACGAACCCGGTCGCCGCTGCTTGCATAACGCGGCCGGCAAGCAGCACGGGAAACGTCGGAGCGAGTGCGGCTACCAAGCTACCGCACCCGAAGAGTGACAGGCCCCCGATAAACAGGCGGCGTGTGGAAATGCGCCCCATCAGGAAGGCGGAGAGCGGGATGACCACGGCTTCCGTTAACGCATAACCCGAAGTCAGCCATTGCACGGTGGTGGAGCTAACAGCGAAGTCTTCCATGATTGTCGGTAGCGCGGACGTGAGCAGCGTGGCGCTCAGCACAGCTAAGAATGCACCAGATAACAGAATCGCCATCATCCTGAATTCGCTTTTTGAGATTCCTAGACCCATGTAACCTCCTTAATTGCGCGCGTCTGAGAGCAGGTATCTCAGACACGGATTCGATTGATAATAATCGAATGATAAATATCAAGCGTCAGTATAGCCAAATATTATTGACATTTATCAATCGCTAGCACAAAATTGGCACATAAACGAGGTTGACGGGGTCGTTTTGAGGATTCGATGGCGAGGTGGATCGCATGGTTAGGAGAGATTCGGAAGACGGGGCGATTCAGCTGACCCCCGAAGATGCGGTGATAGATGCAATGGGTGCCTACGATTCGCTTGCGCGCCATGCGATCATGAACAGCCGCGCAGACGGGTTGACGAAGACGCAGACTGACATCCTTATGCGCCTTGCCTGTTTTGGGGAGTGCAGCATGTCGGTTCTCGCTGACGATCTGGCCGTTTCGAAGGAGCATGTTACGCGCGCCGTGAACGCGCTCATTGAACGCGGTCTTGCCGATAAGCGTCGCAGCTCTGCGAACTTCCGCCTGGTTAAGGCGATGTTGACCGAAGAGGGGGAGGCGCTTGCGCTCACCATTCGCCAGGTGTCGACCGAGCAGCTCAAGAAGCGCCTCGCGAGCATCTCTCCTGCCGACAGGGAGATTCTTTTCGAGGCGTCGAAGCAGGCGGCGAGCGTCATTCGCAAAATCATGTTTTAGGGAGAGCCTGCCTTAAAGCGCCTATTTCCCGTTCGTTACGCGCGTGAGGGGCGTCGCCTTTCCCGCGACAGCTCCCCATATTTGTCGGTAATGTGCATTTGCGGGTCAATGTCGGCCCAACTCGATTTTTTGCTTGTATTGACCGTTCGGCGTCGTATACTGACGCCAGTTCAAAACCAAATACGACGAAATGCGTTGACGAGGAAAGTAAGGACGAACCCATCTCTCAGAGAGCCGGCGGATGCTGCGAGCCGGTGGTGGGCGGCCCCGAATGCCACCTCCGAGCAGTTCGGCGCGAACGTTTTGCGTGCTTTGCGAATGACCTTCGCAATCGCGTGAGGCAAGTAGCCTGAATCGGCGACTCCGTTATCGGTCCGCGGTTTACTCCGTTGTTCCCAAGAGGTCCTGGTGCAGGTGCTTGCAGCCAGGATTTTTTTATGGGCGGTGACGCCCGAAGGGAGGACACGGAACATGCAGCTTCGCAGCGATGCCATCAAGGTGGGTGCCGCGCGCGCCCCGCATCGCAGCCTGCTCAAGGCTGACGGAATCACCGACGAGGAGATGGGCCGCCCGCTTATCGCCGTCGTCAATTCTCGCAACGACATCATCCCCGGCCACAACAACCTCGACAAGATCTGCGAGGCCGTGAAGGCTGGCATCTACCTTGCGGGCGGCGTCCCGTTCGAGGTGTCCACCATCGGCGTGTGCGACGGCATCGCCATGAACCATGCGGGCATGCACTACTCGCTCGTGTCGCGCGAGGTCATCGCCGACAGCCTGGAGTGCGCGGTCGAGGGCCACGCGTTCGACGGCATCGTGTGCATTCCCAACTGCGATAAGATCGTCCCGGGCATGATCTTGGGCGCCCTTCGCGTGAACATCCCCACTGTGTTCGTCTCCGGCGGCCCGATGCTTCCCGGCCACGAGCCTGGCTGCACGGGCGGCCCTACGACCGATCTGAACACGCTCTTCGACGGTGCGGGTAAGGTTGCTGCCGGCACGATGAGCGAGGACGAGCTGAAGTACTACGAGGACACCGCGTGCCCGACCTGCGGAAGCTGCTCGGGCATGTTCACGGCGAACTCCATGAACTGCCTGTGCGAGGCGCTCGGCATCGCGCTTCCTGGAAACGGTACCATCCCCGCTGTGTACTCGGAGCGTCTTCGCCTTGCCAAGCATGCGGGCATGAAGGTCATGGAGCTGCTTGAGCGCGGCATCAACTTCCGCGACCTCGTGTCCGAGGCGGCGATCCACAACGCGATGGAGTGCGACATGGCCTTCGGCGGCTCCACCAACACGGTTCTCCATCTGACCGCCATCGCTCAGGCGGCGGGGCATCCCATCACTATGGACGACTGGGATGCGGCAAGCGCCCGCACGCCTCATCTTGTGAAGCTGCAGCCCTCGGGCCCGCGCCCGCTTATCGACCTCTACGCCGTGGGCGGCGTGCCTGTCGTCATGCACGAGCTCAACAAGCTGGGTCTTCTCGATGAGTCTGCCCTTACCTGCATGGGTACGCTTCCCGAGTATATAAAGAATTGCACGAAGCCTGCCGACGGCGAGGTTTGCCGCACACACGACAACCCGTTCTCGAAGGTCGGTGCGCTTCGCGTGCTCCATGGTAACGTCGCTCCCGACGGTGGCATCGTGAAGAAGTCGGCCGTTGACCCCTCGATGCTCACGCACACCGGCCCCGCCCGCTGCTTCAATTCCGAAGAGGAAGCCTGCAAGGCCATCTTCGCGGGCGAGATCAAGGCGGGCGACGTCGTCGTCATCCGTTATGAGGGCCCGGCTGGCGGCCCTGGCATGCGCGAGATGCTCACGCCGACGTCCGCCATCGTGGGCATGGGGCTTTCCAAGTCCGTGGCGCTCATCACCGACGGCCGCTTCTCCGGTGCCTCGAAGGGCCCCTGCGTCGGGCATGTGAGTCCTGAAGCCGCGGCGGGTGGCCCTATCGCCCTTATCGAGGACGGCGACGAGATCACGGTCGACATCGAAGGGGGAGAGATCAACCTCCACGTCGACGACGAGGAGCTTGCCCGCCGCCGCGCCGCGTTCGTTGCACCCGCACCGAAGCACAACCATGGCGTTCTCGCCAAGTACGCAAAGCTCGTCTCATCGGCCGATAAGGGGGCGTATGTCTCGTGAGTAACACTTTGAAAAGTAAGAAACCTCAGATTGGCGGGCCTTTGGGCCTGGGCAGCAAGACCGAGAAGCAGGGCCTTCGCATGAACGGCGCCGAGGCCATCATCGCCTCGCTCGAGGCCGAGGGTGTCGATTTGGTGTTCGGCTATCCTGGCGGGCAGGCGATCAAGATCTACGACGCGCTCTACGACAGCAAGCAGATTACGCATATCCTCGCTCGCCACGAGCAGGGTGCGGTTCACGAGGCCGACGGCTATGCGCGTGCGACGGGTCGCCCCGGCGTTGTCATCGTCACGTCTGGCCCCGGAGCCACGAATACGGTGACGGGCATCGCCACGGCCTACATGGACTCCGTGCCCCTCGTCGTCATCACCGGCCAGGTGCCGCGCGGCGTTATCGGTACCGACTCGTTCCAGGAATCCGACATCGTGGGCATCACGATGCCGATTGTCAAGCACTCGTTCCTTCTGCAGTCGGCGGAAGAGCTCACGACGACTTTCCGCGAGGCGTTCCATATCGCCTCGACGGGACGTCCCGGCCCCGTGCTCATCGACGTGCCTTCCGACATCCAAAGCGAGCGGATTGTCTTCAACTATCCTGATGCGGTGAACCTGCCGTCGTATCGTCCTACGTACAAGGGCAACGCCAAGCAGATTAAGCAGGCGGTCGGCGTGATCGAGCGCGCGGAGCGGCCCATCCTCTACGTCGGCGGCGGCGCGATCGCGTCGGGTGCCACCGAGGAGCTCGTGGCGCTTTCGACTGCGATGCAGATCCCCGTGGTGACGACGCTTATGGGCAAAGGCGCCTTCCCGGCGTCGCATCCGATGAACTTGGGTCCTGTCGGCATGCACGGCTCGAAGTTCGCGAACCTTGCCATGACCGAATCCAACCTGATCATCGCAGCGGGCGCGCGCTTCTCCGACCGTGTGACGGGCAAGCTTTCCGAGTTCGCGCCCCATGCGAAGGTCATCCACATCGACATCGACCCGGCCGAGATCGGCAAGATTCGCGAGGCCCAGGTTCCCATCGTCGGCGACCTGAAGGGCGTCGTCGCGGGCATCGTCGCCACGATCGAGAAGGAAGCCTGCGCGCCGCGCACCGAGGCGTGGAACGCGCAGATCGCGGAATGGCGCGAGCGCTACCCGTTCTATGACGCGCAGATCACCGAGAACCCTGACGAGATCGTTCCCGAGATCGCCATGCAGAAGCTCTCCGCGAAGCTCGACCCGCACAATTCTGTCGTCGTGACCGAGGTTGGCCAGCACCAGATGTGGGCCGCGCAGTTCATCGACCGCGAGGAGCCGCGCAGCTTCATTTCCTCGGGCGGCCTGGGCACGATGGGATTCGGCTTCCCCGCATCCATCGGCGCCGCGTTCGGGCGCCCGGGCGCGCAGGTGGTCTGCATCGCAGGTGACGGGTCGTTCCAGATGAACAGCCAGGAGATGGCTACCGCCGCCATCCATAACGTGCCGGTGAAGGTCGTCATTATGGACAACCGCGCGCTCGGCATGGTGCACCAGTGGCAAAAGCTTTTCTATAGCGAACGCTACTCGTTCACCGAGCTCGATGCGAACCCGGATTTCGTGAAGCTCGCCGACGCGTACAGCTGGCAAGCCGAGCGCGTGACCGACCCCGCGAAGCTCGACGAGGCCTATGATCGCATGCTCGCCTGCGACGGTCCTTTCCTTTTGGACGTTGCAATCTCCGACCAGCAGAACGTGTTTCCGATGGTCGCGCCTGGCAAGGCGATGAGCGACGTCATGGGCGCGATCGACGTGGCGGTCGGCGCCGTGCGCACCGATGTGCCGGGTGAGCCAGCGCCGGTGGTGCGCGAGAAGTCGCCCTGCGCGAAGATTGACGCGCAGTTTGGCGGCCGCTGGGAAGCCGACCCTAAAGACAAGGGCCCGCACCAGGGCGAGGGTTCGAACGGGGAAGGCGCCGCTGAAGAGGAAGGGGATGTTCGATGAAGCATATCCTGTCTATCCTGGTCGAGAACAAGCCGGGCGTGCTCTCCCGCGTGACCGGGCTCATCTCGCGTCGCGGGTTCAACATCGACTCGCTGTCGGTGGGTCCGACCGAGGACCCCACGATGTCGCGCATCACGATTATCGTGAAGGCCGACGACGTGGCATACGAGCAGATCACCAAGCAGCTGCACAAGCTCGTCAGCGTCTATAAGATTAGCGACCTTACAAAGGAGTTCGCAATCGAGCGCGAGCTCGTGCTCTTCAAGGTGAACGCGTCGCCCGAGCGGCGAAACGAGATTATCGAGATCACGAACGTGTTCCGCGCGAAGATCGTCGACGTGGGCAAAAGCTCGCTCACGATCGAGGCGACGGGCGACGAGAGCAAGCTCAAGGGCATGGAAGATCTCTTCCGCGCCTACGGCATCAAGGAGATCACGCGCACGGGTAAAATCGCCATGAGCCGCAACTCCAAGGAAGTATGATGCTCAACTTCTTCCCGCAGATAAGTGGCCCCTGCGCTCGGCTTCGCCGTGCTCGGGGTCGAACAGCACTCAGCTGTTCGATGAGCCGCAACTCCAAGGAAGTGTAGGGAGCAAAACCCATACTCCACCAGGGTATTTCCGCTAATGCGGTTGCCATAGAGCAAGGTAAAACCAGCCAAAAAAGAAAGGACAAACTACCATGGCTGTGACAATCTATTACGAAGAGGACGTCAACCCGAAGATCATCCAGGGCAAGAAGATCGCCATCATCGGCTACGGCTCGCAGGGTCATGCCCATGCGCTCAACCTCATGGACTCCGGCTGCGACGTGCGCGTCGGTCTTCGCGAGGGTTCCAAGTCCGCTGAGAAGGCTCGCGAGGCCGGCCTTAAGGTCGTCGACATGGACACCGCTGCAGAGGAAGCCGATGTCATCATGATCCTCACGCCGGACGAGACGCAGCCGAAGGTCTACGAGGAGCACATCAAAGATCACCTGAAGGCTGGCGACACCCTCGCGTTCGCCCACGGCTTCAACATCCACTACGGCTACATCAAGGCTCCTGAGGACGTGAACGTTATCATGTGCGCTCCTAAGGGCCCCGGCCACATCGTCCGTCGTCAGTTCACCGAGGGCTCGGGCGTGCCCGACCTCGCGTGCGTGGCGCAGGACGCGACCGGCGATGCATGGGATATCGCGATGTCGTACTGCTGGGGCGTCGGCGGTGCCCGTTCCGGTATCATCAAAGCCACGTTCGCTGAGGAAACCGAAGAGGACCTCTTTGGTGAGCAGGCAGTTCTTTGCGGCGGCCTCGTCGAGCTCGTCAAGGCTGGCTTCGAGACGCTCGTCGACGCCGGCTATCCGCCCGAGCTCGCTTACTTCGAGTGCTACCACGAGATGAAGATGATCGTCGACCTGATGTACGAGTCCGGCATCCACTTCATGAACTACTCCATCTCCAATACCGCCGAGTACGGCGAGTACTACGCGGGTCCGAAGGTCATCAACGAGGAATCTCGCGAGGCCATGAAGCTCATCTTGAAGCGCATCCAGAACGGTGAGTTCGCGAAGGAATTCGTTGCCGATTGCAACAACGACCACAAGTGGCTTATCGAGCATCGCGAGGCGATCAACAACCACCTCATCGAGACCACCGGCGCCAAGATCCGCGGCATGTTCTCCTGGATCAAGTCTGACGAGCAGTAGTTCGGCGCAAGCTGATTGAATTAAGCGGGGCCCGCTCAGTGTGAGCGGGCCCCGCTTGCGCTTGGGCAAAAGCGCTTTAATCCTCGAAGGATAGTTTCTCGTAGACGCCGAGCAGTGTGATGTCGAAGTATTTCTCGGTCTTGGATCCGCGGTTGTTGTCGTAGTTGTAGTAGTTCCTCTGGCTGAGCTTCATCTTTCCCGAGACAACGGGCGTGTAGTACTGACTGTGCTCGATGGCGCCCTTCGACTTGATGTAGCGGTCGGCCTTAGGCTCGACGCCGGAGACTGAGAAGCTGTAGTCTTCCTTCTTGCCAGCGTCAGGAAGCGCGATGCTGGCCTCGTCCTGCGCGAAGAGTATCTGGTGCAGTGTCTTTTTCCCGCCGTAATAGTCGTAGATCTTTCGGAAACTGTCGATATCCGCCACAAGATGGGCATCGCTGCTCACGGTGAGCTGCGGCTGGTTTGCGCCCGTGCTCTTGTTCACCTTGAGGACGGCCGCTTGCGTCATGAGCGTGACTTCCTTGCCGGGCACCATGAAGTGACGCCACTTATCCGCATGCGGAACCACCTTGTAGCTCTCGATCAGGCGGGACGCGCGCGCGGCGTAGCCTTCCTCGCTGTTGCTTGCGTTGTCCCTTGTTGCGCGAATGCGGCTGAACTCGTTTGTCACCTCGTAATCGTTGGCGATCTCGTTCGCTGAGTCGGTTCCGAAGAGCTGTTCCCAGCTCGCGATACATTGACTGAGCTCGACTTTTCTCTGCTCGTCGGATAGCGTGACATCATCGGCAAGATAGTCCATGTATCCCCTCAGCGCGAAGGCTGCGTATCCGCACAAAAGCCCGAACTTGTTGACAACCTCATCCTGAAAGCCCACTCGACCCGCAATGGTATTTTGCTCCCAAGGGCTTTTGAGCAGGGATAACTTGAAGTATGCCTCGAGCGGGTTCAGCGCGACACCGACCTGCTCCGCCAAAAGCGCGCTGCAGTAATCGATGGCGTAGGCGTCGACGGTCTTCCCGTCGACGGTAAGCTTGGGGTTATCGGCGGAGCTTGCCGTCGCAAGGTACATGGCGACCCGTTTGCGCGCGGCGATGTAGTCGTCGGTTCCCTCCTGGAAATCCTTCATGTAATCGCGGTTGAACTTCTCGATGAAATCCACCAAATCGGTCGTGTTGCGGAAATACGTTTTGATCAGTTCGTTGATTATCGAGCAGAGCTCAGCTTCCTGAATCGCCGTGTACACGGCTTGGATTTCCCTCTCGATGTTGTCGAGGCGCGAACTGATCTCGCCAAGGGCGCGCTCGACGCCGTTGTTCGAGCCGAAAATCGCAGATAGGAGTGTGTTCGTGGCGTAGGTGACGGTCTTGTTGAGCGTGAGGTTGGCAACGCCTTTCAAGATGGTGTCGATGTCGCCCTGGACGAAGGGGATGTCGTTTTCGGCGCCTTGGTTCGCGGCCGCTAGCTCATCATCGGTGGGAAGCTCGATGCAGTTCTCGTCGATGGGGATGTCGGGGTCGGGTTGAAAGTCCTCAAGGCGGCTCCATTCGGGGTCGTCGCTTGTGAGCTCGGGCTTGTCGGAGAAGGTGATATCGGCATCGCTGTCGGTGGCGGTGTCCGCCTGGCTGCCCTTAGCGGAATCCGCGTTTGCCGCGTCGGCTTCGTCCGCATATGCCTTTTCGGGACCTAACGAAACAGGGAAGGCGGCGGTGCTCGTCTTCGCACTGCCCGCCGCCTCAGCAACGACGGGGGGAAGCTCAAGGTCAGCGCAAAGGCCCAAAACGAAGGCGCGTTCGTCTTCGGTTCCCTGTCCTGTCAGCACCTGTACGAAGGCCTTGTTCGCCTGCGATGCGTAATCGGCGTCGACGGTGCGAACGGCGCAGGGGACCGATTCGAATTCGACCTGCTCTGCGTAGGGCGCGTATACCTCGCTCACGAGTGCGCCTGCGTCTACGTGCACGTCCGCGCGGCTGTCGCCCATGATCACCGATTGCACCGATGATTCGGAGCGAAGCTCAGCATCGGCTTTTCCCACGACGATAAGCGAGGCGATGCTGCCCGAGACTTCAGCGCGGTCGATGCCGCCCAAGAATAGCGCATCGATCGTGGCGTCTTCATCGATTAAAACCACGTAGCGGGACGCGATGTCGTCTGCGGCGAGCATCTCAATATCGCCGTGTACGCGCACGGGCACGTTCGCTTGTCCGATTTGCATGACCTGCTTCACGCCGTCGGCGTCGCAGTAGGCGATGGCGAGCGTTTCGCCGTCGCCGCTCGGGACGATGCCGAGCTTCGAGCCGGTGAACGCGATTCCCTGCTTGGTTTCCTCCGTCCAGTCGGAAAACCACTTCCCGTCTTCCACGCGAAAGCTCGTTTCGCTTGGGGCGGGCGCGGCATGGCGGGGGGAGTCCGCCGTGCTATTCGCCTCGCAACCTGCGAACATGGTCAGTGCGCCCCCCGACACAATGACCGTCGTCGCGGCGGTTCCGAGCTTGAGCGCGTCTCTTCTCGTGATTGCGTTTTCCATGCATCCCCCTTTCGTGGCGCCTTCCCGCCGAATGTCGGCGCGTCTAAGGCGTGGCGTGCTGGGTTTCCTTAACGTGAAATTATACAAGGAATTCACATTCATTTTTTGCGCCACACGGCCCTGAAAAGGGAGGCAGCGTGCATCTTCGGGCCAAGGTGTCCCATCCAGGCGCGTAAGCCCATCTGCCGACGATGCGCGCCCGCGCGGCCGAACGAGTGGGCCTTTCGAGCCCTTCGCTTGAGCGCTTTAGTAGAATAAAGCATATATCTGACTCTCGTGAGTAAAGGAGTGCGCTTATGGGCAGGGTGTTCAACTTTTCTGCAGGTCCCGCAATGCTTCCCGAGGAGGTCTTGAAGACCGCGGCGGCGGAGATGCTCGATTACAACGGGTCTGGGATGTCGGTCATGGAGATGTCCCATCGCTCGGCGACGTTCAAGGGCATCATCGAGACCGCTGAGCAGGACATCTGCGATCTCATGTCCATCCCCGACAACTACCGCGTCCTCTTTTTGCAGGGCGGCGCCACCCAGCAGTTCGCGGCAATTCCTATGAACCTCATGCGCAACAAGGTTGCCGACTACATCGTGTCGGGTAACTGGTCGAAGAAGGCCTTCAAGGAGGCAAAGCTCTACGGCACCGCGAACCTTGTCGCATCCTCCGAGGACGAGAACTTCACGTGCGTTCCCGATTTCGACAGCGCCGCTTTCTCGCCCGACGCCGACTACGTCTACATCTGCCAGAACGAGACGGTCTACGGCACGCGCTACACCCACCTTCCCGAGACGGGCGATATCCCGCTCGTCTCCGACGTCTCCTCGATGTTCCTCTCCGAACCCGTCGACGTCTCCAAGTACGGCCTCATCTACGGCGGCGTGCAGAAAAACGTTGGTCCCGCTGGCGTGGTCATCGTCATCGTGCGCGACGACCTTATCCGCGAGGACGTTTTGCCCTTCACGCCCACCATCATGCGCTACAAGACGCAGGCCGACGCTGGCAGCCTGTCGAACACGCCGCCCGCCTACGGCATCTACGTCTGCGGGCTTGTCTTCAAATGGCTCAAAGAGCAGGGCGGACTTGAGGCTATGCAGAAGCGCAACCAGGAGAAGGCGGCGCTGCTCTACGACTACCTCGACCAGTCGAAGCTCTTCAGCGGCACGGCGCAAAAGGAGTTCCGTTCGCTCATGAATGTTCCCTTCGTCACGGGCGATGCCGATCTGGACGCGAAGTTCATCGCCGAGGCGAAGGCGCGCGGGCTCGAGAGCCTGAAGGGCCATCGCAGCGTGGGCGGCATGCGCGCGAGCATCTACAACGCGATGCCGCGTGAGGGCGTCGAAGCTTTGGTCGCGTTCATGGAAGAGTTCGAGAAAAACAACGCATAAAGCCGTATAGTTGTGCTGACGGAAACGAATTCGGCCGCGGGGGAGCGTTCCCTCGCGGTCGAATTTGCGAATCGAGCGCGCGATAAGCGGCCTTGTCTGAGAAGGGAATTCGCCATGACGCACAAGAAGGTTCTCGTAGCCGATCGGATCGCGAAGGAGGGCATCGACGTCCTGCGCGATAAGGGCTACGACGTCGACGTGAAGCTCGACCTGACCGAAGGCGAGCTCGCGGCGCAGATCGCCCCCTACGATGCGATCGTCGTGCGCTCGGCGACGCCGGTGACGCGCCGGGTCATCGAGGCGGCGGAGAACCTGAAGATCATCGGCCGCGCTGGCGTGGGCGTCGACACGATCGACCTTGACGCGGCGACCGAGCGCGGCGTCATCGTGTGCAACGCCCCGACCTCGAACATCATGAGCGCAGCGGAGCACACCATGGCGCTCATGCTCGCCTGCGCGCGCCAGCTTCCCCAGGCGAACGCGAGCATGCACGAGGGCAAGTGGGAGCGCTCGAAGTTTCTGGGCAAGGAGCTCTACGAGAAGACGCTCGCCATCTTCGGTTTGGGCCGCATCGGCGGGCTTGTGGCCGAGCGAGCGCGCGCCTTCGGCATGAAGATCATCGGGCACGACCCGTATTGCAGCCCTGAGCGCGCCGACCAGCTGGGTGTTGAGCTTTTCGAGCGCGTGGAAGACGTGCTCGCGCGCGCCGACTTCATCACCGTGCATCTGCCGAAGACGCCCGAGACCATCGGCATGTTCGGCCCCGAAGAATTCGCGGCCATGAAGGACGGCGTCGTGCTGATTAACGCGGCGCGCGGCGGCATCTACAATGTGAAGTCCTTCTCCGATTTCGTCGCCGCGGGCAAGATCTTCGCCGCGGGTATCGACATGTTCGAGGAGGAGCCTTGCACGGGCAGCCCCCTGCACGAGTTCGACAACGTGCTCTTGACGCCTCACCTGGGCGCTTCCACCCACGAGGCGCAGGTGCGCGCCGGCGTGCAGATCGCGGAGTACGTCTCGAGCGGCCTTGAGGGCTCCATCGTCCCCACGGCGCTCAACATGACGCTCGTTCCGCCCGAGATGATGGACGCGGTGGGCCCCTATGTCCCCGCCTGCCAGATGATGGGCCGCATCCTGGCGCAAATCCTGGGGTGCATCCCCAAGACGCTGCGCGTCGAGGCGGCGGGAACAATCGCGAATGCGGATGCGTCCATCCTGGTCGCAGGCGCGCTCGACGGCATCTTGGCATATCGCCGCGCGGGGTCGGTCACGCCGGTGAACGTGGAGTCGGTCGCTGTGCGCCACGGCATCAAGGTGGACACCGCCTCGATCGCCGACGCTGACGAGTACGCGTCGGCCGTGAAGGTCGTCGCCGATGGGGTCGAAGTCGGTGCGACGCTCTTTGGCTCGATGCAGCGCCCGCGCATTATGTCGCTGCTCGATTACAAGATCGACATCGCGCCCGCCAAGCAATCGCTCGTGTTCGAGTACGTCGACGCCCCCGGCCGCATCGGCGCGATCGGCACGTTGCTCGGCAACGAGGGTGTGAACATCACGACGATGCAGATCGGCACGAAGCCCTCCGAGAAGACGGCGCTCGTGTACATGAACGTCGAGGGCAACGTGAACGACCAGCTGCTCGAGAAGCTCTCGAGCACGCTTGACTTCAAGAACGTGTGGTCGTTCAGCCTGTAAGCGTTTTGCTCCTGCGTCTAAGCGCGCTTCTGTGGGCGCCCGATTCCGAGGCGATGTCGCCAAAGGGTCGGGCGCCCCTGTTGTGCAAGGCGCCTATCTGGGATAACGCTTTTGTTCTGACATTTTTTGCTTCCTGCCGGGGCGTGCGAGCTTGATGCCTCGAACCCGCGCGAGCAAACCGCTATACACGAACGTATGTCCGATGAATTTGCTGTGTCGTCGTCACGTTGCGGGCGATGCATGTGGTAAAGTCGGTCATTGCACATCACGCCAGCGAGACTGGCCTACAAGACCTGCCAGCAGCGCCGTGTCTTTCACGCCGCGCAAGCCGAGCGGGAAGGCGGCTTTGCCCTGAGGGGCTTGGAAGCTGCGCAAGAGGAAACACTATCATCGAAAGAGCGAGAATGGCAAACACCACTGCCGATTACGGCAACGATAGCATTCGCCAGCTGAAAGACGAGGAGCGCGTCCGCCTCCGCCCTGCGGTCATTTTCGGCTCCGATGGCCTCGACGGCTGCGCTCATGCCGCATTCGAGATTCTGTCCAACTCGGTCGACGAGGCCCGCCAAGGCTACGGAAGCCTCATCACGCTGACCGCGTTTGCCGACGGCTCGATTCAGGTTGAGGACCACGGCCGCGGTTGCCCGCTTGACTGGAACCCCACGGAAAAACGCTTCAACTGGGAACTCGTCTTTTGCGAGCTGTACGCAGGCGGCAAGTACAACAACAACCAGGGCGGCGACTACGACTTCTCGCTCGGCACCAACGGCTTGGGCTCGTGCGCTACGCAGTACGCCTCTGAATACATGGACGTCACCGTATGGCGCGACGGCAACAAGTACTCTTTGCATTTCAAGAAGGGCAAGGTCGTCGGCGCCAAGAAAAAGGCGCTCGAAGTTGAGCCTTCCAGCGAGAAGCGAACGGGTACCACCATCAAATGGCGTCCCGACCTCGAGGTTTTTACCTCTATCGACATCCCTGCCGAGTGGTATCGCGAGACCATGCGCCGTCAGGCGGTCGTCAACGCCAACGTCACCTTCCGTCTGCGCCTCGAGGGACCTGAGGGTTTCACGGAAGAAGACTTCTGCTATCCCAAGGGTATCGAGGACTACGTTCTCGAAAAGGTAGGCTCCGAGTATCTGACCGAGCCCTTCTTCATCCAGGCCGATCGCCGGGGCCGCGATCGCGAGGACCTGCCCGACTACAACGTCAAGATCACTGCGTGCCTGTGCTTCTCCCGTACCTTCCAGATGCAGGAGTATTACCACAACTCGTCGTGGCTCGAAAACGGCGGTTCGCCTGAAAAGGCCGCCCGCAGCGCTCTGACCAGCGCGCTTGATGCCTATATCAAGTCGCAGGACAAGTACACCAAAAACGAGTCCGCCATCAAATGGCAGGACGTGCAGGACTGCCTCGTGCTCGTGACGAACTGCTTCTCGACGCAGACGTCCTATGAGAACCAGACGAAGAAGGCCATCAACAACCGCTTCATTCAGGAGGCCATGACGGAGTTCTTCCGCAGCCGCCTGCAGGTCTATTTCCTCGAGAACAAGCAGGAGGCCGACCGTATCGCCGAGCAGGTGCTCATCAACAAGCGCAGCCGCGAGACTGCCGAGCGCGCCCGCATCACGGTCAAAAAGAAGCTCTCCGGCAACCTCGATATCGCCAACCGCGTGCAGAAATTCGTCGACTGCCGCAGCCGCGACGCCAGCCGCCGCGAGCTGTATATCGTCGAGGGCGATTCCGCCATGGGCTCTGTCAAGCTCTCACGCGACGCGGAATTTCAGGGCATCATGCCCATCCGTGGCAAGATTCTCAACTGCCTGAAGGCGGATTACGCCCGCATCTTCAAGAGTGAGATCATCACGGACCTTGCACAGTAGCAGCATGGGCAAACGTCTGCT
>OKRW01001522.1_pt1 | contig 19534 bp, 24 predicted proteins | sample 1601151 | NCBI WGS metagenome assembly OKRW01 (sample SAMEA3541471, study PRJEB24748) | human gut metagenome | biome: human gut; feature: human-associated habitat; material: faeces | place: China | collected 2012 | reverse complement strand
TCTCCAGTTGGGCAAGGCTCTGGATAATGGGTACCAGCGTCAGCCTACGGGAGCGTCCCGCGCTGAATAGGGGCAGAATGTCAAAGGGCGGCATGGTACCAAGTTCATCGCAAAACAGCACCACACGGTTTTTGAGCCTGCCGCCGGTTTCATCCGCCACGGAGAACAATTCGCGGGACAGGTTTTGGATCATGAGCGCCGCGATGAAATTCTTTGCCGGATCTTCTTCCGGTAAAATCAGAAAGATGGCGCACTTCTCCGAGGCAAACATTTCGGCGTTGATGGGGCTGTCGTAGCAGATGACCTGTTCCAACTCCGTATCCAGAAAGGCGTTGAGGCGGGACATGACGGTGGACATGACCGAAGCCATAGATTGATCCGCACTGGTGAGGGCTGCGCCTGCCAGCCACCGGGCCTTATGCTCCGGTGGCAGTTCATCCATGAGCAGCTGAAAGCCATTCTTGCCTCTTGACTTCGGCACTGCCAGTAGATCCTGCACCAGTTTGAAGGCTGATACGATGTGCCGCTTCTCCGGCTCTCCGTCCTTTGGTGGTGCGAACTCCGCCAGCAGAAGCACAATGGCAGTCAGCAAACCTTCTGCACTGTCATAGAAGAAGGCATTCTCACCGTACTGTGCAGCGTCGCCGTCCGGGTTGATAATGGTCTTGGCAAGGATCTTGGCGTATTTCTCTGCGCGCGCTCGGGCAGCGAGGTTCTCCGGATGCTTGCGCGCAATATCCATGTAGTGATTCATCAGCGTCAGGAAATTGAAGCCGTCTGAGCGGGTTGGGTTACGCAGGTCGATGACGGATACCTTGTAGCCGTAATACCGGGAGGCGACGGCACCGTAGTTGCGCGCCAAATCCCCCTTGGTGTCCAGCGCCAGATAGCTCATGCCGCTGGCGCTGGCATACTCTAAGTTGGCGTATAAAAAATACGCGGTTTTGCCCACGCCGGAAGCGCCGATCATAAGACAATGGATATCATCGCTGTCCACCAGCGCGCGGACATCCCGCTGATCTTCCACCACATTTTTGATTTTGGAAATCGCTGTTTTCTTTTTCTTCGGCTTTCGCTTTTCTTTTTTCCCTGCTGTAGGACGGCGGAGCCTCTCCAGCAGCTTGTGCGTGGCTTGTGAGATCACGCCTTTTTTGGTTCTGCGCTTTCTTCCGCCCATGCTGCCGAGGATGATGCCTTGCACCGTAGGCAGATCCTCTCCCTTGCGCCAGCGGCGAGGGCGAAACGAGACCACATGATAGGTCGTGTGAATCTCCTTGGGAGTAGCCCAACGCGCCGTTCCGTGCTGACCGTCGCCGACAGTTTTGTTCTTGAAGTTGTTGAGAGAATAGTTCTTGGAGAGGAAGGACACTACGAGCAAGAATGCCAGCAGTCCGCCGCCAAGCAGAATCAGGGGCCATATGTTTTCGTTCATGTGTCTTTCTCCTTCTTCTCGAATTTGGCGCAGAGATCGTCATTCCAATCCTTGCGCACCGGGCAGAGCCGCTCCACATCCAAGCCCATGTCCTCCAGCGTATCCGTCATACGGTCGCAGGCGTCCTTGCCCGCATCATCGTTGTCGAGGCACAGATACACCATGTCCAGTTTCGGATTCTGCCGTAGCCGTTCCAGCACTGGCTGAATAGAAGTTCCGCAGCAGGCAACATAGCTGTGTTCCTGCCAGCCGTATGGATAGAGGGTAATGTGGGACAGGAGGTCGATGGGCGCCTCGAACACATAGAGGGACTTGTCTGTGCCGTTCTTATGAAAACAGTGCTCGCTGGCGCTGCTCTCGATGTTCATGCGGAACACCCGGCCCTCGCTGTTGGTACTGCGGATGTGCGCGTGCTTGGCCTCACCGCTGTCATCCAGCCCCACGAAAACGCAGTTGTGGTGCTTGTCCTCGTAGAGCAGCTTTTCATGTACGAAGGCGGAAATAACCTTGCGGTCAATGTGGCGCTGACGCATGAGGTAGGCATACATACGCCGCATGGTTCCGTAAGGCTCCGGCAAAGCGAAAGCCTTTGGAACTTCCTTCACAGGCTTTGCCTGTTCATATGTTTTTCTGTTCTTTCTGCCCAGCAAAAGCAAAACCGCCTCCTGATAAGGGAGGCGGTAATAGCGCTGGACGAAGCTGACGGCGTAGCCGCCGACGCGCGCGGAGTGGTCGAACCATTTGTTGCCCCGCACGGTGATGCTGGGATCGTTGGGGGGACGGAACTCCCGGCCGGAGCGCACAGGTCGCTCGCCCTGGGCGCGCAGCAGAGACACGAGATCCGTGTTCTGCGCACGTGCTTTTTCCTCCGGCGTGAAATAGATAAATTTGCTCATGATGTTTCCTTTCAAAATTCTGCTTTGTGCTATCTGAATGTCTGCTCTTCATGATCGTCCGGCTTGTGTCCCATCGCCAGCCGCTTGCGCTGCAATTCCTGTCGGCGTTTGCGGTCGATCTGCAAGCCGCGGTGGATCTGGTCGATCTTGCTGTTGTCCTCAAATATCCGGCTCATGTGGTGCAGCATCCGCACGACGGTTTCACCCACCGTGGGAGCATGGTACTCTGCTCCTGCCGGTGCGCTCTCTTTTTGCTGATTGGGGTGATCTGACCACTGAGAAAAAGCTGGTGCATCTTCAACCGCAGGCGGCGTGGTGCCCTCAGAAGCGGCAGCATCGGAGGAACCGGGATCTTCTGGTGCGGTACTCGCCGCACGGTCAGATTTGGGCTGCGCGGGAACGGCTGGTGCTGTGGATTCTACTTTGGCTTTTGTTGCCGCCGCGGAATTCTCAGGCGAAATGGATTCCGTCAGCATGGCAGAAGATCTCCGCGCGTCCGCACACCGCTGCCGCTCCGCTATCCATTGCAGTGTTTCCTGAATGACCATATTGCGGACGCTCCGGAACTCCTTTTGCTGGGAGAGCGGCAGACGCTTGGGCGGCCGCTGATCGTAGTCCAAGCACACCTGCTCGTAGAGCGTCTGCCACGTTTCATAGGCGGCGGACACCCGCTCGTCCTTCGCCAGCTCCTCCACGATGGCGTCCACGATGGCCTTGACCCTTGGCGGCAGGTAACCGTAGACCTTTCGGCCCTTGATCGTCAGCAGACGCTCCGCCAACTCCTCGGTGAGCTGCTCCAGACGCGGGTTATCCGACGTGCCATGCTCCAGCTGTGCGATGCACTCCACCATTGCCTTGCGGGTCTGTGCCTGCAACTCCTGCCGCGCGGTATCCTTTTGCTGGTAGATGTGCATCCGATCCGCGTGGTAGATCCGTCTGGCGAAGACGGATTTCATTTCCCGGATACCCTCTTTGGTGAGGTAGCCCTCCTTTGGATCTGCGGAGAAGATGATCATGTGGATATGCACCTGATCTGGCTTCTGGTGGAACGCAGCATACCAACGCAGGTTTTCCGGTCGAATCTTATACGCTTTTGCGATGTCGCAGATGGAGGCGTTCACCAGAGCCTGCCAGCTTTCCGCGCTGTCGTAGCCCAGCCGCTCCGCGTCCTCACGACGCAGCGCCACCACCGGCGTCCACACATTGCCCGGATGCTCCGCTACCTCCCGTACCGCCTGTGCGAGATTCTTTACCTTACCGTTGGCGTCCCACAACCCGTGCTCACCGTCCTTCTGGACGCCGGGACGGTGGGAGATGTAGTCGATAAAATTTTCCTTTTGCTCCAGCGCCTCCATGTAGTCTTCCTGCACCTGCTGAATGAACGCGGAGGCGCTGCCCTGGGTGGGGTGATCCAGATATTCCTCGTACTCAATGAGTTCCCAGCAGGAGGGGAAGGACTTCAGCAGCCGCGTGATAAAATCCCGCTGCTTTTTTGTGGCGGGGAGTGTACTGCGCTCATCCGCCAACAGCTCCACGCCGGGACGGGTAGCGACATAGCGTGTGCGCTGGGCCAGCTTCGCGGCGTTCTGTCCGCCCTTGAGGTAGGGCGAGATCAGTACGATCCGGGCCATGCGTCATCCGGCTCTATGCGCCGCTGGCTCCGCACCGCGCTTTCAAAACTCACCTGACCGTTGGTGCGCTTCACCTCGTCCACGGCGTAGGCCCGCAGCTCCCGCGTGTGGATTGGGTCGGCGCGGAAGTGCGCGGCGATGGTGTGGCACAGCATATTCAGTTCCACCGCGCACTTGAAAAGAATGCGGCAGAGCCGATTGTTGTTGTCGTCCAGCGTACCCTGAATGGCTGTCAGGATGGCCCGAGAGATGTAGGTCGTGTTGTCCTCGGTGCCGAGATAGCCCATGTAGAAGCGCAGGGCTTTATCCACGAATTCACTGCGGCTCTGACAGTTGTCTGCTTCCAGCCAGCCGTCCATGCGGCTGATCACGCTGGGGCGCAGCCAGATCGTAGTACTTTTCTTATTATCATCCATTTTTCTTCTTTCCTTTCTGTGACGTCGGTCAAAATCGCCGCAAAGCCCTGCAAACACAGGGCTTTGCCGAATGACCGACTGCGATTGTTCTGTAAAACCGCCAAACCGACGGTGGTTGGCGTTTCTCTGAAAAGCCCCGCACTGCGGGGCTTTGTGGGCGGGCCGCACGCATGAGCGACTGCGGCCTTTTATCTTGTGCTTTAATCGAACGGGTAAACAAGGGGCTACAATCTCCGAAACAGGGCATGGTCAGGAGGAAAAACTCACCCCTATATGACTCATTTCTCCTTTGTCGGAACAGTATTCGCAAGGATCTCTCACACATCGCCCACAAACGCCGCAACACTCGCTTCAATGGGCTTTGGTGGGTAAACACTCCACCCCAGCCCCTAAACGCACACACAGCGGCACACAGGGCGAACGGCGCGGGGAACTGATCTGTGCAGCACATCCGAAAGCACAAAATCTGTGAAAATTCCTTCAAATTTGAGGCGGTGAAAACCGTGGGAGCAGAATAACAGCCGCCAAACTGCGGCTGCCCGCCAAGGGCGGATTGACGCAGTTCATCGGCGCCGCGGGCCCGCAGGCACGCGCAGCCCCGCTGCTATACCTCGCTTCGCACCGATGGATCCCACGGTTTTTTCGGTCACAGCAACAGGACGCAGAGAAACATATCTGCTGTTTCACACGCTGGTCTGCTCCATGCGTCTTGCCACTCGCTGCCGTTCCTTTGCTCTGTCCACAGCATCCATCTGCCGCTGATAAAACTGGTCGATGGAAAACTGGATTGGCAGGATCGTGTAGAGCAGACTTCCGTTTTGCTTGCGCCCGTCCTGCGTGATGATGCTGGTGCGCTCCGTGACGATGAGCCCGCGTTCCTCCAACTCCTGCACATATTTTCGCACGGTGTTGTTGCTCATGCCCACCGCCTTGCCGATGGTGGCGTAGCTGGGATGGCACTGATAGGTTCTGCGGTCTTCGATGCGGAGCAGGTAACCGTAGACAGCGATCGCGCCGTGAGACAGATCCAGCTGATAGATCTCATTGGGCAGCGGAAAATAGTTCTTGACCGGGTCGCGCTTTGTCCAAGTTCTCATCTGGCACCTCCGGTCTGCCGCTCTACCCACTGTTGGAATTTATCCTTGGGCACCACGAACCGACTGCCGATGCGCACGGACGGAAATACTTCTTCGTGCATCAGCTCGTAGGCACTGGAGATGGACACGCCCAGCACCTTTGCCACCAGTTCCGCGTTGAGGAACAGCGGCAATTCATCGTAGCTGTGATACGCCGCGATGGATGTCTCTGAGGTCGAGGAGCTGCTGCAGAAGGTTATGCTCTACGCCGATCTTGAGGGGCGGGTGGTTGAGGATGGATGAGTTCACCGCACTTTTCAGCCGCAAGGACATGACCTTTGAAGAGGCGGTCGCGTACTTCAAAGAGCGCGTCCCTGTAACCGCCTCGCGGTTCTATCAGATCGCCGCCGAGTACCGCGCCCTCGCCTTTACGGTCAGCGGCTACACGAAGGCGCAGGTGCTCAAGAAGTTCTACGACGAGCTGCTGGCCGCGCTGGAGGATGGTAACAGCCTTGCGGAGTTTCGCGAGAATATGAACGACTTCCTCGAAGCAGAGGGCTACGAGGGCATCACGCCCTACCAAGCCGAGAACATCTTCCGCACCAACATCCAGACGGCCTACAATGTGGGCCACTACAAGCGGATGACCGAACCGGGCGTCAAGGCGCTGCGGCCCTACTGGCAGTATGACGCCGTCAACGACTCAAAGACCCGCCCGAGCCACCTTGCGATGGATGGGCGCGTGTTCATGGCGGACGATCCCATTTGGGACACATGGTTCCCGCCCAACGGCTTCAAGTGCCGCTGCACGGTCAAGACGCTCTCCAAGCGCCAGATGGAGCAGCGGGGGCTGACGGTGGAGACCGAAGCACCGAGGGCGGCGCGGCTGGAGGATGGGCGCTTCGTCAACATCCTGCCCGACCCGCAGTTCGATACCAACCCCGCCAAGGTACGCTATCAGCCAGACCTCACAGGCTACCCCGAGCCACTCAAAAAGGCGTACCAAGAGCGCGAAAAGGGGAACACTCCGCCATAAGGCCACAGAGCCCCGCTGTGCGCGTTTTGCTCTCGGCAGGGTAATTTGACGGGTGCGGCAAATAAGGGGCGTGCGCACGCGCTCTAACGCCGTTTCCGGGCGGTTCGCGGCGACACCAAAGGAGGACAGATGCAAATGGATGGTTTTTTGACCCTAAAAGGCGGCAATGTGGAGCTCGTGGGAGCGCCGGAGACGATCTTCGTCCTCCCCATCGGCCACGTTGTCAGTTCGAAGGGCGAGTTTGATGTAGACGATGAGAGCTACAAGGCGATGAAGGCGCAGATCGCCAAGCGCGGCGTGGATCTCGTCGTTGACTACGAGCATCAGACGCTCAAAGGGTGCGAGGCACCCGCAGCCGGATGGGTGAAGGAGCTGAAGCTGGAGGACGGGCAAATCAAGGCCGTCGTCGAGTGGACGCCCCGAGGGGCGCAGTACCTTGAGAACAAGGAGTACCGCTACCTCTCCCCGGTCGTGAATGTCCGCAAGGCGGACAACAAGGCGATCGGGCTCCACTCGCTGGCACTTACCAACACTCCGGCGATCGAGGGGATGAACCCCATCGTCAATTCAGACAATTTTGAAGGAGGACAACATTCTATGGACATCAAGAAGCTGGCGGAGCTGCTCGGTTTGAGCGAGGACGCCACGGAGGAGCAGGTCGTGGAGGCGCTCAAGGCTTGCCTCGCCGAGAACCGCAGCCTCAAGGAAGCGGAGAAGCAGCCGCCCGAGAACGTCGTGGCGAACAAGGCGGTCTGCGAGCTGCTGGGTCTGAAGGCGGGCGCTGCCGCCGAGGACGTGACCGCAAAGATCATGGAGCTCAAGAGCGGCACGGTCGACGGCGTCAACCTCGCCGAGGAGCTGAAGGCGCTCAAGCAGCAGAATGCGGAGCGCGAGGCCAACGACGCTGTCATCCTCGCCCTGAAGGCGGGCAAGATCACCCCGGCGCAGAAAGAATGGGCTAAGAGCTACGCCCTGAGCGACCCGAAGGGCTTCGGCTCCTTTGTGGAGAAGGCCCCGCAAATCGTGCCGATGGACAAGATTGAGCTGGACGACGTCAAGGCCCTCAAGAGCGACGCGCTGGACGCCGACACGCTGCTGGTCTGCAAGCAGCTCGGAATCTCGCCCGACGACGTCAAGAAGTACGGTATGAAGGAGGACTAAGATCATGGCAAAACTGACTGATGTGAGAGATACCCCTGAGATCGCCAACGGCGCAAAGGTTATCGCGGTGCCTGTGAAGGGCGGTACCACCATTTATCAGGGCGCACTTGTCGCTCTGGACGCGAGCGGCTACGCAATCCCCGGCAAGAAGGCCGAGAGCCTGACCGCTGTGGGCCGCGCCGAGGAGACAGTGACAAATACGGGCGCAGACGGCGAGTTGGTCATCCGCGTCGCTCGCGGCGTATTCGTCTTTGACAACACCGCTACCGCTGCGAATAAGATCACCGCCGCCCATGTTCTCAAGCCCTGCTACATGGAAGACGACCACACCGTTACGGCGCTCGCCACGGGTGCGTCTGTGGCTGGCACCGTCATCCGCGTGGATGACGAGGGCGTCGCCGTCGAGTGCGGAGGCTACATTCCCGCTGCTGCCGCCGCAGGTGTGGGCGGCTAATCGAGTAAGGAGGTACATCCATTATGATCATCACCCCGCAGGCCCTTAGAGGCATCTATACCGCCTTCAACACGGTCTTTAACAAGGCGTTTGAAGGGCAGCATCCCACCTATGAAAAGGTCGCGACCGTCGTGCCCAGCACCAGCGAATCCGAGACCTACGCATGGCTCGGTGACATCCCCGGCATGAGGGAGTGGATCGGTGAGCGCGAGATCCAGAACCTCTCCGGCTCCGCCTACACCATCAAGAACAAGGACTTCGAGCTGACTGTCGGCGTAGACCGCAACGCGGTCGAGGACGACAAGATCGGCCTCTACAATCCTTCCATTCAGATGCTCGGCGAGTCCGCCGCGCTGCATCCCGACGAGCTGGTCTACGGTCTGCTGGCCAACGGCTTCACCGAGAAGTGCTACGACGGCAAGGCGTTCTTCGCTACCGACCACCCTGTCGGCAAGGACAAGGCAAGCAACAAGGGCACCGCGAAGCTGAGCATGGACGCCTACAAGACGGCGCGTACATCCATGATGAGCCTGAAGAACAGCAAGGGCCGCCCTCTGGCGCTGGTTCCCGACCTGCTGGTCGTGCCGCCCGCACTGGAAGCGGACGCCCGCGACATCCTCGTCGCCGACTTCATTAACGGCACGAAGAACACCATGCAGGGCACGGCGGAGATCCATGTGGAGCCTCGCCTCGCAAGCGACTCCGCCTGGTTCCTGCTCTGCACCAAGCGCCCCGTCAAGCCGCTGATCTACCAGCAGCGCAAGAAGGCGAAGTTCGTCTCCAAGACCAACGAGACCGACGACAACGTCTTCATGAGCAAGAAGTTCATCTACGGCGCAGACTCTCGCGGCAACGCGGGCTTCGGCTTCTGGCAGATGGCCTACGGCTCTGACGGCACCACCACCTAAACCGCCCGGGGCAGAAAGGAGGGCACGGCATGAGCTACAGCACACGCGCTGAAGTACGGGACATGGTCAAGGATGACGCGCTCAACGCGATCATCGGCGACACCTTCATTGAAGACCCCGCCGAGCGTGAAGAGCTGGTCTCCCCGATCATCGATGCGGCGATCGCCGACGCGGACGCAGAGATCGACGGCTACCTCGCCAAGAGGTACGCCGTCCCTCTGGCCCCGGCCCCGAGGGTCATCAACAAGTTCTCCAAGGATATCGCGGTCTACAATCTGTTCTCCCGCATCGGCATCGACGAGGGGACGGATCAGAAGACCTACCTGAACCGCTACAACGCGGCGATCAAGTTTCTCACGCTGGTCGCGGAGGGCACGGTGTCCATCGGCACGGAGACGGAAGACCCGGCGAGCGCAGCGGCGGGTGGTTTTAAGGTCAAGTCCAACAGCCGCCTGTTTACCCGCGAGAAGATGAGGGGGATGTAACGCATGGCCATGTACAGCATCCGGCTCGACGGCGACACGCGGGCGATGCTCCGCAGGATCAGGAGCTTCTCGGAGATCGACAAGCAGGGCATCAATGCGGCACTGGCTGAGGGCGCGCGCGAGTCGACGCTGGAACGGTTCAAGCAGAGCAAAGGCCCGGACGGGCGCAGATGGAAGACCTCCATCCGCGCCGCACAGGAGGGCGGCAAGACGCTCATCCAGTCCGCGCAGCTCCGCAACTCCATCCACGCCAAGTCGGACACCTCCGGCTTCGCGCTCGGCACGAACGTCAAGTATGCGGCGACGCATCAGTTCGGAGAACCGGGCCGCACCATCCGGGCGCGGAAGAAGAAAGCCCTCCGTTTTCAGGTGGGCGGCAAGTGGGTCACGAAGAAGCAAGTCCGCATCACCATCCCGGCCCGTCCCTTCCTCGGTCTCTCAGAGGACGATATGCAGGAGATGAAGGCGTCGGTCGAGGAGTTCATCCAGAAGGAGGATTGATCTCTTGCTCTACACGGAAAGCAAGCAATATCTCATCGACAAGCTGAAAGCGGCGGGCATCAAGTCCAAGCCATTTAAACGGAAAAGCCTATGATTGGGGCGACGTGGATCTGAAAATCCCCGGCCTGAACATTCAGGTGCAGGAGATCAGCTATGACGACGAGCTGGAGATGGAGGAAGTCTACGGCTCCGGCTCCAAGCCGCGCGGCTACGGCACAGGCAACTATAAGGCGTCCGGCAAGCTCTCCATGCTCCGCGACGACTACGACGATCTGCTGGCCTACTGCAAGCAGAAGGGCGTTCCCTTCTACAAGATGGAGCTGCCCTCCATCATCGTCTCCTACGCCAACGAGGGCGCACGCACGAAGATCGACGAGCTGAAGAAGGTCAAGTTCTCCAAGCGCAGCAACAAGGCAGCGCAGGGCGACAAGAGCCTCACCGTCGACGTCGACATGATGATCGTCGGCGGCGTGTATCAGGACGGCGTCGCACCCGTCTAAGGACAACATTTTTGAGAATAACAAGGAGGAAGTCACACTATGGAAAACACCAACAACCAGACCCCCGCCCGCAGCAGCGAGGAACAGCTCAAGACCAAGTACGGCGGCAAGCTCTACCGCGTCGGTATCACCGTCCCTGTGGACGATGAGAGCGAGAAAGAGTTCTCCTACTACTTTAAGCGCCCCACCGTCCCCAGCTATGACCGCTACATCAAGACCGCTGCGCAGGGCATCACCAAGGCAAGCAAGGCGTTCATGCTGGACGCGGTCATCGACGAGGACGCCGAGCGTCTGACGAAGGACATGGAGGAGAACCCCGGCATCGCGATCTCCATCGGCAATAAGCTGACGGAGATCCTCGGCCTGACGGGTACGGCAAATTTGAAGAAGCTCTAAGAGAACGGGTCGCGGAGGTACGGGAGAGCTTCGTGGAGCGCGGGCTCCTTGAGATCTATCGTTTTGTGCCTCCGCCTCTCTTAGAGACCTTTGACCCCGAAACGATTGACGACGTCGACGAGTTCCTCGGATGGGTCGCAAAGGCCCGCTTCATGCAGGAGCTTGAGGAGGGCATCGTCACCCGGGCGATCGTGCGAGCGTTCCCCGAGTGACGGCCTCCCGTCGCCGATCGTTTTCCGCCTCTATCTCAAACTGGAGGTGAAAGCAGAAAATGAGTTTAGAGTCCGTATTTAAGCTGTCGCTCATTACGCTGGAGCTGTGGGAGTACATCCCGCAGACCATCACGGCAAAGTCCGGCTCCAGTTCCGGCTCCGGCAAGTCCGGCGGCGGCGCGGCGAGCAATCTGAAAGCGGACTACAAGAGCTACCTGAGCAACGACCGGGGCAAATCCCCCGCACGAGATGACGCGGACACCACGGCGGCGATGAACAAAGTGACCGCCATGCCGTACTAAGGAGGCTGCTGTGGAAACGAAAGAACTGTATTACCCGCAGATCTCGGCACAGGCCGGTTCCTACACCTTCGAGGAAGGCGTGGAGCTTGAGATCTATTCCTCGAAGTCCTCGTATTATGATTGGGCGAAGATCCGCTTCACGAGCCAGTTCCGCCCGAAGCTCTCGCTCAAGAAGAAAGACCCCGCCACCATCCAGCTCGGCTATGACGGCACGCTGGAGGACGTGTTCACGGGCTTCGTCTCCGGCAACTACGACGGCGGGACGTATGCCAACGAGGTCGCGCTGAAGGATGAGATGCTGCTCATGGAGGAGACGATCATCAACGACACCTTCCTCGACACCACGCCGCAGGAGCTGATCTCGTACTTCCTTGCACAGGCGGGCCTGTCCAAGATGAAGCTCTCCAGCAAGACCTACCCGACGCGCAAAATGCTCCCCATTCGGAGGCAGACCGCCGTCCAAGCGATCAACACCGTCAATGCGGCGTGGGGGCTTCGTGTTCCGTTCTTCTTCTCGGGCGGCGTGTGGGAGCTGGAGACGGTCTCCGCGCCATTCATCAAGCACTCCCACAAAATAAACCTCATCCATCCGCAGGTGAGCGGTGAGGTCGAGGTCTCCAAGGTGGTCAGCAAGACCAACGACTCCGGCTTCATCCGCACCTACATCTATTTCTGACCCCGAAAGGAGGAAACCGACGTGCTCGAAGAAATGGTCGCGTCCGTTATGAAGAAGACGCTGGCGCAGGACTTCCCGCATTTGAAGCTCCCCGCCGCCGTATTCGCCACCATCGACTCGGCGGCAAAGAGCGACGCCTTTGACATTGAGGAACTGATCGTCCACAACGAAGTGACGGGCGAGGTGTTCAAGGCGCACATCACCTCCTACTGGTACGAGTACAAACTCACCGTCATCGACCGCTTCGGCAACCCCGACGCCAACTATCCCGCGCTTCCGGGAATTAAGTCTAAGAAACAGTTCAAGGCCGGGGCGGTCGTGGCCGTCGCGCTTCCCTACGGCGACCTCACCCCGGCGATCATCGGGGAGGTGGAGCTATGACGGGCTTGAACGATACGGACATCCGGCTCAACAGCGAGTGGCAGCTCACACAGGCCACAGACGGCGACGCGCCGCTCTGCTCGGGGCTGGAGTGTCTGTATCAGAACATCGTCCTTGAGGCGCTCACGCAGCCGGGAGACGTCTTCTATGACGCCGAGTTCGGCTGGGGCCTGTATGACTTCATCCAGTCCGAGGACACGGAGCTGACCCGTCTGGAGATCACCCAGCGGGTGCGGCTCAAGCTGCAGAAGCGGGAGGTCATCCTCCCGGAAAGCATTGAGATCAGTATTGCGTTCGAGGATGACGCGGTCGTGCTGCACTGCTCCTTCCGCTTCGCGGAGGAGGACGAGCGGCACGAGCTGGACGTCATCATCGGCGCGGTGAGCGTGGAGGTGATATCAGAATGATCGACAAGGAAATACTGGACGCCGTGCTCCCTCTGCCTACGCTGGACGAGCTGAAGGAGCAGAAGGTCGAGGAGCTGAAGGACGAGGGCTTCGTCATCAGCAACTTCCATTCGGGCGGCGTGTTCTACACGATGCTCATGATCGTGCTGCGCATCAAGGTCGAGGTCATTGAATTGCTCCGCGTCGTGCTGAACAATATGTTCGTCTCCCACGCGGGCGGTGCGTGGCTCGACCTGAAGATGGCGGACTACTCCAAAAAGCGCAAGAAGGCGCAGAAGACGCAGGGCTTCATCACCGTCAGACGCGCCGACATGACGGGCGAGGCGGTCAAAATCCCCAAGGGCCACGTCTTCAAGAGCATCCTCGACATCAACGGCGAGGAGCTGCGCTTCTTTGTGCTGGAGGCGGCGACGCTGCAAAAGGGCGCGTCCTCCGTGGACGTGCTGGTGGAGGCCGAGACAGAGGGCAGCCGCTACAACGTCCCCGCAGGGCAGATCGTGCGCACGCTGACCTACCTCGGCGACGTCACATTCAGCAACGCCGAGGACTGGATCGTGCGGGAAGGCAGCGACACCGAGGATGACGAGAGCGCGAGGGCGCGGACACTCCGCTCGTGGTCGGAGCTGGCGCAGCGGGCGACGGAGGACACCTTCATTGACGCGGCGGAGTCCGTCCCCGGCGTACTGTTCGCACAGGCCGACTGCAACCACCCGCGCGGGCAGGGCACGGTGGACGTCATCGTGACAGGCACGGCGGGCGAGGCAACGGAGGGACTGCTTGCGGCAGTAAGAGAAGCCGTTGACAAGATCGCTGGCCCGTATGATAATATTCTCGTGAAGTCCTCTGTGACCGTATCGCAGAATATCTCCGTCACGGTCACGACCGACACGGCGGACACGGACGAGGCTGTGGAGAACCGGGTCAAGGCGATCCTCACCGAACTGCTGGCCGTGCGCCGCAGCCGCAAGCTCAACGAGCTGACCCTGTCCGACATCAACCACGCGATCCGCAGCGGCTACAGTGGGGCCACCAACGCGGCGGTCTCCGAGCCGGAGGCGGATGTGAAGCTGGGTAAGGACAAGGTCATCACCCTCGGCGACGTCTCCGTGACGGTCGAAAGGGAGTGAGCGGATGAAGCAGTTTGAAACCTTCGGGGAATATATGTTTGATCTGCTCTTCGCTCCCTTGAAGAAGGGCCGGAAGACGGTCAACCAGCTCTGCATCTTCTTCAAGGTCATGGGGCGCGAGTTCGACGACCTGAAGGCGGCGATCTTCCGCGTGCGTAGCGAGGCGAACGTAGCAAGCTGCTCAGAGGTCATGCTCCCCGTGCATGGGCAAGACCGGGATATGCCGCGACTGGAGGGCGAGGACGCCGAAGCCTATCGGACGCGCCTGTCCATGAAGGGGATCATCTCACAGTGGAGCGGCACGCGGCGCGGCGTTCTCTACGCGCTGACCGCGCTCGGCTACGACCGCAGCCGGATTGAACTGTTCGCCGATCAGGATGCGGAGCGCTGGGCTGAGTTCATCATCTTCCTGAACAGTTCCAAGCCCAGCGGCGTCACAAATCTCTCGGTCATCGACGGGCAAGTCCGCAAGGTCAAGGAGGGCAGCAGTAAGCCCGCCTACGGTATGGAGACCATCGGCGGGCTCATTATTCAATCCCGGCTTCAGACAGGCTTCTCACGCTATCCAAGGTGCGGAGAGATCGTGTGCGGCGTGTGGCCGCATATCGTCAGTGAAGGACATCTCGTGGCCTCGACGGTCATGGCGCAAGGCGGCGCATCGGGCGGCGGCAATCCCTTCCCGAGAGCCGGCACATTTGCAGCCTCCGAGGAGTTCTATCACTTCGGCGCGTACACCATTTATCAGGGCTTCGCCTCGGACATTGAGGCGGGCTCGAAGGCGGCGCAGGGTGCAAAGGTCTACCTGAGATGCTCCACCTCTACGCGCTGCTCTACCAACGCGAAAGGAGGCGCAGCAGAATGAAAACATTGACTTCTATCGGTATCCAGAAGATCGGGCAGCGGTTCGTTGACTCGGTCGATCATGCGGACTACACGCTCAACGGCGTGCCACAGACAGCGGAGCCCTTCCGCCGCTTCGTGCAGGGCGCAAGCGCAAGGGTCTACATTTACTTCGACGATACCGTGATCGGTGACGTCGCCGAGGTGCAGCTCGTGGACAAAGACGGCGACATCATCGCGTCAGCGGGCGAACGGGTCTTCACAAAAACACCGGGCAAGGGGCTTTATATAGCCTTCAAATATAATATCTTAGAAGTGGAGGTCGAAAGCAGCAATGAAAGCCTATGAAAAAATCGGGTGGCTCGATCACGTCCAAGACATTGAGACGGGAGAGGTCATTCAGGAAGGAACGCCTGTGAGTCAGGTGAATATGAACCACATGGACGAAGGCATTTTCACAAACCGTGAAGCGGTCATTCTCCATGAGGCTCAGATTGCCGACGCGCAGAAAGAGATTAAGGTGTTGAAGGATGCGACGCTGAACAACATGGTCAACAATGTCTTTCTCATCAACTTCAACACCGTGACCTCGGTCGCGATCACGTCAGGGATTTACGACTCTGTGGCGCGAAAAATCTATGTATAAGGTCGCTTGCAGCCGCAAGGAAGCAAGCTGCATCATCGGGAGCTTGCTCGTGGAGCTGGCCCCGGTATGCGAGAAGTGCGGCGGGTTGCCGGATGGCGTGCTGAACCTGCAGACGGAGGCGGGGCTGTCCCTCACAGGGGACGCCGACGTCCTCATCACAGGGCACAGCATCATCAGCGGCAAGCCTGTCAGGATCAAACTCACGGACTACGGCTTCGAATATTATGGTGATCACGCCGAGCTTGCCCGCGTTCGGGAAAAGAGGTGTGTGTATCATGGCAGAGCCGTCAGTCCTACAAAAGAAAACTGAGATATTTCTCGAAAGGGATATATACCCCTTGCTGAAAAACTTCCCCGCCTCCGAGAAGTTCTCCTTGTGCCAAGAGATCAAGCAATCCTGCTACAAGCTCATCCGAGCGGCTGTTATGGCCAACAACCTCACGAACGTCAACAGACGGCTCATGTGGCTGGATGAGGCGGACGCAGAGAAGACACTGCTGCTCGTGCTTTTAGGTGTCGCCAAGAACCAGAAGTACATCACGCAGAAGAAACTCTTGGAACTGCAAGGAAAGCTCGAGGAGATCGGGCGCATCATTGGAGGACTGCAAAAGTTCTTCATCAACAACCGAAAATAGACCATCAGAAAAAGTACAGCACCTACTCAGGGTTATCTCTGTCTGGCGTCGAACCGTGCGATTCGCGGGTACAATTCGGCCCGCAACTGGAACAACAACAATGCTACGAACTCCAACCCGAACCTCGGTTTCCGCCCCGCCTTGTAGGTTATTACGTCATCTGCGGCCACGGCTTCAGGTGCGTGTCCTTGTTATACTTCAAGGGAGAGGTAATCCTTCGCCATGTTGAGAAACGGCGTAAAAACAGTGACTGAGCTTCGCCCGCCCTCTCGTATTGGGAGGCGGAGGGAGGGCTACAATGTGGGTAGCAACCCGCGTCATGGGTGCCAAGCCGTTCTAAAAGGAAAGGATGCCACGAATGACGAAATTCCCAATTATGCTCTACAACACGAAGAGCACCAAGAAAGCCCTCGTGCCGCCGATCCCTCCACCCTCCAGCTATGAGGACGCCGTGGGCTGGTCAGCGATCGAGGCGGGCTACAAGACCGCCTTGCGAGGCAGCCGCAAGTTCACGCGGGAGGCCGTGCTCTACGACCTCTATTCCGAGGTGAACAACGTGCGCCTGTGGCGCGATCTCAAGAAAATTGAGAAAACGAGACAGGCGGGCGTTAGTGAGTACACGCCGGGAAAGTATCGGCACAGGATCATCGTGGAGCCGAAGGAGCGCAGTCTTCACATCCCGCCGCTGCGGGACAAGATCGTGCAGCTCGTCATCCATCAGGAGCTGCAGACGCTCTTCCGCCCGGTATTCGTCAACCGTTCATTTGCGTGTATGTACGGAAAAGGCCCCATCCGAGCTGCCTTCAACGTACAGCATGACATGAGGGTCGCCCGCATGAAGTGGGGCGACGAGGCGACGGTCATCAAGATCGACGTCCGCAAGTTTTTCTACAGCATCGACCGCAGCGTGCTCAAGCAGATCATCGCGAAGCGGTTCAAGAAGCTCAAGAAGAAGTACCCCGAGAAATACGAGGACTTCCTCCGTTTTTACAGGCTTCTTTGCAAAGTGATCGACAGTTCGCCGGAGGGCGAGAGAGGGATTCCGCTGGGAAATGTGAGTTCTCAGGACTTTGCCAACATCTACCTCAACGAGCTCGATCAATTCTGCATCCGCTTCCTCGGTGCGACGCTCTACACGCGCTACATGGACGATGTCGTCGTCATAGCGCCAAACAAGGAAATCGCCCGGGAGTGGTTAGCAAAGATCAAGGTGTTCCTCCAAGAGAGACTGCACCTTGAGACCAACCAGAAGACCAAGATTTTCTATGTGCGGCAGGGCGTGAACGCCTACGGCTTCAAAATCAAAGCGACGCATCTGCTTCTCCGTACCGAGTCGAAACGGCGGGAGAAGCGGCGCATCAAGCGGATGATGGAGAAGCTGCAGGAGGGCACGATCACGAAGGCGGCGATCGTCCAATCGGTCAATTCGTGGCTCGGCTTCGCCCGATGGGCTTGCGCCTACAATCTGGCGAAGAAGATCTTCGCTCCCTACCGCTTCATCAAAACGGAAGGAGAGCTACCTTATGGCGCAATATCTCGGAACCGTCAAGCTCGGCGGATTTTACAACAACGGCGCGGCACTGGCAAGACCCACAAAGCCGTGGCGTAACGACACTGAACCATATTCGGGCGCGGGTAGGGGCAATATCCCCTCAATGTCCGGAGACATTTCAAACTACAGCTTCGGCAATACGCCCTCAGACGACGCAAAGAAGCTCCAGTGGGTAAAGATCAAGGACGGCGACAAGACGCTGCTCATCTGCGACCGCGTCATCCTTGTCAATGTCACTTGGAACGACCTTAACAGCGCGGGCTGGATCTTCGGCAAGGAAGTCAACATTGACAGCGCGAAGTACAAGCTCCGCTCCCTGACGGGTGGCACAGGCCCCAGATCGACAAATGACTGGTACTCCGGCGGCACGCCCACCAACAATGAGTGGGACAGGTTCGTCACTCGCGAGGAGGTCATCACGGGTCTTCCGGCTCCTGTGTCCTCCGACCTCGACAGCAGCCTCAATTCAACCGATCTCAGCAGTGCACATAATCAGCTTTGGAACTGGATGGGCGTCTATACTTGGTGCCAAGAGACGTATTCCTCGAATACGTCGTACCGTGCGATTCGCGGGTACCGTTCGGCCCGCTACTGGTACTACAACTTTGCTACGTTCTCCTTCCCGTTCCTCGGTTTCCGCCCCGTCCTTGAAATCCTGAACACTGACCCTCTGATCTCTGACAGTGACAGAGACCTCGGAGATAAGAACAGCAATTTCACGATCACCTACACGGTCGATGACGCCGACTCCGGCGACGTCTTGACGGCGACGGAGTCGCTCGATGGGCAAACGACGAAGTCGTTTGCCCCGACGCGAAATTTGGTAAACACCATCTCTGTCGATGTCGACTCCCTGAGTCTCGGTAAACACACCGTCAAGGTCGTCGTCAGCGATGGACAGGGCGGCACAGCGACCCGGACGTGGACGTTCACCCGCACAAACTCCGCACCGACCATTTCCGGCAGCGACGGCAATCTCGGAGATAAGAACCTCGGCTTCACCTATGCCTACACCATTGACGATGCGGACGGCGACACACTGACCGTCGTGGAGGAACTCAACGACGAGACGATTCGCACGATCAACAATGCGCCCAAGGGCGAGGAGCTGACCGTGACGATCACCTCCGAGAAGCTCTATGCGCTGGGGCTTAATTCGGTCAACACCCTCAAGATCACCGTCACGGACGGCAAGGGCGGTACGGCCTACCGTCGCGTCACCTTCAAACGCACAAACTCCGCACCGACGATCTCCGGGCAGGACAAGGCCCTCGGTCTGAAGAACGGGAGTTTCGCAGAGAATTACACCGTGAGCGACGTTGAGGGCGACAATGTGGTCGTCACCGAGTTCGTGGATGACGTGCAGATCCGCAGCTATCAAGCAACGCTGGGGCAGCAGGAAACGATCGAGCTGACCCGAGAGAAGTGGCTCTCGCTTACCAATGGACAACACCAGCTCCGCATCGAGGCGGTCGACGGCAACTTCGCCACCAGCGTCCGTGTATTCTCCTTCAGCAAGAAAGAGACAGTCATTAAGTTCGAGCTGGTCGCGCCGGAGGAGACCGATGCAGCGGCGACTAAGGTGCTCGTGACGCCGACGTGGAAGATCGAGGGCGCGGTCGCCAAGGTGGAGGCGTGCAACAACGGTTTTGACGCCGTTCCCACATGGGAGGACATCACGGCGATGGTGCAGATCAACCGTGTCTACAACTTCACCAACAAGACCAAGACCGCGAGCAAGTGGGGCGTGAATATCCGTTTCACCATCACAAAGAATGAGGGCTTCGAGGGTGAAGTCTCCATCTCGGGTTTCGGAGTCCTGCAAACAAAAGTCAATAGAAAAAACGAAAAAAGTCCCGCAAAG
>OKRW01001521.1_pt1 | contig 19545 bp, 11 predicted proteins | sample 1601151 | NCBI WGS metagenome assembly OKRW01 (sample SAMEA3541471, study PRJEB24748) | human gut metagenome | biome: human gut; feature: human-associated habitat; material: faeces | place: China | collected 2012 | reverse complement strand
TAGGGTGCGATCCATTTTTTGTAGGTATGAGTTGCATTTACTAATTGAATATACGTCACCCGTTGTCTCCTCACGAGGATACGAATAGGGACACAAAAGGAGCAACTGAAAAAATGGAGTATCTTTGCACACAAGCGAATGCTTTGACACAATTCGCTTGCGCATAGATAACACAAATCCTTGAATATGAAAAGAACCCACTTACTCCACTGCGCCACCGTGCTGGCCATCATGCTCCTCTCTCTTCCCGTGACGGCGCAAGAGATTACCCTGCGGACGACGATGCAGACGAATAGCAGCACGACAGAGCAGTTTGCTATGAAGATCAAGGCGCCCAAAGGCTCTACCTATTATATAGACTACGGTGACGGCACAGATGTGCAGGAGCGCTACGGGAGTGGCTACTCGGAGGTGGTCTACTATAGTTTTGCCGATATGGCTACTCGTAGTGAGCATCAGGTACAGGTATGGGGGGCTGACTTCATAGAGTTTTGGGCTATAAGTAATAAGAGTGTCACGGAGCTTACCGTGACCGACTGCCACAGCCTAGAGAAGCTATCCTGTGCCAACAATAAGATCCAGCGGCTCGACCTCTCGGGCTGTGACAAGCTCACCACAGTCATCTGCAATAACAACGAGATCGCCTCGCTCCAGCTCCCCGCATCGGTGACTAGTGTCGACTTCTCGAGGAATAGGCTCTCGCTCGCAGACTTCCCCGAGAAGCGTTCTGGTATGATCTATACTTATGGACCGATGCGCCCCATCTATCTCTCTGCAGATAAGATAAATGGTCTGACGGTAGATCTGACCGAGATGCTAGACTTTGAGGGGACTCAGTCGACCTTCGAGTGGTACTACTTCGACAATAAGGGAAACAATGCCAACCCAGCCCTGCGGATTGCCCCTGCGACCTACACAGAGCGTGACGGTGTCTTCACCTTTCATCAAGAGCCTGAGCGAGCCATCTATTGTGTTGTCGCCAATAGTGCCTTGCCACGACTCAACAACATCAACGACTGCTATGGCATCATGCCGATAGAGCTAAAGGGTGCCGAGAAGAAGCTGGAGCAGGTGCATGCAGCGTTTGTAACGGACATGTTTACGACAGAGGGCTTGACCTTTGACCTGCAGCTCAGTGCTACTCGTGAGGAGAGTCCCTGCGTAGTCGATTGGGGAGACGGATCTTTTGAGGAGGTACTCCTAGGGGTTGAGCCTGTGACGCTAAAGCACAACTTCCTCGATGCCAAAGTTGATCGCCAGCATACCGTCCAGATACAGTGTGCAGAGCTAGACTTGATGCGACTCCCAGAGCTTTGTGGCTTGATCCAATTTGCCCCCACGACGGAGCCTTGCCCAGTCAAGCGACTGATCCTGGACAATAACCGTCTGCCAGAGCTTGACCTCTCAGCCTTTGTACAGTGTGAAGAGATCTCGGCCAATGGTTGCTATATGAGTCAGGTGCGACTACCGCAAGCTAAGCACCTCAAGAAGCTCTCCCTGCGAAGCGGTACAATCACCGAGATCGATCTCTCTCCCTATACAGAGCTCGAGGAGCTGACGCTAGCACTCAATGCGCTAAGCGCTCTAGATCTGAGCGCACAGACTCATCTGAAGCAGGTTAATGTGTCGCACAATAAGCTGAGAAGCCTCACGATGCCCTCATCGAGAGAGACCCTTGAGGAGCTAGACTGTTCCTATAATGCGATCCCGATGTATATGCTACCGACCCAGGGTGCGATGAGTAAATATCTGTATGCGCCACAAGAGGCGTTTGAGATTACGCCCGAGATGATCGATGGGTGTACGATAGATCTCTCCATGTTTGACAACTTAATTGGTGTGGAGACGACTCCTCAACCCACTACTTACATTTGGCTACATGCCGATGACGAGTCGCAGTTTATTATGGAGGGTATACATTATGATGTCGTCGAGGGCAAGTTCACATTTAAGTTTGAAGAGCCGACGAAGGTTCTCTGCACCATGCAGACGAACGCCTATCCGCTACTAGCGTCAGATGTCAAGAGCTATCGTAGCAAGCCGATCGTTGTACCAGCACAAGGAGGCAACTCGATAGATCGCTCTATGACGGTAGAGACTCCACTACAGACGAGTGTCAGTGGGCGAGAGCTCACGCTACAGGCTACGCAGAGCGTTGTCGCAACAATCTTTGCGGTAGATGGCAAGACGATATGGACTCAGACTATGAAGGCGGGTGATCGAGAGACACTGACCTTGCCACAGGGCGCATACATCCTGCACGCTAAGGGTATGGATGCTGTGCGACTCATCATACGTTGATGCTGATCCATCGTTAGCGCTTTCCGATCTTCACGTGGAGAACTGCAAATATCCACGTGGAGGAAAAAGATTCTCCACGTAGACGAGAAACATTTCCTCGGACATATCATTTGATTCCTCCGAAGTTTTATTTCTCTCCTACGTGGAGAATTTTCTTTTGCTACGTGGAGAATCGACAATATCCACGTGAGAAGCGCTGCAAAAGTCAAAAACAGCCATTGCGAGATCGGGGCGCAATGGATATGCTCCGTTAATCTGATTCTGTGTATCTTTGCGTAACTATTGGAGCGTCTCATCAAGACGATATGCCCTCCCGTCTGCGTGGCTCCTAAGTGGGGGCTGACCTTCTATTTCTAACTATATGTATGGATAGTCTGCGAGCTTTTCTCAACGAACTCTTCGTCATACCATCGGTGCCTCAATCGATTATTGTGATCTCACTGGTCTCTCTGGTGGGGTTGCTCTTGGCGCGTATCCGTATAGCCCGTATCTCACTGGGGGTGACCTTCGTCTTTTTCGTCGGCATCCTACTCTCCTACTGGGGTATCACGCTAGAGGCGGGGACGCTAGACTTTGCGATGAACTTCGGGCTGATTCTCTTTATCTACGCCCTCGGTCTTCAGGTGGGGCCCGCATTCTTCCCCTCACTCAAGAAAGGTGGCATACGGGACAACCTTGATTCGCTCCTCATTGTGGCGGTCGACCTAGCATTCGTCGTGGGTCTCTTCTTCGTCTCTGAGCTACCCATCAGTCAGTGGGTCGGCATCCTATCGGGTGCTACGACCAATACGCCAGCGCTAGCTGCAGCGCAGAGTAGCTTGCCGAGCGTCGGTGCCGAGGGGCAGAGCATGCTGGCTGAGATGGCACTGGCATGTGCGATCACCTACCCCTTTGGTGTGGTGGGAGTCATACTAGCGCTCTACGTGCTAGCTCCCTTAGCAAAGAAACGTGCCAAGGGGCAGTCTGACGAGGAGGAGCGCGTAGCCTTCTTTAGCGAGTACGAAGTGAAGAATATGGGGGTGGTCGGCAAGACCATCTCGGAGGTTTCACGGGTCGCTGAGACACCCTTTGTAATCAGTCGTATATGGCGTGACGGCAAGGCGCTGTCTCCCGACTCGACGACACAACTACTAGAGGGTGATCGCCTGCTGATCGTTTCGGACGAGCGGGAGGTGCCTCGGCTGGAGCTATTCTTTGGCAAAAAGGTGGCAAAGGACTGGAACCGCTCTGACATTGACTGGGATAATGTGGACCAGAGTCTCGTATCTAGGCGACTCGTCCTCACACGCAAGGAGTACAACGGTGTGCGCCTCAGCGCCCTGCACCTACGCAATGACTACGGAGTCAATGTGACGCGCATCGATCGTGCGGGCATCGAGCTACTCACTTCGCCCGACCTTCATCTACAGCTGGGAGACCGTATGACTGTGGTGGGTACCAAGGAGGCCACCGATGCGGTCGCTGCAAAGATCGGCAACGAGATTAAGGACTTGGACGCTCCCAACCTGTTGGGGCTTTTCATCGGCCTTTTCATCAGCGTTTTCGTTGGTATGATACCTTTCTATATACCTGGTGTGAGTATGCCTATACGACTGGGGCTGGCTGGTGGCGGTATCATCATCGGTATCCTGATGGGAGCCTTCGGCCCTCGTATGCATGTAACCACTTATGTCACCAATAGCGCGAGTCTACTGGTGCGGCAGTTGGGACTAATCCTCTACCTGGGCTGTCTGGGACTCTCGTCGGGCGCTGGCTTCTTTGACATACTCTTTAGTACTCAAGGGTTGGTATGGCTCGGCTATGGCGCTTTGCTGACGGTGCTACCTATCCTACTGGTCGGCTGGTATATGCTACGTCGCAAGCGGGGGGACTACGCCACCATGTGTGGGGTGGTGTGTGGTAGCATGGCGAACCCGATGGCTCTGGAGGTGGTCGGTGACAGACTCAAAGGGAGCAAGCACACGGTCGCATACGCCACGGTTTACCCGCTCGGTATGTTCGTCCGTATCATCACCGCACAGCTACTCATCTTACTCTTTGTATAGCTTATGACAGACACTATAGATACCACTGAGGCACTCTCTCCTGATCGCCACAAAGGTGAGACGGGACTCTTGCGTACGGAGCATCTAGTGAAGCGTTACCGCAGTCGCACCGTGGTCAACGATGTCTCTATCGAGCTACGCCAAGGAGAGATCGTCGGGCTGCTAGGGCCTAATGGTGCGGGTAAGACGACCACTTTCTATATGACGGTGGGACTGGTCGTACCTAATGGGGGCAAGATACTCCTCAATGAGCAGGACATCACGAAGCTCCCAGTCTATCAGCGTGCTCGCCTTGGGATCGGCTATCTAGCGCAGGAGGCGTCGGTCTTTAGAAAGCTCTCGGTAGAGGACAATATCAAGGCGGTGCTAGAGATGACCCCGCTCACACCAGACCAGCAGCGGGAAAGATTGGAGACACTGCTCGATGAGTTTGGTCTTCATAAGGTACGCACCAACCAGGGTAACAGACTCTCGGGTGGTGAGCGTAGGCGTGTCGAGATAGCTCGCTGTCTTGCCATCGATCCTAAGTTTATTATGCTCGACGAACCCTTCGCAGGTGTCGACCCGATCGCAGTGCAGGACATACAGTCTATCGTTGCCAAGCTCAAGCAGCGCAACATCGGCATCCTGATCACCGACCACAATGTCAACGAGACGCTCAGCATCACCGATCGTGCCTATCTGCTCTTCGAGGGTAAAGTGCTCTTTCAGGGTACAGCCGAGCAGCTCGCCGAGAACGCTCTCGTGCGTGAGAAGTACCTCGGACGCGACTTCGTCTTGCGTCGCAAGAGCTTCACGGATCTCTAGTCTTTGGCACTATTGTCGTGATGACAATAGGTTCAGGTGACGCTCTATTAAATAGAAATAGTTATCTTTGCGGGTAGCAACATAGTCGACTAGCTCCTATTCGATAGGAGAGAGTCCTCATTGCTGCACCTTTGCGTAATCAATTCACACAACACACACATATACGATATGGCAAATAAAAGAGAACGGCTCTTTGGGGACTTCCCCCCCGTAAGCAAGGAGCAGTGGCTGGAGAAAGTCACAGTCGATCTCAAGGGTGCCTCCTTTGACAAGCGGCTCGTATGGCGTACGCCTGAAGGCTTTAACCTACAGCCTATGTACAGACGCGAAGACATTGCTCAATATGCCTCACGTCTAGCACTACCTGGTGAATACCCCTACGTGCGATCGACGAAGCTGAACAATGAGTGGCTCGTACGCCAAGACATTAAGGTTAAGGATCCCGCCGAGGCGAACGCTAAGGCGCTAGATATACTCAACAAGGGAGTCACTTCCCTCGGATTCAACATCTCTAAGACGATCCTCTCTGCCGAAACCCTAGAGACACTCCTCAAGGGAATAGATCTGACCGCTGTAGAGATCAATCTCTCGACCTGTGTATCTTGTACGGTCAAGCTGGCAGAACTCTTTGTCGCCTACGTGCAGAAGCATCAGATCGACGGTGCTGCCGTAAGAGGTGCTATCGAGTACAATCCCTTCAAGCGAGAGCTTATGAAGGGTGTCGTCGATGACAAGCGCTACGACACGCTAGAGCAGCTCTACAACATTGCCAAGCCTATCCCACAGATGCGTCTTTACATCGTAGAGGCCTCGATGCTGAGCAACGCTGGTGCGGGCATCGTCAAGGAGCTAGCCTATGCACTCGCTTGGGGTGCGGAGGTACTCGACCAGATGGTGGCTCGTGGTCATAATGTCGAGGAGATCGCTCGACGGATCAAGTTCCACTTCGGCATTAGCTCGAGCTACTTTATGGAGATGGCGAAGTTCCGTGCTGCACGCTGGCTATGGGCCGAGATCATCGGGGCGCATGGTGACCAGTACAAGGGCGATGCCGCTAAGATTTGCCAGCACGCTACCACCTCGCAGTGGAATATGACCATCTATGACGCTTATGTCAACCTGCTCCGCTCGCAGACGGAGACGATGTCAGCAGCGCTGGGCGGTGTCGACTCGATCACGGTCCTACCCTTCAACATTGCTTACGAGGAGAGCACCGACTTCTCCGAACGTATCGCACGCAATCAGCAGCTCCTCCTGAGCGAGGAGAGCCACTTCGACAAGGTTGTCGACCCCGCTGCTGGTTCGTACTACATAGAGACACTGACCAATGTGATCGCCGAGCAAGCTTGGCAGCTCTTTGGTGAGATCAGCGCTAGCGAGGGTGGCTTCGAAAGCTTTGTCACCACGGGCGCACTACAGCGTGACCTTCAGGAGGCCAATACAGAGCGCCATGCAGCGGTCGCAAAGCGCAAGGAGACCCTACTAGGTACCAACGAATTCCCGAACTTCACAGAGACCGCTCACGAGAAGCTCGCGACACCCGCTGTCATCACGACGGGGTGCGGCTGCTCTGCTGGAGAAAAGCAAGAGGGTCTACAACCCCTCAACTTCGACCGTGGTGCCAATCAGTTTGAGGAGCTACGCTTGACGACGGAGCGCGGCAAGCAGCCTGTCGTCTTCATGCTGACGATCGGCAATCTCGCCATGAGACTTGCTCGCTCACAGTTCTCGGGCAACTTCTTCGGCTGTGCCGGTTACAAGCTCATCGACAACCTCGGCTTTGAGACAGTCCAAGAGGGTATCGATGCAGCTATCGCTGCTAAGGCAGACATCGTGGTGCTCTGCTCTAGCGACGATGAGTATGAGACTTACGCTCCTGAGGCATTCCGTCTACTCGACGGCAGAGCGCAGTTTGTCGTAGCGGGCAATCCCGCCTGTACGGAGCAACTGCAGGCTCTCGGCATCGAGCACTTTATCCATGTCCGTAGTAACGTGTTGGAGACTCTGCAGCACTTCAACGAGCTCTTTGGACTAGCGTAGTAACCCTCTAAGTAACACACACAAATGACAAAGCCATTATATAAAGAGATTGACCTGAGTCACTCTCAGTTTGGACGCTCCGATGCCGCTAAGTGGGGCAAGGAGCATGCTCTAGAGGCGAACTGGACTACGCCAGAGCAGATCAAAGTCAAGCCGGTCTACACGGCTGACGATATAGAGGAGCTAGAGCACCTCGACTTCGTGTCGGGTCTGCCTCCCTTCCTTCGTGGCCCGTATAGCTTGATGTACCCGTTCCGTCCGTGGACGATACGTCAGTACGCTGGCTTCTCAACGGCTGAGGAGAGTAACGCCTTCTATCGTCGTAACCTAGCGAGTGGTCAGAAGGGACTATCAGTCGCTTTCGACCTCCCGACACACCGTGGTTACGACGCTGACCACCCACGTGTTGTAGGCGATGTGGGTAAAGCGGGTGTCTCTATCTGCTCGCTGGAGGATATGAAAGTCCTCTTCGACGGTATCCCTCTAGCCAAGATGTCTGTCTCCATGACGATGAATGGAGCCGTACTGCCGATCCTCGCTTTCTACATCAATGCAGGGCTGGAGCAGGGCGCTAAGCTTGAGGAGATGGCTGGTACCATTCAGAACGATATCCTCAAAGAGTTTATGGTGCGCAACACCTACATCTATCCGCCCGAATTCTCGATGAAGATCATCGCTGACATCTTTGAGTACACCTCGCAGAAGATGCCTAAGTTCAACTCTATCTCCATCTCTGGTTATCACATGCAGGAGGCTGGTGCTACGGCCGACATCGAGATCGCCTTTACCATTGCCGACGGTATCGAGTACCTTCGCGCTGGTATCAACGCAGGTATCCCCGTGGATAAGTTTGCGCCACGTCTCTCCTTCTTCTGGGGCATCGGCGTCAACCACTTTATGGAGATCGCTAAGATGCGTGCCGCACGTATGCTATGGGCTAAGGTGGTCAAGAGCTTTGGCGCTGAGAATCCTAAGTCACTCATGCTCCGTACGCACTGCCAGACCTCGGGATGGTCGCTCACCGAGCAGGATCCCTACAACAACGTCGGGCGTACCTGTATCGAAGCTATGGCAGCAGCCCTCGGTCACACGCAGTCGCTACACACCAATGCACTTGATGAGGCGATCGCCTTGCCGACCGACTTCTCAGCACGTATCGCTCGTAATACGCAGATCTATATCCAAAAGGAGACGCAGGTCTGTCGCTCTATCGATCCATGGGGTGGCTCCTATTATATAGAGACCCTCACGGACGAGATCGCTCATAGAGCTTGGGAGCATATCCAAGAGGTCGAGAAGATCGGTGGTATGGCCAAGGCTATCGAGACCGGTCTCCCCAAGATGCGTATCGAGGAGGCAGCCGCACGTACGCAGGCTCGCATCGACTCCAACCAGCAGGTGATCATCGGTATCAATAAGTACCGCCTAGATCACGAGGATCCGATCGAGATCCTAGAGATCGACAATACCTCCGTACGTCAGAGCCAGGTGGCTCGTCTAGAGGATCTGCGCGGTCATCGTGATGAGCAGGCTGTACAGGCTGCTCTTAAGGAGATCACCGAGTGCGTACGCACCAAGCAGGGCAACCTCCTCGAGCTAGCCGTCAAGGCAGCAGGTCTGCGTGCCTCGCTAGGCGAAATATCCGACGCTTGCGAGGCGGTCGTCGGACGATATAGTGCAGTAATTAGAACGATCAGTGGCGTGTATTCAAAAGAGTCAGGACAGGACAAGCAGCTGGAGTATGCCAAGCAGCTTGCTGAGGAGTTTGCACAGCGTGAGGGGCGTCAGCCTCGTATTATGATTGCCAAGATGGGACAAGACGGTCACGACCGTGGTGCCAAGGTAGTAGCCACTGGCTATGCCGACTGCGGCTTTGATGTCGATATGGGTCCTCTCTTCCAAACCCCTGAGGAGAGTGCTCGTCAGGCTGTCGAGAACGACGTCAATATCCTTGGCGTCAGCTCACTGGCAGCAGGACACAAGACGCTCATCCCGCAGGTCATCGAGGAGCTACGCAAGCTCGGACGTCCCGACATCATCGTCACCGCTGGTGGTGTCATCCCAGCTCAGGACTACGACTTCCTCTATAAGGCAGGTGTCGCAGCTATCTTCGGCCCAGGTACACCTGTCGCCTACTCAGCTGCTAAGTGCCTCGAGATACTCCTCGGCAAGGAGGCGTAGCTCAGCAAGCTAGTTCCAATACGAGACTAGTGCATCGCCACTAGTCCCCCTACCAACACAAAGAGAGGATAGGTCTATACGGATCTATCCTCTCTCTTTTTGTCTTCTCCGACATAGGGCAATTGCACTAAGACTTGCCCTATTAATTAATACGAAAATAGAGCGACAAGTGCCGCTCTATAAATCGCTTACTCACCTAGAGCGGAAAACGAGGCTCGAACTCGCGACCCTCAGCTTGGGAAGCTGATGCTCTACCAACTGAGCTATTTCCGCATAGTACCTCCTTGGGTTGCTATCTTGCGACCTCGCTGTAATAGTCACACGCCCCCTCGGATTGTGGAAGCAAAGGTACAATAAATTTCGGAACCAACGTACTCAGAGGTTCATTCGGCTAATTGGGTAGCTCGATGAGACGAGTAGCCCTTTGTGGGGGGGGGTATCAAAGGTTACAGCATCCGTCGTGTCAAATCGATACGAGTAACTCGTCCCCGAACCAGCGATACGTGTAACCCTTTGTAGGGACGCACGGTCTGTGCGTCCGTCCCCGAACCAGCGTGACGATGCTGTAATTTTCGTTCGACAACGGACGCTCAGACCGAGCGTCCCTACAGCGGGTTACACGGTCTGTGCGTCCGTCCCCGTTAAAGGTTACAGCATCAAGTTCGTTCGACAACGGACGCCCTCCCACTAGACGCTCTCGAGCGTCCCTACACAGGGTTACACGGTCTGTGCGTCCGTTGTATCAAAGGTTACAGCATCCGTCGTATCAAATCGATACGAGTAACCCGCCCCCGTTACAGGTTACAGCATCCGTCGTATCAAATCGATACGAGTAACTCGTCCCCGAACCAGCGTGACGATGCTGTAATTTTCGTTCGACAACGGACGCTCTCGTGCGTCCCTACAGCGGGTTACACGTATTATCTCTACAATATCCGTCACTCAATGTGGCGGGGTCTCTCAGTTATTGTTACTTTTGCATCGTATCTCAAGCATTTACCTTATTATGTGTCCTCCTTGTTACAATGATCGCAAATCTCCCCGTGCTTCTTTTCACGATTACAAAGCAGGCATTTACTTCATAACTATCTGCACTAAGGACAAGCGACATTACTTCGGCAAAGTACAAGAGGGCATTATGCAGCTCAGTCCCATAGGGGAGTTTTGTCATCAACAATGGGAGAAGGTCTCCGAACATTATCCCTATGCTACGGTTCCGCTATTCATAGTTATGCCGAACCATATCCATGCTATCGTGTCGATCAATCAAGAGACAGAGCCTGCTGCCCAAAAGACGGCTCGAGAAACTTTAGCCATCGTTGTTGGGGGGATTAAGCGCGAGGTCACAATGTTTGCACGGGAGCATAAGATAGCGTTTGACTGGCAGTCAAGGTACTATGATCGTATCATTAGGAATCGCAAAGAGGGCAACAACATAGCGACTTACATCGAAAACAATGTGGCACGCTGGGATAGCGATAAGTATTACGAAAAAGAGCCGTAATGACGAGTAGCTCGTCGTATCAAATCGATACGAGTAACCCGTCCCCGAACCAGCGATACGAGTAACCCGTTGTAGGGACGCACGGTCTGTGCGTCCGTCCCCGTTAAAACCACGATGCTGTAACCTTTGACACAACGGACGCTCAGGCCGAGCGTCCCTACAGCGGGTTGCACGTCACCCGCCGCCGCAATACCGACTTTGTCAAATGAAATATCGAAAATGTCAAATGATATTTCCAAAAATGTTGTACCTTTGCAGCAAGAGATACCTAAAGAAACACTTTATTCCTATGCGATCACGCATTCACAACATATTGTTACTTCTCGCCAGCACGCTACTCGCTGTAGCTGCTATGACGAGCTGTAGCCGCTCCCCTCTGGGGAGTGATGAGGAGCTGACACTCCTCATCAGGTTTTCACCTACACACCCCTTCCGCACCATAGAAGATGGTGCGACACAGGACGCTTACGAAGTAAGCACTTACAAGCCCATTACGCTCTTCTTTTACGACGAGGCGGGTGCTCCCACCGAGCCTTATCGTGTCGAGCTCAAAAAGCAAGCCGACATTGATAAGGCTATGAGTGCCGAGGGTTACGAGATCAAGGTGCGTCAGGCTGTCCGCAAGGTCTCTGCTGTCGCTGGGCGCCAAGGTGTCTTCAAACCCTCCGATCTCGGTTCGCTCTCTATTTACGATCTGCAGACCCTAGGTGGGGCTGATGATGCATCCAAAAGCTTCTTACACAGCGTCCCTTACGTAGCTCCGCAGGCAGAAGTGAAGGAGGTTCCAGGAAGTCCTAATAAGCTCACCGTAGAGCTCCAGCCCGTCCCCAATGTTGCACGTCTAGAGATCTCAGGGCAGATAGCCATACCTACAGAATCGCAAAAAACAATCGCTGACTGGATTGTCAATAATAAGATGATTCCTTACGCTAAGGGTGCTACCAATTACTCTTACGTAGCCAGCCCTTGCGAACTCCCGATACGTTATATCGAGGACTTCACCATACGAGGCATATACCTTAATAATTATAAGGAGACAGTCGGAGCTGCCAGCCGTAACTTCCTTGCCTCCGACAAGTACGATACAATAGGCAAAGTCTGGACAGGGCATCGCACTGAGATGCACACCCTCTTTGGTGAGCTAAATAAAGCCAACGACTACACTAAGACGATGACTGACGGCAAGGTAGACGCTTATCAGATCTACCCTGGCAAGGCTGCTGATCCCGAGGCGCTAGACCACATCATCGTAGAGGTCGAGTACACACTACACACCCGTGTCGGTTACTTCGACGCATTTGTATATAATAAGGACAAAAGCGACTACGTCTATGCTTGCTCTCGTGTAGAGACAAAGCCCGACCAAAAGCTCAGACGCTTCATCACTATACGCAAGTTCCTCGTCACCAAGGGTACTAAAGATGAGTCGCTCGTAGCCTTCGAGGCTGGTAAGATATACCGCATCAACCTCAACTACCTCTCTCCGCTTTTCTCGATGAATACCAACCCGGGCATTGATGAAGCGGGCGACATCACTGAAATCACCCCACGCCGTGAGCGTACCGACGAACTGCCCGAGGAAACCACCGCAGCGGTACTTGTCGATGTCTCCGGCTGGACACATATCAACATAGACACCGAGCTAGAGTAAACGAAGATCGAAATGAAGAACGAGACGAATAACGAAATGTAGGGACGCTCGGTCCCACGTGTAACCCTTTGTAGGGACGCACGGTCTGTGCGTCCGTCCCCGTTAAAGGTTACTGCGTCAGGCTGGTTCGACAACGGACGCCCTCCGACTCGACACTCTCGAGCGTCCCTATAGCGAGTTACTTCTCCCACCACACTAGACAAATCATCAAACAGTATATTCACTTTTAATCAACTAACAAACTTTATGAAGTACATGAAGATGGCCGCCATCGCCCTGATGGCACTTGCGCTCTTCTCTTGTAACAACAAGAACAATGAGCCAAAGAACGAAGTTGCACAGCTGAGCATCCGCATCAACGATGCACAGCTACGTGCTATGATGGATCCAGCAGAGACTGATGCTAAGACCCTCATCACGGATAACGTTGTCCTAACGCTTGACAATGGTGAGCAGATCACGCTAGATGCTGATGCGATCGCAAAGGCTAAGAGTGCTGATGGCTACAAGAAGCCAGTTACAGAGGTCGTTAAGACCGTCTCTCTCGTAGCTAACGGCAAGATCGAGAATGACACCGACATCACGACTCTTCAGGGCAAGGACATTGCAACGGAGATCGCTTTGACTGCTCCTGCTACAGCTGTCTCGACAACTGTAAAGGATGGTATGACGACTTACGAGGTCGAGCTAAGCCCCGTTCCTGCTGTTGCTCGTCTAGAGGTCGCTGGTAAGATCAAGCCTGTAGCTAATGCTAATGGCAAGCAAGCTTTCAAGGACATCACCGTAGAGCATGTCTATGTCAACAATTACCTCTCTACCATCGCTGGTACTCGTTATATGAGCGTAACCAATGGTAAGGATGGCTTTGCTGCTGCTCCAGCTCCTCAGCCTCAGACTCAGATGAACGATAAGATCGAAGCTGCTGACAAGGAGGCTTTCGAGAAGATAGAGAAGGTTGCTGGTTATTACCTCTTCCCAAAGCTAGCAACAGAGACTCCTTCTTCTCCTGACTACTTCGATCACGTTATTCTCAAGATCAAGATTACTTACACGGACGAGGCTCTAGCTGCTGATGGTAATCTTGCTAATATGACTGACCGCTACGTCACTATCGCTCGCTTTATGAAGAGCGCTACTGGTGACCTCGATGGTGGCTTCCTAGCTGGTACCATCTACAAGCTTGACCTCAATGAGCTCAGCAAGGACTTCAAGACTGGTGATGATGGCAAGCCTGATCCTAAGAACCCTGATACTCCAGATCCAGAGCCAACTGCTAACAAGCAGCTCGTAGTTAAGGTTAAGCCTTACACTTGGACGACTGAGAACATCAAGCCTGACGTCAACAACGGTTACAAGAAGTAATCACGCCTGACGTACAGACACGTACGTCTACAATATAGTTTCGCGGCGTGGCTCCCGCTCCACGGCGAGCGGAGCCACGCTAGCGACACTAACTTTCCCCAACACAGTCACTGACTATCCCACACACTAGCAGCACTAGTCCCACTAGACACACTAGCAGCACTAGATTCACTAGAAGCACTAGAGATTCACAAGAGACGAGAGCCACTAGAGACCCCTAGCCTCTAACCTCTAATCTCTAACTTCTAATTACTTAACTCCGCTCCATCACAGCAATGGCAAAGAAAGTACTACTACTACCCCTCACAGTGCTACTCATGGCGCTACTCTCCTCATGCGTTTATGAGGACCTGAGCAAGTGTCCCGAGCCACGACTGCGCTTCGTCTATAATGCAGACGGCAGCGACAACGTCCTACCCAACTATATACGGGATGCTCGCCTCTACCTGTACGATCAGGAGGGAGCGGTATGCTATACACAGCAACTCACACGTCGAGACTTAGCAGAGGGGATCCAGCTACCCGTCTTGACACTCGATCCCTATCGTGTAGTTGTCTGGGGCAACGTCACAGACCACTCACAGATAGCCAACTCAGACCAACTCGCCAAGGCTGACATAACAGCACAGCCCGACGACAAAGGCATCTACCGAGGCACCGACTCACTATACCGTGCCGAAGCAATGCTAGACCTGTGCGAAGATCCGCAGGGCGAGTACACTGTACCCTTCTCATCAGCTCATATAGGGCTCGATGTCGTTGTCAAGGGTTATGACACATTCCACCCCGGTGCGGGTGCGCCACAGATAGAGATTCTATCGGGCGGTACGCACTACACCTTCGTCGAGCATCCCGCTGGCATACCTTTGCCCGATGCTCATAAGACCTTCGTCCCTTACCTAGGACACTCCGAGCGTGACGATATGTATCGCGCACGCTTCGACCTCTTCCGCTTCACCGATGCCCAGGCGCCTGTGCTGCGACTCATCGACAGCAAGTCTGGCAAGGAGATCAAGCGCATAGCGCTCACCGACTACCTCAAGAGCCAAGGCATCACCTTCGACAAGCTTCACGAGGCCAACCTCCCCATACTGATTACCTTCACAGGCACACTAGATATAACGATCAACCCCTTCGTATGGGGTAGCATCAATATCAAGCCTGACAAATATAAGTAACGAGTAACCCTTTGTAGGGACGCACGGTCTGTGCGTCCGTTGTAGAACGACAAAACAAATAGCCCCCGTAGCTTTAACGGGGACGGACGCCCTCCCGCTAGACACTAGCCGAGCGTCCCTACAAAGGGTTACACGACCAACAGCCAATTCGCAAAAAAACACAATAGCTATATGACACGTCTGACTACATATACCATTCATCTCATCAGCGGCTTGCTGCTCGCTCTGCTCACCGCAGGGTGTGTCGCCGACCGCAACGTGAGCGACTGCGTCGCCGAGGGCGATGAGGTCGAGATCGAGTTCGCTCTCAAAGTGCCAGCACTAGAGACTTCTCTGCGCCAGCTCACCGCAGAGCAGGAGAGCCAAGTCAATTCAGTAAAAGTTTTAGTCTTCAACACGCAAGACGCCGCAGGGCAGACACTTGCCGAGGAGGACGAGACTTTCGCTTATGTGGCTAAGATGACCACGACCAACTTCACACCCGATCAAGACGGTGTCACACACGTTGTCTGCAAGCTCACGGCTACTGACAAGCCCATGCGCATCGTCTGTATCGCCAATTACGACGTTCCCGAGACCATTCTCACCGTGGGTACCGCCAAGAAGACCATTCTTGAACATGCTCAGATGAAGCAAATCTTCGACGAGAAGGGTTGGAAGACTGACGGCACGCAGCCTATCCCTATGTGGGGTGAGAGCGATGCACAGCCCGTCAATAAGGGTACACGCTTCAACAGCTGTGCCAAGCTCGCTTATGGCAATGCTGGTCAGAACAGAAACAACGAAGGCGTCATCCACCTCGTTCGTGCCTTAGCACGTATCGACGTAGGCGTCAACTTTGAGGACAACCCCTCTAGCGAGACCGCTGCCGGAAGCAAAACCTTCCAGATCAAGTCCGTACGTGTCTACCGCTACGCCACCTCTATGTACGTAGCTGGTACGCAAGCGACCGCCTTCAACTTTGACGGTAATCGTCGCAATGCGGTTCCCCATACACCCGAGGGAGTCACCGCTGCTATCGATGATAAGCCTCTTGTCTTCACCGCTAAGACCGATGAAGATGCCAAGGGTTACGTCCGCAACATCTACATCCCCGAGATTGAGAACAAAGACAAGGGCAAGGGTGAGCGCATCTGCCTCGTCATCGGTGGAGACTATAATAAGAGTGGCAAGGAGACCTTCTATCGTGTCGATTTTATCAAGCGTGAGACCAAGTCTCCTAACGACATCATCACCAAGCAGCTAGACGTGTTGCGTAACTACCGCTACCGCTTCAACATCACCAAGGTAGCTGGTCCTGGTACAGACACGCCCGAGGAGGCACTCACCACCGAGCCGGTCAACATCAATTGGGACGTACTCGTTTGGGACGATGCCGACATCGACAAGATTGTCTACGACGGACAGTACTACCTCTCCGTCTCCAAGGATAAGTTCCACTTTGGCAAGGACGCCACTAGTGAGAGCTACACCATCCGCACCAACTGGCCTGACGGCTACCAAATCGTCGACAAGGATGGCAAGGTATGGGCAAAGAGCGCTACAGAGGCAGGCACGCAAGGCACCTGGGCATACTTCACCGAGCCCGCAGGTCAGACCTTTGAGATAGACAAAGACAAGGTCAGCATCGTCAATGTCCTCGCCAACACCACAGGCGCAGACCGCACCATCACCATGAAGGAGCTTTTCGTCAAGGCAGGCCGCATCAAGTGGCCTCTCCAGATTAACCAAAGCAACAAGATCGAACTAGATGTCAAGGTCTATCACAAGGAGAGTGAGAGCTGGCAGGATGACTGCACGAAGCTACCGATCAATGCGTATACTTGTGTGCCAGGTACGGAGTACTTCTTCTGGGTCAAGTATACCGATGGTGGCGCACTAGGTCGTATCGCTGTCGATAAGGATGAGCAGTTCCAGTGGACGAAGCTCTCTGACGACTCTAAGAACGGCATCGCCCTCTATAAGGTCGTTGCTAAGGCTGATGATATACCGCTAGACCAGTTCTGGCTCTCAGAGCTATCCAAGTTCCGTGTGACCAAGGATGGAGCAGAGAAGCAGACCGACTTCACGCTCAACTATATGAAGTGGGACGCTATCCCCTACAAAGATCCAAACTTCACCCGCAACCTCCTCGATCCCGATAACGAGCCAGTCTATGTGCTTGGAGACTTCAACCAGCGCATCTACATACGTGCTAATGCTCCCTACAATCTGACTGTCACGAAGATTGAGATAGAGAAGATCTCAGGCTATCCAGATCCTGAGCAAGTAGTACGTGGTTGGCACGATGGCAAGCTCATACAGGAGAAGGAGCAGCCACGCTTCGTAGATGGTGAGCCACTTGACTTCAGGACCTATGACTACGTCAGCGACACCGATCCCGAGCTTACGGGCGACATCGTTTCAGCCGTTGTCACGCTACTCATCACACCCAAGGCTAACCCTGGCGAGGCAGGCTACTTCGAGAAGCATCAGTTCCGTCTGCACTTCGTGGCTGGTATTCTCCAGCCTGAGGCAAATACCTACGTCGTTGAGGCTGGTCAGATTCCTGTCCTCATCCCCTGCTCGCAACTCAACAAGGCTGCCGACTGGTGGAATGCTTGGTCTACTGAGATGGAGCAGGTTATGTTGAAACGTAAAAATTCTGGAGGCGAACCAGGTATCTCAAATGCTGGTTACAAAAACTATATGGCAGCTGGAGGTTGGACACTTCCCCGCCTAGAGCCTGACGACAAGGACTGGACAGCTCAGTGCGTTTGGAGTTCGTTGACCTCTGATGGTAAGAACTCTGGTCTAGAGAAGGTCGAGGCAGTCCAGATAGACCTCGGTGGACGTAACTATATCCTCGTACAGCCGAAGGATGAATATGAAGGTGTGGCACTTGTCTCAGCCGTAAAAGGCTATAATACCTCAAACCCAAAGATCCTTTGGAACTGGACCATTTGGGTGGTCAAGAAGATTGCCAACGGAGGTCACGGCTATCCTTGGGACGATGCCGACAATCGTACCGCAGGTGCTCCCTATATGAACCGTAACCTCGGAGCCTATCGTATGGCTTCGGAGCGTTCGAGGGGTGCCGTCTATGACAAGTTCAACAACGATATGTGTGGACTCTTCTACAAGCACGGCACACAAGTACCGCACCACGCTTATGAGTATGCAGGCAAGAAAGAGTCCGAGGGTCCCTCACACTGCACGAAGGTATGGTACGACAAGAAGCTCGTCCCCGCAGAGGAGCAGACTCGTATGTCTCCAACGCTCTATGGTATGGTAGCAGCTAAGACGATGTGCTCTATGCGAGACATCATTGACAAGCCTACACAGATGATCTTCCGTGAGCTGGTGTCAGAGTATATCCTCGAGCTAGGTACGACCGAGTGGGGCTCATTCCAAATGGACGCTATGTGGATGGGTGGAGATGGTAAGACCGTACTCAATAACGAGTCGAACTTCAATCTCTTCAACGGCAGGACTGAGAAGACCCCCTTCGATCCCTCTCCTTATGGTTGGAAGGTGCCTGCTGCAGGTCGAGAGTCTAAAGAAATGTGTGAGCACCCGAACCTCTTCTTTGCAAGAAACGGAGCTTACCTCAAGGGTATATGGAATAACCTCAACACCAAGGCTATGGCAAATGGACCTGTCCTCCATTGTGCTACACGCTACTCAAACACAGATGCGCTAGTACTCAACTACTATGACATCCCTAATAAAAAATGGACGCACACGACGAATGGTGGTATCCTAGCAGGCGGTGACTATAAGACCTACGCTTCAACGCAGCTACCGATTCGCTGTATCGAAAACGAAGCCGAGTCTGACTATCGTGACTACACGCAGGATGCTATAATGCAAAACGCCCGCAGCGCTACGAGAGCAGCTCGTCGCTACCACCGCTAACCCGCACCGTCCGTCACGGCACCGCACCGCTCGCTAACTGCGGGTACGCCGTGACCGACCCGTCGCCACGACCGCTCCGCTAACGCGGACCGCCGTGCCGACAAACGACCCGAGGGGGCGCCGCCTGCACATCCGCAGGCAGCGCCCCCTCGCTCGTCACGACGAGCGATACGAGTAGCCCGCTGTAGGGACGCTCGGCTAGTATCTAGCGAGAGGGCGTCCGTCTCCGTTAAAGGCTCCTGCGTCAAGCTGGTTCGACAACGGACGCTCAGACCGAGCGCCCCTACAAAGGGTTACACGTTTCGCTTTGATGCAACTCCGATTCATTCCGATTGCTCCGATCCACTCCGATTAGTTCAGATTAGTTCAGATTTATTCCGATTTACTCTAGTCACGACCTTCGCTCGCTACCGAGGAAATCCGAAATCTCCACGTAGAAACAAAACATTCTCCACGTGGAGACGAAATAAAACTTCGGAGGAATCAAATGAAACTTCGGAGGAATCAAAACGCCCCTACGTGGAGAATGTCCTCTTCCTGAAAAAAGTACACAGTTGGGAAGGTGTTACTGAGATGGTA
>OKRW01001509.1_pt1 | contig 19683 bp, 11 predicted proteins | sample 1601151 | NCBI WGS metagenome assembly OKRW01 (sample SAMEA3541471, study PRJEB24748) | human gut metagenome | biome: human gut; feature: human-associated habitat; material: faeces | place: China | collected 2012 | reverse complement strand
GCACGTATGACTCCTGAGGAAATCTTCGAAATGGAATTATAATGCGTCAGCCCTGGGAATAACATTGAGGCGTAGCGTCTTGAAAGTTCTGTTATCTGTATAGGCTAAGCTAGTCACTTTAGCAACCCAAGCGGTATCTTCACCATCTTCTGTACAGGTCCAAAAGTATCCAATTTCGCCAGGCCGTGCAATTTCTGACCCATTCCAATTACCCATTCCAGCTAAAGCAATCCTTCGAGTGATTGTTTCACTAGAGTGATTTTCCCAAAAAGCGGTGTTAGCAATATCTTGCATCGTCCATCCTGCTCCCTCAGGTATGAGTAATTGTTTGATAACCAAAACGCCTCCATCCTTGCTATAGCACCAAGCGGAGTACTGCCTTTTGTCATCTTTAAAGCGAATAGCGTAAACTACATTTGCCCCTTTGCGACCATAGTAGTCATTTTTTGTTGTGATCGTACGGTTCTTGACCACAACGGTTTCCTCATAGTCTCTAAAATCTATATCTTCATTAAATCGAATTGAGGCAGATATGTAGCCTAACTTATTATTGTTCGGCAAGACACTCATCCACTGTTCTTTAGTTGGCATAACATAAGTATGCCCCTCGATAGATTTGCCAGAGGCTGGTAAGATGCCGATGGCTGTATCCCAGTTGAAGAGTCCTTTTTGATTTTCAGACACCATCGTACTCTTGATAAATGCACCATCCCTATCAATACACCACTTTGCCAAATAGTTGAGAGCTGGTTGCTCTGCCGAAGCTGCACCCGATCCTAACTGTTGGATCGTCACGAGGAAACTAAGTGTAGGCTCCTCAGAGTTGAATAGCTTAACTTTAGCCAAGCGTGACTGCGTGGCACTATTCTTAGAGAGCGTGATGGTAAAGGTCTGCTCTCCCTCGTTGGCACCAGCCTCAACCTTGCCTAGCGTAAGCCATGTCGCATGATCCTCATTGGCTAGCTCTACCTTATTGGAGCAAGACACGGCAAAGAGAAGCGTATAGCTCTCAGACGTCTCTACCGAGATGAAGCCAAAGGGTGCATTCCCTGTATGCTTTTGCTCTGCCAGGGGCTTCTTGTCAGGCATTGATACACCTGTGACAGATGTAATCACAGGTGCACTCTTAGGCTGCGCTGGTGTGGCACCTTCCTTCTGGACAAGGTTGACGATAAGATGCTTGGAGGGATCCTTCTTGTTGAAAAGACGTATCTGACCATATCGCTTTGTAGTCAGCTGACTAGCTGAGAGTGACACTCTAAAGGTCTGTATACTCTCAGACTCCTCTTTGAGCAGCTCTGCACGTAGCCAGTCGCTTCCAGAGACAACGACGATGTCTGCTGGAGAGCTATGCGACTCGACTCGTAGATTCAAGTAGTACGCCTCAGCCGTCTCCACCTCTATGGTTGTATAGGGAGGCTGTGTCTTATGCTTTGGCTCTGACAGAGGCATTCCAGACTCACCATTGACAGCCTCAACGGCAAGAATCACTGGCACACTGCCTGGAGTAGCCCCAGCACCTCTTTGCGTGATGAGTAGTGAGACCATCTTGGTTGGATCGGGAGCATTGACAAAGTCGATACTCCCTACACGTCCGTCCTCCGATTCATTTGCTGCAATACGGACGACATAACGAACCAGCTCATCGCGCTCTTTTGTCGCCTTAGAAACAGAAAGCCAGGGACTTCCCGACTTGACAAGTGCCTTAGGCTCAGCTGAGGGCAACTTGATGTCAATAGTTAAGTAATACGCCTCAGCAGTAGCGACATCCACCACACTCTTATCGCCTGATACGGTGTGGGCTGGTGTCGCAAGAACATTACCCGACGCATCTACAGCCGTAATGGCAATGATTTCTGGAGCCCGCGATGCTACCGCAGGCTCGCCCTCCCTGTCACAAGCCGTGAACCCTAGAAGCAGGGTGAAGGGCAATAGTAGATACAAGAAGATCTGTTTCATAATACTTTAAGTTTTAGAATGACGTATACAAATACAAAGCGTGTGACACTACTCCTTACTACGTGGCGGTGCCACTCCTAAGAGTCCATACAGAAGTGCCAATTACTCTAAACTGGTCCCCTGCCATAGACCTCTTAGCGAGATTATTGACTCACCCAACAACCTCTAAACGCAAAGGAACAAAAAACATACGAAACAAGCAAGACGACCCAACAGGGCTGATGCATCGCACATTCTAGTGTCAAGTGCAACGTTGCACTTACTACTAGAAATTGCGATACATTCTGGCTAATTCTAATAGTGTCCTAAACGTTTTTGCTCAGTCAAGGACGTATATATATATAATAGTAGACTGGAGAGGATTTTGTCAATTGATGGTTCTACTTGCTCGTGTCATCGGATTGTTTGGCGGAAGCTGTCGACGACCTGACGCATATCCTCGGGGAGATAAGCGAGGGCGCGCTGCTCTATCTCGGAGGGTATACCGAAGTGCGCCTCGGCGAGGCTCCCTGCGATAGCTCCTATGGTGTCGCTGTCGCCACCGATGGAGATGGCGAGGCGGATAACCTCCTCGAAGGTGCGCCCCTCTAAGAAACAGACTATCGCTTGCGGGACGGTCACCTGGCAAGTTTCGTCAAAGCTGTTGTGCTCCCGGATGTAGTCAACCCGCTGTGTGAGGTCATAGTGATATGTTTCCTCGAGATGCTTCTTGAGGTCGGCTTTGCTCGCCCCACCTCTGAGCTGGTAGATGGCGTCTGCGATAGAGACCGCCCCTTTTATCCCCTCGGGGTGGTTGTGGGGGCACTCGGCGCTGGCCTTAGCTTGCGATAGGACGGTATCGCGAGTAGGTAGCCAGCCACACGGTGAGACACGCATGGCACTGCCATTGCCAAAGCTGCGGTACGGCACTGGTGGGGTCGTGTAGATCCACTGATGAAAGCGTCCGCCATAAGCTCCTTTAGGATGAGGGTAACGCCTGCACCAAGTCTGCAAGGTGTCAGCAAAGTCTGCTCCTCTCAGCAACGCATCGGCAATGGCGATGGTACAGATTGTGTCGTCCGTATAGTTGCACCCATCGGCAAAGAGCTCGAAATCGTGAGCCGACGATGTCTCCTACTATTGCTCCTAACATAACTTGCTTGTTGTTTGGCACAAAGGTAATGCTTCTCTGCGAGTCGGGATGCAGACCATCGGAACGTCCGTTGTGTCAAAAGTTACAGCATCTTGATTTTAACGGGGACGGACGCACAGATCGTGCGTCCCTACATAGGTCTACTCGTAATATTTGCGTAACTGTGATAGCGGGTGACGTATGCGGCGGTACGATTTTATTGCGTACCTTTGCGGAGGCGATTGTACAAGGCAGTTTGCAGAGAGCTGTGGCATATGCCAGCGTGCAGGTATGCAGAGGCCCCTGTAGTTCAACGGATAGAATAGAAGTTTCCTAAACTTTAGATCTGAGTTCGATTCTCAGCGGGGGTACGCTTGCGGGTTGTCAAGTTTTTTTGTACCTTTGCAGTCGGTTTACTTCCCAAGTAAGGTTTGTCAAGCGCTAGTCGATAGTAGACGGTCACCTTACGGGACTATATAACAATAGTAATAGACAAACGTAATGTACGCAATTGTTGAAATCCAAGGTCAGCAGTTTAAGGTAGAGGAGGGTCGCAAGCTCTTCGTGCATCATATCCGCGAGGCGGAGCAGGGTGCAGAGGTTACCTTTGACCGGGTTATGCTCCTCGACAAGGACGGAGCAGTCGCAGTAGGTGCCCCGACGATCGAGGGCGCACAGGTAGTATGTGAGATTGTATCTCCCATCGTGAAGGGTGAGAAGGTACAGATCTTTCATAAGAATCGGAGGAAGGGCTATCGCAAGCTCAGAGGGCATCGCCAGCAGTTCTCCGAGATACTAGTAAAGCAAATCGTAGGATAATTAAAGACTCTAAGGAATCATGGCACATAAGAAAGGTGTAGGAAGCTCCAAGAACGGACGCGAATCCGAAAGCAAACGCCTAGGCGTTAAGATCTTTGGAGGCGAAGCCTGTAAGGCTGGTAACATCATCGTACGTCAGAGAGGTACGCAGCACCACCCAGGTGAGAACGTGGGTATGGGCAAGGATCATACTCTCTATGCACTGACAGACGGTACGGTCGTCTTCACTCAGACGAGAGGAGATCGTAGCTTCGTCTCTGTAGCGGCACACGAGTAGTCATCACTTAGTGACACATCGCTAAGCTCTACGCTACACAACACAGCAGCCCCTCCGCCTCCTATCCCTTCGTATGATAAGGGTTATGAGGTAGAGGGGCTTGGCATTTTTTCATTCTTCCGACATTGCCTTAGAGGCACGCAGGATTATTTACCTTGCATCGGGTAGACCGTGTGCTATCTGAAGAAATATTACTATCTTTGCATCGCAATGAACCGGTTGAGGTCATACGGCTCACAAGCAGTTGACTCAGCTTAGGTATGGAGGAGGAAGCCATGCGACAGCGGTTCCCTCCTTTTTGTATATAACCATCGAGTATCATGATAGATCTAGCAGTACTCCGCACAGAAATAGAGCAGATGCTCCACGAGGACGAGTTTGTCGTGGAGATAACTAGTAGTCCAGGGGATCAGATCCGAGTAGTGGTCGATGCTATGGACGGCTTGCCCATCTCTCGCTGTGTCGAGATCTCTAGAGCCATCACGCAGCTACACGATCGTGACGAGGAGGAGGACTATGCCCTAGAGGTGTCGTCACCCAGTCTCTCCGATCCGTGGCAGGTCTACGAGCAGTACACACGTCATCTAGAGGCGCCCGTGCAGGCGGTCGACGCATCTGGTATGAAGTGGCACGGCAAGCTCATCGAGGTAGGAGCCAAGGGGGCTGATCAGCTCCCTGAGTATGTCGTCCTAGAGATAGAGCGCACAGAGACCATACAGGATGGTAAGAAGAAGAAAAAGCAGCAGATCATCGAGCCACACCGCATCGAGCGTGATCAGCTCAAGCGCATCTCGTACGATCTCGACAAGGCACTCTGATAGAGATCCCCTCCCCCATCATTACATTAGATAAGACACTAGTCCCACAGAAGAGACCCAACATACATATATGGCTAGAAAGAAAGAATCAACGAGCTTAAAGGTTCTACTCACCGAATTCAAAGAGCTGAAGAACATAGACGAGGAGACGATGCTCCACGTATTAGAGGACTCCTTCCGGAGCATCCTCGCTAAGATGTTTGGTTCAGACGACAACTTTGACGTGATCATCAATGCGGATAGCGGAGACTTTGAGATCTGGCGCACCCGCGAGGTGGTTGCTGACGATGCTGTCGAGCGGGAGAACGAGCAGGTAGCCTACACAGAGGCTCTTGAGATAGACCCCGAGGCTGAGATCGGAGATGATGTGACCGACTCGGTAGACTTCCTCTCCTTCGGTCGGCGTGCCATAGTCAATCTACGCCAGACCCTCTCGAGCAAGATTTTGGATCTGCAGAAGGAACACTTCTACCAGACCTTCATAGAGCGTGTAGGAGAGCTGATCACGGCCGAAGTCTATCAGGTATGGAAGCGTGAGACCCTACTTGTAGACGAGGATGGCAACGAGCTCATTATGCCCAAGAGCGAGCAGATCCCTGACGAGTACTTCCGCAAGGGTGATAGCGTCCACGCTGTCATAGCTCGTGTAGATAATGAGAACAACAACCCTCGCGTCACGCTCTCACGCACTAGCCCAGAGTTTCTCAAGCGTCTCTTCGAGATCAACGTCCCCGAGATAGCAGATGGTTTGATCACCATCAAGCGTGTAGCACGCATCCCAGGCGTCCGCGCCAAGATTGCCGTCGAGTCGTACGATGATCGCATCGATCCTGTCGGCTCTTGTGTCGGTATGAATGGTAGCCGTATACGTGGCATCGTACGGGAGCTACATGGGGAGAACATTGACGTCCTCACCTACACGGCGAACGATAGTCTATTCATACAGCGTGCGCTGAGTCCTGCTAAGATCTCTTCGATCGAGCTCTATCCAGAGACCGCCAAGGCAGAGGTTTATCTACGTCCAGAGGATGTACCTTTAGCTATCGGTAAGAACGCCAGCAACATCAAGCTCGCGTCCGTCCTGACAGGCTTTGAGATTGAGGTGTTCCGTGATGCAGCTGATGCGACCGAGGAGGATATCTACCTCTCCGAGTTTAGCGATGAGATCGAGGATTGGGTCATCAAGATGCTTCTAGACATTGGTCTCAACACGGCACGTGCCGTCCTGACCACTTCACGCACAGAGCTTCTTAAGAAGACCGATCTCGAGATAGAGACCATCGATCGTGTCCTGCGTATCCTCTCGTCCGAGTTTGACCTTGAGGAGCTAGAGGAGATGGGACTACCACAGGAAAACATAGACCTGCTCAAGAGTCCCGTACCTACGCAAAAGGAGATTGCCCAGGCAATCATCGAAGACCTCAAGGAAGAGGAAGGAGAGACGCTCGCAGAGCCTCAGCCAGCAGACGAAGCTACCGAGGAGTAAGCAGAGCACACTACTAGCTAGTCACAGTATAGGGGGTGACCGTGACTGGGACTATATCATAACGACAAGAAATACCAGCCCCCACCCGTAGACGAGCAATCAAGAGAAATATATGTCCATAAAACTGTTTAGCCTAGCCAAAGAACTCAACATCGGAGTCAATACGCTTGTCTCCTTCCTTAACGACAAGGGTAAGGAGGTAGACAACAACCCCAACACACGCATCACGGAGGAGGAGTTTAACCTCGTCCTGCGTGACTTCACACCGACCTTTGATGAGGAGACTCTAGGGAGAGTCAAAAAGAAGTTTCTCCGCAGTAAGAGTACTTCCAAGGCTAAACCAGAGGAGCCTGCCAAGCCTGAAGCAAATAGCACCGAGGAGCAAACCTCGAAGACGTCTGCTCCAGTAGCTAAAAAGGAGCAGGCAGACCCAGACATCCCCACCAAGGCAAGCACCTCGCAAGTCAACGTCGTGGGGCGTATAGAGCTCGACAAGCACAACAATCCAATCTTCGCCTCTACGACCAAAGCCTCTACGGCTACTCAGGAGGAGCCAACCAAGACGAAGGCTGCAACTAAGCCTAGCAAGCCCAAAAGCACTAGCACAAGCTCGACCACGTCTAAGCAAAAGGAAGCTACTCCAGAGGAACCCACCAAAACGAAGGCAAGCACGACAACTGAGCAGCCGAAAGCCACTACGCCTGCTAAGGAATCCAAGGAAACTAAGGAACCTAAGGAGACCAAGAAGGCTCCCGAGACTAAAGAAACCAAGAGCGAGGCTAAGACCGTAGAGAGCGCCAAGGCCTCTACTGAGGCGCCGTCTAAGGAGCAGCAGAGCGACACTTCTAAGGAGTCAGCACCCGCAGCACCTGTCGCTTCTAAGGAGCCTGCACAGAGCGAGATCAAGCCAGTAGCTACTAAGGCTGAGCCTGCAAAGGCAAAGGAAGAGCCGAAGCAGAAAGTTCCCGAGCAACCAACCGCTACCGCATCAGAACCAGCAGCTAAGGAGGCTCCGACGGCTAAGCCCCAGGCAGAGACTACTACCGAGACCAAGGACGAGGGTGAGACAGAGATCTTTCGCATTGCTAAGAAGGAGGACGAGCCACAGCTCAAGGTGGTCGGCAAGATCGACCTCAGTAGCTTCAGCACCTCACGCTCTCGCAAGTCTAGCAAGGACAAAGAGAGCAATCGTCGCAAGCGTAAGCGCATCTCCTCAGGAGCCGTCGATGTCAAGAGCGAAGGCGCCAAGATACAGGACGATCGCTCTGGCAAGAAGGGCGGTCGCACAGCAGCTACACAGCGTAATGAGCGCGGAGGACGCAACGAGCGTCGCACTGGACGTAAGAGCAAGCGTCAGGAGCCAGTCTTGACTCCCGAAGAGCAGGACGAGCTAAGAGCTAAGCAGGTCAAGGAGACCCTAGCACGGCTCAACAACAAGCAGACCGTCTTCGGACGTGCTGCTAAGTCTAGACGTGAGAAGCGCGAGGCACGCCGTGCCGAGTTTGAGCGTGAGCAGGAGCTCTCCACGCAGGAGGATAAGGTACTTAAGCTGACCGAGTTTGTCACCGTGAGCGACCTGGCCAATATGATGGATGTCTCCGTCACCGACGTTATCTCCACCTGTATGAGTATCGATATGATGGTGTCGATCAATCAGCGACTCGATGCTGAGACGATCAATATCGTTGCCGAGGAGTTTGGCTACGAGACCGAGTTCGTATCGGCCAACGTCGTCGAGGCTATTTCGGCCGACGAGGAGCCTGACAAGCCTGAGGATCTAGAGCCTCGTCCACCTGTCATCACCATTATGGGTCACGTAGACCACGGTAAGACTTCGCTGCTCGACTGCATCCGTCGTTCGGACGTTACCGCAGGCGAGGCGGGCGGTATCACGCAGCACATTGGTGCGTACAATGTGACCCTCTCCGATGGTCGTCGCCTCACCGTCCTAGACACACCTGGTCACGAGGCCTTTACCGCTATGCGTGCTCGTGGTGCGCAGATTACAGATATTGTGGTCATCGTCATTGCGGCAAATGATGCTGTGATGCCTCAGACCATCGAGGCGCTCAACCATGCGAGTGCCGCTGGCGTGCCGATCATCTTTGCGATCAATAAGATCGATGTCAACGGCGCCAATCCCGACAAGATCCGTGAGCAGCTCGCTGGTATGAACTACCTCGTCGAGGATTGGGGTGGTAAGTATCAGGTACAGGAGATCTCTGCCAAGAAGAATATCGGCATCCCCGATCTACTAGAGAAGGTCTTCCTCGAGGCTGAGCTCCTCGAGCTTAAGTCCAATCCTCATCGTCGTGCCTCTGGCTCGGTCATCGAGTCTTCACTAGACAAGGGCAAGGGTTACCTCGCCTCTGTCTTGATCCAGCGAGGCACCCTCCACATCGGAGACTTCATCTTAGCTGGTAGCTACTACGGACGTGTCAAGGCTATGTACAATGAGTACAACAAGCGTGTCGACACCGCTGGGCTATCTACAGCCGTCTCTATCCTCGGCTTCAATGGCGCACCGACCGCTGGTGATGACTTCAACGTTATGGAGAGCGAGCAGGACGCCCGTGAGCTAGCGGTCAAGCGTGAGCAACTACAGCGTGAGCAGGGCTTGCGTACGCAGAAGATGCTTACCCTCGACGATATCGGTCGTCGCATCGCTGTGGGCAACTTCCAGCAGTTTAACCTTATCATCAAGGGTGATGTGGACGGCTCCGTACAGGCACTAGCCAACTCACTCATCGAGCTCTCTACGAAGGAGATCCAGGTGAGCGTCATCCATCAGGGTGTCGGTCAGATCACCGAGTCAGACATCCAGCTAGCGACGGCATCAGACGCTGTGATCATCGGCTTCCAGGTTCGTCCCAGTGCTCAGGCTCGTAGGCTAGCCGAGCAGGAGGGTGTCGAGATCCGCACCTACTCGGTCATCTACGATGCTATCGAGGACGTACACGATGCGCTCGAGGGTATGCTCTCGCCAGACATTCGCGAGCAGGTCACTGGAAACCTAGAGGTGCTACAGACCTTCAAGGTGAGCAAGATCGGCACCATCGCTGGCTGTATGGTCACCGATGGCAAGATCAAGCGTACCGACAAGGTGCGTGTCATCCGCGACGGTGTGGTCATCCATACAGGCGAGCTAGAGTCACTCAAGCGCTTCAAGGACGAAGCCAAGGAGGTGGTCTCAGGTCTCGAGTGCGGTATCAATATCAAGAACTACAACAACGTAGAGGTGGGCGACATCATCGAGTCCTTTGAGGAGATCGAAGTTCGGCGCAAGCTCTAGTCCCCTACCCCAACACATTTGCCTAAGTGGCGACTGCTTCTCACAGAGGAGCGGTCGCCACTTTTCTTTTGCCGCTCCCTCACTTCAGCTAGTTCCATATGGGTGAAACTACAGTTTCATACGGAGGAAACTACAGTGCCATACGGGAGAAACTACAGTTTCATACGGGTGAAACTCCAGTTTCATACGGAGGGAACTCCAGTGCCATAGGTGAGAAACTCCAGTGCAAGCGGGAGGGAACTGCAGTGCCATACGGGTGAAACTCCAGTGCCAGCGGAAGGAAACAGAAAGGAGAGGGGATTTATTGTTACCTTTGTGGTAGGAGATTGTTGCTATAGTCTCCGTAGAGGATCGCACTGCTAGCTCCGTGGCGGAGATGACAGGCACCTCTCTCTGCTTTTACCGCTTCACCGTATGTCTCACACGACTCCCCCATTATCGTTTGTACCCTCCCCGCAGCCCGAGGGTTATCGCTACTATAATATACAGAGCGACACCGACCGCCAGCTCTTGGCAAGTCGGTGCAAAGAGCGACTGCAAGCCCTGCACCGCATACCCGTCGAGGAGCGGGCGCAGTATCATCGTGCGCTGCAGGAGCTACTCGGCGGACTTGGCGAGGAGAGTTGGCTGGTGACCCCTTTCTTCTGCGACTATGGGAGCGAGATTGAGGTGGGGAGTCATACCTTCATCAATAGTGGCTGCACCATGCTCGATGGTGGTCATGTGACCATCGGCGACCATGTGCTCATCGGTCCCTCCGTGTCGCTCTACAGTGTGGGGCATCCGCTGGATCTCGAGGAGCGTGCTGCTGGCTGGGAGTTTGGCATCCCGATCATCATCGAGGACCATGTCTGGATCGGTGGTGGCTGTACGATCCTCCCCGGTGTAACCATCGGACGAGGCTCCGTGATTGGCGCTGGGAGTGTCGTCACGAAGAGCATCCCCCCGATGAGCCTGGCCGTGGGCAATCCCTGCCGTGTCATTCGCTCGCTCAGCCAGCCTACCAGATCCCTAGATTAACCCGTTACTTTTTACCCTATTTGAACTATGCCTACGCTCTATCTGCTTGACGCTTATGCCCTGATTTACCGAGCTTACTACGCTTTCATCAATCGTCCCCTCGTCGATGCGCAGGGACGCGACACAAGTGCGCTCTACGGCTTCGCCTCCACGCTACAAGACATTATTGAGAAGGAGCGACCCGACTACATTGCTGTGGCGATGGATATGCCAGGAGGAACCTTTCGCCACAAGGAGTACCCGGAGTACAAGGCCAATCGCCCCGAGACACCCGAGACGATACGCTTCTCGATGCCTTATATCAAAGAGTTGGTGCAGGCTTACCAAATACCTCTGCTAGGGGTCGAAGGGTACGAAGCGGACGACCTGATCGGCACGCTGAGCCGCCAAGCTGTCGAGGCGGGCTACGAGGTGCGCATGGTCACACCAGACAAGGACTACGGGCAACTCGTCGGACCGCATGCGCAGATGTTTGCACCACAGCGCACAGGGTCAGGCTTCGAACTACTAGGCGCTGACGAGATCACCGCTAAGTATGGTATCCGCTATCCGCTGCAGATGATCGACTACTTGGGATTGGTGGGCGATAGCTCGGACAATGTGCCTGGCTGCCCAGGCATTGGCAAGGTAGCAGCGCAGCGACTTCTAGAGGAGTTTGACTCGATCGAAGATATCTACGCACGCATTGACCAAGTGAAGCCGACCTATGCGAAAAAGCTCCTCGCAGCCAAGGAGCAGACGATGCTCTCGAGGCATCTCGTCACCATCGTGACCGACGTGCCTGGGGTCACCTTTGACCCAGATCAGATGAAGTGGCGAGGCCCCGACCACGCCGCTGTGGAGCGCATCTTCAAGGAGTTTGCCTTCACCTCACTACTGAAGCGCATCGGCAAGCCCGCAGAGAGCACGCCACAGGTGGGTCTCTTTGACCTTGGCGGTAGTTCGACGCCAGCTAGTTCGCCAGCCACAATTGAGGTGACGGGTCCCGTGAGCGCAGCAGCTCCTATGGAAAACTACAAGACGGTCGGCGTGACCTTTACCGAAGTCAAAGGTTACGAAGCAGTGAACCAGCTCGCTAAGCAGTTGGCGGGCAGCTCCGTTGTTGCCTTTGACACTGAGACCGATGGCCTCGATGCGCTCTGTGCAGGCATCGTCGATATGTCGCTCTGTGCCGATGAGCGGCAGGCTTACTTTATCCCGCTACCTGATTCCGCTGAGGAGGCTGCGCATATACTCTCTCCGCTGGCCGATCTGATGCAGGACGAGCGTGTGCTCAAGGTGGCACACAATGCGAAGTTTGACCTAGAGGTGCTGACACGCTACGGACTCCCCGAGGCGCGCCCGCTCTACGACACCATGCTGGCGCACTACCTGATCGATGCCGACCAGGGACACAGCCTCGACGAATTGGCGGGTGGCTTGCTCCGCTACGACACAATACGCTACAAAGATCTCTCGCCTAAGGAAACCTTTGCACTACGCACCGACGTTGACCCCAAGCTCCTCTGCGACTACGCCAGCGAAGATGCCTACGTGACGCTACGCCTCTACCATGCCCTGCACAAGCAGCTCTCCCCTACCGAGCAGCGACTCCTTACCGAGGTGGAGATACCGCTCCTCTACGTGCTGATGCACATGGAGCAGCGCGGCATCGTCCTCGACATTGAGGCACTGCAGCGCTCCCGTCAGGAGCTTCTCGAGAGCGTCCTTCGCCTAGAGAAAGAGATACAGAGCTACTCCTCACGAGGGCTTAACCTCAAGGTCAATAGCCCGAAGCAGATCGGCGAACTGCTCTTTGATGAGCTTAAGATTATGGAGAAGCCGCGCAAGACCAAGACAGGCAACTACGTGACCAACGAGGAGACGCTCCTCCCGCTGCGCTCGCTCCACCCCGTCGTGGCGCTCATCCTAGACTACCGTGAGGCGCGCAAACTGCTCAACACCTATATAGATCCGCTGCCCAAGATGTGCTACCCCGATGGCAAGCTGCACACTTCGTACAATCAGGCGGTCACCGCCACGGGCAGGCTCTCCTCGAGCAATCCGAATCTGCAAAACATCCCCATCCGTAGCGACCTCGGCCGTCCCCTGCGTCGTGCTTTTGTCGCAGACCCGTACTACACCCCGCGCCTTTCGGCTTGCACTCCTGTGGATCACACCCATGAGGAGCCGATCGGTGCTGTCCTGCTCAGTGCGGACTACTCGCAGGTGGAGCTGCGCGTTATGGCGCATCTGAGCCAAGACCCAGCGATGATACACTCCTTCCTCTCGGGCGATGATATTCACACGGCGACAGCCGCTAAAGTCTTTAAGGTGGCCCCCGAGGAGGTGACCCCACTGATGCGCAGCAAGGCGAAGACGGCCAACTTTGGCATCAACTACGGCATCACGCCCTACGGTCTGAGCCAGCGTCTCAACATCCCCGTTGGCGAGGCTGCCGAGCTGATCAAGGAGTACTTCGCCACTTTTACTCATATACAAGCCTTTATGAATGAGGCTATAGCGCTTGCCACCGAGCGAGGCTATACGGAGACCGCCTTCGGTCGTCGCCGGCAGCTGCGTAACCTCCGCACGGCGCGTGGAGCCCAGCGTGGCAATGCTGAGCGCAATGCGATCAACGCACCGATCCAAGGCACCGCCGCTGACATCATCAAGATCGCTATGATACGTGTCGAGGAGGAGCTAAAGAGGCAACAGCTACGCAGCTACCTCGTCCTGCAGGTACACGACGAACTGATCCTCAACGTCTATCTCGACGAACTGGAGCGTGTCACAGCCCTCGTTCGTGAAGCGATGGAGGGCGCCTGGCCCGAGTGCTCCGTGCCGCTCGTCGTCGAGATCGGCACCGGCAAAGATTGGCTCGCAGCGCACTAATCCACCCGAGACGCTACATAAGAGCTTTCACCCAGCGCAAAGGATAACGCCGATAGCGTACGAATTGCAAGAAGCAAGCGGCAAGAGACGATATACGACTCAAAAACCAATAGCCACGTAGGAAATTGAAACTTTCCACGTGGCTATTTTTCATTCTCCACGTAGGCGAGAAACATTTCCTCCGAAGTTTCATTCGATTCCTCCGAAGTTTCATTTCTCGCCCACGTGGAGAATGTTTTGTTTCTACGTAGAGATTTCGGATTTCCTCGGTAGCGAGCGAAGGTAGTGACTAGAGTAAATCGGAATGAATCGGAGCGATCAGAGAGAATCAGAGCCGCATCACAGCGAGACGTGTAGTCCGTTGTAATCGTCCTCTCTAACCTCTAATTCTCCCCTCTTGCGCAATTCAAAATAAAGTTTTAACTTTGTACAGGACATTACCTACTAGAGGATAGTTCTTCAAAAGAAAAGTAACTAACCGTAATTGCCCAAATGGCTCTGACAGCGTATAGTATTGATAGCTGTGGTACTACCTATGAGTACCATACCACGAGGTCTCAGAGAGATCGTCTCGCCACACCTCATCGTAGCGAGTCCCGTCCTCTGCACCACGCCACCACACACACCCGCAGAGCCACTTTAGAGCCTCCATGTCGTCACATCTCGCTGACAGACAGCATGTCCCCCCCCCCCCGAAAATCACGCATATAGACGCCTTCTAGGCGACTGTACAGGGGCAACTAATAATCACCCATATCACACGATCCGCAGGCTGACACCATCCGCGTCCGCCCCGTTTGTCGTCTCTTTACGCGCTTGTGCCATGCTACGCCCAGCACAAGCCCCCTCGTCGTATCTCCATACGACCCTCCCTGCAAATACGAATCAATTACTCAACTCATAAAACAATCAATCTATGATTAACTTAGGACAAAAGATCTTGGGCATCCTTCCCACCAATGCGCTTAAAGGCGGAAACACGGAAGCGAAAATCCTCGCAAAGCTACGAACTCAAGGGCATCCGAATGCCTCCGCTACGGAAGTCATTGCGGTTGACGTGAATAAAACATTTGAGCCAGCAAACGGCTCCTCCAACTGCTTCTACGAGCAGGCTGCTGGGGATTGGAGAGTCGCGCTGAGTCGCGTCAAGGATATCCACTACGCATTCGTCGTGTACGAAGACGTAGTCTTGGAGATCTACGAGATCGCCCACTGGACGGAGAAGAAAAAGGACGCGCGTAGCGTCTTCCGTGGACAGCCTATCCTCAGACCTGTCTTCAATGGGAAGACCTCAGGCGACACACTAGACATTCGCTACCTAGGTCACCCGCTTAGCCCTTACATAGGCCAAACGATGACCAACTTGACAGCTAATCCCCAACACGCAGCTCTGCCATCAGGTCTGACTCTAAGCAAGAGTGAAAACCCTGTACGCTACTACACCATCTTCTTCGAATAGAAGGTGCTGACGAGTCTCATGAGACGAGTAACCCTGTGTAGGGACGCTCGGTCTGAGCGTCCGTTGTGTCAAAGCAAGACGTCGCCTTGTAGGGACGCTCGGTCTGAGCGTCCGTTGTGTCAAAGCAAGACGTCGCCCTGTAGGGACGCTCGGTCTGAGCGTCCGTCCCCGTCAAAGGGGACATTGTCAAGATCGTTCTACAACGGACGCTCAGACCGAGCGTCCCTACAACGGGCTATACGTCTCGCTTTAACGGGACCGAGCGTCCCTACAACGGGTTACTCGTAACATCTGTCGACTCCAAAACTATCCACTAACTACTAACTACTAACTACTAATCACTATCTAATCAACTACGCTATGATCAAACAACTACGCATCTGGCTCTTCGTCCTCCTCGGCACGCTACTCTCCTCCACCTCCCTCCCCGCCGAAGGCGTCATCACTATGACCACCTCCAAAGCCCTCGGAGAGACAATCGTACTGGCTATCAAAGCAAATGGCTCTGTGTCAATCAATGGAGTTCAAGAGGCCGCCCAAACGGACGGATATCGTAAATACTATACCCTCACTAGCCAAACGATAACCATCCGAGGCGACGTGACAATCCTTGACTGCGGGAAAAATCAACTGACCAGCTTGGACGTATCAAAGAACACCTCCTTGACAACGCTTGGCTGCTACTGGAATCAACTGACCAGCTTGGACGTCTCGGGCTGCACCGCCTTGAGCGGGCTTAACTGCTCCTACAATCAACTGACCAGCTTGGACGTATCGGGCTGTTCCGCCTTGACAACGCTTGGTTGCTCCTACAATCAACTGACCAGCTTGGACGTCTCAAGCAGTACCGCCTTGACAGAGCTCTCCTGCTTCCGCAATCAACTGACCAGCTTGGACGTGTCAAATAACACCGCCTTGACAACGCTTGACTGCGGGAGCAATCAACTGACCAGCTTGGACGTCTCGGGCTGCACCGCCTTGACAACGCTTGGTTGCTCCTACAACCCCCTGACTAGTATCAATCTTTTGGGATGCCAGTCGCTGAAGGAATTCTCGTGGACTTATGGCAAACTGACCCACTTGAACGTATCAGGCTGTACGGCAATGACATCACTTGATTGCTATGGCAACAAGTTGACCAGCTTGGACGTGTCAAGCTGTTCCGCCTTGACAGCGCTTGACTGCTCCGACAATCAACTGACCAGCTTGGACGTATCAAAGAACACCGCCTTGACAGGGCTTAACTGCTCCAATAATCAACTAACCAGCTTGGACGTCTCGAGTTGCACCGCCTTGACAGAGCTTTACTGCTCCTACAATCAACTGACCAGCTTGGACGTCTCAAAGAACACCGCCTTGACATCGCTGTATTGCTTCTCCAATTTGCTAAGACAGCTCAACGTTACGCACTGTACTAACTTGAGCGAGCTAAGTTGCTCTGAGAATCAGATCAAAGGAGCTGAGATGGTGAATCTAGTCAATAGCTTACCTGATCGCCAAGGTGCAGAAGAGGGGTTCTTTTATGTCTTTAGCGAACAGAGTTGGTATGGCGCTGTAGACGTCAATGTCTGTCTTGCAGCACACGTTGCTATCGCCAAGGCGAAGAACTGGAGGACACAGTTTTATCGCAAAGATAAGTGGCACGACTATGCAGGGTTAGACAAACCGACTTTTGTTGTGACTTACTCGTCTAGCAACGGTGGCAGTATCAGTATCACAGGCACTGATGATCTGGAGAATGTGCCTTATGATACGGAGCTGACGGTCACAGAGACCAATGTTGCTGATGGCTATCAGCTAACCACGCTGACCGCCAATGGGCAGGACATCCTCAAGACAAAGCGCTTTAAGGTTACTGCGGATACAGAGGTTAGGGCATTCTTCACACTGCAGGCACAGGCTTATAGCGTGACCACAGTCCCACTAGGCAAGGGTACGATCCAAGTGACTGGTGCTGACGACCTAAACGCTGTGGCACCTGGTACCGAGCTGACCATCACGGCGACACCTGACGAGGGGTATGAGTTGACCGAGCTGACTGCCAATGGCAGAAACATTCTTGACACGAAGAAGGTGGTTGTCAACGAAGATCTCATCATTCGGGCAATCTTTAAAGAGAAGACCTATAAGGTCTCTCTAGATAGGTCTGGCGAGGGTACGCTTTACGTCTCTGGAGCTGACGACCTAGATGCTGTAAAGCCTGGCACGGAGCTAACAGTCACGGCGACACCTGCCGAGACCTATGAGCTGACCAAGCTGACCGCCAATGGTCAGAGCATTCTTGACACGAAGAAGGTGGTGGTCAACGAGGATATGATCATTCGGGCGATCTTTAGCAAGAAGACTTTTAAGGTTTCTCTAGAGAAGTATGGCAATGGGACGCTCCGTGCTATAGGTGCGGACGATCTCAACGCAGTCCCCTACGGTACGGAGTTGACAATCGTTGCTACACCTGACGAGGGTAGTGAACTCACCTCCCTCATCGCTGGTGGTATCAACATCACAGAGACGAAGAAGGTGACGATCAAGAAGGAGACCACCATTGAGGCGGTCTTTACGACGCAATCCTTTGCCGTTAAGCTAACCAAAGAGGGAGAGGGCACAATCTCAGCTATGGGAGCAGATGATCTCGATGCTGTGGCTTACGGCACAGAGTTGACGATCAATGCTACCCCCGCTGAAGGGTATGAGCTAACTGCGCTTACTGCCAATGGCACGGATATCCTAGCTTCCCAAAAGGTGACTGTCAAGGAGGCTGTCGAGGTTAAGGCGACCTTTACGAAGAAGAACTTTGTGGTTACCCTAGAGAAGGCTGGCGAAGGAGAACTCTCTACCACGGGCACAGACAATCTCAAGAAAGTTCCTTATGGCACAGAGTTGACAATTATTGCGACTCCTGCAGAGGGGTATGAGTTGACGTCCATTGTGGTTGACGGAGTAAACATCACTGACTCCAAGAAGATCGTTGTCACGGATAATATGACCGTCAAGGCAACCTTCTCTAAGAAGAGCTTCGCCGTCTCTCTGACCAAGGAGGGCGAGGGTACGATCACCGCTACGGGTGCTAGCAACCTCAACTCAGTCGCTTACGGCACGGAGTTGACCATCAACGCTACACCTGCTATGGGTTACGAACTCGTATCCATTACGGCTGATGGTACGGATATCACAGCTACCAAGAAGGTCGTTGTCACAGATAATATGATCGTCAAGGCGACCTTTGCGAAGAAGAACTTCGCCGTCTCTCTAACTAAGGAGGGTGAGGGTACGATCACCGCGACAGGTGCCACCAGTTTGAATGCTGTGGCTTACGGCACAGAATTGACCATCAATGCGACACCTGCTATGGGCTACGAACTCGTATCCATTACGGCTGGTGGTACGGATATCACAGCTACCAAGAAGGTAGTCGTGACTGGCAACCTAACCGTCAAGGCGACCTTTGCGAAGAAGAGCTTCGCTGTCTCTCTAACCAAGGAGGGCGAGGGTACGATCTCCGCTACGGGTGCCAGCGACCTTAACTCAGTCGCTTACGGCACGGAGTTGACGATCGTTGCTACGCCAGCTGAGGGTTACGAGCTGACTGCGCTTACTGCCAATGGCACGGATATCCTCGCTACCAAGAAGATAGTCGTGACCGACTACCTAACCGTCAAGGCGACGTTTGCGAAGAAGACGTTTGCAGTGACGCTGACGAGCAACGAGCATGGAGAGATCACGATCGTTGAGCCAGTGGACCTCAAGGCGGTGCTGTATGGTACGACTCTGACGGTGAAGGCTACGGGCAAGAATGCACAGTGCGAGCTGACAGCTCTGACGGCCAACGGCGAGGACATCCTCGCAACCAAGAGCTTTGTGGTCACAGATGTCACGGAGGTCAAGGCAACGTTTGTGGATCATACGGGCGTGGAGACGACCGTCACGCAGCAGACCCAGCTTTACCCGAATCCAGCGACTGACTATGTCATCGTGGAGGGTATAGCACCTGCTAGCGAAGTGACGCTGCACAGCATGACTGGCGAACGGCTCTATGCGGATCGTGCCGATGATCGAGGCACGCTGCAGATTGACCTGACACCCTATGCGGACGGGGTTTACCTGGTCTGCGTAGCGGGCGAGACTTACCGAGTGGTGGTAAGACACTAGAATCAAAAAAAGGGGCGAACGATGGTTCGCCCCTTTTTTGATTAGAGGTTAGACTTTAGAGATTAGAAGTTAGAGGTCAGAGGTTAGACGACCGCTTGCGGTCGGACGCATCGTAGCCCCCAATCGGAGGGGCAAAGCCCCGAACGACTGCGGTGTCAGGAGTGTCACACGAAGCAAGCGACCTCCCGCACAGGGGAGGTCGGACTGGGACTGTATCTTTGTCTAGTCCGACCCACAAGGGGTCGATAAACTGATGCCGTCTTGTCACCGTGGGTCGTTCGGGGCTTTGCCCCTTCGACCCACGGCTATGATTCGTCGGACCTCTACGAGGTCCTTCTGTGTGCGTCTGTCTATTATGCTGCTGGTATTCGCAATTTCCAGTAGTAAGTGCAACACGAAGCGTATAAAAGCACCCACCCCTG
>OKRW01001507.1_pt1 | contig 19705 bp, 9 predicted proteins | sample 1601151 | NCBI WGS metagenome assembly OKRW01 (sample SAMEA3541471, study PRJEB24748) | human gut metagenome | biome: human gut; feature: human-associated habitat; material: faeces | place: China | collected 2012 | reverse complement strand
GGACAGGCCATCGGTGGTTTCGGTGCAACGGTTGCTGCAGCATTTTCCTGGCACACCACCTTCCATTGGTTTGGTATCATCGGCATCGCTTATAGCGTGGTCTTGATCATCTTCTTACACGATAAGAAAGATCATGTGGAACAAGCCGTAAAACTGGAAAATTATCCGAAAGAGAATCCGATTTCCGGTGCGTTTAAAGGATTAGGGATGTTATTCACGAACATCGCTTTTTGGATCATTCTTCTTTATTTCGCCACGCCGAGCTTACCGGGTTGGGCGACAAAGAACTGGCTCCCTACCCTATTCGCTGAAAATCTCTCGTTGGATATGTCCGAGGCCGGTCCGTTATCTACATTCACGATCGCTATCTCTTCCTTTATAGGGGTAATCGCCGGAGGTATTTTATCCGATAAATGGATCCAGCGGAATGTCCGGGGACGTGTATACACAGGCGCCATTGGTTTGGCATTAACGATACCCTCTCTCCTATTACTAGGATTTGGGCACAACTTCCCGATGATTATCGGCGGTGGTCTTTGCTTCGGTATCGGTTATGGTATATTCGACGCCAATAATATGCCTATCCTTTGCCAATTCATCTCCCCCCGTTATCGGGCTACAGCCTATGGAATTATGAATATGACCGGTGTATTCGCCGGAGCCGCCATCACGGATATACTAGGAAAATCTACCGATGCTGGTAACCTTGGCCATGACTTCGCCATGCTAGCCGGATTGGTACTCATCGCACTTTTAATCCAAGTGATCTTCTTACGTCCGAAAGTCGCTAATATGACCGACGAATGCTAATTAATCTCATCCAATAAACTAAATAAACAACAAAAAAGTAATTCATTATGAAGAAGAATCTACTGCTCTTAATGCTTGCGCTCCTACTTCCGGCATTTATGTACGGACAAGAGCAGACAGTCTCCGGAACAGTGCTGGATACCTATAAAATGGGTGTCCCCGGTGCGTCTATCGTTGAAAAAGGCACGACAAATGGAACGATTACCGATTTCGACGGTAATTACACTCTCACCGTATCCAACAAAAACGCCACATTAGTATTTTCTTTCATTGGGTACAAGACACAAGAAATTCCAGTAGCCGGGAAAGCCAAAGTAGACGTGATCCTACAAGAAAACGCCGAACAGCTAGACGAAGTAGTGGTAACCGGTTACGGTGGCTCACAAAAGAGAGCGACCTTGACAACCTCTATCTCTAAATTGGATAACGCCGTACTGGAAAATGCAGCTATGGCCAATGCCGGACAATCTTTACAAGGTACGGTTTCCGGTTTACGCGTAGTAAACATAAGTGGCCAGCCGGGTAAAGACCCCAATATCGTACTTCGTGGTGGAGCTACCATGACCGGAAAAGACAATGGAGCTTTGGTAGTGGTAGACGGTATCGTTCGTAACTCTTTGGCAGATATCAACCCTTCAGATATCGAGTCCATCCAAGTATTAAAAGATGCTGCCTCAACGGCCATTTATGGAGCACGTGCGAATGGCGGTGTAATCCTTGTCACGACCAAACGGGGAAAAGAAGGCGTAGCTTCCGTTTCCTATAAATTTAAAGGAGGAGCAAACTTCGCCCGTACAGGATATGATTACTTGAACGCAGAGGACTATATCTATTATAATCGCTTAGGATACAAGCGAACCGGACGTTCGGGTATCGATAACCAAATGGGCTATGGAGTTGGTAACGATTTATTCGACATTCGCTATCTAGATGACACGACGAAAGGTCTGTTAAACGAAGGTTGGCAACAAATGACAGATCCCAATGATCCTACAAAGCAACTTTTATTTAAGGATTATTCAGGCCAATTGAAAGATGCAGCTTTCAAAGACCCCTCATTCACGCAAGATCATTATTTGAACATTACAGGCGGTAACGATAAGGGTACTTTCGCTGCTAGTTTAGGTTATTACAAAGAAGATGGTTTGATCAAAGGTACTAGTTACGAACGCTTCTCCGGAACGTTAAACGGTTCCTATAAAATATTCCCGATCTTAACTGTAAACGGCGGGGCGACTTACACTTGGTCTCGTACGCCGGGATTATGGATCGGTCAATACGAGTTCTTCTATCGTACGATGAGCCAACGCCCAACTTGGAACCCCTATATGGAAGATGGATCTCCCGCTTCCGGTTTCGGTACCGGTGATGGTAATCCTCTTTACTACAAGGACAAGCTAACGAATACAAATGGAATCCGTCGTTCAACATACAACATAGGTTTCGATTTGCAAATCATTCCCGAGAAATTAGTATTAAAGGCTAATAGCGCTTTGTATCACGTAGATAATCAAACGGATAAATTTGATAAAGCCTATCAACAACAGAACTCTAGCACACCGAACCTAACGCGCCAGGCTGAAGCGAAATATGTAAAGGAAAATCAACAGCAACATAGTGTGACCTTGACATATTCTGATAGTTTCAAGGACAAGCACAATTTGGAAGCCATGGTCGGCGGTGAGTATTTCAATTGGCATCAATATACGTTAAACGCCAAGACTCAAAATTCACCTTCGGATGATATCCCAACCTTGAACGCAGGAAGTAACCGTACGTATTCATACAGTTACAAACAAGGCTATCGTATCCTTTCCGGCTTCGCTCGTGTAAACTATAACTACAACCTCAAATATCTGTTGTCTGTTGTAGCTCGTTATGATGGTATCTCCAAACTGAGCGACCACCGTTGGGGTTTCTTCCCGGGTGTCTCCGCAGGTTGGAACATCATGGAGGAAGATTTCTTCAAGGACTCCAAATTAGCGGATATTATCTCGAACCTGAAACCACGTGTCAGCTATGGTGTAAACGGTAATGTAAACGGATTAGGCTATTATGACGTATACGGTAGTTACGGACAGAAGGACAAAGACGGAAACATCATAACAAACTACAACAATTCCGTTGGTTTTTACAATGACCAATTGGTTAATAGCGGTTTACGTTGGGAGCAAAGTAAGTCTTTCGAAGTAGGTCTGGATATAGGTTTCTTCAATAACCGCTTAAGCTTTATCTTAGACTATTATAACCGTACGACTTCCGATTTGTTGACTGATCTGGATTTGCCTAATTACACGGGATTCAAAAGTATCAAAACCAACTTAGGAACACTGCGTAACCAAGGTTTTGAGATGGAGGTAAAAGCTAACATCTTAAATAATGTAGGAGGTTTCAGTTGGGACGTAACAGCTAACTTATCTACGGTAGCCAACAAGATCATCAAGCTTCCGGCAAACGGAAACGAGAACAACCGCCAAGGTGGATACCAAGTATGGGATCCGAAAAAAGGCGAAGTCGTTTGGGTTGGCGGAAAACAAGAAGGAGGAAAGCTGGGTGACTAACATACAGCCCGATTTCATAGACCACATCGGCAGCCTCACGGTCGGGTATCCAATGTTTGTTGTCATCCGGGTCTTTCATGTATCCGTAGGGCGCATTAGTCGTCAAATGTTCTCCGGCGTTCCCTTTGACCTTCATCACAGCACGGATTTTCTTGCTGGTGTCTTTCGCATACCACTCATTGATGATATTGCGGAAGGGAGTAAACTCATTGTCGCCCTGGGTGCTGTCCACCCCATCGTTTACGGCAATAAAGTGAACATCATGCTCCGGGAACATGATCTCGGTATACATACCCACCTGCAGATAATCACGGCCAAAACGGGACATATCTTTGATGATGACCCGTTTGACGATCCCTGCCTCCACATCGGCAATCATTTCCTGGAAACCAGGCCGATTGAAGGTTGTTCCCGAAATGCCGTCATCAATGTAAAAGCGGAAGTTGGTGTACCCGTGTTCAAGAGCGTACTTCTGTAAAATTTTCTTTTGGTTGATGATACTGTTGCTGTCGCCCTGCAATTCATCGTCACGCGATAAACGGCAGTACAAAGCGGTAACAGCTTCGACGCTCATAGCGTTGTAAGGGAATTGAAGCGCGGCAGCGGTGTTTGACTGATGATACATAGTAACCTCCCATCCGGCAGTCAAACACGGTTTTGAAGTCACCTTCATTATACCGCGTCTTTTTGTCCCTGTCTGCCTGTTTGGGAGAATTAAGTTGTCGCTTCTTTCTGAACGTCCGCTTTCATCAGACGTTCCAGCTTCACGGCAATACCCTCATCGCCCTTTTCCCGAAAGAAGGAATTGACGATAAAGGTTGTGTTGCCGATCTGTTTTTCGCTCCGCTTTGGCGGGGCGTATTTCTTTTCAGATGAAACGGTCGTTTGCATAGTTAGCCCCTTTCTAATCGTCTGAAAACAAATCATGTTTTGATAGCTTACAAAGAACAGCAGAAACGGACGGCTGAATGGCTTTTCAGCTCCACGGGGATCCCACCCCCGCGCGGTTCTCGCGCGGCCCTGCTCATTGCCTGCGACGCCTCACCGCCTGAATACGGCTGCACGCCCGGACTGTGACTGCAAGGGAGTATCGCCCCGTCTGTGCATCGTGGCCCGCGGGCTGCCTTGCCCGCTTTGCGGCCTGGTGGATATCGCTCGCCTCGTTGAAGGGTCATGGCGCACCGGCCGTATAGCTCCGCACAGACGGGAATGTATCCGTCTGCTCTATGCTGCACCGGGATTTGCCGGGCTTTCTTTGTCAAGGAGCAAAGGGCTCAGCCGCGCGGAAAGGGGTGCGCGCGGTCAGATCCCGCCTGGGTTCAGTTCAGGTCGAAACTCAGGATGGCGACGATCAGCTTCGTCTCGATCCGGCGGCGGATCTCCTCGTCCACAGCAAAGCAGGGGTTTCCGTTCTGATTGCAGCCCCTACGCATGGACAGTGCCGCTATGTAGCCGGAATAGTGGTCCAGCACACGGTTTACGGCTTCCGGGTCGCCCCGCACGGCGGCGGCGATCACCGGATACGGGATCAGCTTGTGCTTACTCATTCGCGTCACCTCCCATCAGCTCTTTCAGCAGCTCATAGGCTCGCTGCCTGCGATGATTGACCGTTCTCCGGGACAGGCTCAGCCTCTCGCCGATCTCCCGGTCTGCCAGCTCCAGGAACCAGTACATCAGAAGGATATCCCGGAATCTCTGAGGCAGGGCGGTCAGCGCGTCGGCCAGCCGGTCATCCTTAATGAGGATCACGTCGCTGCCCACGGGGAAGGATGTGTATTCCCAGGGGTAGACGTCCCAGGCTGCAAGTGCCTCCATCGCCTCCTCCGGCAACTGGCTGAACGGGATCTCAAGATCCTGCCGGCGCCCGATTGCGCGGTAGGCGTTGTAGGCTTCGCACCGTATCACCTTTTTGCAAAAGCTGTCAAAGGCGTGCTGCTTGTGTTCGTCGTGACGGTCGAGGTCCATTTTCTCACCTCCCTTCGCGCCGGAAGGCAGGTCAATGTTTCCCCTTTCACCCCCTACTCGTCTTGCAAACACCCCTTTTGGCCATTTTTTCGGAAATTTCTCAAAAATATCTTTTTCGCGGCTCATGCTGCGCTCCTTTCGTTCTGTTCGGGTGGATGTTCCTTCCAGAACGAAGGGTGGCGGGGAGCGGCAGCCCACGGCGAAAAAGTGCCGGGAACGACAAAAAGCGCCCACACAGGCATAAAAGCCTGCATGGGCGCTTCGGTGCGGTTCAGTATGGAAATTGTCGGCGGCTGTCGGAGGGCATAGGTATCCTACGGTGTCCGGGTATCGCCCGGTTATGCTCCCGGCGCGGCTCGTCGCCGCAGCATTAGCGGCACCTCCTGTGCTCTCCTGTCATACGCATAGGTCCCTTTCATCTGAAAAATGTTGGGACAGCAAAAACGACGGCTGCCCCGTACAGAGCAGCCGCCGTTTTCCCTATACCATACGCTGCTTTTCAGTACCGCAAGGATGGGTGTCCTGTTATCGTCGTATTCTGATTTCTTTTAGGGCATTTCAGGACTATCCACAAGGGATACGCTGAACTCCTGCGAGGTTGCCCCCTCCGGCAGCAGCTTCGCCATGACCACCAGCCGCTGATTGCCGCTGTTGGTCTTGTCATACTTCCGGCAGCAGGTGGAGAGGGTCAGAACGGTATCTTCCTCGGAGAAGGTCACGCCATCAAAGTCAAGCCAGTTTTTCCTCTCCACGGTCTGGAAGAAGTCGGTAAGCTCGCCGCCTATGGGATTGGGATTGATATAGTCAAATTCAATATCCGTGATGAACAGGGCGGTGATCTGGAAGATCAGGTCGTCTCCGTCCACGGAGAGGTAGATGTAGGGATTCTCCTTTACGAAGTCTGCATCCATATAGCGGTAGAGCTTGGTAAACTTCGGTCCATCTGGATCGCAGTTGCTGGCGGAGTGGCCGAAAATGGTGGTGTTTTTGTCCAGCTTGTCCCTGCTGCCGATTTCGTTTTCACAATGGGCATAATAGCAGCCCCACATGGCGTACTCGCCGTTTTCATCCAGCTTCAGGTAATAGCCGTTGTCCTCCGCCTGCATCACGGGATCGTCTACCTCCGCACCGGGGATATACAGCCATGCCACGGTGTCGGGATTCTTCGCTCTGGCTTCCGCCAACTCTGCCTGCCTGTCCACCGAGGGGATAACTTCGCCCGCGGGAGTCGCTGATGGCTGAGGTGCAGATGTGCCGGAAGGCGTTCTGCCGGGAATGTCGATAGGCTCCGTCTCTTTCTGATAGCAGCCCATGACCGCCGTGGTCATAGCAAAGAGAAGGACGGCCATGCAGATGATCGGACGAATGATTCTTGTGATTCTTTTCATAATGCTGTCTCCTTGCCGCGCTGGGATAGCGGCGCAGCTCAAAATGTCATTGATTAGCTTCTTGTAGTGATGAAAAAGGAACAGCTCAGCTTCCGGGCAATACCGGAAGCTGAGCTGTTTGTTGGCCTTAAAGGTGTGATAAAACGATTACCGTGCACGTTTTCTCTTAAGGTGGACGGCGCCGGCCAGAGCAAGGGTACTTGCCAGCAGGAGGGCGCTCCACAGCGGAAGATTGCTGCTGTCTCCGGTGCTGGCGCTGGCAGTGCCCTTGACGAAGATGGCCTCGATGGTATGGGGGCTGCTGACATTCTCAAAGGTGTAGGACTTCACCGCGCCAATGCTCTTGCCGTCAATCTTGACATTGGCAACAGCATAGCCCTTATCCGGGGTGATGGTGAAGGTCTGATCACCACCCTCACGAACGCTGACATTGCCGGAGGGAGAAATGGAGCCGCCAGCCCCGGCAGTTGCCTTGATGGTGTAGTAGCTGTCGTACCAACCGCCGCCACTGCTGGACTTGTGATACAGCTCAACCTCGCCGGTCAGGGTCGTGTAGTTGTCATCATCAGGCGTGAAGCGCCATTTGTAGGTCGTGTTGGCCTTGACCGTGGTATCGTCGGGCAGGGGCTCGCCCTTGTCATCCACCCATTCCAGCTTGCCGTCACTGGGATTCAGAGTGCTTCCCTCGATGGTCAGCGTCACGTCCTTCAATGTCTTGCCACTGGTTGTGATCTTGGTGTACTTGGGCTCACCGGTGGGAGTGGCCGGTTTGATCATGAGCACGAAGGGGGCGCTGGTGACGTCGTTATAGTTGTTGTCGCCTGCCTTGGTCGCGATGACACTCACAGAGCCGACCTTGACCGGAGTCAGAACGCCGGTGTTGGGATCGATGGTCGCCTCGCCGGTGCTGATAGCATTGTCGATGCGGTAGGTTACAGCACCCATGCCGGAGCCGCCGGTAGTGGTCAGCGTCAGCTTTTCACCATAGATTACGGAAGTGTTGCCGGTGATGGTCAACGGCTTCTGATCGTCCTTTTCTGTCAGAGTGACGTTCAGCGTGATGGTGAAATCCTCATAATTGTCACAGGACGCCTTGAGGGTGATGGTGATCTTGTCACCCGCCTTGCCGCCGGAGATGGCATAGGTCAGCAAGTTGCCGTCCGCTGCGAAGTCCTGCTTGGGCAGGACGATGCTCGCCTCGCTGCTGAACGTCCAGTCCTGCCCGGCGGGCAGTCCGGCCCAGTCCGGCGTGTAGGTGTGATCCGAGGCGTCCGTGTACTTCTGCTCCAGCTCGACCGTTTTGAGGTTGCCGCCATCCGCCTTGTTCACCATGACTTCAAGTTCAATGTTCTCCACTGTGTTGTAGTTTTCGGTGTCCTTCGGAGTGAACTTTGCCTGGAAGGTCTTGGCGGCAGTCGAAGCGCCGCCCACAGATTCGCTGCTATCCATCCAACTCCAGCCGTCCGGCAGCGTCACATCCGCCAGCGTCTGACCGTATTTTGCCGTCAGCCCGGTGGGAACGGTGTAGGTCGGCGTTGCCTTTGCTACCACAAATTCGCAATACACAGCTTCAAATCCGTAGTAGTTATCCGTATCACCAATGCTGGCGTACATACGGTAGGTACCGGCGTTCAGCGCGGGCGGATTGCTGATATCCCACGTCTGAACAGAGCCGCTGTCCGCAGCGGCATAACTGTAGGTCACTTGAGCATTCAAATCGCCCGTCTGGTCTGTCAAGGTCGGTGTGCTGGGCGTTTTACCGTAAGTATAGCCCGCCATGCTGAGCTTGCCGTACTGCCGAGCCTTTTCGACAGTGATATTCGATCTTCCCGAAACCTTTAAATACTTCTCGGTGTCAGTCGGTTCGAAAATCCACTCGGCTGCATAGGTACCGTTCCCAACCACGGGTATATGCGTGCCGTCCACCCATTCAAAGGTTCCATCGACATCCACGTTGTTGACATTATCATGGAGCTTGCCGGAGAGAGCGATGGTATTCAGGGCGTCGCCGTAGGTGATGGCGTTCTTGCTCAGCGTCGGTGTGCCGGTGGGAGTGATCCTGTTCTTCGCGCTGACGTTGACGGTCAGCGTGATGTCCTGATAGTTGGAGGTGGTGACCGGAATCGTGACCGTGCCGATTTCTCCTGTCAGGCTGCCGGTCTGAGTCATGTGCAGCAATAACCGGAGAGTATTTAGGTTTTCAGGATCGGCGCGCAAATCACTTTGGGCTTTGTACCCTTCAGACAAGTTGATCGTATGCGTCTTTCTGTAGCCTACTGTACCATAGGATTTGCCTTTACCCATGTCAGGCAGCGACGGCAGATCGACATAATAGTCCGCTTGCACACCATTGTAGATGGTCAGCTCAACGGGCTGCACTGTGGGGGCAACGGCCTTTGTAATGGTGCCGTCGTCAGTGCTGAAATTTCCATCGTTCGTCAGCACATAGTTTTTTGCTGTTTCTGTTTGGTTCAGTGTCACTTTGCCGATAACGGTCTTTTTGTACCCCACCTTGGCGTTGTCAAAAGCAGCCGTGACGCTGTAATCCGCTGCGGTGAGGTTGTCCTTGCCTCGCAGCCCGTTAAAGGTCGGCGTCACCGTTGCGTTGGTGGTTCCGTCATACTCCTTTTTGACTTCGCTTGGAACGCTGACGGTCAATTTCGCAGGGATGATTTTCCACTCTGCTGTGGCAGTTCCGGTGTAGTTGCCGGTACCTTTGATGGTCAGGGTAATGCTGTCATTGGCATTGATGGCCTTGTCACCGCTTACAATATCGTAGGTGGTGATGGTTTCAGACCAGCCTTTCAGCATCACGCCGGTGATCGTCGGCGATTGCTCCGCCGCGTTGTACGTGAATTCGCGTTTTTTCAGCGTGATGGTTGCGCCCTCGATGGACTTGGGTGCAACCTTGACGGTCACAGTTCCGGTCGCGGTCGCGTATTCCTCATAGCCCTCCGCCGGGGTGAATGTCCACTCAGCCTGATAGTCGCCCGCAGCTGGCTTGAACGTGCCATTCGTCCATGTGAATGTACCGTCAATCGCCTTGCCGCCAGCTTTCATCTTACCTGCGATTTTACTGTCATTCAGCGCTTGACCATAGGTAATATCGCTTGCGCTGATGGGGCCGTCCGGCACGGGAACATCCTTGTTTTTGGTCTTCACCCCGATGGTTAAGTAAAAATCCCGATAGTTATCCGAGGTGACCCGGACATCAATCGTGCCGACAGAACTTACCTTATCGTAATCTACTGCCGGAACGGTCAGCTTCAGCTTATACTGACTGTTTTCCTCCACAACCTCTGCCTGAACCGTGTCCTTGTAGCCGTCCGTCAGGTAGGTGCCCCTCAACGAATAGCTGACGTTTCCATACTCACAGGGAGAACTCAACTTAGGCAAGTAGTCGTTGGACAGTACCATTTCATAGGTTTTTGCCAGATCGTTGATGACTGTCACCGCAGGGTGGAGACCGGAACCGGGCGCGGCGGCCTTGGTGATGGTGAACCGGTTCACATCATCGGTCGCGAAAACGTCGCTGACCTCTGTGGTACCTTTCGACTTACCTTCAAACACATAGTTATTGCTTGTGAGCATCATGGTGAAGGAAAGCGCCTTTCCGCCTCCGACCTCCGGCGAGGGCAGATAGCTCCCGTCGGCCTGCTTCTTGGTGAATCGGGCGTTAGTGAAGGTGATCGCCGTATCGGGAAGTTTAATATTCGTGGCCTTCGCCGTCTTGCTGAAGAACGTCAGCTTGTCCGCAGTAAGCGTGACATCTGCACTGCCGTCGTAGGTCTTGGAGATTGACGAAACAGAGAGAAGGCTGATCGGCAGCGGGTCGATGGTCACGGTGAACGTACCGGTAGCTGGTTCGTGGTTCGCGGCTTCCGCCTTGTAGTAAACGGTGTATGTGCCCGCGTCGGTGAATGTCGGTACGCCCGAAGTATAGTTGCCGTCTACCTTGTCGCTGTAGGTGAACGTCACGGGAGTGCTGTCTACGCTTTGTCCAGACGCGATGATCGATGCGATCTGTTCCTCGCCGGTGTAATACATGCTGGATGCTTTCACGGAAACGATCAGCTTCGCCGGTTTGACCTTGACGGTCACAGTTCCGGTCGCGGTCGCGTATTCCTCATAGCCCTCCGCCGGGGTGAATGTCCATTCGGCATCATAGCTGCCTGCATCGGGCTTGATTGTGCCGTCTGTCCATGTAAATGTGCCGTCGACGGTTGCACTGGTGTTGGGGTCTTTCATCGTGCCGTTGACCGTGAGTTTACTGTCAGCCAGCGTCTGACCATAGGTAATCTCGCTTGCGCTGACAGTATTGCCCTCAGCCAGAACGGGAACGAGTTTGTCCTGCAAACTGACATGGATGGTCAGCGTGAACGGCTGATAGTTCGTGGTTTCGACCTGGACGGTCACCGTGCCAATTTCATCACCTTGATTGGAGCTTGCGGCCTTGTTGATGGACAGGCTCAGATTGCCGTTTCCGATGGTTGCGCCGCCGACGGGATAGTAATCGGAGTTCATGAAGACGCTCGGCTTACCATATTGGATATCGCCGTACTTGCCGCCCTCAGGAAGGATCTTATCCAGAACTTGATTCAAATCGATCTCGTAGGTCTTTGCCAGATCGTTGAAAACGGTCTGATAAAGCTGGGTGTTACTCTGGTCGATGGTGGCCTTATTGATCTGGAAGGTCTTATCATCAAAATCCGCGCCGTTCAGCGTAAAGGCCTTTTCCGTCGTGCCGTCTTCAAAGGTATAGTTCGTATCTGTCAGCTTGACGGTGAAGGAGATGTTCTTTTCTGTTTCGCTTGCGTTGGCGGAATCATACTTGGCGTCGGTCAGTTCGAAACCGTTGCCCTCCGACAGAGGAAGCGGCAGTCCGGCCTGATAGCCTGCGGAGCCTGCTGCGCTTACAAGCGAAATCTTGCCGTCGGGCAGATCGGTCGTGCCGTCGTAAGCCTTAATCACGTCTCCGACCTCGACCTTCGCCTTGTGCGGAACGATTCTCCATTCGGCGGTTTTCGAGCCGGTGTAGTCGCTGCCTTCGACTGCCTTGATGGTCAGCGTCTGGGTGCTTACGCCAGCAGAGGAAGCAGTGCCGCTGGCGGTGTAATCAACGCCCAATTTCAGCGTCTTGCCGTTGTACGTTACGGTGAAGCCCGGCGCGGTAGTGGTGGAGCGATAAGGCTCATAGGTGCTTTCGTTGCTGCTGCGGAAGGTGATCTCGGCATTGCTGAGATTCGGCTTGGTGACGGTCAGTTTCTTTGCGGCGCTCTGCACCGTGTAGCCGTCCTTGGTGGCGGTGAAATAAACGCTGTATTTTCCAATCGTGTTACAAGGCAAGTCTACGACATAGTACCAGTTGGTGCCAATCTGTTGATATTCAGCTTTCCTCTGGCTGTATGTGGGCACGTTGTTTCCAACGATCTCCCCGGTGTAGATGTATACATCCGCACCCTTCGCATTGCAGCTGGCGCAGAGCTGGACGGTCGTGCCGCGCTCCACCTTCGGCGAGTTGCCGGTCAGGTTCTTGCCATCGACCTTCAGATTCAAGGTCTTGGTCGTGATGGGCAGGCTATTGATGATAACGTTGTTCAACTGCGAGACTTTGACATCATCCGGGGCATACCACTTGTAAGTGCCGTCCGCGTTGAGCACCTTGTATCCAAGTGTTTTAAGATTCAGAATATTTTTCCACGTCGCGCCCTCTGCCAATGTCAATTCACCGATCACGGCAGGATATTTCGACCCGGCGAGTTTTGCACCCTTGTAGGCAACGACCTTATCAATGCTGACCGTGGTCGTGTTTTCCGTATTGCTCAAGGTGGTGGTGTTGCTGCCCGCAGCCGCCTTGACCGTCACCGTGCCCTTGATGGAGTGGCCGTTCAGGTTAAGTCCCGTGTTCTTCGTGCCGTCGATGGTAAAATCGCCGGTCACGTCGGCCAGCAGCGTGAGTTCTGCGCCGCCGTCTCTGTCTGCGTCAAGGGCCGTTTGCAAATCAGCAAATCTCCGCTGCGGGCGGCTGCCATCGCCATGGTTCAAGGTTGTTTCAGCCACCGCGGGCGCGCCGCAGTAGGGGCAGGCAGCGGCGCTTTCATCAAAGCCGTTCTTGCCGCCGTGGTCGCATGCGGAAACGGTGACATTGAAGAGATTGCTTGCTGTGGCATCCGCAAAGCTGCCGTCCTCTTTCTTGAATACGCAGCCATTCGGGAGCAGCCCGGCCAGCGAGGGCGTACCGCTGCCGATCGTGATGATTTCGTCGTAGCTGCCGCCGTACAGCTTGGTTTTTGTGATTTCGGCAGACGGACAGTTGACGAAGGCGAAGGCCAATCTGCCAATGTGGCCGGCATCCTTACCGACAATCAACTTGCCCTCGTTCGTATTGCCGATTCTGGTTACTGTCACAGAGCTGATGGACCCGCCTGTCCAGCCGGTCAAATCCAATACGCCTTTTTCTCTGGTGTCCAAATTGACGTAATCTAACGTAATATTACCGGTTCCGACGATTTTCAGTGTGCCGTAATGTGAAGCAGCCCCATTGCGGTCAGCACCGATCACAATCGGATTGCCGCTTGTAACAGTGTGACCGGCCAAATCCAGCGTGACGACCATTTGATCGGCGTTGGTTGCGGTTTCGTCATAGATATTGACATAAGCCGAAATTTCCGTGTCCGCCAGCAGTGTAATGGTCGTGCCGTTGGCGGCCTTGTTCAACGCATCGGCGAGGTCGGCCGTGTAGGTGGTCGTTTCGCCGACCGTTACCTTGGCAACCATTTTTGCGTGGCAGTCCGTGCAAACGCCGTCATCGCCTATATTTTCGTGCGGGCAATGGTAGCCGCAGATGGGGCAGATGCCGTTTACCAGCACCGACTTTTCTTCGCTCAAGTCTCTGTGTGCGTGGCTTCTGCCGCAGTTGCAGTAGGCAATGCCATGCGCTTCGTCTTGGGTGTAGCTGCATGTATGCGCCCCAATGCTGTATGTGTCAGACTTGAGTGTAATTGCAGCGGCGTTTCTGACGCTGCCATCTGCTTTATAAATGGCATAGCCATCGGCTATCAGTTTAAGTACCGTGTTGTAGTTGTCGCTGGCCACATCCTCTTGCTGAACGCAGACGGCGAGGACGTTGTCCGCTGTGGCGTTACCGTTGGGGTCTTGCGCGTAGAACGTGCCTTTTGTCAGAAGATTGGTCAGCTTCGCGTTGTCGAGCATCGTCAGACCGCCGTTCAAGGATACGTTGCCCTGCAAATCCAGCTCGCCGTCCGTGGCATAGATCGCGGGCTTGCGGCCGCTGCTGTCGTAGCCGCCCTGCGCGGTGAGGTCGCCCGTAATCACCAGCTTGCCGCCGGTGAGCGAGATGGCAGGGAAGGCGGTCGCGTTGGAAGCGGTGTTCTGGTTGATCTCGCCCGCGCCCTCGATGCGCAGTGTGCCGCCGGTGACGGTCAGGGGAACGCCTGCTTCTGTTTCCAGCTTGTGACCGTTCATGTTCAGCGTGAGCGACCCAGCCGCCGACCCGCTGAACGTGACATCCTCGGTCAAATCCTGTCCCAGCGTTACCGACGCGATAGAAGCGTTATCCGCCGCTGCATCCAAAGCGGCCTGTAACGTGTTGTAGCAACTGTTGTTATTGTCAACGACGATTGCTGCCACGCCGCAGTCGCACTTGCCGTTTTCAAAGCTGTGGGTGTGGGGCCTGACCGTTACATTGGTCAGCGTTTTTTCAGTGCTCTTCTGCGCGTCGTCGCCTTGGTAGAAGGCATAGTTATCTGCCAGCAGGGGCATGAGCGGGCTTGAACTGCTTCCGTTGATGTTCGTAATTGTATCAAACGTGCCGCCGCTGATAGCGATGGTACCACCGTTGTTGCGGAACCGCACATTGCCGAACGTACCGTCTGTGATGTTCAGCGTACCATCGTTGTACCATGTGCCCGCGTGCCCTGTGCCGCCGGTGACGGTAACGGCTGCGCCATCGCCTACCGTGACGTTACATACCGTGCCGCCGCTGATGGTCACAGTGCCGCTGTTCTCGTTGCAGGTAAGGTTGCTTCCGTCGGAATCTCCAATCCGGCCGCCCTGAATCGCCAGGGAACCTTTTACAAATTTGAGGTCCTTGATTTTGCCGCAGCTGCCCCCTTGAGCGTTATCTACGACGGTCAGGTTGCCGTCGTAGGAATCAAGGATTCCGCCCTCCTCGTCAGGAACCACATCGCCCACAGTGAGATAATCCACCGTCATGCCGTTCAGGTCGAGCGTCAAGGTTTTCTTGACGACAGCCAAAGTGGCATACTCGCCCGCTTCGACGTCGCTCCAATTTGTCGTATGGTCCGCCAGCAGCTTGACGGTGTCGCCGTCCTGCGCCGCGTCCAGCGCCGCAGGGAGAGTTTTGTATGTACCGCCATCCGTGCCATCGGCTTTCGTCACCGAGGCAGCCGCAGGTTCGTTGACTGTGAGTTCCACGGTTGTTGACCGTTCCTCTTTGTAGTTCGTGGTTTCGCCGGTCTTGGCGTAGACATAATATGTGCCGGGGTCGCTGATTGCGGTGTTTTCATCGATTGCGGGAACGGCCTCGCTGCCTTCAAATTCCAAATATCCGGAATTTATCGGAGCATAGTAGTACGTCACCGCAGCATTTTCCTGCACGCCGCTGACAGACAGCAGCGGCAGAAGCTTTTCGCCCGCCGCGCAAGCCGTCTTGGAAAGAGTTACGGTCAGATCGGGATAGGCCTTGTTGATGTTGCCGCCGATCGTAAACTTTTCTTCGCCCGCCTTGAGCTTGTACTTTACCGCGGCTTCGCCGATTAGCGCGATTTCCACAGTGACGGTATGCCATCCCGCGTCTGCGGAATCGAACGTCTTCTTGGCGGTAAAGCTCGTTCCTTCTTTGAGTTTGATTTCATTTGTGCCGTCTGTAAACGTCAAGTCGATTGGAATCGTGCCGCCGTCCGTTGTGCCGTCATAGCCGCGGCCAATGGAATCGGGCTTGCTGACGCACCAGATTTCCGTTCGCGTGTCCTCTCCGGGGATATATGTGCCGCCGCCCCCTTCTGTCGGGCTTCCGGGGGCTACATAGATCCCACCGCCCTCGCCACCGGTCTCACCGCCGCCGATGACACCGCCCGATATGCTCACGTCCTCTCCCTCGGCGAAAGCCGCTGTGGGCAGAAGCGTCAGGCAAAGCACGAGCACCATAAATAAGCTCAATACTCGTTTTTTCATAAGATCCTCCTTTAGAATATACATATAGGGTTTATATCCAGCCCGTTCAAGCACAGGCACAGCTTTTATAGGTCATCCGGAATGAGCCGCAGCTTTTTCGCGGCGGTCTTGGCCTCCGCCCGGCGCTTCACGTTCAGCTTGTCGAGGATGTGGCTGACGTGGGTCTTCACGGTCGGCAGCTTCACATCCATGATCTGCGCGATCTCGGCGTTGGACTTGTCCGCGCAGAGCAGATGCAGAATTTGCAGCTCCGTGGGCGTCAACTCCTCACCGGGGGCAAGGCGGGGTTCGAGGAAATGCGGGTAGAATGCCGCCTGCTTCCGTACCGCCGCCATTATCTGCTTATACCACTTTTTGTCGCCATCCCAGTCCAGTGCCTCCAGCAGCGGCAACACTGCCGTGCCGTATACGCTGACGGTGCGGATGAAGCGGTACTCCGCCGCCGCATCCAGCGCCGCCGTCAATCGCTCGCGCCACCGCTCGTCCTTCTTGCGGTACAGGGCAATGGCAGTCAGGACATTCAAGTGAATGCCGTCGATGATGCGGGCGCAGTTTTGGACATACGGCTCCAGCGGGGCAAGCGTCAGCTGCACCGTGTCCGGCCTGCCGTCCTCCAGCTCCACCATGGCCTGGGTGAGATACTGGTAGCGCCGCATGACGTTCAGGTGCGTCAGCTCCCGCGGGGCTTTTTCCCGATACCACGCGTCCGCCGCGTCAAGGTCGCCGGTGTGCATGTCAATACGGCAGAGCATAGCGTCCATATTGGGCAGAAAGCGTGTCAAACCGCGCTCGGCAAAGTATTCACGGAGCACCTCGATGGTGCGCCGCGCGTCGGCGGGCTGTCCGCTTGCCAGCTGGCTGCGGGCCAGCAGTCCACTGACGGCGAACTCCATGTCCGGCGTGCCGCGGTTGCGGACCTCGTTCAGCTGTGGGAGAAGGGACAGCATCCGACCGGCCACGTCCTCCCCCTTTTCAAACTTGCTCTCGGCGATGGCGCAGTCCGCAAGACCCACGCCGTCCCGCCCCAGCACCGCCTCCACGGGGAGACGGAGGGTTTTGTAGAGCAGGTCGTCCTTTTTGCTCCATGCGGAAAAGTCCTTGCCGCCGTTCATGATGCTGGGCAGCGCGCTTGTGACGGAGAAGGACGGCAGCGTCACTTCCTTGTTCATCAGCAGCCGGAACACAGCGGGAATGGTTTCCGTCAGACCATTCACACCCCGCTGGGGGAGAGAAATGTCTAGCCATGCAAGGCGGCTGCGGGCCTGCTTTCCGGCGGCGTCCTGCCTGCCGCAGCGCTCGGCAAATGCTTGCAGCTCGCCGTACCAGCGCTCCGAGCCTGCGTAGTCCATCGCCAGCGCGCAGAGCATGCTCATGCCCTGCATCAGCGAGGGAGAGGCGAGAATTTCCGCCTCCGGCAGGCTGCGGTAGTATTTTTCCATCTCGGCATAGTGACCCATGCCGGGGTGGAGTTCTGCATTGCGCACCAGCAGCTCGGAGACCTTGGCATGGTCGCCGCCCCTGGTATAGCAGTCCAGCGCGCTGGAGAAGTCCTCCTTTAACTCATAGTAAAGCCCGCCGCGGCTGAGTAGCGCGCGGCGCTTTTCCTCGGTATACTCCCGTTCCATCTCCCAGAGGAGAAAAGCTCGGAAACCCGACCAGAAGTGGAAGCGCTGGCAGTCGTCGTAGCGCAGCATAGTGGTGTATCGAAGAAGCCAGTCCAGCCGTTCGCCGGCACGGGGATCGCCGCTGACCATCCGTGCCATTTCCAGGTCAAAACTTTCAAAGGGGGCCAGCTCCAACAGGAAGCGCCGCATCGGCAGGTCAAAGCGCCGGTAGATGGCGGTCTCAAAGTAGAGGAACACCTCGTGGAACACCCGCGCCACCAGCTCCGGTGTCCACGGCTTGTCTGGGGACATGCACCGCGCCGTGATGGCCACACCCAGCGGATAGCCCACGGATTCTTTCAAAATTCCGTCGATCTCGCTATCTGTTACATTTGCTCCCGAAAGCTGAAACAGTCGCCGCACATCGTCCGCGTCAAAAAGCAGGTCGTCGGCCTCCAGCACCGTCATCAGCCCCGTGTACTGAAACGCCGTCAGGCAGCCGGGCGGCACACCGCGCGAGAGCAGCACGAAATGGCGCTCCGGACTTGAGCGAATCAATTCGCAAAGAGCCTGCTGCCCGGCTTCCTCCTGCATGAGCTGAAGATCGTCAATCAGCAGAATGTCCCAATCCTGCGCTGACGGTGGGATCGCGCAGTCTGGGTCTGCCGCGCTTTGCCGCAGCACATTCCGCCCGCGCAGCAGCGCGTCCGCCAGCACGGTTTTTCCAAAGCCGCAGGGCGCGCTGAAAAAAAGGACTCTGCCATGCGCTATGAAGCTGTCAAACCGTTTCTGAACGGAGGACTTTATGATGATATTTTCGGTCATGTCTTCCCTCCCTTTGATACAGTGCGAGATTGTCATAAGCCTTTTGCCACCTATCTCAAATTATATTATACGCGGCTGTTCTGAAATGTAAATCATCCCAAAGGATGAGACGCGCTGCATAGCAAACGGCTGTGCAGGCCAGCATTTCGTGAGGTGAAAAAGAAATCGCACAGCATCAGGCCAAAATGCCTGCGCTGTGCGATTCGGTGTTTACTTATAAAGTCTTGTCACTTCTTACTGTGTCACAGGAGAATCAAAATTAAAGTCGCGGCGCAATGCGACCTGCCCATGTTCTGTGTGATATTCGTCTTCAACGCGCACAGAGCAATTATATTTCGACAATCGTATAGCATGGAAACGAGTTGAATTAAACGAAGAAAATAAGCTGTATACAATTCATATTTAATAACCAGTCTGATTAAATCATTTCCGTCAATCAATGTTATCGGTGTACCTTCTCTCGCAGCCTCTCTTGCCTTATTGGTAAATCGGCTGTTAGTAATAAATACTCCATAATCGGCTTGATATTTGTTCATCGCCCCAAGAAATTGATTGATATCCGGCTCACTCACTGGATTTGAATTAAATCTTTTACACTGAATAACCACTCTGGTTGTTCTAAAATCATCGGCATCTACGTGATATCCATAACCATCAATACCACCATCATTTGACACCTGAACGCCTTTGTTGGTAAACTCCACTCCCATCTTTGTAAGAAGTGCTCGTGAAAATTGTTCAAACTTTGCTGGAGACATATTAGCGATTGCACTCTGAAGTTTTACCTTGAAATCATCTAACAATTCGTCATCTGTGGATTCATTCTCCTCGTCTTCAACCTCCAGTGTTTCTACTGGCTTGTTTTTCGATTTGTTCTTAGTCGAATGTTCCTCCCAATAGCTTCGAGCCTTATCCCTTACTTCTGTCTTAACATCAAAATCTGTTAAATCTACATTTGCTCCATCTTGAGTAAGTGTAATCTTTGGATTGAATTTCACATAAGATATGAGTCCGACATAACTAAGCTCTTTAATAGCAAAATTAAACTTAAAATCAAATTTTTTGTACTGATTTCCTGTTTTATTAGATGTATATAGTTTCTGTTCAAATTCAGCAATATGCTCATCTAACTCACTAATTCTGTCTCTAATTTCAGAACGCTCTAACTGTCCACCTGCTTCCTGAAGGACTTGAAGGATTGGTTTAATAAGGTATGATACTTGTTCTTCTGTATTTAAATCGTCATAAAACATATTTACATTTACACCTCTCATTTACTGTGCATACTTCTTGAAATTCTCTGCCTGCTCAAGAACTTCCTTGTAAACATCATCAA